>Ga0164243_10008216_pt1 | contig 15456 bp, 16 predicted proteins | sample OricompcompostOP_FD_108781 | JGI IMG/M metagenome (GOLD analysis project Ga0164243, IMG submission 108781) | Organic Plus compost microbial communities from Emeryville, California, USA - Original compost - Organic plus compost (OP) | ecosystem: Engineered > Solid waste > Mixed feedstock >... | reverse complement strand
GCATTGACACCCGCACGGCCGCGGCCTTAGCACGCCGCATGGCCCGCGCCTTCGCCCAGCTCCGGAAGCAGCAACGCCGCCCTGCGGCGGTGCGGGCGCGTGCGGCCTGTCGGGGATAGCCTGGCCTATCCCCGCGACCTGCAGACCCCGCCCGCCGGCGGGGTTTCCGGTCCCCGCCCGGGCTGTTCCCCAAGGAGAGCCCCGTGAATCGAGCATTCTCGTCCGAAGCCGAGGTCGACGACCTCGCTCGACGTTTCCTGGACCACACCCTGCCCCGGGCGGAGTGGACCCACGCGGCACATTTCGCCGTGGCGCTATGGCTGCTGCGCCGTCGCCCGGAAAGCGCCGCCGAGCGGGAGATGCCAAGGCTGATCCGCGCCTACAACGCAGCCGTCGGCACGGCGAACACCGACAGCTCGGGCTACCATGAGACCATCACCCGGGCCTCCCTCGCCGCCGCCCGCTCGGTCGGCGCGGCATGGTCGGATCGCCCGCTGCACGAAGCGCTGGAGGCGTTGATGGCGACCGATCTCGGGCGGCCGAACTGGTTGCTCGGGTACTGGAGCCGCGAGCGGCTGTTCTCGGTGGAGGCGCGGCGCGGCTGGGTCGAGCCGGACCTCGCGCCCCTGCCCTGGCGCGTCAGGATTTCGAGCTAGACGAGCAGCCCCGGCAGGGCGCGCTGCACGTTGCCACGGTAGAGGCCTTCCAGTTCGGCGCGGTCGAACACGCCGGCGCCTTCGAGTTGGGTCACGTGCTCGGCCGGCGTGCGGAAGGGATAGTCGGTGCCGAACAGGATCTGCGACGGCGCCGCCACCTGGCGCAGCGCACCGGTCGCGGTGCGGTTGGACGCCTGGGCGACGTCGTAGAAGAAGCGGCCGGCGGCGGCGCGGAAACCGTCGGGCGCAGCCGCCTTGTACGCGGCGTTGGCGCTGTCGGCGAAATCGAAGCGCTCGATCAGGAACGGCATGGTCCCGCCGGCGTGGCTCCAGATCATCCGCACGTTCGGGAACCGTCGCGCGGCGCCGCGGTAGACATAGCTGGCGATCGCCCGGGTGGTGTCGGTCCCGTATTCGATCACCGCGTCGCCGATCGTGGGCACCAGGCCTTGGCAACAAGGGCCGGCGAGGGGATGGACATAGACGGTCGCGCGCCGCCGCTCCAGCTCCTGGAACAGCGGATCGAAGGCCGGGTCTCCCAGCCAGAGCTTGCCGTAGCTGGTGAACAGCCCGACGCCGTTCGCCTTCAGCACGTCGAGGCCGTAGGCGACCTCGCGCAGGGCCAGGTCCACGTCGCCGAGGGGCGTGTACACGAACCAGCCAAGCCGTCCCCTGTGGTCGGCGGCCAGGCGCGCGGCGTACTCGTTCACCTCTCGCACCAGAGCCCGCCCGGCGCTATCCAGGGTGGGCACGCCGGGGGTGGTGAGCGACAAGAGCGAGCGGGAGACGCCGGCCTTGTCCATCTCCTCCAGGTGCCGCTCGACGTTCCAGTTCAGCGTCTGCGGCGTCAGCAGGCCCGCCGGCTCCAGCACGCGCTTGTAGGCGGGGGGCGTGAAGTGGGCGTGGACGTCGACGATCTGGCGCGGGGCTGCCGCCTGGGAGGCTGGAGCCGCCGAGGCCGCCACGGCCGCAGCCGCCGCGAAGAAACCGCGCCTGGAGACGCAGCAGGCGCAGCCGCTCGCCCCTCCCCCCTCGAAGCGCATGTCAGCCTCCCCGCGCCCGACCCTTTGGAGGCAGCATCCCCGGGAAAGCGGCCGGCGGGAAGCCCTAAAGCAACGCCTGCACGCCCTGGCGCAGCGCCTTCAGGAACACGCTGGGCAGACCTTCCCCCGCCTCGGCCAGCGGGGTCCAGAGCGCGCCCTCGATCTCCTGCCGCGCCTCGGCGCGCAGGATCGTGAGCGTAAGGGAGAAATGGGTGAAGACGTGCTCGACCTCGCCCGCCGGACGCCAGTCGCCCGGCGTCGGCGCGGCGGCGAGAGCCTCCGGGCCGGTCCATGGCTCGCCCCTCCAGTCGCTGGTCGGCAAGGCCAGCATCCCGCCGAGCAGGCCCTTCGGCGGGCGGCGCACGAGCGCGGCCGACCCGTCGCGCAGCGCCACATAGGCGACGCCGTAGCGGCGGGGCCGATCCGCCTTGGCCGCCTTGCGGGGGTAGGTCTCGGCCGCGCCTTCCGCATGGGCGGCGCAGGATGCGGAGACCGGACAGCGGTCGCACAGCGGCGCCTTGGGCCGGCAGATCACGGCGCCCAGGTCCATCAGCGCCTGGGCCCAGTCGCCGGGGCGGTCGTCCCGCACCAGACTTGCGGCGAGGGCCTTCAGCGCCGGCTTGGCTGCGGGAAGCGGCGCCTCGACTGCATGGAGCCGCGCCATCACCCGCTCGACGTTGCCGTCCACCACGTTGGCGGGGCGGTCGAAGGCGATGGCGGCCACCGCCGCGGCGGTGTAGGCGCCGACCCCCGGCAGGGCGAGCAGGCCCTGCTCGGTGTCAGGAAAGACGCCTCCGTGATCCGCCGCCACCGCGCGGGCGCAGGCCAAGAGGTTGCGGGCGCGGGCGTAATAGCCGAGCCCGGCCCAGGCGCTCATCACTTCGGCGTCCTCCGCGGCGGCGAGGTCCGAGACGGCGGGCCAGCGCCGGGTGAAGGCCAGGAAATAGGGCGTGGCGTGCGGGACCGTGGTCTGCTGCAGCATCACCTCGGACAGCCAGACCCGGTAGGGGTCGGGACGGACGCCCGCGCGCCGCTCGGCCGGCCCGGTCCGCCAGGGCATGGCGCGCGCCTGGCGGTCGTACCAGTCCAGCAGAGCGCGTCTCAAGGCTGCAGGTTCGGGGGCTGTGTCTTCCACGCCGCTTCGCATCCGCCGAACGGACCGCTAACGTCAAGACCATGAGACGCACCCTGCCCTCTCCCGCCGAGACGGCCCGCATCCTGGCCGAGCGCCGGACGCGGCCCGCCCGCAAGCCGCCTCCGCCGGCGGGCAAGAGCCTGGCCCCGCTGTTGAAGTCGCTGGAAGAGCGGTTCGGCCCCGGCGCCGGGCCGCTGGCCGGCCGCTGGCGCGAGATCGTGGGCGAGACGCTCGCCAAGCGCACCGAGCCGGTGAAGCTGGTCAAGGGCCGCGGGGGCGCCGGCGCGGTGCTGGAGTTGCGGGTCGAGGGACCGGCCGCCGCCCTGGTGCAGCACCAGGCCCCGGACATCCTGTCGCGGGTCAATCTCTACCTCGGCCACGAAGCGGTGGCCCGGTTGCGGATCGTGCAGGGACCGGTGCGCGCTTCCGCTGCGGCCAAGCCCGCGGCCCGCCGCCGAAGCGCCCAGCCCCTCGACGCCGCGCAGGAGGCGGAGCTGGCCGCCGCGATGGCGGATGCGCCCGACGGTCCGCTCAAGGCCTCGCTCATGAAGCTGGGACGCGCGGTGCTGCGCCACAGTACGGCCCCACGTTCGGGGTCTGATTGACGGGCCCAGATTGACATCGGCCGCCCCACGCGGTTCACGCGACAGACCACCAAGCGAGCCGAAGGATAGAGACCATGCCGCTACTCGCCCGCGCCGTCGGGGCCATGCTGGCCCTGGTCCTGGCCGCTGCGCCCGCCCTGACCGCGCCGGCTCTGGCCGCTCCCGCCGCCGCGCCCGCCAAGACGCCGCCGGTGGAGATGACCCTCGGCAATCCGAAGGCGAAGGTGAAGGTGATCGAGTACGCCTCGGTCGTCTGCCCGCACTGCGCCCGCTTCAACGAAGAAGTCTTCCCCGCCTTCAAGGCCAAGTACATCGACACCGGCAAGGTGCTGTACGCCTTCCGCGAGCTGCCGACCGAACCGGTGCAGGTGGCGGCGGCGGGCTTCCTGATCGCCCGCTGCTCGCCGGGCAAGTACTTCCAGGTGCTGGACGCCCTGTTCAAGGGCCAGGCCAAGCTGTTCGAGACCCGCGAGGCGAAGCAGTACCTGCTCGACGCCGCCGCCGTGGGCGGGCTGAACGAGCAGCAGGTCGACACCTGCCTGGCCGACGAAGCCGCCGTCTCGGCCTTCAACGATCGGGTGCAGTCGGCCCTGAGCAAAGAGAAGATCTCGGCCACGCCGACCTTCATCATCGGCGACAAGGTGCTGAACGGGGAGCAGACGCTGGAACAACTCGACGCAGTGATTCAGCCCCTGCTGGACACCAAATAGCTGAAGCGGCCGCGGCCTCTGGCGCGGCCGGCCGGAATCGGCGCTATCTTAACGATTGGTTTATCTCGGAGCCCCGGATGCGCGCTTTCGCCCGTTGGATCGTTGTGGCCGCCGCCGTCGGCATGCTCGCCGCTTGCGGCCAGAAGGGCGGAGCCGGCGGAAGCGCCGGCGCGACCGCCGACGTCATGACCCTGGGCTCGCCCGACGCCAAGGTGACGGTGCGGGAATACGCCTCGACCACCTGCCCGCACTGCGCCCGCTTCAACGAGGACGTCTTCCCCGCGTTCAAGGCCAAGTACATCGACACCGGCAAGGTTCGGTACGAGTTCCACGAGTATCTGACGCCGCCGGCCCAGGTCGCCGCGGCCGGCTTCCTGCTGGCGCGCTGCGCGGGCCAGGACAAGTACTTCAGCGTCGTCGATGCCCTGTTCCACAGCCAGAACGAGATGTTCACCACCGGCGACGTCCGGGGCGTGCTGTTCCGCGTCGGCCGCAGCGCCGGCATGACCGACGAGCAGATCACCACCTGCATCCAGGACGAGAAGGCGCTGGAGGCGCTGAACAAGCGCGTCACCAAGGCGGTGCAGGACGACAAGGTCACCGGCACGCCGGATTTCTGGGTGAACGGCAAGTCGCTGGCCGGCCAGGTGCTGGCCGGTCAGACCTACCAAGGCGGCGAGATCACCATGGCCCAGCTTTCGGCCGCGGTGGACCCGCTGCTGAAGTAGCGCACCGGGGGGCGCGAAGCCCGTGCACTTCCAGCGGCTGCGCCTTTCAGGCTTCAAGTCCTTCGTCGATCCGACCGAATTCCGGATCGAGCCGGGCCTGACCGGGGTCGTCGGCCCGAACGGCTGCGGCAAGTCCAATCTGCTCGAGGCGCTCCGCTGGGTCATGGGCGCCAACTCCGCCAAGGCGATGCGGGCGGAGGGGATGGACGACGTGATCTTCGGCGGCTCGGGCGGGCGGCCCCAGCGCAACCACGCCGAGGTGGTCCTCGCCATCGACAACAGCGAGCGCCGCGCCCCGCCGCAGTTCAACGGCCACGAGACGCTGGAGGTCAGCCGCCGCATCGACCGCGGCTCGGGCTCCACCTACCGCATCAACGGCGTCGAGGTGCGGGCGCGGGACGTGCAGCTCCTGTTCGCCGACGCATCGACCGGCGCCAACTCGCCGTCGCTGGTGCGCCAGGGCCAGATCTCGGAGCTGATCGCGGCCAAGCCGTCCAATCGCCGGCGCATCCTGGAAGAGGCGGCGGGCGTCTCGGGCCTGCACACCCGCCGTCACGAGGCGGACCTCAGGCTCAAGGCGGCCGAAGCCAACCTGGCCCGCCTGGACGACGTCACCCGCGAACTGGAGAGCGCCCACAACCGGCTGAAGCGCGAGGCGCGCCAGGCCGATCTGTACAAGCGCGTCTCGGCCGAGCTGCGGGCGCTGCAGGGGGCGGCGCTCTACGCCAAGTGGCTGGACGCGGGGAACGCCCGCAAGGCGGCCCAGGCCGAGCTGCGCGCGGCCGAGACCGCCGTCGAGGAAGCCGCCCGCGAGGCCGCCCAGGCCGAGACCGCTGCGCTGAAGGCGGGCGAGGCGCTGAAGCCGCTGCGCGAAGAGGAGCAGATCGCCGCCGCGGTGCTGCAACGCCTGGCCATCGAACGGGACCGCGTGGAAGGCGAGGCCGCCCGAGCCGAGGCCGAGGTCGCCCGGCTGGAGGCCGAGATCGCCCGCATCGCCGCCGACAACGAACGCGAGGGCGTGATCGTGGAGGACGCGGCCGGCGTGCTGGAGCGGCTGGCGCGGGACCTGGCCGAACTGGAGGCCGCCATCGCCGCCGCGCCGGAACGGGCCCCGGAGCTGGACGCCGAACTCGCCGAGGCCCAGGCCGCGCGGGCCGTCGCCGACGCCGAGGTCGAGCGGCTGGCCGGCGAGGCCGCCGCCGAGGCCGCCCGCAGACGCGCCGCCGCCGAGAAGGTGGAGCAGGCGCGCGCCCGCCAGCGCGCCACCGCCGCCCGCCTCGCCGACGCCCGCGCCCGCGTCGCCCGGGCGGAGCAGGCGCTCGCCGCCGCCCGCAACGAGCGCGCCGCGCTCGCCGCCGCCGCCGATCCCGAGGCGGAGACGGCCAGGGCCCGGTTCGAGGCCGCGCTCTCCGCCCTGGCAGCCGCTCGCGCCGCGCTGGAGACCGCCGAGGCCGAACGCTCCGCCGCCGCCGCCGCCGAGGCGGGCGCCCGCGACGCCGCCCGCAAGGCCGAGGACGAGCTTCGCCGCCTGCGTTCGGAGGCGCAGGGGCTGATGCAGTTGCTGCAACCCGCCCGCAAATCCCCCTACCCGCCCGCCCTGGACGCCGTCTCGCCCGAGCGGGGCTACGAGGCGGCGCTGGCCGCCGCGCTGGGCGACGACCTGGACGCGGCGCTGGATCCCCGCGCCTCGCTGTTCTGGGGCGGCGCCGACGTGGCCCGGCCCGCCTGGCCCGACGGCGCCACGCCGCTCGCCCCGCTGATCCAGGCGCCGCCGGCGCTGGCGGCGCGGCTGGCCATGACCGCCCTGTGCGCCCGCGCCGACGGCGACCGGCTGCAGAAGCGCCTGCCGATCGGGGCGCGGCTGGTCTCGCGCGAGGGGGACCTGTGGCGCTGGGACGGCTTCACCGCCCGCGCCGACGCGCCCAAGCCCGCGGCCAAGCGGCTGGCGCAGCGCGCGCGGCTGTCGGAGCTGGAGGCGGAGATCGCCCGCCTCGCCCCCGCCGCCGACGACGGCGCCAAGGCCCACGCCGAGGCCGCCGCCCGCGTGCGGGCCGCCGAGGGCGCGCTGGCCAAGGCGCGTCAGGAGCCGCAGGCCGCCGAGCGCGCCGTGGCCTCCGCGCGCGAGACGGTGGAGCGCCACGCCCGCGAGGCCGCCCGCCGCGACGCCCGCGCCCAGGCGCTGGACGAGACCATCGGCCGGGCCGAAGCCGAGCTTGCAGAGGCCAAGACCGCGCTGGCGCCGGCCGAAGCCGAGGCCGCCGAAGCCCAGGCCGTGCTGGACGCCGCCGAGGCTGCGGCGCCGGGGGGCGTGGCGCCGGACGTTTCGCCCGAACTGACCGCCGCTCGCGCCGCCGCCGCCGCCGCCCGCGAAGCCGAGAACCGGGCCCGCTTCGCCATCGAAGGCGAACGCCGCGAGCGCGAGGCCCGCCTGCGCCGCCGCGACGCCATGAAGCGCGACCAGGCCGACTGGAGCCGCCGCAGCCAGGCTGCGCAGGACCGGCAGACCGACCTGGCAAAGGACCGCGCCCGGGCGGAAACCGCCCTCGCCGCCGCTCGCGCGGCTCCGGAGGAGATCGGCGCGCGCCGGACCAAGCTGCTCGACGAGTTCATGACGGCCGAGGGCCGGCGGACCCGCGCCGCCGACGCGCTGTCGCAGGCCGAGGCCGCCCACCAGGGCGCCGACCGGGCCGTGCGCGCGGCCGAAGCCGCCCTGGCGGGCGCGCGGGAGGCCCGCGCCGGCGCCGGCGCCCGGCTGGAGGCCGCCGCCGAACGGCTGGAGGCGACGGCCGAGCAGGTCCGCCAGACCGCCAAGATGGAGCCCGAGGCGCTGGCCGAGACCATCGCCGAGGAGGCCAAGGCCGCGCTCGTCGATCCCGCCGGCGTCGAGGCCCGGATCGCCAAGCTGGAGCGCGACCGCGAGAATCTGGGCCTCGTCAACCTGCGCGCCGAGGAGGAAGCCGCCGAGCACGCCCTGCGGCTGGAGGCGATGCGGGCCGAGCAGGCCGACCTGACCGGCGCCATCGCCCGGCTGCGCGGCGCGGTCGAGGAGCTCAACGCCGAGGGCCGCGAGCGCCTGCTGGCGGCCTTCGAGGTGATCCACGAGGGCTTCAAGGCCCTGTTCCAGACCCTGTTCGAGGGCGGCCAGGCCGAGCTGAAGCTGGTGGAATCCGACGACCCTCTGGAAGCCGGGCTGGAGATCTACGCCTGCCCGCCGGGCAAGCGGCTGGCGGCGATGACCCTGATGTCGGGCGGCGAGCAGGCGCTGACCGCCACGGCGCTGATCTTCGGCGTCTTCCTGGCCAATCCGGCGCCGATCTGCGTGCTGGACGAAGTGGACGCGCCGCTGGACGACGCCAACGTCGACCGCTTCTGCCGCATGCTGGACGAGATGCGCCGGCGCACCAAGACGCGCTTCATCGCCATCACCCACAACCCGGTGACCATGTCGCGGATGGACCGGCTGTTCGGCGTGACCATGCCCGAGCGGGGCGTGTCGCAGCTGGTCTCGGTCGACCTGCGCCAGGCCGAGGCGCTGGCGGCGCAGTAGGCTCACCCGCGCTTCGCTCGCCCGATCAGCGCCAGCCTCGCCGCCGCGGCGGCTGCGATAATCCCGCCGGCGAGCAGCATCGCGGAAAGCTCCGCCTCCGACGGCGTCGCGACCTTCCCCGCCAAGGCGTAGCCGGCCATCCCGAACGCCAAGGCCACAATGGCGGCGCCGACGCCGCGGCGATAGCGGCCGATCCGCGCCGGGTCGCCGCCCGAGCCCAGAAGGCGCGTCATGACGAGGCTGTCGGCTGTGTCGGTCAGGACCATGCCCGCGGTGAACGCAGCGGCGATCGCCAGCGCTCCGCCGAGCCCGCCGGCTCCGGACGCCGCCGCGCCCCACGCCGCCGCCTGGGTGGCGGTCTCGAAAGCCAGTCCGAACACCAGACCCACGGCGAAGACAGCGCCCGGCCGCACGGTTTCCCGGACCCGGGCCGGCAGGAGACGGCTGCGCCAACCGACCGGCCGGTACTCGCCCGCAGCGCCCAGGGCCGCCAGGTTCGACAGGCCGACCGCAACCAGGAGAGCGATCACCAACCAATCCACCGTCGGCCCCGTCCACGACGGCCACGAGAACCGGAGCGCGAGCAGGGCGGCGGCCACGGCCACGACGGCGACCGAAACCCCATGCCCAAGCGCGAAGAGCCCGCCGACCCAAGCGGCCAACCGGGGTCGCACCTGGGCCGCGCGGAATACGAAAGCGTCGATGACCGTGACGTGGTCCGGGTCGAGGCCATGCCGCAGCCCCAGCAGAAAGGCCAACCCGAGCGCGGGATGCAGTCCCGCCTCCAATCCGTTCACCGCTCGCCCTCAGGTGTTATAATATAACACTCGCTGACATGCCGCGGCTCCGAATGCAAGCTCGTTCACCGTTAACCCTGGTGGTGAACGCAGGCGTAACCCGCTGCGGCTAAGCTGGGCGCGATGAGCTTCGTCTACCGCCTCAACGCCTTCGCCGCCCGACGGGTGACCGTGAAGCCCGCCCAGCTCAGGCCGGAGCGCGCCATCGCCAGCTTCACTTTCGACGATTTCCCCATGTCGGCCTGGGAGGCGGGGGCGCCGGTGCTGGAAGCGGTCGGCGCGCGCGGCGTCTACTACGCCTCGGCCAGCTATTGCGGGCGACGGGTGGACGGGACCCGCTACTACGAGCGCGAGACCCTGGCGGCGGTCCACGCCGCCGGGCACGAGGTCGGCTGCCACAGCTACAGCCACGAACCGGCGCCGGCCGTGGACAGCGACGCCCTGCGCCAGGACCTCGCGCGCAACGCGGTCTTCCTGGAGGACGCCGTCGGCGAGCCGCTGGGGCCGCTCAGCTACGCCCATCCCTACGGCCTGGTCTGCCCGCGGACCAAGCGGTTGACGGGGGAGCTCTACCCGTCTTGCCGCGGCATCCACCCCGGCCTGAACGGCGAGCGGACCGATCTTTCGCAGCTCAAGGCGATCCCCCTGGAGCGGCGGTCCTGGCGGGCCGAAGCGGTCGAGCGTTGGGTCGCCGCGGCGGCCCGCGCCCGGGCCTGGCTCGTCTTCTTCACCCACGACGTCTGCGCCGATCCGAGCCCCTACGGCTGCACGGCGGCCATGCTGCAGCATGCGGTGCAAACTGCGGTTGCGGCAGGGCTGGATATCCTGCCCGTACGGGACGCCCTGGCGCGGGCGACGGCCGCGGAGCCGGCGAGCCCGTGAGCTTGGCCACAAAAGTCCAATAAAATCAGCAGGAAGCCGGCCCGGCTTTCGGCATTGACGCCGCGAGCGGGCGCCTATAGGTTCCGCGCGTTTTCGAAGGCGGGCCGCGAGAGCGGACCCGCGCGGTTAACGCGTATCCGCTCATGGCCACGCAGCCCGACTCGCGCGAAGAGGCGCTGAAGCGTCTCGACGAACGGCTGGACGCGCTGGCCGCGCAGCGGGCGCGCAAGCCGATGGGGTTCGGCGCTGGAGAGTCCGGCGCCGGTTACCGGCTGATCGGGGAACTGATCGGCGGCGTGCTGGGCGGCCTGGGCCTTGGTTGGCTCGCCGACCGGGTCGCGGGAACCGAGCCGTGGGGCGTGCTCGTCGGGGTCCTGCTCGGCGCCGGGGCCGCGGTGTTCGCGGTGGCCAGGTCGGCCGGCCGGATGAGCGCCAAGGCCGATCGCGCCGCGGCGAATCCTCCCGCGGCGGTCCCCTTCGACGACGAGGACGACGACGGTCCGCCGGGCGGATCGCCAGTTTAGAGAAGGTTTGGACGACGGCATGGCCCAGATCGACCCGATGCACCAGTTCCACATCCAGACGGTGGTGGAACTGCCGACCGTGGCCGGGGTGGACCTGTCGATCACCAACTCCGTGCTGGCGATGATGATCGCCGCGGTGGTCATCTGCGGCTTCTTCGCCCTGGCCAGCGCCAAGGCCGCCATCGTGCCGGGCCGGCTGCAGTCGGTGGGCGAGTCCCTCTATCTTCTGGTGCACGACCTGGCCGACTCCATGATCGGCCACGAGGGCAAGAAGTTCTTCCCGTTCGTGTTCACCCTGTTCGCCTTCATCATGACCATGAACCTCATGGGCATGTCGGTGGTGATCTTCACCCCCACCTCCCAGCTCGCCGTCACCGCGACGCTGGCCCTGATGACCTTCCTGACCGTCATCATCGTCGGCTTCGTCCGCAACGGCTTCGGCTTCTTCAAGCTGTTCGTGCCGTCGGGCGTGCCGATCTTCATCCTGCCGTTCCTGACCGTGATCGAGATCATCTCGTTCCTGGTGCGTCCGCTCACCCTGGCGCTGCGGTTGTTCGGCAACATGCTGGGCGGCCACGTGGTGCTGAACATCTTCGGCAGCTTCGTCGTCAGCCTGGCGTTGCTGGCGCTCGGCGGCGGCATCGCCAGCCTGGGCTGGCTCGGCTCGGGCGTGGCGCTCGGCAGCGTCGTGGCGCTGGTGACGCTGGAGTTCATCGTGGCCTTCCTGCAGGCCTTCGTGTTCGCCGCGCTGACCTGCGTCTACCTCAACGACGTCGTGAACCTGCACCACCACTAATCACGACGAATTTCTCCCAACTGGACTGAAGGGGAACTATTTCCATGGAAGCTGAAGCCGCCAAGTACATCGGGGCCGGTCTGGCCATGCTGGGGATGATCGGCGCCGGTATCGGCCTGGGCATCCTGTTCGGCAACTACCTGAACGGCGCCCTGCGCAACCCGTCGGCCGCGGCCGGCGAGCGTCCGATGCTGTTCCTCGGCATGGCGCTCACCGAAGCGCTGGGCATCTTCGCCCTCGTCGTGGCCTTCCTGATCCTGTTCTCGTAAGAACAACGTCATGTCCGAGACCGCCGCGCCCACCGGGACGGCCGGCCATACGACGGAGACGACGGAAGCCGCAGGCCACGAGGCCGGCGGACTGCCGCAGCTCCGCTATGAGTACTGGCCGGGCCAGATCGTCTGGCTGCTGATCATCTTCGCAGTGCTGTACGTGCTGCTGTCCAAGGTCTTCCTGCCCAAGGTCGGCAAGACCATGGAGGCGCGCGACCAGCGCATCGAAGGCGACATGCAGGAAGCGCGGGCTCTGCGCGACCAGGCCGAAACCGAGGCCCGCGCGGCCGAGGCCGAGATGGCGGAAGCCCGCGCCCGGGCTTCCAAGACCGCCGCCGACGCCAAGGCGCGCGCCGCAGCCGAAGCCGCCGAGCGCCAATCGGCGCTCGAGGCGGAGCTGGGCGCCAAGCTGGCCGAAGCCGAGGGCTCCATCCGCGCCTCCCGCGACCAGGCCATGAGCCAGGTGCAGGCCATCGCGGCTGACGCCGCCGCGGCCATCGCCGAGAAGCTGACCGGCCAAGCCGCCGCGCCGGCCGATGTCGAAGCCGCCCTGGCCCAGGCCAGCGGCCGCGCGGGAGCGTAAGCGATGGAAGGTCCGTTGCTGCAAAACGCCGAAACCTGGGTCGTCATCGGCGTCCTGTTGTTCTTCGTCCTGATCGCGGCGCTCAAGGTTCCCGGCGCCGCGGCCAAGGCGCTGGACGACCGGGCGGCCAAGATCCAGGCGGCCCTCGACGAGGCCGAGCGCCTGCGCGAAGAGGCCAAGGCCCTGCTGGACTCGCTGAAGGTCCGCCGCGAGGAAGCCGAGGTCCAGGCCCGCCAGATGCTGGCCGACGCCGAGGCCGAGGCCAAGCGGCTGGAAGCGGAAGCCAAGGCCCGGCTGGAGGAGCAGATCGCTCGCCGCACCGCGCTCGCCGACCGCCGCATCGCTTTGGCGGAGGCCCAGGCCGCCGCCGACGTGAAGGCGGCCGCGGCCGACCTGGCGGCCAACGCCGCCGAGGTCCTGCTGTCGCAGCGCCTCAAGGGCGCCAAGAAGGACCCGCTGGTCGATCAGGCGATCTCGCAACTGGCCGAACGCCTGCAGTAGGCGGGAGCCGTCGAACTGATGAAGGGCGCGGGTCTTCGGACGCCGCGCCCTTTTTCTTTGCGAGATCCTTCCCCTACGGGGAAGGGGACCGCCGAAGGCGGTGGATGGGGCTGAAGGGCGCAGGCGTCTGACGAGGTGCGCTCTGGAGCCCCTTCCACCAGGCTGCGCATGGTCCCCTCCCCCAAGAGGGGAGGACCAAAACTAAGCCACCCGCCGGCCGCGGACGGTGCGGCGCCAGCGGCGCAGCCGCCGCCAGTCCTGGGGCAGCAGCCGTTCGGTCCGCAACGCCTCGTGCCAGATCACCGGCCACACCTCCGGCTTGCGGCGCAGCAGCCGCCGAAGCGGGTGGACGAAGCGGGGATGGCGGCGATGGAGGCGGACGAAGCGCCTGCGCGCGCCCACCGAGTTCCTGAGCACCAGGATCAGGCCGAGGACCAGGAAGATGCCGAGCAGGTGCGTGGGCAGGAAGGCGCCGATCAGCCCGACGCCCATCAGCGTCAGCCCGAGGCCGATCCACACCCACCGCACAGCCTGCTGGAAGGCCTTGCCCACGTCCGCCCATGTCCTGAAGACGTCGACGGAGCCCCCGGCTCCTCTTCACGTCTTTGTAGCTGCGGAATATGGCGGCTAAAGGTCTAAGGAAAAGGGTGGAGTCCGCACTTTTTCCACAGGCCGGCCCATGGGTCGCAAGGCCCCTTTGCAGGCCCCAGGCGGGCGCTTAGGTAGGTAGGATGCGCCAGACCTTCGACGACCACGCCGACCCGTCCTTCGGCCCCAGGCACCTGCCGCTGATCCGCACCGAGATGACCCGCCAGGGGCTGGACGGGCTGATCATCCCGCACGAGGACGAGCACCAGAACGAATACCTGCCCGACGCCAACGAGCGCCTGGCCTGGGCCACGGGCTTCACCGGCTCGGCAGGGGCGGCGGCGGTCACCACCGAGGGCGCGGCGGTCTTCGTCGACGGACGCTACACCCTGCAGGTGCGCGACCAGGTCGACCCCGGCCTGTTCGAGATCTGCGACCTGGTGGACGGTGGCGTGGCGGCCTGGCTGGAGGCCAACGCCAGGCCCGGCCAGGTGATCGGCTACGATCCGCGCCTTCACAGCCCCGACGCCCTGGCGCGGCTGCAAGCCGCAGCGGCCAAGGCCGGCGCCGTGCTGAAGCCGGTCGAGACCAATCCCGTCGACGCCGCGTGGGCGGGGCGCCCGGCCCAGCCCGCCGCTCCGGTGGTCGCCCACCCGCTCGAGTACGCCGGCGAAGACTCCGCCTCCAAGCGCGCTCGGATCGGCCAGTCGCTGGCCCAAGCGGGGGTGGAGGCTGCGGTGATCACCGCGCCCGCCTCGGTGGCGTGGCTGTTCAACATCCGCGGCGGCGACGTGATCCGCTCGCCGCTGCCGCTCGGCCAGGCGATCCTCGCCGCCGACGGCTCGGCCCGGCTGTTCCTCGATCCCGCCAAGGTGACCGAAGACCTGCCGGCTTGGCTCGGGAACCAGGTGACGCTGGAGCCGCCGCAGGCGCTGGAGCCCGCGCTGCAGGCCATGTCAGGCAAGCGGGTGACGATCGACCCGGCCGTCTCCTCCGCCTGGTACTTCGACGTGCTGTCGCGCGCCGGCGCCGAGGTGGTGCGCGCGGCCGACCCAACCGCCCTGCCCCGCGCCTGCAAGAACGCGGTGGAGATCGAAGGCGCGCGCCGGGCGCACGCCCGCGACGGCGCGGCGCTGACCCGCTTCCTGCACTGGCTGGGAACCGAGGCCCAGACGACCCTGCCGGACGAGCTGGAGCTGGTGACGCGGCTGGAAGGCTTCCGCGAGGCGACCGGCCAGCTCAAGGACCTGTCCTTCGACACCATCGCCGGCGCCGGCGCGAACGGCGCGGTGGTGCACTACCGGCCCACCCACCGCACCAACCGGCGGCTGGAGCCCGGCCAGCTGGTGCTGATCGATTCCGGCGCCCAGTACCTGGACGGCACCACCGACGTGACCCGCACCGTGGCCGTGGGCGAGCCCAGCCCCGAAATGCGCGAGCGCTTCACCCTGGTGCTGAAAGGCCATATCGCGCTGGCTCGGGTTCGCTTCCCCGCCGGGACCACCGGCTCGGCGCTCGACGCCCTGGCCCGCGCGCCCCTGTGGCAGGCGGGGCTGGAGTTCGACCACGGCACCGGCCACGGCGTGGGCTCCTACCTGGGCGTGCACGAGGGCCCGCAGCGCATCGCCAAGCGGACCGACGCCGTGGCCCTGCAGCCCGGCATGATCGTCTCCAACGAGCCGGGCTACTATAAGACCGGCGCCTACGGCATCCGCATCGAGAACCTGCAGGTGGTCACGGCCGCCGAACCGATTCCCGGCGGCGAGCGGCCGATGCTGGGGTTCGAGACGCTTACCCTGGCGCCGATCGACCGGCGGTTGATCGCGGCCGGCATGCTGTCCGCGGAGGAGCGCGCCTGGCTCGACACCTATCACGCCCGGGTGCTGGCCGTGGTCGGGCCCCAGGTGGAGGCCGACGTCCGCGCCTGGATGGAAGGGGCGTGCGCGCCGATCTAGGCCCCCTTTCCTTCTAACGGCCGGCCGTCTTTGAAGCCGCGTTTCCTCGCGAGGTGCAGCACAGCGGCGCCTGACCCTCGGGCAATTGTTGATCGAAGGCGGCGAGCACGACGGCTTCGCCCGCATGCTGGCCG
>Ga0164243_10008215_pt1 | contig 15456 bp, 5 predicted proteins | sample OricompcompostOP_FD_108781 | JGI IMG/M metagenome (GOLD analysis project Ga0164243, IMG submission 108781) | Organic Plus compost microbial communities from Emeryville, California, USA - Original compost - Organic plus compost (OP) | ecosystem: Engineered > Solid waste > Mixed feedstock >... | reverse complement strand
CTTCGGCGGGTTTGGCCTGGGGTACAGCTACCAGTTCGGCACGCGCAACGAGACACTCAACCGGAGCATCAGCAACAACACCCATGAGCTGGGGCTGAGCTACCGATTCGGCGCGGCCATGGGACTGCTGTAAGCGGCAGTGTTCGTAAACGATTATCGCGCAAACGACGTCTCCGTTTTGGAGAAACCGTAAGCCCACGATTAATGAGATTTGACGAAAATCCTAAGAGACGGTATTATTTTGTTGCGTTATAGTGGATGACGTTAAGCGATCGGCGAATCCACTTCCTCCTTGCGTTCGCCGATCTGTTGCCGCCACATCGCATAATAAAGTCCCTTCAGGTCGAGTAGTGCCGTATGGTTGCCGGTCTCGACAATCTTGCCCCTTTCAAGGACGAAAATGCGGTCTGCATGCATGATGGTGGACAGCCGGTGCGCGATCATGATCGTGATGTGCTGCCGCTCAGCTGTAATGCTGCGGATGGTGTTGGAGATTTCCTCTTCAGTAATGGAGTCCAAAGCCGAAGTGGCTTCATCAAAGATTATCAAATGCGGTTTGCGAAGGAGTGCGCGGGCAATGGAAAGCCGTTGTCTTTCGCCTCCCGACAGCTTTAAGCCGCCCTCGCCGATCACGGTGTCCAGTCCCTGGTCTGCCCGTGCCAGGATATGCTGGCCGGCCGCTTTATGAAGCACGTCGATGATTTGTTCATCGGTAGCCTCAGGATTGACGAAGCGAAGATTTTCTCGTATGGTGCCGGAAAAAAGTTGGGTGTCCTGTGTTACAAAACCGATCTGGTGCCGGAAGGCGTCGAAGTCGATACGGTTGCCGCTGAAATGGTTGTAGTATATGTCTCCTTCACTCGGTTTATACAAACCCACCAATAGCTTCACAAGCGTAGTTTTTCCGGCGCCGGAAGGGCCGACAAACGCGATTGTCTCACCTCGCTCTACATTGAAGGAAATGCCTTCCAACGCGGGTCTGGAGGCAGACTGGTGCTGAAATCGGACGTCTTCAAATCGTAGGTTGACGATCGCGTCGAGCGTTTCAGGATTGGCTGGCCGGAATTCTGGCTTCTTGCTGAATAGTTCCTGCAAATTATTTAGGGAGGCCTCCGCTTCACGATAAGAAAGGATGATGTTGCCGAGCTCCTGCAATGGCCCAAAGATGAAGAACGAATAGAACTGCATCATCATCAGTTGTCCTACAGTGATCTGGTCTCTAAAGACGAAGAAGAGGAGCGCAAACATGATACATTGCTGCAGGAAGTTGACAAAGGTACCCTGTACGAAACTTACCGCACGGACGCTCTTCACCTTGCGCAGCTCGAGTTGCAAAATTTTGAGCGTCGTACCGTTGAGACGCTGAATCTCCTGCTGGGTAAGGCCGAGGCTTTTGACAAGCTCAATATTACGCAGCGATTCTGTGGTCGACCCGGCCAGGGCATTGGTTTCACGAAGGATATTCTTTTGTATATACTTGATTTTCTTGCTGAGGTAACTGGTCAGGAAGGCGAGCGTCACCGCACCGACCAGGTAAATCACCGGTAGCCAAGGGCTAAGCTGAATTGACACGATGACAACGAAAACGATGCCAACCAGGGTGGCAAATAATACGTTGACAAAGTTGGTGATAAACTTTTCGCAGTCTGCCCGCACTTTTTGTAAAACGGAAAGGGTTTCTCCGCTACGCTGGTCTTCGAAATCCTGAAAGGGCAGCCGTAACGCATGCTGAAGGCCATCGGTATACAGCCGCGCGCCGAATTTCTGGATCACTACATTGACTACGTAATCCTGGAATGCTTTGGCGATGCGTGATACCATCGCAACACCGATAATCATGAGCAACCCTATCGTGATACCCCGGAAGAATGCCGTATCGGCACCCTGCGTACGGAAATCTGCGGCTCTGTTGGCATAGGGATCGATGATCAGGTTGCCCAAAATATAGGGGTTGAGCAGCGAAAAGACCTGATTGACCGCGGCGAGGAGAAGCGCCAGAAAAATGAGCCCCTTGTGCCTGCCTAGGTAAGATAGCAATAACTTCATAAATGTTTTTTTCGTAATCGACTGACGAAATCCAGGTTCATCGTCCACTCGGTGGCTGGCGGACGTACGACAGGGTCCACAAGCAATTCCGGTCAACGCAAATTTAAAAAAGTTGGTGTCAAAATTGCGTCATCGGAACGACATAAAGGAGCTAAACCCAGCGTAGGCAGACAAACAATCGGGATTGTGTACTGTTATGCATTATTCGCTATGGCAGATTTACACAACTTGTGGCCCAACCTACCAGATCTTGTCTGGAATTTGATGTTGGTGGCGGCAGCGGCACTGACCGGGCTGCTGCTTAAACTGATCCTGGTACCGATATTGCAACCGAAAGCTGCGGATACCCATTACTCCCTGTTTAGGTCGTCCGTAAGGCATTTAAATCGGGCGGTGAATCTCTTGCTGCCCGTGTTGCTATTCAATGCGCTGATCCCCTTTCTCCGGGTCGGTCCCCGCATGAATGCGGCTGTGAACAAGATGGTGGAAATAGCCTTGATCTTTTGCTTTGCGGTCGTGCTTGTTCGCATTATTCGCATTACGGAAGATTACCTGAACCGCAAATTTGACTACAATGTGTCCGATAACCTTCGTGCGCGGAGGGCACGCACACAAATTCAGTTTATCCGCAAGCTGCTGGTAGCGATTATCGCGATTGTGGCAACCGCGATCGCGCTGCTAAGCTTCGATAGCATGCAGAAGATCGGCACCGGTCTGCTTACCGGTGTGGGGTTGGGTGGCATCATTATCGGTTTCGCAGCTCAAAAGTCGCTGGGGAACTTGCTCGCGGGTTTTCAGATCGCGTTTACGCAGCCCATCCGCATCGACGATGTGGTGATCGTCGAAGGCGAATGGGGCAGGGTGGAGGAAATTAACCTTACCTATGTGGTGATCAATATCTGGGATAAGCGACGCCTAATTTTGCCGATTCAGTATTTCATTGAGAAGCCCTTCCAAAACTGGACACGCACGACCGCCGAAATTTTAGGGACAGTGTTTATCTATACCGACTACACGGTGCCCGTGGCTGAGCTGCGTGCGGAACTAAGCCGGTTGCTAAAAAGCCATCGGCTGTGGGATGGAAAGGTCGATGTGCTGCAGGTGACTGATGCACGTGAAGGCTCCTTGGAGATACGGGCGTTGATGAGCTGCCGGAACTCCGGCGAAGCGTGGGACCTGCGTTGCTATGTCCGCGAACGACTGATTGATTTTGTGCAGCGCAACTATCCGGAAAGCCTCGCGAAAACCCGCGTGGAATTGTCACGACCCGCAGGGGTAGGTGGGCAAGCAAGCGGTGAAGCTGGTGGAAGTTTCTCTCCCTGAGAACGGGTCTGGTGCTCCGTTTTTCGAGCATCATACCGCCGGATAAACCAAATGCCGGCGAATGGACAGATTGTCAGGATGCCCGCTTTGTAATTCATTAATTTTATTAGTTATGATGCTGTTGAGTAGTAAGATACGCGTATTATATTAAGTGTTTGTTTTAAATAATACTGCCAGTCTTCTCGTGTTAGAGTATAATCTAACTATATTTATATGTATTTAATAATCAATAACTTGTTTTGTTTAAATGCTTAAAAGGTTTATTAAGCCATACGCCTCTTTTTAAGCCGATTTTTCGTGGCGCGTCGTCTATGCGATAGACCAGGATCTACGATGCGGCGAGGCTAAATAGCCCCCGCTTATCGCAGATAACACGTGAGTCCTCGTTCGTTTTTGCACCCATAACCAAGCGCTGCCCGGCGCATCAGGCCGCGATTTTAAAACTGTTTTTTTACCTTCGCACCGCAGGGACAATGAATCGGCCCTCGACAAATCGGTATAACGACTTGAAATATGTTTGATACGGAAGCGCTACTCCAATATGGCGGACTACTACTCGTTCTACTTACTATCTATGGCCAAACCGGTCTGTTTTTCTGCTTCTTTCTTCCGAGTGGTGCGTTCTTGTTTTTGGCTGCAGTGTGGATTGCCAATGGACAGTTGGACCACAGCCTTTGGACTTTATGCAGTTTGGGTATATTGGCTTCTGTCCTCGGGTGCATAACCGGATACCTGATTGGCTATAATGCGGGACCGCTGCTCTATCGGTCGGAATCACGGTTTTTTAGGAAACAACATTTGACTGCAGCAAAAGACTTTTACGATCGTTACGGGGCGCTGGCATTGATCATTGGTGTCTTTTTGCCATTGACGCGCACGTTTGGCCCGATAGTCGCCGGAATTATACGCGTAAGGTTTGGACGCCTGCTTTTGCATACTTTTTTGGGGTCTGTGGGCTGGATCGTTTCTTTTGCAATCTCGGGATATCTTATTGGAAGTATGCCGTTTTTGCGCCCCTATCTTAATTATGTAGTCATTGCAATTATTGCTTGCGTCACGGCGCCAATGGTGGTTAAAATGGTTCGACACCTCCGTGGAAAAACTGCCTGATTTAGTTCTTTTCGAATTTTTACCTTTTGTGAGTGCACCGACCGGGAATATCGGTCAGAAGTATGCGAATTTATTTTATTTTTGAACGGTGTACCAAGTAATCTACCTATTTGCTACTTCGCGACGCGTTGGTATTTGCCATTACCGGCGCGTTCTGTTGACCCTGGCATTATTCATGTCAACCGCATCGCTGCAGGGTCAGGAATATACGGCCACCAAGTTGCCCCTTTTTCCGGACCGCGAAAACGTACTGATCAAGGACGTTTCCCGCGATAGCCTGGGATTTATATGGTTCCTGACAAACGGAGAAATTTACCGGTATGACGGCTATCGCTCGTTGAATATACTCAAAACCCTTGCCGGCCACAGTGCGGCCGAGGACATGCCGCAACACATGCTAGTAGACCGAAAGGGACGCCTATGGATGGCAGGCAATGTGACGCTGAGTTACCTCGACCTAAAGTCGTGGACAGTGCATGTGGTAGACCAGGAGCGATTGCCACCCATCCAGAGCCGTGCGGTTTCCTGGATTAAGCAGTTGTCCGATTCGACAGTGGTCGTTGCCTACGAAAATGGTCACCTATTGCTTCAAACGGCGGACAGCCTAGTCGCAGTCAACGATCTTCGCCGCAGAAGTATTTCTTCGAACAGTAAGGAGGCGCCACGAAGTGTCACCTATTGGAACGGGCGGTATTGGGTCGGAACGTCGACTGGCTCACTGCTTTCTATCGATCCGGAGCGGGATTTTAGTACGGAGTACCACCGTCTGCCGGGTATCAACCACATCATCCGCAATTTGATAGCCGAGGGTGACCGACTATTTCTTGACGTATACCAAAAAGGGTTGTACCGGCTCGACCGTGCCGGCGACCTGAAAGAATACCGCCCTCAGGGATTTGCTGTATCGTCAGACAACTTTCAGGTATTGCAGGAGGGCCAAGGACTGCATGCCTACGTCGAAACGGATATCGCTTTTCTGCTCGATTCCAATCTGGACGTGATACAGCGGGTGGCGATGCCTTCTACCTTCCGGTTTCGAACCACGGCGGTAGATATTACCGCCGGGGAGCTGCTTTTGGGCACGGATGAGGGCGTCTTTGTCATTTATCCGAAGTCGAAAGGGCTGTCTCACCTTATTCCGGTCAATCGGGGCACGAACAAAAGCACGCGGGGAATCTACGTTTATCCGGATGGCAGTATCTTCTACTGTACCTATGAAGGGGCCGGATATATTCACCGCGACGGCCAATTCTCGGCATTCGATGACCTCCGACATGCCTATGCGCTGCTATCGATAAACGAGCGTGAACTGCTTATCGGTACGGAAGGTGGCTTTCTGAAAGTGTTTGACCGAGCTACCCGCAGGCTCAGGGACTGGACGTATACGCTTTCTCCGGAAGCCCGTCGACAATACCAGCATAACCTGCCGATGTATGTAATGAGTTTGGCAGAGACGGACGCGGACTACCTGATTGGCAGCATGAATGGATTGTGGCTGATGGACAAGAAGTTTCATGTGCTACGCCCTTTTGACGGCTTATCCGGCGACCGTCCGGAACTAAGCCTGCAAGTCCGGCACATTACGACAATGGCGGATGGGGGGCTACTGCTCAGTACGAATATCGGCCTGTTTCAGGTACGTGATGGAAAGTGGATCAAGCGCTATCCCTTGTCCGGCAACATTGGCGTCTTCAAATCGGTACCGATCGGCGACCAGACTTGGGTGGCAACCCAGGGCAACGGTTTGGTAGCGATTGATACGGCGGGGCGGATTGTGCAAACGATTACCACAATCCAGGGGCTGAGCAACGATATTGTATACAGTGTGGAATACATCGACGGCTCGCTGGTGGCGGGTACTGCCAATGGCCTTGACCTGATCCGGGATAGGCAAATACGGCGGATCGGTAAAGCGGAAGGCCTGATGCAGTCCGAGTTTAACTCCGGTGCATCATTTTGGGATCAGCGACGTAATACGGTGTACATAGGCGGCCTATCTGGCTATACGGTACTCGACATGAGCCAGCCATGGTTTGATACCAGGGGGCAGCTGGAAAGCTACGTTACCGAAGTGCATACGATAGGCAGGGACAGTGCGGATATGACCGCAGATTATACTTGGCCATACCGTGGAATCCGTACGCTCAGGCTGAAGCCTGGTCAAAGCCTGACCGGCCTCTACGTGGGTACCCCGGGAAATTACCGCGCAGACACCGAGATCAGTTATGCGCTGAACGAAGGCAACGCCGAAAAGTTGGACCGTGGGCAGTTTATCTCGTTGATCGCTCCGGCGCCGGGTGACTATCGACTAACGCTGGAGACGACAAGCACATCTCCGGTCGGCAGCAAAATGGAGCTAACCATCCTCAAGACGCCAGCCTTCTACGAGACCTGGTGGTCCAGGGCGCTCGTGGTGGCGGTTGGAATGGGACTGATGCTCCTGTGGTACCGAAGTCAACTCCGTAAGGTGAAAAGGGAGCAGGAGCTTCGAAACCGAATAGCAGCAGATTTACATGACGAGGTGGGAAGTTCGCTAACGCGCATTTATTTCCAGGCGAGCACGCTGTCTGAGCATGAGTCGGCATCAATGCCCAAGCCGGGAAAGCTACGCCAAATAGCGGATATCAGCAAGCAAGCACTGGTCTCGATGAGCGATATGGTGTGGTCTATCGACTCCCAATACGACACCACAAAGCACCTCGTTATCCGTATGAAAGATTACGTACACCGCCTCCGCGAGGATCTGGATATCACGTGCCGGTTTGAAATAGAAGGCGACTATACATCACGCCGGATGTCACAATCGGTAAGGCAAAATCTTTTTCTTATTTTTAAGGAGGCCTTGACCAACGCCGTAAAGCATGGCGATGGATCGGAAATTTTCATTCAGCTGGAACTCAATGCCACGCTACGGTTAATCATCACGAACGGGTGTTCGACGGGAAACCCGCTGTTTGCCGACCAGCTGGGTGGGCAGGGAATTCAAAGCATGAAACAGCGCGCCGCTAAAATGGGGGGCGAGTTATCCCTGGTGGGCGAGCAACGTGTATTCCAGCTCGCCTTGGTAATTCCATGAGTTGGCATCACCCCAAAGGGGGATAGCCGAATCCAAATGCAATCCTTATTTTTGTCACCATGATACGACTCGGCATCATTGAAGACGACGAAGAGATCCGGAATATGCTGGTTCGTTTTTTTAGCGACCAGTTTGGCTTCTCGTGTTTACTGGACGCGGACTCGGTGGAGTCGTTCTTCGAAAACTGGGAGCCGGATATGACATTGGATATCATCCTCTCCGATATTGGACTACCTGGCGAGTCGGGAATCAAAGGCGTGGCCCGTATAAAGAAGCGCGCACCGCAATGTCAGGTCATTATGCTAACCGTCTACGACGACGCTAACCGTGTATTTCAAGCGCTTTGCAACGGCGCTTCGGGATACCTCCTGAAGCAGACGCCGCTATTGAAAATCAGGGAAGCCGTGCAATCGTTGTACGAAGGTGGTGCTCCGATGTCACCCGGAATAGCCCGCTTGGTGGTGGAGTACTTCAATCCAAAGGTCGGCGGCGACCTGGAGGAAAAGCTGACGCCCCGTGAAGCTCAGATCGTAGCCGCTATCGAAGAAGGCCTGACAAACAAGGAGGCAGCCATCCGGTTGGATATATCGCTGGAGACCGTCAAATACCACATCAAGCATATCTATGAGAAGCTGCAGGTGAATAGTCGACACGCGCTGATCAGCCGAAAGTACAGGTAATAGCAGCGCGCACTGGGCGACACCGAGCAATCAAATGCCTTTCGTTAACAAGATTCGGGGTGGGTGATCTTCTTGATTTCACCCCCTTCTCTATTTTAGATGTTGCCCCCCAAAAGGGGGATACCATATCAGTGTGATTTGTCGTCACTTTGTGACGTTATGGAAAGATATCTACCTCATCTGCGCGTTTCAGTGGCGCAGTTATGGACTACCTTGCTGTTTTCGGTATTAAGTTTGGCCGCTTTAGCTCAGGAGCCCTTCATCACTACTTGGCAAACGACTGCCGCCGACGAAAGCATTACCATTCCAATTAAACCCGATTTAGCAGGCTATAATTACGCTGTGGATTGGGGGGATGGAAATACCATCACAAGCCAGACCGGAAACGCTACCCATAACTATGCAGCCGCGGGCATTTATACGGTGACCATCAGCGGCGATTTCCCTGCTATCCAGTTCGGCAGTGCTGCCAGCGCTGACGTCAATGACCGAAAACTACTCACTGTGGAACAATGGGGCGATCAGGTCTGGCAAAGTATGTATCAAGCATTTGATGGTTGTGTTAACCTGACTAGCGTATCCGCTACGGATGCGCCTGTATTCGCCCCTAACTGCTCGCTGTATGCGATGTTTTCACGGTGTACATCATTTGATACCGATCTAAATCACTGGGATATGACCAATGTACACGAGACGCAACTGATGTTTTCAGGAGCGTCCTTGTTCAATGGTCGAATTGATGCGTGGGACGTCTCCAATGTGACGACGATGGAGGAGATGTTTTCCTACGCTTCTGCGTTCAATCAGCCTATTGGCGGATGGAATGTTTCTAATGTGACCAATATGCGTCGATTATTTTTCAAGGCCAATGTGTTTAACCAAGATATCGGCGCGTGGGATGTATCGACCGTAACGAATATGGACGCCATGTTTGAAGGCGCTGCTGCATTTAATCAGGATATTGGCGATTGGAATGTGTCTAACGTGACCTTTATGCAATGGATGTTTCAAGATGCGATTGCGTTTAACCAGGATATCGGTAGATGGGATGTTTCTGCCGTATCGAATATGAGTAGCATGTTTTCGCGGGCGATTGCGTTCAATCAAGCTATTGGTGGCTGGGATGTATCGGAGGTAACCGATATGTCATGGATGTTCTCGGAGTCGAAGGCATTCGATCAGGATTTGAGCGATTGGAATGTTACGAAAGTGCGGGACTTTAACGGCATGTTTCGCCAGGCAGAAGTGTTCAATGGTGACCTAAGCGGTTGGGGTTTTCCGAACGCACGCGATATGATGTGGATGTTCCGAGAGGCAAAACTGTTTAATCAGGATTTAAGCGGCTGGGATGTTTCTCACGTTGTGGACATGGAGGGGATTTTCCAAGGAGCGTCGTCCTTTAACCGGGATATTGGAAGTTGGGATATTTCACAGGTTAACGATATGCGAAACATGCTGAGTAACTCCGGGCTTTCCCGCGAAAACTACGATGCTACGCTTATCGGTTGGGCCGCGCAGAATGGGTTACAAAGAGCGGTTTTGCTCGGCGCACAGGGGCTTAGCTATTGTGCGGGCGCGGAAGCGAGGCAAAAGCTGATAGACGACTTTGAATGGACGATTATCGACGATGGAGAAGCGGAAGATTGCGACAATGGCATCGGTCCTGCCGACCCGGATCATTTCATCACCATTTGGAACACTGAAATTGTTGCGGGTACCGGACCCAACGACATCAAGATACCAGCCATGGGCGAGTTCACCTATACTTGGGTGGACCTCAACGATCCGGCAGTTGCGGGTTCGGGAATTGGAAGCGGAGAGACCATCGTGACGTTCCCGGAACCGGGAAGCTATGAGGTACGTATCGCGCCGACAGGGAGCACCCCTTTTCATTCGATCCAATTCAACTATATTGTTAGCGGAAATGATGCAGCCAAGCTGCTGGAAGTAAAAAACTGGGGCACCGTACATTGGAGTAAATTCATGTTCTATGGTTGCAGCAACCTGAAGATCACCGCAACGGATATCCCTGACCTAAGTGGTGTAACGGATTTAAGCTTTTCGTTCGGTTACAGCGGAATAGATGTAATACCCAATATCAATGATTGGGATGTCAGCACGGTAACCGACATGAGTAACTTGTTTGAGGATGTGACTGGCTTCAATCAACCCTTGGACAAATGGGACGTCAGCAACGTGACCATGATGAGTTTTATGTTTGACGGAGCATCCAGCTTCAACCAGCCGCTGGATAGTTGGGATGTACGTAAGCTGGAGGGCTTCAGTTATATGTTCCGCGACGCCTCCAGCTTTAACCAGTCGTTGGCCGCGTGGCAATTGGAAAGCTTCGTTGGAGGTATCGCTTCCTTTTATAGGAGTGGCATGAGCTGCGAAAACTTCAGTTATTCCCTTTATAGCTGGGCAACGAATCCCAATACGAATGATGGCGCTATTCTTGACGGGTCTGGGGTAACGTACAGTCCAGACATTGCTCCCTACCTGGATAAACTCCGGGAGGAGCGGAATTGGACCTTTCAGTTACTGGAGGAAGGGACCTGTAGTGTTGTACTGCCGGATCCTTCCATTGAACCCGGCGACGGCAACATCCTCTATGTAGACATCAACGTGAACACCGCTGCCAGCGGTTATACCGGAACGGGCAATAGCTGGGGCAACGCCATCCCCCAACTGGCCGATGCACTGAAATGGGCACGGGAGCAGTACGACGGCGGTAGCCCCGGCTGGACGGAGGCCGAACCGCTCCGCATCTTTGTGGCCAAAGGAACCTATTTGCCTTTATATAGCGCGGCCGACGGGCAGTATACCACCGATGGCGGTCGGGATAATAGTTTTGTGCTGGTACCCAATGTGCAACTATATGGTGGATTTGATCCTCCGGCAGGTATAGAAGGGCTGGATGATGCGCGTATCCTGCCGGATATAAACAACTTGCACCAAGGCAGTATCCTAAGCGGCGATTTCAACGGCAATGATAATACAACGAATTATGATAACCATACCGAGAATGCCCATCACGTAACGATTGCCGCTGGAGACGTAGGCAGTGCCCTCATGGACGGATTTACGGTAACGGGAGGCTTTGCTACTGGCAACACGTCGGGACCGTCTGTAATGGGACGGACCGTTTATCGGTTTTTTGGTGGGGGCACGTATGTCGTCACCTCGTCGCCACAGTTTACCCACATGGCCTGGTTTAACAATTTGGGCGAATGGGGAGGCGGGTTGTACAACTCGGTTTCTCTTGTAACAGAAAATAGTTCACCGACGTTATCCAACGTGACGTTCTACCGGAACATGGCGCCCGGCGGTGGGGGCGGTGTACGGAATTATGGCGGGTCTGTCGACATTAAGCAGGCCTTATTCGCAGAAAATGGAGCTGGATTGGTTGAAGACGGAACGTCTTCCGGCCCGGGTGGTGGGATACACACCGGCGGAAACGGAACTTCGTTGTCCATCACAAACGCTACATTCTACCGAAACTGGATCGTCGGGGTTTTCTTTCCTCAGTTTGATGGCGGTGCCATATATGTGGAGCAGACTTCGACCTTGCTGAACAATGTGGTGATATGGGGCAACGAAGTGGAAGGCGACCCGGCTGATCCATCCGCATCCATAGCCGTATCCACTTTGGGTGGCGAGGTAACCGTCGCGAATAGCTTAGTCGCGTATTCGGGTGGAAGCGCGAACTGGAATCCTGCAATGGGCATCCTGGACGGAGGAAACAACATCGACGCCGACCCGGTATTCGTGAGTACCACGCCCGGTGAGACGGGCTACCTGCAATTAAGCGCATGCAGCCCGGCCATCAGCATGGGAAGCAACCAGCTGTACATCGATGCAGGCGGAAATCCGGCAGCCGACCTTGACATGGGCGGCCATCCGCGGGTGTATGATTTTGTAGGCAGCGGTGTGATTGATATGGGCGCCTACGAGTACCAAGGGGAGCGCGTGCTTGTTCAGTCGTTGGCCACGCCGGATGCCGTGGAGGTTGCCTATGGTACCGCGCTGGAAGATGTAGAAGGCTTGCCCATCGCTGTTACTGCGACGCTGAGTAACGATACGGATGTATCCATTCCATTGGACGGCAATTTAGCAAATTGGACGTTGAGCAGTCCGACGGGAGGCGCATACGATGGTGATAGGGCGGGTACCTATGTATTTGCCGTACCGCTGTCGATACCGGAAACGGAATGCTATCTCAATCCCGAAAACCTAATGGCTGAAGTCACCATCGTGGTCGCAAAGGGTACGCCGGTATTGGCTGCTTTGTGGAACGGCACTTCGATTGACTTGGATGAAGGGCTGTCGCTGACCTATGGGGACGTTGGGGAACTGGCGTTTAGTACGACCGATGCCGATGGCGACCTAACCTATGCATTCGGCGATGACGAGGTGCAGGTGCTCGATTTGGCTGACCTTGACGCCGTCGCGGCACGACAGGCGGGAATAGCGACATTGGCCATTGCGCAGGAGGAAACGGATAATTTCGAGGCGGCTGCTATTGAAATTACTGTTACGGTGCTGCGGAAGCCAATTACCATCGTAGCGGCGGCTGATCAAGGCAAAGTATACGGCGCGGTTGAGCCTGCCGCGTATGGCTACGCACTGGCTGAGGGAGATGCATTGGCGTTTGATGACGAGCTGGCGGATATCGTGTCGGCTGCATCGCGCGAAACCGGTGAGGACGTGGGCAGGTATGACATCGAACTGGTATTTGATGGTGAGCAGGCAGGGAATTACACCATGAGCTTTGAAGCGGATAACGACGCGTTTGTGATTACGCCGCTGGAAATCGCGGTTACCGCTGAAAACCAAACGAAGGTGTTCGGCGCGGATGATCCCGCACTGACGTATACGTATGCGCCGGAACTCATCGGCGATGATGTCTTTGCAGGTGGTCTTGAACGTGAGGGTGGAGACGATGTGGGTTCTTATCCCATCACACAGGGCGACCTCTGGCTTAGCGACAACTATGAAATCGCCTTTGAAGAAGGTGCGTTGATAATTACGCGTGCGGACATCGGCGACAGGGAAGGTATCGCCTTCGAGGATGCCTCATCCGAATACGACGGCACGGAACACGTGCTTACCTTGTCGGGCGAATTGCCGGAAGAGGTAACCGTTACGTATGAAATCGATGGAGAAGTGGGTAATGGTGCGACCGATGTGGGGACATACGAAGTGAAAGCACTTATCGACGGAGGCAACAATTATGAAAATACCGAATGGACAGCTACGTTGACCATTACCCCGCGAGAGATTACCGTAACGGCTGCAGACAAGTCGAAGGTGTTTGGTTCGGACGACCCGGCGCTAACCTATACGTTTACGCCGGAGCTGGTTGGCGACGATGCGTTCACGGGTGCACTTGCCCGGGCAGAAGGAGAGGACGTCGGCAGTTACCCGATTATGCAGGGTAGTCTATCTTTGGATGATAACTATGGAATTGTTTTCGTGCCGGGCGTGCTGACGATTACGCCCGCGGGCTACGAAGGTGTTGCGTTCGATGGTGCCTCCTTCGTATATGACGGCGCGGAACATGTGCTTGAACTGAAGGGCAACCTACCGGAAGGGGCGACGGTTACCTATGAGATCGACGGTGAACCGGGCAACGGTGCTACAGATGCCGGTGCGTATGAAATCACGGCCTTAATCAATGGCGGTAATAATTATGAAGATACCGAACTGACCGCCACGTTGCGCATCACGCCGCTGGGGATTACGGTTACAGCGGAAGATAAATCCAAAGCATTCGGTTCGGAAGACCCGGCACTGACGTATACCTTCACGCCGGAGCTGATTGGCGATGATGCGTTCACCGGAAGGCTCGACCGCGAGGGAGGTGAGAATGTGGGCGAATATGCCATCAGGCAGGGCGACTTGTCGCTCAATGATAACTACGAAATCTCATTTGAAGCGGGCACACTGACGATAAGGTCAGCAGGCTATGAGGGCGTTGAACTCATTGATGGTTCGTTTGTCTACGACGGAACGGAACACACCCTTGAACTGACCGGCGAATTGCCAGAAGGGGTGACGGTAATCTATGAGATCGATGGCGAGCCAGGCAACGGCGCAACCGACGCGGGTAGCTATGAAGTCGTGGCAATCATCGATGGGGGCGGCAATTATGAAGATGGCGAGTTGACCGCTATACTAACCATCGCCCCGCTGGAAATAGCAGTGACCGGCGTTGACCAAGCCAAAGTATTCGGTTCGGAAGACCCACCACTGACCTATACTTCCGCACCAGACTTGGTCGGTGACGATACGTTTACCGGTAGCCTTGATCGTGCAGAAGGGGAAAACGTGGGGAGCTACGTAATATCCCAGGGCAACTTATCCCTAGGCGATAACTACGAAATCACCTTTGAAGCGGCTACGCTGACGATTACACCTGCGAAAATGCAGGGCATTACCTTCAACAATAGTTCATCTACCTATGATGGCACCGAACACAGGCTTACCCTCGCTGGCGACCTGCCAGCGGGTGCCTCGGTGACTTACGAAATAGAAGGTAAACCGGGCAATGGCGCGACGGATGCCGGTACATATGATGTAATTGCTTATATCGATGGCGGCCAGAACTACGAGGACGATGAGTTTACCGCCACGCTGACCATCGCTCCATTGGAGATTACGGTCACCGCAACAGACAAAACCAAGGCGTTTGGTGCGGATGACCCGGCGCTGACGTATACGTTCTCGCCGGCACTGGTTGAAGGCGATGCCTTTACGGGCGTGCTCGGACGCGAGCTGGGCGAGGAGGTGGGCACATACCGCATTACGCAGGGCACGCTGGCGTTAACTGCCAATTATGAATTGACATTCGAAGGCGCAGTGCTGGAGATTACGCCATCTATCGAACTGGAGATCATACTTGCCGACGGCAGCTTTGTGTACGACGGCACGGCGAAATCGCTGGCCATCGCAGGTGAGCTGCCGGCGGGCACCTCGGTAAGCTATGAGAACAACGGCCGCACGGAAGTGGGCAGCCAGCAGGTAACCGCTACGATTATCGGTGGCAGCCACGAGATGCTGGTATTGACGGCTACACTGACGATAATCCCTGCCGGTCAGACGATCACCTTCAACGCGCCTGTGGAAGTAACCCGCGATGCGGGCAGCATCCAGCTGGAAGTGTCGGCCTCCAGCGGTCTTCCGGTCACGCTGACGGTCGACGACGGACAGGTGGCCACG
>Ga0164243_10008214_pt1 | contig 15456 bp, 16 predicted proteins | sample OricompcompostOP_FD_108781 | JGI IMG/M metagenome (GOLD analysis project Ga0164243, IMG submission 108781) | Organic Plus compost microbial communities from Emeryville, California, USA - Original compost - Organic plus compost (OP) | ecosystem: Engineered > Solid waste > Mixed feedstock >... | reverse complement strand
CCTGGCCCTTTCCTTCCCGCAGGGCCTGGCCGATGACGTGCCGGCAGTCCCCGGCCAAGGCGACACCGGCGACGGCGAGCCGGGTGCCGAGCACGGCGAACGGAACGCCGGTGTTGCCTGATGCGCGGGCGATGCGCTGGTCCGCGCGTTCCGCGTCGGCGCGCGCGTCGCAGTGTGCGGTCGTCCGGGCCGCTTCGGCGGGGACCCCGAGCCGGGTGACCGTCCGGACGAGGTGGCCGGTGTCACAGATGTCCACCGCATCGGTGAACAGGTCACGCTGCGGCTGGACGAAGAAGGCGCTGCCCTGCCCGTGTTCCTCGGCCCGGTACAGGAAGCGGTGTGCGGTGCAGAGCCGGCGTCCGGGCGGCGCGGCCGGCAGTCCTGCCCCGCACGCGGGCACAGCGTGCCATGCCCTGCTCGTGCCGCCCGGCTTCGGCCTGGTCCCCGTCGTACCTGTGCGGAACTCAGCCGAAGAAGTCGACGCGGGCTCCGACGACGTGGGTCAGCGGTTCGCAGGAGTGCCGCACGACGGTGATCCGGGCGGTCGGCGGTCAGGGCGTGAGCACCAGCCGGCCGAAGACCTCGCCGGCGTCCAGCTTCTGGTGCGCCAGGCGGGCCTGTTCGAGGCCGAGGACGTCGTGCACCACCGCGGTCAGTTCGCCCCGCGCCGCGGCGTCGAGCTGGTCACGGCGTACGGCCTGCAGATCCGCTGCGGGGACGGTGGCCGCACTGAACGTCGCGAACGACAGCGACCGCTGGAACCGGGCCATCAGCTTCGATCCGAGGTCCGCGGGCGGCGGGCCTCCCACCGCGCCGACGGCCACCAGGCGCCCGTTGGGGTTGAGCCGGTCGAGGAACGCCGAAAGACCGTCGCCCGCGACGATGTCGAGGATCACGTCATAGCCCGCCGGAGCGTCCGCGTCACCGTTGCCGCAGCGGTCCAGCACGTGCGTCGCCCCCAGGCGGCGCAGGCGGTCGCCGCGCTCGGCCGACGACGTGGTCACCGCCACCGCAGAGGCACCCGCACGGGCCGCCAGCTGGACCGCCATCACCCCGATACCGCCGGCCGCGCCGCGCACCAGCACCGCCTCACCCGGGGTGAAACGGGCGTGCCGCAGAGCGAAATGGGCCACGGCCCCCGAGCCGCCGACCGTGACCGCGTCGACTGGCGACAGCGCCGAGGGCAGCGGCAGCACCTGCTCGATCGGTACGCACACCTGCGTCGCGTAGCCCCCTCCCGTGCCGGTGAAGGCCCACACCCGGCGCCCCTCCCAGGACGCGTCGACCCCGTCCCCGACCGCCGTGACCATGCCCGCCACCTCGTTGCCCGGGATGAACCCCTCGGTGAACCCGTAGGCGGCGAGCGCGCCGCGGCGGATCAAGGCATCGGCACCCGAGACCCCCACCGCCTCGACAGCGATCACCACCTCGTTCCCGGCCGGCGGAGAAGTCGGCAGGGCGACGACAGCCAGTCCTTCCGGGTCTCCGAAGGCACGGATCCGTACGGCTTTCACAGGCGGACACCTCCAAGGCTCGAACCGCCGGGACGCAGAAGTGTCCCGGACATCACCGCACACCGGTCTGCTGGATGTGACCTGGCGGGCTCCTCGGACGGTAACGGACGCCCCCGTCCGCCCGGCCTAAAGTGAGAGGATGAGCGGGAAGAAGCCTCACAACCTGCGGTCCGACGCGCGTGACAACCGCGACCGGCTCCTCGAAGCCGCCAGGGCGCTGTTCTCACTGGAGGGACTCGCTGTGCCGATGCGGGAGGTGGCGCGGCGTGCCGGGGTCGGGCCGGCCACGCTGTACCGGCACTTCCCGACCAAGGAGGCGCTCGTCACCGAGGCGTTCGCCCAACAGCTGAGCGCGTGTGAGGACATCGCCGACCGGGCGAGCGCGAACCCCGACGCCTGGTCCGGGCTGTGCCAGGCCATCGAGGACATCTGCGAACTGCACGCGCGTGACCGGGGCTTCACCGAGGCATTCATGTCGGCCTACCCCCGGGCTTTCACCATGACCGCCGGCCGCGGCCGCGTCCTGCAGAAGATCGCCCGCCTGGCCGCCCGGGCCAAGCGCTCGGGACACCTGCGTCCGGATGTCGTGCTCGACGACGTCGTTCTGATGCTTCTGGCCAACAAAGGCCTGCAGACGGCCTCGACCGCGACGCGGGTGGCCGCCTCGCGGCGCTTCGCCGGCCTCATGATCCAGGCCGTCGCCCGCTGTCCGCACAACGCACCCCTGCCTCCCCCGGTGCGCCTCACCGCGGCGGAGCACGGCGGCCCCTGAACACACGGGCAGTCACCGGCCGCCGGGTCAGGCGTACCGTACCGGGCCCGCTCTCTCTGCGCGCCCGCCGCCGTCTCGGCTCGCGGCGCCGTCTCCCGCCGGCAGTGGCCGTGCCAGCAGTGGCCGTGCCGGCATCCGGGGGAGGCGGAGGCGGCACGCCTGCCTGACCCGGGGGCGGCGGCCCCGGGCCACAAGGGTGTCCGCCCGCAGGGGCGAATGCGGGCGCGTCAGCGCTCCTGCACGGCACCGGCCGGGGGCAGCGCCGACTCCGGCACGGGTGCGTGGTGGGCACGACGGTAGGCCAGAGGAGACAGGCCGAGGTGCGCGTAGAAGTGCTTGCGCAGGGTGACGGGATCACCGAAACCGCAGACGGCGGCGATCCGGGCGACGGGCAGGCCGGTGGATTCCAGCAGCACACGCGCATGGGCCAGGCGCCGCTGAGCCAGCCACTTCATAGGGCTGCTGCCGACCTCGGCCCGGAAGCGCCGGGTGAACGTACGCACGCTCATGTGCGCGTGTCGGGCCATGTCCTCCAGCGTGAGCGGCTCGGCCAGACGGTCCAGGACCCACTGCCGGGTCGCCGAGGTGGAACGGTCGGTGTCCAGCGGAACCGGATGCTCGATGAACTGCGCCTGCCCGCCCTCGCGCCAGGGCGCCACCACGCAGCGCCGTGCGGCGGCCGAGGCCACCGCCGCCCCGTGGTCCCGGCGGACCAGGTGCAGGCACAGGTCGATGCCGGCCGCTCCGCCGGCGGAGGTCAGGACGCGGCCGTTGTCGACGAACAGCACGTCCGGGTCGACCTCGACCTCAGGAAACAGCCGGGCCAGCGCGTCGCACAACGCCCAGTGGGTGGTGGCCCGCCGGCCGTCGAGCAGACCGGCCGCGGCGAGCAGAAAAGCCGAAGTGCACAGGCTGACGATGCGGGTGTCCGGCCCGATCCGGTCCAGTGCGGCGGCGACGTCCGCAGGCAGCCGGCCGGTCGTCAGCAGCTCCTCACTGGGCTCCTGCGTGGCGATGACGACGGTGTCCGCGCTGTCCAGCAGCGACTCGTCATGGTCGACGACGATCCGATAGTCCTCGCGGGTACGGACCGGACGGCCGCCCAGGGAACAGGTGCGGACGGAGTACAGGCGGCCCCCGTCCGGCTCGCAGGCCTCGTTGAACACGCGGGCGGGCACACCCAGATCCAAAGGCAGGACACCGTCGAGGGCGAGTACGGCGACACGATGCGTCATGCCCCGCAGCCTAGGACACGCGACGTGGCCCGAAAGCACGACAGGTGTCCTTCCGGCCACTCACCGACTCCTGCCGGAAAGCGCCAGTCTCTTCCCTGCCGGGGCACGGACCCGGCGGAAGACGACACACCCGGCAGCAGAAGCGAGGACAGCCATGAACGAGCAGGTCATGCGCGCGGTGACCATCAAGGAGTTCGGCGGGCAGGAGGTGCTGACCGCGCAAGAGGTCGCACGTCCCGAGCCGCTGCCGACCGAGGTACTGGTGCGGGTCCACGCCGCGGGCGTCAACCCGGTGGACTGGAAGACCCGTCAGGGCCACGGCATGGCCGGACTGCAGACCTTCCCGCTCATCCTCGGCTGGGACGTCTCCGGTGTCGTGGAGAAGACCGGCTTCGGCGTCACCACGCTCAAGCCCGGCGACGAGGTGTACGGCATGCCGCGGTTCCCGCGCGCCGCGGGCGGCTACGCCGAGTACGTGACCGCACCGGCCCGCCAGTGGGCCCGCAAGCCGGCGACCATCGACCACGTACACGCGGCCGCCGTGCCGCTGGCGGCCCTCACCGCCTGGCAGATCCTGGTCGACACCGCCGGCGTGCGGGCCGGCCAGCGCGTCCTGATCACAGCCGCCGCCGGCGGAGTCGGCCACTTCGCGGTGCAGTTCGCCCGGCACCTGGGCGCCCACGTGATCGCCACAGCCAGCGCCGGCCGCCACGCCTGGCTCACAGACCTCGGCGCCGAGGAGACCATCGACTACACCACCACCCGCTTCGAAGAAGCAGCCGACGACGTCGATGTGGTCATCGACCTCGTCGGTGACGGCATCGACCGAACCAGCACCCGATCACTGAACACCCTGCGCCGCGGCGGACTGCTCGTGTCCGTCCCAGGCGGCATCTCCCCGGAGCTGGCCGCAGCGGCCGAAGCCGCCGGTGTCCGCACCAGCGGCTTCCTGGTCGAGCCCGACGGCCCCGCACTGACCACGATCGCCGGCCTGATCGACGCCGGCGACGTCACCGTCGAGGTCGAACAGACCTTCCCGCTGGAACAGGCCGCAGCAGCACACACCCGCGGCGAAACCGGCCGCACCCGCGGCAAACTCGTCCTCACCGTCACCGACTGACCCCCTGTCATCTTCTTCGCGGCCCTGTACAAGGGCCGCCGGCCTCGGAGCCCGCCATGACTGCTGCCCCCTGTCGATCGGATGACCTGGGGGGTGGTGTCACCGGGCCCGAGGGGTGCCGTCGGAGACGCCGATCAAAGGCCCGGCCACCATCCGGCCCGGCGCGATGCCGGGCAGCTCGCGGGCGGTAGGTCTGCATGACGTGGATGCGAGGGAATACGAGGCGTCTGTCGGCCGAGCGGTTCGAGAACTCCCTGAGGGTGATGGCCAACTCGGTGATCTTCCGGTCCTGCGTGCAGGATCCGAGCACCACCGGGACGTACATCGAGATGACGGCCCGCCTCGTCGACCCCGCCCTGCTCGGACTCGCCGTCCTCGCCGTCCGCAACCGCGTGCAACGGTGACATCCGCGCAGGACAGGACAGTGAGGGCGGGCCGGAGCGCAACCGGACGCTGCGGTGAGCGCGTCGCACCGTGTATGAACGATCATGTGACCGGCATCGTCGCCGAGGCGCTGCGGATCACCGGCCGCCGGCGGCGTGCCGTGTGCGCTGCCTCCGCCGTGGCCTGTGCGGCGGCGCTGATCGTCGGCGGTGCCCTGGTGGCCGGTGCGTTCGCCGTGTCCTGGGGCCTGTTCCTTCAGGCCCGGAGAGATGCGGAAATGTCCATCGAGGACGGAGAGTCCTACGTCGCCTACGCCGGTCAGATGAACGCGCTCGCCCAAGTGGCGTGCGTGGTGGTTCCGTTGCTGCTTGTCGTCGCGTTGCTGCTGGCCGCGTGGCTGCTGACCGCCCCGGCCGTGACCGTGGCACACGCGCGGCACTGCCCGGCAGCGGGTGCGGGTGCCGGCAGGGGCGCGGCGGACGCGCTCACCCTGTCCGCCTTGTGGCGCCGCTCGCGTCCGCACCTCGCCGCCGCGTTCCACGTGCAGCTGCTGTCCGCGGCGGCGGCAGCGGTGCCGGTGCTGGCCGGTCTGCTCGTGCCGGCCCTCGTCTTTCTGGACCTGGTGCCGGGGGTGACCTGGCCCGGCCGCCACGAGCCCGCGACCGTGGGGTTCCTGCTGGTGGGCCGGGCTGTGCCGGTGCTGGTCTGGGGTGTGGGACTCGTCCTGGTCTCACGGTTCTCGCTGGCCACCGCCGTGCGGGTGACGGACGGCTGCCCTGCGGTGACAGCGATGCGGCGTTCCTGGACACTGACCCGTAGGGCACGCGCGCGGACCGCCGGGATCGTCCTGCTGTGCGCGGCCGTAACCGGCGTCGCGTTCCTCGTGTTCGCGCGTCTCGGGTCCTGTGTGGCGCACTGGGCGGGGCTGGTCATGCTGGCCGCCACCGACGACAACGTGTGGGTGACCGGCGTCCTCGTCCTGATCACGCCGGTCGCGGTGGCGCTCGTGCTGCTGCCGTGGGCGCTGGCACCGGTGGGGATCGTGCTCGCGTGCCTGCGGCAGCGGCTCGCCCACGAGTGAGCGACAGTCTTCTCCCCTCCCCCTTTTCCTCTTCCCTCGCCGGGCCGGGAGGCGGCCGGCGGGAAGCTCCCGGCCCGCCCTGCCCGGGGCAGTCAGGACCGGGACGGTCTGTCCCGGCCAGGCCCGGCGCAGGCGCCCGCGGCGCGCCGGGCACGCACATGACCGGACATGAAGGAACCCCGCCCCTGAAGTGACAGGGACGGGGTTCGTCTCGAGCGCCGGGCAGGCCTTGCACCTGCATCTCCCCGCAGGAAGCGGGGCGTCTTTCCTTGGACCACCAACGCATCGGCCCTCTGCCGGTGTCCGGCAGCGCGTTCAAGATCGACTATAGCAGGAACACCCCGGCCGCGTCCCCCGGGCGGGAAGTTCCGGCCACACCCAGCCGCAGAAGCGGGGCTCACCCGGAACACCCGTATGCGGGCCCGCCCGAGCCCTGCACCCCGCTTTGCTGCAGGCGGCTGTCCCGCCCTGGGCCGGCATCCTCATGATGCCGCTCGGGAGGGCCGGACGGGGTGAGCGGCCGCCTGCCCCACGGGCGGTCCGGCTGCCGCAGGCCGGGGTACGCCACGGAAGTGGCGAAATCCAGTGTTGCGGTCATGTTTCCCGCCGCGTCACCCTGACGGCGTGGGAGCGCTCCCATAGAGCCGCCCCCACACCCCTACGTCCCGCATCCCCCACAGCGGAAAGAGGGAGACCGTGTTGCAGCACGCATGTCATGAGCCCGTCATTTCAAGACGGTTCAGGGTCCGTCCGGCGCTCCTGCTCAGCGCCCTCGCCGCCCTGCTGATCGCCCTGGTCCCCGGAGGCGGGACCGCTTCGGCCCACGGTTCGGTCGTGGATCCGGCGTCCAGGAACTACGGCTGCTGGGAACGCTGGGCCGACGACTTCCAGAACCCCGACATGGCACAGCAGGACCCCATGTGCTGGCAGGCCTGGCAGGACAACCCGAACGCCATGTGGAACTGGAACGGCCTCTACCGCAACGGCTCCGCCGGCAACTTCCAGGCTGTGATTCCCGACGGCCAGCTCTGCAGCGGCGGCCACACCGAAGGCGGCCGCTACAACTCCCTGGACGCGGTGGGTCCCTGGAAGACCACGAACGTCTCGTCCGACTTCACCGTGCACCTGTACGACCAGGCCAGCCACGGCGCGGACTACTTCCTGGTGTACGTCACCCGTCAGGGCTTCGACCCCACGACCCAGCCCCTGCGCTGGAGCGACCTGCAGCTGGTCACCAAGACCGGCAAGTACGCACCGAGCAACAACTACGAGATCGACGTGCACACCTCGGGCCTGACCGGCCGGCACGTCGTCTACACGATCTGGCAGGCCTCGCACATGGACCAGACGTACTTCCTGTGCAGTGACGTGAACTTCTCCTGAGCCGTCCAGCCAGGCGAACGGCGCCGGTCCATGGGCCGGCGCCGTCGGCGCGCGCTTCATCCGACGGCCCTGCGCACCGACGGGTGCGCGGTGACATGTTGTCGCACGCAGTCCCGTGAGACAGGTCGGCCTGATCGGTCTGCACGCCGTCACGTGACGGCGGCCCGGAGGACACCGGCACCCCGCCGGCCGTCGAGGAGCAGGGCACGGACCCGGACGAGGAGCCCGGTCCCGCAGCGGCATGACCCGGGCACGCCGAAGCCGAAGGGCATACGTGCCAAGGCGTACAGCGAGGCGCGTGCGGTCGGCTGCGGTGTTGCGACCACGACGGACGATCACGGTGCCGGCGAGACGGCAGTCACCGGAGCCGGACGCGTGGCCGGTCCGGTGACTGTCGACGCGGTGGCCGAGCGAGGCGCGGGGCGCGGCTGAGGGTGGGGCCGGTCGCCCGTACGTGGTCGCCTATACGCAAGCCTGCTCGTGATGCCGTTGCGCACTGGCACGCGACTGCACGGCTTTCAAAGACTCCCCGAGCGTGGTGAAGGACACCCCGAGCAGGACCAGGTCCTTCAGCAGGAACTGGCCGGGCTGCGCCGACAGCACCGGAAAGCCATGGGCATACATGGCGATGACTCCCGGGCTGGTGAAGAGGAAACTGACGGTTCCGAGGAAGAGCACGATCGCCACCACGCTGCCCAGTGCGGACAGGCGCGGCCAGAGCGGGTGAACGGCGAGGAGTACCGCGGCCACGATCTCCGTCGTCCCGAGAGCGGCGGCGAGTGCGTCGAAGCTGAGGACGTCGTACAGCCAGCTCATCAGCGGACTGTGCTGGATGAGTACGCGGCTCTCCATCTTCACGAACTTGCCTGCGCCGATCCAGGCGAGCACGACGACCAGACCGTAGCGGCTGATCGTTCTGCCTGCCTGCGCGAAGTTGTCGCTGCCGCGGTACAGGTGTTCATCGATCACGGGGGTGCCTGTCTGTGGGGGTGAGAAGTGCGGTGCCGGTCGCCGGCCGGCACCGGAGGGGACGGGTGCGCCGGGCGGCGACCGGCACGGTCGGCGGCAGCAGGCCACCGGTGGCCGCTGTTCGTTCAGCGGCAGTCACGCTGGATGATCAGGTCGGCCAGGTCTGTGAGGGTGTCGGCGACGAGATCGGGCCTCGGGCCGATGGGGCTGAGCACGGCGCCGGGGCGCCGCAGGAACGCCGCCTTGCAGCCGGCGTGCAGGGCACCTGTCACGTCCCAGGAGTGGGCGGCGATCAACCGCACGTCTCCGGGGTGGACGTCGAACGCGGCGGCGACGGCGAGATAGGGCTCGGGCGCGGGCTTGAGCCGGCGGACGGCGTCGGCCGACATCACCTTCTCGAACAGGTCCCGGATGCCGGCGTTGCGCAGTTGCTGTTCCGCCACGCTCTGGACGGAGTTGGTCAGGGCAACCAGGTGCAGGTCGGTTGCGGCCAGCCTCCTCAGGGCGTCGGGCACGTCGGGGTGGGGCGGCAGCGACGTCATCAGCGCGACGGTCGCGTCGATCTGCTGCTCGCTCAGTGAGACGCCTTGGCGTTCGGCGATCATCTGCAGGGCGGCTCGCTGGGCCGTGGTGAAGTCGGTGTAGGAGCCGGTGATGCCGCCGACGAAGGACAGGTGGAGCATCTGGGCGAACCACGGCCCTCTGGGGGTCGCGCTGCCGAAGAGACCTTCGAACGCCGTGTCCAGTGCTGTCAGGTCCAGCAGTGTCTCGTTGACGTCGAAGGCCAGTACGCGGGTCATGACAAGCGGTTCCTTCGGCCGGTGGGTCGGTCAGGACGAGGCTTCGTGCCGGAACAGATGCGTGGCGTGGGTCACGGCGCCGCCGGCCCGGATCGCTGCGGCCACCAGCGCGGCCTCCGTCAGCTGCGCGTCGTCGGCGCCCGCGTCGCGCGCGGCCTTGGTGTGCAGTTCGATGCAGTACGGGCACTGGGTGGTCAGCGCCACCGCGACCGCGATCAGCTGCTTCTGCTGTGCCGTCAGGGCTCCGTCGGTGAAGACGGCCTGGTCGAACGCCTGGAAGGCCTGCATGGCTTCCGGCGCGTTCTTGCCGAGGTCCTTGAGGTGGCGCAGGTTCTTCATGTCGAACATGGAACGTTCCTCCTGCCGTGGGGGTGATGGGTGGGGGTGGAGTGCGTGTGCTCGAAAGGATTGGGGTCCCGCGGGTCGTGTGGCGGCGGGCCGGGGGGTGTGGCACGGCCCGCGGGACGTTCGGGGGGCGGGGGTCAGTCGGGATCGGACACGTCCCAGATCTGCCCCGAGGCGTCCCCGGCGAGCCGGTGGACCAGGGAGCGGGCGGAGTGCTCGGGCGTGATCAGCGTGCCTTCCTCGTAGTTGCGGAGGAAGCGCCGGTGGGTGGCCTCGTCCAGCCGGCCCACGCCCTCGCGGCGGATCAGCGCCTGCATCGCCGTGTCCACGGACCCCGGGCGGTAGACGTTGACGGTGACTCCCGTGCCGTCGAGTTCGGCGGCGAGGTTGACGGTGTGGATCTCGAGGGCGGCCTTGGTGGCGGCGTAGGCGTTGACGCCGATCATGATCGTCGGGCGGGCGACGATACTGCTGGACACATTGACGATCCGTCCCCACCCGGCCTTGGTCATGCGGGGCAGGAGCGCGCCGGCCAGTGCGGCGGGTGTGATCACGTTGAGCCGGAAGGCGGTGGTCCAGGCGTCGGCGTCCATACCGGTGACCGGTCCGAGCGGTTCGACGGTGGCGGCATTGTTGATCAGGACGTCGACCGGGCCGAGTCCGGCTGCCGCGCGTTCGGCCACGTCGGCTGCCGCCGCCGGGTCGGTGAGATCGGCGGGGACCGCGAGGGCGGTGCCGCCGCGTTGCTGCACCAGCGCGGCGGTCTCCGCCAGGGCGTCCCCGCTGCGGGCCACCAGCGCGACCCGCGCGCCCTCGTCCGCGAGCGCCAGGGCGATGGCCCGTCCGATGCCCCGGCCGGCGCCCGTGACCAGGGCAACTTTGTTGTTCAGAAACACGTTTCCACTCCGATCGAGCGAGGGTTCGGCGCACGCGCGTCGCGCGCGGCCTCGAGCAGGGGCAGGGATCAGCGGAGCGTCTCCGCGAGGGCCGCGAGGATTTCGGCGGGTTCGGTGCGAGTGGTGTAGTTCGGGTGGACGTCGATCCAGCGCAGGACACCCGAGGCGTCGACGACGGCCACCGTCGGCATGACGATGTCGTACGTGCCGTCGGCGTTGACCTCGGTCAGGTCCAGTCCGAGGGAGGCCTGCGCCTGCTGGGCCTGGTCGCTGGGGCGGGTGAGGATGCCGAGCGCCCGGCCGATCCGGTTCCCGGGGTCGGACAGCACCGTGTACGCGAGGTCGTTGGTCTCCGCCATGGTCAGCGAGCCGTCCGGCTTCTGCGGGCTGACGGCGATCAGCGCGACGCCGAGGCGGTCCAGTTCGGGTTTCAGTTCCGCCTGGTAGGTGCGCAGAGCGACGTTGCAGTAGGGGCACCAGGCGCCGCGGTAGAACACCACGACCGCCGGCCGGCCGTCGCGTGCCTGCTTCAGCGTGGTGGATTCGCCGTGGGCGTCGAGCAGCGACGCGTCCGGCATCTCGGTCCCGGCCGCCGCGACGCCCGCCGGGACTCCGGCGGCGTCCAGCTCGGCCTGCTCGGCGCCGAACGCCTCCAGGGCCTCGGCCGGTGCCTGTGCGGCCATGCTCTCGGCGAGCGCGGCGACCTGGTCGGCGATGGGGGTGCTGCTCATGATGCGCGTCCTCTCCTGACGGGCCGGTGCACGACGGGTGCGGGGCGGACCGCAGCCGTGCCCCTCCGTATTAGAGCGCCCACTCTAGTTCCGGGAATTGGAGTGTCAACTCCAGAAAGTGCCGGACTCTGTTAGCGTGACCGAGTGATGAGCAGCAGCACCGAGGAACGTCGCCTGACCGCCCGCGGGCGTGCCACACGCGACCGCATCGTGGCGGCGGCGGCCACGCTGATGTACGAACGCGGCGTGGCGGGCACCAGCACGGAGGACATCCTCAAGGCCGCCCGGGTGACCAGCCCGTCACAGCTGTACCACTACTTCGGCGACAAGCGGGCGCTGGTCCAGGCGGTCGTCCGGCACCAGACCGAGCGGGTGCTCCGTTTCCAGCGGCCGCTGCTGAGCCGGCTGGACAGCTTCGAGGCACTTCAGGCCTGGCGCGACGCGGTCGTCCAGGCGCAGCACGCGCGCGACTGCCGGGGAGGCTGCCCGATGGGCTCACTGGCCGCCGAGCTGTCCGACCACGATCCTGAGGCCCGCGCCCAGCTCGTCGCCGGCTACGCCCAGTGGGAAGGCGCCATTCGCGACGGCCTGCGCGCCATGCAGCAGCGGGGCGAGCTGGACGCCGACGCCGACACCGGCCGGCTCGCCCTCGCCCTGCTGACCGCGCTGCAGGGCGGCCTGGTCATGACCCAGATCCGCCGGGACACCACCGCCCTCGAAGCGGCCCTGGACACGATGATCGATCAGATCCGCAGCCACGCGACCCTTTGACCCAGGCGCCCAGCAGGTCGCGGTGCACAGCAACGATGTCCTGGCGGTGTGCCAGGCCCAGCGCCTCCTTCGTGCACGAGCGGCCGGTGGTGACGAATCGACGCCACGTCCGCGCCGTGTCCGGGACGGGTGGTGCCGACGAACGTCTGCGTGTCCTTGGACTTCGCGTTGCGGGTACTGCGCTGACCTGCGGCCGGGTCAGCGGTGCCGTCGTGCGGCGGATCTGCCCGTGCCGAGGGCGTCCCGCACGCGGTCGTCGACGCCGCTGCCGCACCAGGATGCTGCCGCTTCCGCCAAGCTGTTCGGCGGTCTGGTCCTTGATGGTCTCCGGCATCGGCAAGATCGCTGTCCGGTCGCTCGTCCGCGTGTTCCGGGTCAGGGACGCGGGACTGCCGGGGTGTGCCCCGCACCTCCACGTCTGCCGGGTACTCCGCCCGGGGGGACCCCGCACAGCGAGAAAGCAGGCACTCGGTCGCCCGTGCCTGCTGTCGCTGTCCCGGTGTCAGCCGGTGCCTTCCTCCGACTCCGACCGTCGTTCCAAGGCCTGGTCGGTGGACTGACCGGATGTGTCGGGCTGCTGGGAGCGGCCTTCTTCCTCCGGGTGGACATCCCGCTCTGTCGTCTCCCGTTCCAGAGGCGACGATGGCTCGCGTGCTTCTCGGGAACCGCTCATGGCTGTCTCCTTCATGTGTCCGTCGAAACCTGGCGGGTTCCCTGGGCGCATGGCGCGAAACGGGCATGAGCGGAGCGGTGCCGTCACGCCGGACCGCAGGTGACCGCCGACCGTGCCGCTTCGGTCCGCTCCCGGGCACTCCTTGACGCTCATGCGCCGTGCCGGCAGGACGGAACGTGTCCGCAAGCACACGACATCGCTCCCGGACACATCGCTGCGGGACGCGGGGGTGCGCCGCCTGACGGACACCGTGCCGCGCGCGCGGCCCGTCCTGCCGGTTCCGCGGTTCTACTTGATGCCGGTCGTGGTGACGCCCTGCACGATCTGCCGCTGGAAGACCAGGAACACGGCGATCAGCGGGAGGAACCCGAGGACCGAGGACGCCATCACCTCGGCGTACTGGATGTTGGTGTTGCTGAGCAGGGAGGCCAGGCCCACCGGGACGGTCTGGGACTTGGTCTGGCTCAGCACGAGCAGCGGCCAGAGGAAGGAGTTCCAGGTGGTGATGAACGTCAGGATGGCGACCGTGGACAGGGCGGGGCGGCACAGGGGCATGCAAACCCTGGCGTAGATCCGCCACCAGCCCGCTCCGTCGATGCGGGCCGCCTCGATCAGGGCGACGGGGATGCCGGCGAAGAACGACCGGAAGACGAACACCGAGATCGGCGCGGCGATGGACGGCAGGACCAGGGCCCAGAAGGTACCGAGCAGGTGCAGCGACCGGTACTCGATGAACTGCGGCAGCACCAGGGCTTCGCTGGGCAGCATCAGCCCGGCCGCGACCAGGGCCAGCACGGCGGTCCGGCCGCGGTAGCGCAGGAATGCCAGGGCGAAGCCGGCCATGGAGCAGAAGGCCACGGTGAAGATCACCGCGAGGACCGAGATGACCAGGCTGTTCAGATACCAGGTGCCGATCGGATATGTGTTCCAGGCGTAGGAGTAGGCGTGCAGGGACCATCCGCCGGCGAACGGTGAGGTCGGTTTCTGGGTGATCGACGCGTCCGAGCGCAGGGAGGTGGCGATCGCCCAGAAGAAGGGCACCAGCCACATCAGGGCGAACAGGGTCAGGCACACGGCGCACAGGCGGTTGAAGAGTGTGGCGCCGTGGGCCGGCGGCGCGTTCTTCCCCGTGGCCGGCCGCGGCTGGGTGATGGTGGTCATGGATCCTCCGCTCAGGCCGCGGTGCGGGTCGCACGGCGGCGGCGCAGCCCGTACCAGGCCGCCGAGATCACGACGATGACGACGAAATAGACCATGGTGGCGGCGGCACCGTAGCCGCCCCGGTACGAGGTGAAGCCGGTGTCGTAGATGTACTCGATGACCGGGCGGGTGGACTGGTCGGGGCCGCCGCCCAGCAGCAGGTAGATCTGGTCGAAGACCTTCAGCGAGGCGAGGATCTGCAGGATCAGCACCAGGCTGGTGGTCCGGCCGAGCATCGGCACCGTGATGTGACGGATCTGCTGCCAGGGACCCGCGCCGTCGATGGCCGCCGCCTCGTACACGTCGGACGGCACGTCCTGGACCGCGGCGGTGTAGAGGACGAAGTTGAAGCCGAAAGTCCACCACAGGGTCATCAGGGTCACGGCCGTCCAGCCGCCGGAGGTGCTGCCGATGAAATCGGGCACCGGCAGTCCGACCGCGCCGAAGATCTTGGGGATGAGGCCGATCTGCGGTGTGTACATCCACAGGAAGATCAGCGCGACGATGGAGGACGGCACCACGTAGGGGGCGAAGAACGCCAGGCGGTAGAAGACGCGGCCGCGGCGCACGCGGGAGGCGAGGATCGCGGCGGCCATGGCCAGAATCACCAGCGGGGGCGTGGTCAGGAGGGTGAAGAGCACCGAGTGCCACATGGCGTCCCAGAACTGCGGGTCGCCGATCACCTCGGAGTAGTTCGACAGGCCGACGAATTCGCCCAGGCCGTCCTTGACGGTGGTGGTGTTGAAGAAGCTCAGCACCACGCCCACGAGCAGCGGGCCGATCAGGAACACCAGGTAGATCACGAAGAAGGGTGCGGTGAGCAGTGCACCGGCCCGGCGTTCGGAGCGGTGCGGCCGGCCGGCCGTGTGTGTCCCGGTCTGTGCTGTGGGTGCCGGTCGCGTCGCGGCGACGGTCGTCATGGGTGACTGCCTCCTACTTCATCGTGACCGGCGGTCGGGCCGTGGTGAACCGCTCGAGATCGGCGCGCAGGGCCGGCGCCGCGCCCTTGGGGGTGATCCGCCCGGCGAGGGCCTCGATGATCGTTCCGCCCACGACGTTCTGGAAGTCCGATCCGGCGCCGGTGTACCAGGCCTCCGGGTCGTACTGGGCGTCGAACGCGGCCTGCACGTAGTGGCGCTGGGGCGAGAGGTCGAGGAAGGCCCTGCCGCGCTGGGTCGGCAGCCAGGCGGGGATGTGCCCGCCCTCGGCCCAAACGGCGCTGTTGTCGAGCAGGCCCTTGATGAACAGCGCCGCGTTGCGGGTGCGGGTGTCCGAGCGTGCCGTGTTGCGCGGGACGACCAGGGCGTGCGAGTCGGCGTAGGCCACCGGTTTCGGGCCCAGCAGCGCCGGGAACGGCACGACGTCGAAGCGCAAGCCCTTGACCTGCCGGTACGACGGTATCTGCCATTCGCCGTCGAACAGGAAGCCCGCCTTGCCGGTGCTGAACAGGGCGTTGGCGCCGGAACCGTTGAGGTTGCCCGGCATCAGTCCGCCGCCGGTGAGGCGCTGCAGGAAGGCGACGGTCTCCTGGACCGCCTCGTCGTCGAGGGCGATCGTGGTGCCGGAGTCGGTGACGACCGGG
>Ga0164243_10008213_pt1 | contig 15460 bp, 11 predicted proteins | sample OricompcompostOP_FD_108781 | JGI IMG/M metagenome (GOLD analysis project Ga0164243, IMG submission 108781) | Organic Plus compost microbial communities from Emeryville, California, USA - Original compost - Organic plus compost (OP) | ecosystem: Engineered > Solid waste > Mixed feedstock >... | reverse complement strand
ACTTTTGGTGGCGTAGGTATAAGCGCTGTCGTATTGCTTCAGCGTTTGATACAGGCTTCCAAGGTTCATATACGTATTCACCAGTCCGCGCTCATCCTGCAATTCTTCCTTGATGGCAATGGACTCACGGTAATGGACAATTGCATTTGCATAGTCTTTACGCTGTTTATACAGCAGCCCGATATTGTTCAGTGTTTTGGAAACATATTGCTTATTGCCGTATTGCCGCCGCAGGGCCAGCGCCTGCAGGTGGTGCCGGAGCGACAATTCGTAAATACCACGCAGGTAATAGGCCAGCGCCATATCACTGATCACGTGGGAACGGCTCTCCGGCTTATTTCTCAACAGGTGAATGGTGTCAGCCACATGCAGGAAGTACAGGCAGGAATCAAGATCATTTTTGTAATCATAACAGATACCCATCAGTTGATAAGCAGTAGCTATATAGGATGAATCGCCGGCAGTTGTTGCCAGCTGCAACATTTGTTGGGCGTAGCCAATACCCCTGACCGGGTCACTTTCCATGTAATAGGTACCCAGTTCCTGTAATGCCTGCAAGCGAACCGTATCTGCCTGGTTGCTTGCAGCTACTGCCAGCAGGGAATCGGTGAATGACTGTTGTGCAGCCACATACAGCACCGAAAGCAACAAGAATATGATTATTGCACACAATCTTTTCATAGATAAGCGGCCAGACACAACAAGCCGCCTAAATATCAGGCAGCTGGCAATACAATGTATTACCCGAACGGGTGATTTTGCCTTACTTCATCATGAGTTCCCGCGCCCGCACAATAGCGCTGGAATGCGACCCGGCGTCCAGTTTCAGGTAAGTATTGCGGATATGCACTTTTACCGTGTTGATGGTAATAAACAGTTCTTCCGCTATCTGGTTATTGGTCTTGCCCTGGTAAATCAGTTGCAGCACGGCAAATTCCCGTTCACTGAGCGGCGCCATCAGGTGACGGTTGATCTTTTCCATACGCAGGGCCGGCACCGCACGATTGCTGCGGTTGGCAAAATTGCTGATGGCAATTTCCAGCGATGCCAGCAGGGTTTGCCCGTTGAACGGTTTTACAATATAACCGCTGGGCTCCACCGCTTTGGCGCGTTGCAGGGTTTCCTTATCGCTGTAGGAGGTGAGAAAAACAAAAGGAATGTGATAGTGCTTATTGATATAGTCAGCAATCTCAATACCGTCTGTGGCGCTGTCGAGATTGATGTCGAGGATCACGGCATCGGGTGTATTATGGGTGAGCTGGTAACGCGCTTCTTCGTCGTCGTAGGCGATGCCGCTCACTACAAAATCGGCATTGTTCAGATACATCGAGATGTTTTCTGCAATGATGGGCTCATCTTCAATAATAAGAATTTTCATTTCGCTCATAGCTGCTGCTTATAAGGATTTTACTAAGCCATCTTAAAGCGGCTGATAACCATTTCCACACAGGCGCCGTTATCGTTGTATACAGCGAGTGTTGCTTTCAGCTTTTGGGCAAAAGCTCTTACCAGCTTGATGCCAAAGGTATCCGGCTGCTCCATGGTTTGTGTGGCAAACCCAACCCCATTGTCTTTTACTTTCAACAATAACCGCTCGCCTTCCCTGCGAAGGATAATGTCAATGCATCCGGGCGTTTTACCGGGGAATGCATATTTCAGGGAGTTGGTGATAAGTTCATTCAGAATAAGACCGATCGGGATCACTGTATCTACATCGAGGTTCAGATCATCAATGTCGGTAGTAAGCTGCACGCTGCCCGGACGAATATTGTAAGAATGAAACAATCCCTGCGCCAGCGTTTCAATATATGACTGTACTTTGATGCCTTTAATATTGCCTTCTTTGTACAGGTTCTGGTGAATAAGCGCCATGCTTTGTACCCGGTTCCGGCCTTCTTTCACCGCCAGGGCCGCCTGGTCGTGGCGGATACTGAGCGCCTGCAGGTCCAGCAGGCTGGAAATGATCTGCAGGTTGTTTTTCACCCGGTGATGAATTTCCTTCATCAGGATGGCCATATCATCGGCCTGGCGCTGGATGATATCGTTCTTGCGACGCTGTTTGCGATACAGGTAAAACACCACAGCGCCCAGCGCCAGCATGGCAATAACGGCCATCAGCAATAACAACCGCATACGCCGTTCGCTGCGCAACAGACTTTGCTGGCGGATGTTGTCGTTGCTTAACACTTCCCGCAATCTTTTTTCCGATTCCAGTTCTTTTTTCTTGTAGTCATGCTCCCGCGACAATACTTCACGCAGCTGTTGTTCCTTGCGCAGCAGGGAGTCTTTCAGCATATTCTCTTTTTCCAGGTTGGCCCGGAGTTCCGACGCACGCAACAATTGCAGCGCTTTCAGTTTGTTCTCGTTGTTGAGATGGCGGATCTCATCTTCTGAAAGTTCGGAACGAAGAACCGTCTCCAGGTTGCCCAGCCGGATAACATTTTCACCCGTGTAATATTCGGCGGCCATATCCTGATACTTACGGGCATATTCATACGCTAATTTATATTCACCACGTTCAAAGTAGGAATCAGCCATATGACTGTATACCAGTGCAAACAATTCCTGGAAATAATTTTGTCCCGCGTAGGCAAGCGCCCTGTTGTAATATCCATGCGCCTGCTCATCCTGCCGGAGGGCGAGGTAATAATTGCCTTCCAGCACGTGGTAGCGAACAGCCAGGTTCACATTGGTGCCGCGTACATCGCCGCGCGACAATGCATTCAACTCCTCCCTTGCTTCACGATAACGGTGTAAGCGGATGCAGGCCGCTGCTTTGTTCAGTTGCGACAATTCCCTGTCTGATTGCTTTTGCTGCTGCACCGCCAGTTCATAGGCCTGTTGCGAGTACAGGAGCGAAGAATCATACTTATGCTGCCGGTAATAGATGGCGCTGAGAATTTCGAGGGTATACAGAATGCCCGGCGCATCATTCAACTGGTACTTCAGTTCCAGCGCCTCGCGAAACACGGCAGCGCCGCGGTTGAAATTCTGAAACGCATTGTATAGAAGTCCCAGGATTTCCAGCGCCTCCAGTTCTTTCTCTTTCAGGTTGTTCAAACGCGCCTGGTAAACGCCATAGGAATAATGTTGCATGGCATGGCGGTAATTGCCGCGGTAGTACTGGGCTTTGGCCAGATCAAGGGAAGAGGTGACCATTTCGATGGTATCGTTCAGCGCTACCACCAGTTCATGGCACCGGTGATAGCGCCCGAAGGAGCGATGGTATTCCCGGTGATGGCGCAGCAGTTTACCGTAGGCTCTTTCCAGCAGTGCTTCGTGGTATTTGTTTTTTCGGTTCTGGGCTTGTTGAATGGCGGATTGCAGGGCGGCAAATGCATGGGCGCTGTCTTTTTCACCCTGGGCGATAATATCGTTGATCCAGGATTGGAGAATGGTTATGGAAGAATCGCTTGTTGGGTGGGTGGGCTGGTGCAATGGTACATTGCTTCCCTGCCAACCTGCAGCCAACAGGGATAAGATGAGTAAAACGGCCAATATGCCAGCCTGGCGCATGAAATGAAATTACAATTTAATTAAGGGTAATGGTTGTGTTTGACAGCAGGAAACTGCCAGGAATAGCAGCAACCTGTTTGGCCTCAATAGCTTACGGCTGAAGACGGGTCCCGATTGGAACTTATAGGTCCGGGCAACCGGTTACAATGTCGTACAATTACGGCAGGACAACTTCACCCGAAAGGGTAGTTTGAGCGGGTATTAATCCTGTAGCAGGAATGTATTATGAACGCTCCACAATGTAAAATTTTAGGAAGTTCTGCAAGAGATATGCGTTCTGCAACAGTATTGAAGTTCCAGTTTGTATTTTATCAGTAAAATTGCAGCGGCTATAGCACCATTTTTTATACACTTGTATTGTAGAAGTGTTGAAAATGTAGAAGTTATAAGCTCTATATAATACATATTGAACAATTCCCAATTAATCCGGCATCCAACAAGGCTTGATCACACAACACACCATACAGCAAATCCAGAGTCGCATTGATATCATTGATATCGTAGGCAGTTTCGTGAAGTTGAAAAAGCGGGGCGTGAACTACCTCGGTCTGTGCCCTTTTCACAACGAAAAAACCCCCTCGTTCACCGTTTCTCCCACCAAAGAAATTTACAAGTGCTTTGGTTGCGGCCGCAGTGGCAATGCCATCAGCTTTTTGATGGAGCATGAAAAATATTCCTATGTGGAAGCGCTCCGCTGGCTGGCGGCCAGGTATAATGTGGAAGTGGAAGAAACAGAGGTAAGTCCTGAAGTACGACAGCAACAGCAGGTTGCGGACAGCCTCTACATCATCAACCAGTTTGCCCAGCAATATTTTTCCAAAACACTTTTTGAGAGCGACGAAGGACAGGATATCGGGTTAAGCTACCTGAAGGAACGCGGCTTCCGCGAAGACATTATCAAAAAGTTTCAGCTCGGTTATTGTTTACAGGAAAGAGATGCCTTTGCACGCACGGCCATCGCCGCACAATATAACACGGAATTGCTGCAAAAAAGCGGCTTGATCGTATTGCGCGACGACAAGCCGGTGGACAATTACCGCGGTCGCATTATTTTTCCTGTGCACAACCAGACGGGAAAAGTGATCGGATTCGGTGCGCGCATTATAGCCAAAAACGACCGGGCGCCCAAGTACATCAACACGCCGGAAAATGAACTGTATATCAAAAGCCGCATCCTCTACGGTTCATACTTCGCACGCCAGGCCATTGATAAGCAGGACGAATGTTTACTGGTAGAAGGCTATACCGATGTTATTTCTCTGCACCAGGCAGGCATTGAAAATGTGGTGGCCTCAGGCGGTACTTCGCTTACGCAGGACCAGTTGCGGCTGATCAAAAAATATACTTCCAATCTCACCATCATTTACGACGGCGATGCCGCAGGCGTTAAAGCTGCTTTGCGCGGACTTGACCTGGCGCTGGAAGAAGGACTGAATGTTAAACTGGTGTTGATACCGGACAATGAAGACCCCGACAGTTATGTGAACAAGGTAGGCGCCGCCCAATTCACCGAGTTTATCAAAGCCAATAAAAAAGATTTCATTCTTTTTCAGCTCGAAGTAAACCTGAAAGATGCGGGCAACGACACCAACCGCAAAGCGGCCGTGGTAAACCAGGTAGCGGAGACCCTTGCGAAGATCAATAAGCTGGAAGATTTTACCCGGCAGCAGGATTATGTGCGCCAATGCGCAGAAATATTGCGCATTGAAGAAAGTGGATTAACGGCGCTCGTCAACAAGTTCATCCAGGAAAAAATCACCAAAGACAACGCCCGTCGCGCCAACAATAACCGTCCCGCAGAAGAACCGCCGTTTGGCGAACTACCACCACCTCCGGAAGCCGGCGTTGAAACCGATACCCTCTCGCTGCTGAATAAAGACGAGATGCAGGAACGGGCCATGGTACGCAGCCTGCTCGAATTCGGTACCAAACCCTGGGATGAAACACGCCGCGTGGCCGATTATATTTTTGATGAATACCTGGACCAGGATATGATTGACAATAAAGACCTGGTGCGGGTAATCAATATTTACAAGGAATGGTACGAACAGGGACTGGAACCCGGTCCGAAAAATTTCCTCTACCACGAAGATCAGCAACTCGCGCAGCTGGTGATGACCGTGATGGATTTTCCCTATGAACTCAGTCCCAACTGGAGCGAACACTACGATGGCAAAATACCTACGCGCGAAGATCTTTATCGCGAAGAGGTAGCTTCTACGGTGAATTATCTTAAACTACGTAAGATCAAACGGCTGATCGAATTAAACCAGAAAGACCTCGAAAAAGAACATACGCCGGAAGAACAACTGGTGCTTATTCAAACGCATCAGCATTTGAAAGAAATGGAAGCGGCGCTTACAAAGCAATTGGGAACGGTGATTTTAAAGTAGCTGGCATTACATCCCCTCACCTGCATTCCTGCGCAGTATTTTTTTGATTATCCTCGTAGTAGAATGACTGCCTGCAGTGGGTATGATTCTTATCTCACAATTCAGTTGCTTCAGCAATTTTCCTTCAGGAATAGATCCTTCACTCCAATTGCCTCCTTTCACAAACACATCAGGCTGCACCGCCTGCAACAGTTCAACAGGACTGGCAGCTGCAAATGAAGTAATGATATCCACGCTCTGCAGCCCCGAAAGCACCGCAATGCGGTCTTTAAGCGCATTGATAGGTCTGCCCGGACCTTTCAGCAAACGGATGCTGTCGTCGTTGTTCAAGCCTACGATCAGCACATCGGCCAGCCGGCGGGCTTCCTCTAACAAGGCAATATGTCCCTTGTGCAGAATATCAAAACAGCCATTGGTAAATACAATGCGCTTCCCCTGCCCTTTCAGATCGCTTACCAGTCGCTGTAATTGCTGCAAGTCTTCTATATACTTATTATTTGCTGCAACACACTTGCGCAATTCGCCAAGGGTGCATACAGCTGTTCCATTTTTTTGCACTACAATGGCTGCTGCCATAGCCGCCAGTTCAGCCATTGTTTTTCCGGCAGCCCCATTTGCCAGCGACAATGCCATCACGGCAGTAAAGGTGTCACCGGCCCCAATGGCCCGGGCATTGTCCTGCATTACGGCGGGGATATGAAAGGGATTCTTATCCTTTTCAAATAGTATCACGCCATCAGCATCCAGTGTTACGGCAATGGAGCGGGCCCTGGTGCAGGCAAACAGGGCAGGTCCCTGCTGCATGATCTGAGGTATCCTGTTACTACCTTCTTTATATGGAAGTCTCAAAAGCGTTTGTGCTTCTGCGTAATTAGGCTTCACTGCCCATGGACGCAACCTCCGAAAACGCCCCGGATCTTTGGCATCTGCAATCACCGGCTTTGGCCGTTGCTCCAGCCACGCCGCCGCTTTTTTGATGAACGCATCCGTAATAGTTCCACCACCGTAATCAGAAAAAATGATGGCATCCATCTCAGGCGCTAATTGCCGGAAACGATCAAACATCCATTTTTCGGCGGCAGGCGGCAAGGGCGTCACGGTTCCCTCATCTACCCGCAGCAAAATACTTGACGCGGAAACCAATCGTTGTTTGGAGATGGTGGTGCGTTCGTTGGAAGTAAGCACTTCGCTGGTTTGTACGCCATTTTTTTGCAGTACCTGCAGCAAGACTGTTCCTTGCGGGTCCTGGCCGGTTACGCTCAGCAAACAGGCGGTTGCCCCTAAAGCCGCCACATTGATAGCGGTATTGGCAGCGCCGCCGCATTGATGAGCATGTTCTTTTACCGTAAGGATCAATACCGGTGCTTCACGGCAAATCCTGTCGGTGACGCCTGTCGTATAGGTATCCAGTATAGCATCGCCTATGATCAAGACTTTTTGCTTTGCAAAAGCATTGATAAGGTCTGTTAGTTGCTGCTTCATAATCCTCCCTCACAGGGCAGCCGTCAGGTTGCTGCCTTTTTCATTTCAGTGTTGAATCCCCGCTACCCTTCCTCACTCACTTCATACGCCGCAGGCCGTACATTGTCCGATGCCCTTCCGGCACCCAGCAATGCAGCAGCCTGACCAACAACATCCTCCACCCTTATATCCCTCACAAAAGAAACCGGATGCTCACATCCTGCCCGCGGTTCAAAGGGCCACGGATCATTGGGAATGATGCCGCACAAGGGACACTGCATAATCCATGAGATCAGTGGCCGGTGCATACTGCGTGTCAGCGGTCCCCATTTTATATAATTAGGCGCCCAGTAAATCCCTACGGTCGGCGTCTGCACAGCCCGCGCCAGGTGCAGCGGTCCGGTATCCGGCGCCACTACCAGCGAAGCGCCGGCCAGCAATGCGGTCAACCCGCCGAGACTCAGCATGCCGCAGGCATTGATCACGGGGTATTGCATTTGCGGCAAGATCGTTTCTACGGCGGCCCTTTCTTCCTCCGTTCCTGTTATAATAATGTCCACCTCGTAGGGCGCCCTGAGCCGCTGTCCCAGTTCAATATAATTTTCCAGCGGCCACATGCGACGGATATCGCGGGAAAAAGGATGAAACACAATATATCGGTTATTCTTAACAGTCAGCAACAGTTTTCGTGCCTCCGGCAAATCATCCGGTAAAACGCGCAGCACCGGTTCAACGATTTTTTTCTCCGTACCCGTAACACCAGCCATTTCTACATAGCGCACCACTTCATGCTGATAGTAATAATACGGCATGGGATAATCAGGCAGGTTCGCATCCGGAAATGCCGGTCCGGCCAGCAGCCGTGGTTGGATGGCTCTGGCAAAAGCGTTGGTATGTTCTCCATTGCCCTGGAAATTGAAAAACAAATCAAATTTTTCCGCCTGCAAAGTCTCGTATAACGAAGCAAGGATAGCTGTATCAGCAGCATGAGCAGCATCAACAGTAACACCCGGCACAGCAGGTAAGGGAATCACCCGGTCAACCGGTGTGCGGCCCTGCTGCAAATAAGCGTCATGCCACGTTCTCCCCAGCAACACGATTTCGGCTGCCGGCCATTTTGCACGAATTGCGTCCAGCGCAGGTATGGTAACTATAAAATCGCCCAGCGCACTGGCTTTCAGTATACCGATTTTCCGGATGGTTGATAACGTGTGCAAAGAATTTGCTTTAACCTGATAATAATCTGCTTACAAAAGAAAATTTTATGCCTTTGCCCTTTCTTACACCCGTACAATCATGTGCGCGCCTGCCTGGTTGTGTTGGGTGGTATAAAATATGAGTAGTATACCGCGGATAAGACCGCCCTGTAGAATTTCTTTCCCGACCCTGTAATGCTGAAAACATGAAAGAAGTGAATACTATTATTACCCGGTCAGCCGCCACCAGGACCAACGCCGTTGCTGCGCTTCCGTTTGAAGCAGTGATCTTCGACATGGACGGCACGCTCATTGCCAGTACCGAAGCAGATTTCCTTGCCTGGAAATGGCTTTTTGGCGATTACAATTGTCCGTTTACGTTCCAGGAATATCTTCCGCTGTTAGGTGTGCGCAGTGCCGATGTAATCAGGGAAAGGCTTGGACTGGAAGGTGATGCGCTCCGCGATGCACTGGCCCGCAAGATGAACTATTATACAGAGATTGTCGCCCGCAACGGTATCCAGGTAACGCCGCATGCCCATCCATTCCTGGAGCAGGTACGCAGCTACCCGGTCAAAATGGCGCTTGCCACCAGCGCCCGGCGCGAAAAAGTACAGCTGATTATGGAGCAAACAGGATTGCCTGGTTTCTTCGATATCATTATAACGGGTGAGGATGCACGAAGAAGCAAACCGGCGCCGGATATTTACCTGATCACCGCAGAGTTACTGCGGGTTAAACCATCCCAATGTGTGGTTATCGAAGATGCAGTGCACGGCATCACCGCAGCGCGCAATGCGCAGATGAAATGTATTGCCATCGCTTCCACCCATCCTGCCGGTATATTGAAGGAGGCGGACCTTGTAGTAGATTCTTTCGTTGGTGCAGACTTTGCCGATTGGTGCAGCAGGCTGGGAAACGCCGGGTGAAGTTTTAAAAAAAAGAAGGCAGAAGATGTACCACCTTCTGCCTTGCTAATTCCTTATTCCTTGTTCTTACTTCGTTTATCCTGCCATAACTGTCGCTTCCCGTTTGCGGGCGCCTGCCGGACGGCCATTTGATTTGGCGCATTTATTAAAGCGCATTGCTGTCCATACATGGTCCAGCGTAACTTCGCCCGCTTCTTCAAAACCAGCATTGCGAACGCAGTCCCAGCTGCATTCCCGGTTCAGATCTGTTACAATCTTGGAAGAACTTTTAGGGAAAGCAATCCAGAACTTACCTTCATCATGCAAGGCAGGCAATACCTCTCTGAGAATTCCCGACAACTGATTTTCATTCACAGCAAATACCAGCGCGAAATCTATCTTGCGCGATTTCAGCAGTGGTGTTACATTTTTTGCGAAGGAAAGTTTCAGGAATTGTTTCTCAATGGAGGACGGGAGCCCCTGGATAAGTATGTTTTTTTCTTCCCTGAGCTCTAACTTTTCTAACAAATTTTGCGACATGCCTGAGAGGTTTAATTATAGCGTTAGGGTTATTTTAAGACGGGATTGCAAAGGTAATAAAAAAACGCGAATAACGCTACCCGGACGCCCATGTTACGGAAAATGAAGCAGCTAAAAAGTCTTCAACAAGGTGAATCATAATACAAAAAAACCGCCATAAGAGGCGGTTTCTCAATATTTTGCTTGCACAATAATCAGCTGATTTATCCTGTGCGTATTTGTGAAGATTTTCTGTATCCGCTCAGGGATTCATATCATTTGCGCAGATTAATTGCTTACCGGCTTGTAATGCTTCAACGCTTCCGGCATCATCTCTTTCAGCTTTTCAATACGCGTGCCTTCAGCCGGGTGTGTGCTGAGGAATTCAGGAGGACTTTGACCGCCGCTGGCCTTTTGCATGCGTTCCCATAAGGGAATTGCTTCCTGCGGATTGTATCCGGCCATAGCCGCAAAGATCAATCCATAGCGGTCAGCTTCCAGCTCATGTTTGCGGGAGAACGGCAATATGGCTCCTACCGTTGTACCAATACCATAAGCATTTAACAGCAGATTCTGCGCCTGTGGTGTTTTGTTGGCAATGGCCACCTGCAACGCTACACCACCCAGTTGCTGGGCCGTGGCCTGGCTCATACGCTGATTACCGTGTTCCAGCAAAGCATGCGCAATTTCATGTCCTACTACCGCAGCAAGCGCCGCTTCGTTCTGGGTAATGCGCAACAGACCGGTATACACCACTATTTTGCCGCCCGGCATACACCAGGCATTCACTTCGTTTGATTCTACCAGGTTGTATTCCCATTGATACCCCTGCAGGTGTTGTGATATGCCCTGGCTGGCATAGTACTGTTCAATGGCTTTCGTCAGCCGCTGCCCTACCCTTCTTACCATTTCCGCATCCTTATTGTTGCTGGCGCTTACCACCTTGTTCTCACTTAAGAACTGCCGGTACTGCTGATTGGCCATCTCGTTTAATTCAGCGCTGTTGTACAGTGTAAACTGGCTCTTTTTGGTAAGCGGGTTGGTAGAGCAGGCATAGATGCCGAGCGAAAAAGCCGCTATGACGAGCAATTTTTTCATCACCTGATATTTTTAAGGTATTGTTTCAAACGTTATGCCGATCAATTCAGGAAACTCAATGACAGTAGCAGGGATTGTCTGAAAATGACAAAATAACAAGCTTCAAAGCACCATTCACACTTCAGGATTCAACGCCTATACGCACCAACAATAATTCACAAGCGCAAATATCAGCTGGAAAGGTGAAGTTTGATGCGGATGCTATTGTTAAATTTTGTCCTTTCCCTTCATTACGAGCATAAGCTGGTTGGTCCTTTTCAATTGCCGCCGCGTCTGCGCATTCTCCTGCGGTCGCGGTATTTTAAGATAGGCACTTTACTTTCACTGCCGCGGAGCAGTCGCCCGATGTTCTTCTGATGCGTCAGCAGCACCAGCAAAGCCACTGCAATGGCGAATGCACGATACAAGGGTTCCTTCTCATTAAAGATCACCAGGATGAAAACGGCAAAAGCAATACTTGCCAGTATGGAACTGAGAGATACGAACCGGGTAAGATATAATACAAACAAAAAGACGCCTACACAGTAAACCGCTACCATCGGTTGAATGGCCAGCACCATTCCGAAAAGCGTGGCTACGCCTTTACCGCCTCTGAAATCGGCCCATATCGGGAAGATATGTCCCAATACCGCTGCCAGTCCCAGCCCCACCATAAAATTGGTACGGTCCCAGGTATTGCTGCTGTCTGCATAATAAGGAAGTAACAGGTACAGGCTGGTGGCGGCTATGCCTTTCAATACATCCATCACCATTACAAAAGTTCCCCACCGCGATCCTAATACACGAAAGGTGTTGGTAGCGCCGGCATTGCCGCTACCGTATTCGCGGATGTCAATGCCAAAGAAAGCCTTGCTAACCCAAACTGAAGTTGGAATAGATCCGATCAAATAAGCTATTACAATGAGTAGAACTTCTTTCATTGTAAGGTGGTTGAAGTTGTTGAACGAAAATAACGAAAAACATTCAATAAAAGTCTGTGCCGTGAATTGCTTCGTGTATTGTGTGTGCTTTACAGGCGGCAGAACAGATCAGCGCAACAATAATCCTATCCAATTGTTGCAGGATGTCTGTTGCTGAATTTGCAAATGATGTTCACGGGCTGCGGCTTCAATAACCGGCTCATCCTCTTGCAACAAGCCGCTGATTATACAAACGCCTCCGGGCTTTAAATGTTGTTTCAATGCGGCCATATTTGCCAGTATCACATGGCGGTTGATATTGGCAAGAATAATATCAAAAGTCCCCAACTGCTCCAATGAGCCGGTCTGTATCAATTCAATACGGGAACATTGGTTCACGACCGTATTTTCCGAAGCATTTTCTATACTCCAGCGATCATTGTCAATGGCAGTAACCTGTTGCGCGCCGCATTTTTCGGCCAGTATGGCCAGAATACCGGTACCGGTTCCAAAATCGAGCACTTTTTTCCCTGTAAAATTTAGTTGCTGCATATACTCCACCATGATACGCGTGGTGGCATGATGCCCGGTGCCAAAACTCATTTTGGGCGTAATGATGATCTCATATTGCGTGTGACTGATGGGAGCATGAAACGATGCGCGGATGGCGCAAAAATCACCCATCACAACCGGTTCAAAATTCTTTTCCCACTCCTCATTCCAGTTCTTTTCCGGCAGTATTGCTTTCTCAACAGCAAGCTGTTCCTGTTGCGCCCATTGCATAAAAGCGCTTTCGTCCAGTTGCTGTGCAGGAACAAATGCAGATAGATAGTCTCTTCCTTCTTCAAATCCTTCAAAGCCCCATTCGCCCAGTTGCGCCACCAGTATTTCCTGTTGTGCGCGCGATAAACCAGTGAAACGATAGTGAAGATAGTCGGCCATAGCAGATGGGTAATAAACAATGAAGGCAGAAGTTACTGCTTCTGCCTTCTTATTGTTTTGCTTTTTATTTTTTATTCTTTCGGCGTTGCATTGCCTTCCGGCCTGCGTCCTTCGGGTTTTTGCATCAGCACTTTGCGGCTGAGCTTAAATTTACCCGTTTTGTGGTCTATGCCGATGAGTTTTACTTTTACTTTGTCGCCTTCCTTCAGCACGCCTTCCATGCTTTCCAGGCGTTTCCAGCTGATCTCGCTGATGTGCAGCAGGCCCTGTTTGCCGGGCAGGAATTCTACAAAAGCGCCGAATTCCTTAATGCCTTTTACGGTAGCTTCGTATACTGCACCTACTTCCGGCATGGCGGTAATGCCTTTCACCCAGGCAACGGCCTTTTCGAGACCTTCTTTGGCCGGGCTGAAAATGCTTACTTCACCATAGTTGCCTACCTCTTCAATGTTGATGGTAGTGCCGGTTTCGCGCTGAATTTCCTGGATGATCTTTCCTTGCGGTCCGATCACTGCTCCGATAAATTCCTTATCAATGAACAGTTTTTCCATGCGCGGTGCATGCGGTTTCACTTCCGGTCTTGCTTCGGCAATGCATTCATACATTGCGTCCAGGATATGCAAACGTCCGATGCGGGCCTGCGCCAGCGCTTCGCGCATGGTTTCCATGCTGAGGCCGTCAATCTTGATGTCCATCTGGATACCGCAGATACCATCGCGCGTACCGGTTACTTTAAAGTCCATATCGCCCAGGTGATCTTCATCGCCCAGGATATCGGTAAGAATAGCGTATTTGCCGTCAGAAGCGCGTGTGATCAGTCCCATGGCCACGCCGCCCACATGTTTGGGAATGGGCACACCGGCATCCATCAGCGCCAGCGATCCTGCACACACCGTTGCCATGGACGACGAACCGTTCGATTCGAGGATGTCGCTCACAATACGCACCGTATAAGGATATTCGTTACCCGGCATCATCTGCTTCAGCGAACGCATGGCCAGATTGCCATGGCCTACTTCACGACGGCCCGGAGCGCGCATCATTTTCACTTCACCGGTTGAAAAAGGCGGGAAGTTATAGTGCAGAATGAATTTGGAGTATTCAGAAGTAGCAGCGCTTTCCACCAGCAGTTCATCCAGCGGCGTACCCAGCGTAACTGTGGTAAGCGACTGGGTTTCGCCACGTGTAAACAGGGCGGAACCGTGCGGGGAAGGCAATACATCCACTTCCATATTGAGCGGACGCACCGTAGTGAGATCGCGGCCATCGAGGCGCACACGATCATCGAGGATCATGTTGCGTACCACTTCCCACTTCAGGTCTTCAAAATATTTTTTAGCCAGTTTCACTACATCTTCTTCCACTTCTTCACCCAGGCTGGCCACCAGTTCTTCTTTCAGTTTATCGTACGCTTCGCTGCGTTCGTTCTTTACCGGCGTTGACCTGGATATCTGGTAAATGCGGTCTTTCGCAAATTCAATCACTTTCTGCTGCAGTTCTTCATTGTGCGGCGGTTTCGTATACTCACGTTTGCCTTTTACGCCGGCTTTCTCGCGCAACTCTTCCTGCGCCTTGATCTGGATGCGGATAGCATCGTGGGCAATTTCCAGCGCTTTTACCAGGTCTTCTTCACTGCACTCTGAAGCTTCGCCTTCCACCATCATCAGGTTCTTGTCGGTAGCGCCGATCATAAAGTCCATATCGGCTTTGGCCAGTTCGCTGCGGCTGGGGTTCACAATGAATTTTCCATCCACGCGGCCAATGCGCACTTCAGAGATGATTTCCTTGATGGGAATGTCTGATACAGCCAGGGCTGCTGAGGCGGCAAGACATGCCAGCGAGTCGGGCATGACCTCGGGATCACTGCTGACGAGGGTAACCAGTACCTGCACATCGCAGAAATAATCTTCGGGGAACAGCGGACGCAGTGCACGGTCAATCAAACGGCTGATGAGCACTTCGTAATCGCTCAGTTTTCCCTCGCGTTTAAAGAAAGATCCGGGAATACGGCCGGCGGCGGCAAATTTTTCCATGTAGTCAACCACCAGCGGAAAGAAATCCTGCCCTTCTTTGGGTTCTTTATTGGCAACTGCTGTTGCGAGTAAAATACATTTTCCTTGTCGTACGGTAACGGAGCCGTGTGCCTGACGGGCAAGTCTGCCGGTCTCTATAGTCACCATACGGCCCCCACCTATGTCAAAGGTTACATTGATAGGTTGTGAAAGCATAATCGTTCTGCATTTTCGGGTGTGATCGGAAAGGGAGAAGGCGGGAAAACAGGTCCGGATCAACCACCCTTGTTATAAAAGTTTTACGTCTAAATGGGCACCCAATCAAAAACAACTATTCCCAACCGGAAATACAGTTGGGAATAGGGATTGTTTACATATGCTGAATTATTTTCTGATTCCAAGTTTTTCAATCAGCGCCCGGTAGCCCTGCAGATTGTGTTTGCTGAGGTAAGTGAGCAAACGTTTCCGCTGACCTACCAGTTGCATCAGGCCGCGGTGGGTGGAGAAGTCTTTTTT
>Ga0164243_10008212_pt1 | contig 15467 bp, 28 predicted proteins | sample OricompcompostOP_FD_108781 | JGI IMG/M metagenome (GOLD analysis project Ga0164243, IMG submission 108781) | Organic Plus compost microbial communities from Emeryville, California, USA - Original compost - Organic plus compost (OP) | ecosystem: Engineered > Solid waste > Mixed feedstock >... | reverse complement strand
GGACGTGACGGGCGCGGTGGAGTTGCCGGCGGGCGTCGAGATGGTGATGCCGGGCGACAACATCAAAATGGTGGTCGAGCTGATCGCGCCGATCGCGATGGAAGAAGGCCTGCGCTTCGCCATTCGTGAAGGCGGCAGAACGGTCGGCGCCGGCGTCGTCGCCAAGATCATCAAGTAACTTCGATTCTTAACGAGCGCCGGCGGACCAACCCGCCGGCGTTCAGAGACAAAGCAATGGCAACGAACCAAAACATCCGCATCCGCCTGAAAGCGTTCGATCACCGTCTGATCGACAACTCGGCGCGCGAAATCGTCGAGACCGCCAAGCGCACGGGCGCCACGGTGCGTGGCCCGGTGCCGCTGCCGACCAAGATGGAGCGCTTCACCCTGCTGGTCTCCCCGCACGGTGACAAGGACGCGCGCGATCAGTACGAGATCCGCACGCACAAGCGCCTGATGGACATCCTCAACCCGACGGACAAGACTGTCGATGCGCTGATGAAGCTGGAACTGCCGGCCGGCGTGGACGTCCAGATCAAGCTGAACTGATACGCCCGGGTCGCCGGCCCGGCCGGCGACCTTGCGATACCGGGTTCCAATGGGTTTGCCGGCTTGCGCCGGCAAACGAGTCGAGGGAACAAGGGCCGCCGGCTGTGGCGGTCGATCGAGCAGGGAAGCCGCGCCGGATTGCCGGCGCAACTGCGGAAGTCTGACGTAAGTCAGCGAGGCGCTTGCAAAGTCGGCCCACCTGACTATAATTCGCGCCTCTTTTGCGCCGAGGTCTGGCCCTGACGGGGTACCGCTCGAGCGGCATGACCGAACCCGGTTGAACCGTGGCCGGTCGTTCCTCTCGAATTCCCGTCGCCGATTTCACTGCATCAGAAGTTTTTCCGCTTGCGGCCAATCGTAGTCGCAGGCGCTGGATCAGCGCGGTGTCGCACCGTACCGGTCATGAGCCGGGACGGGCGGTGTCGCCGTAATTAACGAGGAATCACGATGAGCGCTGCCAAGACCCCAGGTCTGGTCGGTCGAAAGGCGGGTATGACGCGCGTCTTCACTGAAGCGGGCGAGACCGTGCCGGTGACCGTCATCGAAGCCGTGCCGAACCGCGTCACGCAGGTTCGTACGCTCGAGGCCGATGGCTACCGCGCCGTGCAGGTCGCCGTGGGCGATCGCAAGGCGTCGCATACCAACAAGCCCCTCACGGGCCACTACGCCAAAGTCAAAGTTGCTCCCGGCAAGAAGCTGGTCGAGTTTCGCCTGAACGGCGAGGACCTGAAGGACGTTGCCGCGGGCTTCGAGTTCAAGGTCGAGCACTTCGAAGTGGGCCAGGTCGTCGACGTGACCGGCACCACCATCGGTAAGGGCTACGCGGGCACGATGAAGCGCCACAACTTCGGCGGTCTGCCTGCCACGCACGGTGTTTCCGTGTCGCATCGCTCGCCCGGCTCCATCGGTCAGCGCCAGACGCCGGGTCGCGTGTTCAAGGGCAAGCGCATGTCCGGCCACATGGGCCAGGTCCGCCGCACCATCGAGAATCTCAGCGTCGTGCGTATCGATGCCGAGCGCAATCTGATCCTGATCCGCGGTGCCGTCCCGGGCGCGCCGGGCAGCCAGGTGATCGTGCGTCCCTCGGTCAAGGCTGCTGCGCAGCTGCGCCGCAAGCGCATCGCCCCGGCGAAGAAGTAAGAGTAGTCGCCCATGAACCTCAAACTCATCAGCAAAGGCGCGCAGGCTCAGGACGTCCAGGTTTCCGACGCGACGTTCGCCCGCGAGTACAACGAATCCCTGGTGCACCAGATCATCGTCGCCTACATGGCGGCGGGTCGGGCCGGCACCAAAGCCCAGAAGACCAAGGCCGAAGTGCGCGGCGGCGGCATCAAGCCGTGGCGTCAGAAGGGCACCGGCCAGGCGCGTGCCGGCTCCATCCGCAGCCCGATCTGGGTCGGTGGTGGCCGCGCGTTCGCAGCCAAGCCGCGTGACTTCTCCCAGAAAGTGAACCGCAAGATGTACCGCGCGGCGCTGCAGGCCATGTTGTCGCAGCTGGCCCGCACCGATCGCCTGCAGGTGGTCAACGGTATCGAGCTGGAAGCACCGAAGACCAAGCTGCTGGTGCAGAAGCTCAAGGAACTGAACCAGGGCGACAACGTGCTGGTGCTGGTCGAGGCCTTCGACGAGAAGTTGGAGCTCGCCTCGCGCAACCTGCCGTATGTCGACGTGTTGCCGGTGAGCGCGCTCGATCCGCTGAGCCTCGCTCGTCATGACCAAGTGCTCGCGACGGTCGGTGCCGTTCGCCTGCTCGAAGAGAGGCTCGCATGAGTCAGGAAAAACTGATGAACGTGCTGCTCGGACCGCATGTGTCCGAGAAGAGTGCACGGATCGCCGAGACGGCGAATCAATTCGTGTTCCGTGTCCGTCGTGATGCCACGAGCACCGACATCAAGGCCGCGGTCGAGCTGATGTTCGAAGTCAAAGTGGCGGACGTGAACGTCGTGAACGTCGGCGGCAAGCAGAAGCGCTTCGGCCAGCGGCTCGGCCGCCGGCAGGACTACAAGAAGGCTTATGTGCGTCTGGCTCCGGGTCAGAGCATCGACCTGACCGGTACCGAGGCCTAACGGCTCGACCGGCAGCATCAGGAAATCAGTCATGGCATTGATCAAGTCCAAACCGACCTCGCCGGGCCGCCGCTTCCAGGTCAAGATCTCGCGCGACCACCTCCACAAGGGTGGCCCCGAGGCTTCGCTGGTCGTGCACAAGAACGGCACCGGCGCGCGCAACCACTTCGGCCGTCAGACCGTGCGCCACCAGGGCGGCGGTCACAAGCAGAAGTATCGCGTCATCGACTTCTTGCGCGATAAAGACGGCATCCCCGGCAAAGTGGAGCGTATCGAATACGATCCGAACCGTACCGCGCATCTGGCGCTGGTGCTGTACAAGGATGGCGAGCGTCGCTACATCATCGCGCCGAAGGACGTTGCTCCCGGCGACGCCGTGATGTCGGGCGCCGAAGCTCCGATCAAGGCGGGCAACGCGATGCAGCTGCGCCACATCCCGATCGGCACCACGATCCATTGCATCGAGCTGAAGCCCGGCAAGGGCGCGCAGCTCGCACGCAGCGCCGGCGGCTCGGCCCAGCTGGCCGCTCGCGAAGGCATGTACGCGACCATCCGCCTGCGCTCCACCGAGATGCGCAAGGTGCACGTCGACTGCCGCGCGACCATCGGTGAAGTTTCTAACGGCGAACACAACCTGCGCAGCTACGGCAAGGCCGGCGCGATCCGTTGGCGCGGCATCCGCCCGACGGTGCGCGGTGTGGTCATGAACCCGGTCGATCACCCGCACGGTGGTGGTGAAGGTAAGTCCGGCCAGGGTAATCCGCATCCGGTGAGCCCGTGGGGTTGGAACACCAAGGGCAAGAAGACGCGTCGTAACAAGCGCACGGCGGGCATGATCATCCGCCGCCGTAACTGAGCTTAAGAGGATTGCAACGTGCCTCGTTCCGTAAAGAAAGGTCCGTTCGTCGACCTGCACCTCGCCAAGAAGGTGCGCGTCGCCGCCGAGAAGAACGATCGTCGTCCGATCAAGACCTGGTCGCGCCGTTCGATGATCCTGCCGGATTTCGTCGGCCTGACGATCGCCGTGCATAACGGCCGCCAGCACATTCCCGTGCTCGTGTCCGAGAACATGGTCGGCCACAAGCTGGGTGAGTTCGCGCCGACGCGTACCTTCAAGGGTCACTCGGGCGACAAGAAGAGCTCGGCGGAGTAATCGCAATGCAAGTCGCTGCCAAACTGAAGTACGCGCGCATCTCTCCGCAGAAGTGCCGCCTGATCGCCGACATGGTCCGCGGCAAGCCGGTGGGCCTCGCGTTGAACACCCTGAAGTTCACGCCGAAGAAGGGCGCGCGCCTGGTGCTGAAGGTGCTGGAGTCCGCCGTCGCCAACGCGGAGAACAACCTGAGCGCGGATGTGGACGAGCTGAAGGTGCAGACCGTCACCGTCGACACCGCCCCCGTGCTGAAGCGTTTCCACGCGCGTGCCAAGGGCCGCGGCAATCGGATCTGGAAGCGCAACAGTCACATCATCGTGACGGTCGGCGACGGTAAGAGCGAGTAAGAGCCATGGGTCAAAAAGTCAATCCGGTCGGCATCCGCCTCGGCATCACCCGTGAGTGGACCTCGAAGTGGTATGCCTCGAGCAAGAACTTTCCGTCGCACGTGTACACCGACTTCCAGGTGCGCGAGCTGCTGAAGAAGAAGCTGTCCGAAGCGTCGGTGAGCCGCATTCAGATCGAGCGTGCCGCGCGCAAGGTGAACATCACGATTCACACCGCGCGTCCCGGCATCGTCATCGGTAAGAAGGGCGAGGACATCGAGAAGCTGCGCGGTCAGGTCTCGAAGCTGATGAAGATGCCGTCCTCGGACGTGCGCATCAACATCGCCGAGATCCGCAAGCCCGAGCTCGACGCGATGCTGGTTGCCGAAGGCATCGCCCAGCAGCTGGAGCGTCGCGTGATGTTCCGTCGCGCCATGAAGCGCGCCGTGACCAACACCATGCGCATCGGCGCTCTGGGCATCAAGGTGCGTGTCGCCGGCCGCCTGAACGGCGCCGAAATCGCACGCACCGAGCAGTACCGCGAAGGCCGGATTCCGCTGCACACGCTGCGCGCGGACATCGACTACGGCCTGGCTGAAGCCCGCACCAACTACGGCGTCATCGGCGTCAAGGTGTGGATCTTCAAGGGCGAAGTGTTCAACACGCAGGAACAGCCGGCAGAAGCGGCTGAAGGCCAGCAGGCTGCCGCCGAAGCGACTGCCTGAGGTAATCCAACATGATGCAACCCAAACGCACCAAGTACCGCAAGGCGTTCAAGGGCCGCAACGCCGGCCTCGCGCAGAGCGGTAACTACGTCGCCTTCGGCGACTACGGCCTGAAGGCCACCAGCCGTGCACGCATGACCGCGCGTGAGCTGGAAGCCGCGCGTCGTGCCATGACCCGTTACGTGAAGCGTGGCGGTCAGGTGTGGATTCGCGTGTTCCCGGACCTGCCGATCACCAAGAAGCCGCTGGAAGTCCGCATGGGCTCCGGCAAGGGCAACGTCGAGTACTACGTCGCCAAGATCAAGCCCGGCAAGGTGCTGTTCGAGATGGAAGGCGTGAGCGAGTCGATCGCGCGCGAGGCGTTCCGTCTGGCCGCCTCGAAGCTGTCGGTGGACACGCAGTTCGTGACCCGCCAGGTCCGCTAGCTGCAGGTTGAGAGTCAAGACATGAGCACCGCCAAAGAATTGCGCGCCAAGTCGCCCGCCGACCTGCAGAAAGAGCTGCTGGAGCTGCGTCGCGAACAGTTCAATCTCCGCATGGCCCGCGCCACCGGCCAGGCCGCGAAGCCGCACGAGTTCACTCGCGTGCGTCGTGACATCGCGCGCTTGAAGACCGTGGCTGCCGAACAGCGCCGCGCTGCTGCCAAAGGTAGTAAGTAATCATGAGCACCGAGAAGACTGACAAGAAGGCTGCACGGCAGCTGACCGGCAAGGTCGTCAGCAACAAGATGCAGAAGTCCATCACGGTCGCCGTCGAGCGCTACGTGCCGCACCCCGTGTACGGCAAGTATCAGCGCCGCACGACCCAGTATCTCGCTCATGACGAGAACAACGAATGCCGTGAAGGCGACACCGTGGCCATCGAAGAGTGCCGCCCGCTGTCGCGTCACAAGTCCTGGCGTCTGGTGAAGATCGTCCAGCGCGCCGTGCAGGTTGAAGCCGTGGAGGCCGCGTCATGATCCAGATGCGCACGTTGTTGAATGCCGCTGATAACAGCGGTGCCCGCAGCCTGATGTGCATCAAGGTGCTCGGTGGCTCGAAGCGTCGTTACGCGACGGTCGGCGATGTCATCAAGGTCAGCATCCGTGATGCCATTCCGCGCGGCAAGGTGAAGAAGGGCGAGGTCTATGACGCCGTGGTCGTGCGCACCAAGTTCGGTGTGCGTCGCGCCGATGGCTCGCTGATCCGCTTCGACGGCAACGCCGCGGTGTTGCTGACCAACAAGCTGGAGCCGGTGGGCACCCGTATCTTCGGACCCGTGACTCGCGAGCTGCGCACCGCGCAGTTCATGAAGATCATCTCGCTGGCTCCCGAAGTTCTTTGAGAGTTGGGTCATGAACAAGATTCGTAAGGGCGACGAAGTCGTCGTGACCACCGGCCGCGACAAGGGCCGCCGTGGCACGGTGACCAAGGTTCTCGAGGGCCGCGTGGTCGTCGAGGGCATCAACATGGTCAAGCGGCACACCAAGCCGAACCCGCAGCGCAACGTGCAGGGCGGCATCGTCGAGAAGGAGAGCTCGATCGATATCTCCAACGTCGCGTTGTGGAATCCCGTGACGAAGAAGGCCGATCGCGTGGGTATCCGCACGCTTGCCGATGGCAAGAAGGTGCGCTTCTTCAAGTCCAACAAGGAAACCGTCGACGCGTAATGGCGTCGGAGCGGGTCCATAGGTAAGAGAAGATGGCTAAGGCAAGACTCGAACAGTATTACCGCGACACGATCGTGTCCCAGCTCAAAGAGACGCTGGGCCTCGCGAATGTCATGGAAGTGCCGAAGATCACCAAGATCACGGTCAACATGGGCGTCGGCGAAGCGGTCGCGGACAAGAAGATCATGGACAACGCGGTCGGCGATCTCACCAAGATCACCGGGCAGAAGCCGCTGGTCACGCGCGCGCGCAAGTCGGTTGCGACCTTCAAGGTCCGCGACGGCCTGGCGATCGGCGCCAAGGTGACGCTGCGCGGCGCGCGCATGTATGAGTTCCTGGATCGTCTGGTGAGCATCGCGATGCCTCGCATCCGCGACTTCCGCGGCGTCAGCGCGCGCTCCTTCGACGGCCAGGGCAATTACAACTTCGGCGTCAAGGAACAGATCATCTTCCCGGAAATCGCATACGACCAGATCGATGCGATCCGCGGCATGGACATCACGATCACCACGACCGCCAAGGACGACAAGTCCGGCCGCGCGTTGTTGGAAGCGTTCAATTTTCCGTTCCGCAAGTAACGGCGGGAGCTAGGTTATGGCCAAGACATCGATGGTCAATCGCGAAGACAAGCGGGCGAAGCTGGTGAAGCGCTACGCCGCCAAGCGCGCGAAGCTGAAAGAGATCATTCGCAAGCCGACTTCCACGCCGGCGGAGCGCGAAGCTGCTGTGGCTCAGTTGCAGGCTCTGCCGCGCGACTCGAGCAAGAGCCGCCTGCGTAATCGCTGCGCAATCACCGGCCGTCCGCGCGGTTTCTACCGCAAGTTCGGATTGGGCCGCACCAAGCTGCGCGAAGCGACCATGCGCGGCGAGATTCCGGGCCTCGGCAAGGCCAGCTGGTAATCGCAGCTGGTACCTCTGGAGCACGAACAAAATGAGCATGACGGATCCGATCGCCGACTTCCTGACCCGTATTCGTAACGGGCAGTCTTCTGGCAAAGCCGAAATCAACGCCCCCACCTCCAAGGTGAAGCTGGCGATTGCCAAGGTGCTGAAGGACGAAGGCTATATCGAAGACTTCTCCGCGCAGGACGTCGAGGGCAAGCCGACGCTGGCGGTGCAGTTGAAGTATTACCAGGGCCGCCCGGTCATCGACCGCCTCGAGCGCGTCAGCCGTCCCGGCCTGCGCGTCTACAAGGGCAAGGACGAGCTGCCGTCGATTCTCGGCGGCCTGGGCGTCGCCATCGTTTCCACGTCCAAGGGCGTGATGACGGATCGCCAGGCGCGTGCCGCTGGGCACGGCGGCGAAGTCATCTGCATCGTTTCCTAATAGGGACGCACAGCAATGTCTCGAGTAGCTAAACAGCCGGTCCCCCTGCCGCAGGGCGTGACCGCCACCATCGGCGCCGACAGCATCAGCGTCAAGGGCGCCAAGGGCACGATGAGCCTCGCGCTCAACAGCAAGCTGGTGAAGGTGGTGCAGGAAGCCGCCGAGCTCAAAGTGGTGAAGGCCACCGACGGTCGCGAGGCCGACATGGTCGCCGGTTCCACGCGCGCGCATCTGGCGAACATCGTGCAGGGCGTGAGCAAGGGCTACGAGCGCAAGCTCGAGCTCGTCGGCGTCGGTTACCGCGCCGCCGCGCAGGGCAAGAACCTGAACCTCACGCTGGGTTTCTCGCACCCGGTCGTCTACACGGCGCCCGAGGGCATCACCATCGAAACCCCGAGCCAGACCGAAATTCTGGTCAAGGGTTCGGACGTGCAGCAGCTCGGCCAGGTGTGCGCCGACATCCGTGCGTTCCGTCCGCCGGAGCCCTACAAGGGCAAGGGCGTGCGCTATGCCGGCGAGAAGATCGAACTGAAGGAAGCCAAGAAGAAGTGATATCGGCCCCACTGGACGACAGCTCGTCGCACCAGGGTGCATCGGTCATTTCGGGAAACTAGTTATGAACAAAAATGCTCAACGACTGCGCCGCGCGATCCGTGCGCGCGCCAAGATCCGCGAACTGAAGGTTCTGCGGCTGTCGGTGCATCGCACGTCACAGCACATCTACGCGCAGATCTTCGACACCGAGTCGAAGGTGCTGGCGGTTGCGTCGACCCTGCAGAAGGACGTGCGCGAAGGCTTGAAGGGCACCGGCAATGCGACCGCCGCTGCCGCCGTCGGCAAGGCGATCGCCGAGCGCGCCAAGGCGAAGGGCATCACCAAGGTGGCCTTCGATCGTTCCGGCTTCAAGTTCCACGGTCGTATCAAGGCGCTGGCCGATGCGGCGCGTGAGAACGGTCTGGAATTCTAAGAGAGACACCCCATGGCAAGAGTTGAAAAGAACCAGGCGGGCGACGAGTACATCGAGAAGCTCGTCGCGGTGAATCGCGTCGCCAAAGTCGTGAAGGGTGGCCGTCAGTTCGGCTTCACCGCGCTGACCGTGGTCGGCGACGGACGCGGCAAGGTCGGCTTCGGCTACGGCAAGGCGCGTGAAGTGCCGGTCGCGATCCAGAAGGCGATGCAGGCGGCCCGCAAGAACCTGTCGACCGTGTCGCTGAAGAACGCGACGCTGCACTTCGCGGTGCACGGCCGTCACGGCGCCACGCGCGTGTTCATGCAGCCGGCCGCCGACGGTACGGGCTTGATCGCGGGCGGCGGCATGCGCGCCGTGTTCGAGTGCGCCGGCGTGCGTAACGTGCTCGCCAAGAGCTACGGCTCGCGTAACCCGATCAACATCGTGCGCGCCACGATGAATGCGTTGAACAGCGCGCAGTCGCCCGAGGACATCGCGGCGAAGCGTGGCAAGAGCGTCGAGGAAATCCTCGGCCAGTGAGCCGACGGATTACTCACGCGGATCAAATTAGGAAGTCGTCATGGCAAGCAACAAGGGCTACAAGGTCACGCTCGTGAAGAGTGTCTTCGGCCAGCTCAAGGCACATCGCGCCACCGTGCGCGGTCTGGGCCTGCGCCGTATTCGTGACACCGTGACCGTGGCGGACACGCCGGAAATTCGCGGCATGCTGCGCGCCTCCGGGCACCTGCTCAAAGTTGAAGAGTTGAAGGGCTGACATCATGCGTCTCAACGGAATCGCGCCCGCTCCGGGCAGCAAAAAGCCGCGTCTCCGCGTGGGTCGTGGTGCGTCGGCCGGCCAGGGCAAGACCTGCGGCCGCGGCGTCAAGGGTCAGCGCGCACGTAAGGGTGGTTACCACAAGGTCGGCTTCGAAGGCGGCCAGATGCCCATCCAGCGCCGGCTGCCGAAGTTCGGCTTCCGCTCGAAGATTGCCCCGACGGTGGCCGAAGTGCGCCTGTCGGAGCTTGCAAAGGTCGAAGCCGACGTCATTGATCTGGAAGCGCTGAAGGCGGCGAACGTCGTCCCAGCCACGGCCGAGCGCGCGCGCATCGTGTCTTCGGGCGGCATCAGCCGCGCCGTGACCGTCAAGGGCGTGCATCTGACCAAGGGTGCCAAGGCGGCGGTCGAAGCTGCCGGCGGCAAGATCGAAGCGGTCGAGGCTGCCAAGTAAGCAGCCTTCCGACGGTTGTAACGAAGCACTGAACGACAAGGACTCCGTGGCCACCAAACCCGCCACCGCTGCGTCTCTGTCCGCCTTCGGCGAGATGACCCGCTTCGCAGAGCTGCGACAGCGGTTGTTCTTCTTGCTGGGTGCGTTGATCGTGTATCGCATCGGCACGTTCATTCCCGCTCCGGGCATCGACCCGGTGGCGCTCGCGCGCTTCTTCCAGGAGCAGCAGGGCACCATCCTGGACATCTTCAACATGTTCTCGGGCGGCGCGCTGCAACGACTGTCGATCTTCGCGCTCGGCGTGATGCCTTACATCTCCGCGTCCATCATCATCCAGATGATGGCGGTGGTCGTACCGTCGCTGGCGGCGATCAAGAAGGAAGGCGAGTCGGGCCGTCGCAAGCTGACTCAGTACACCCGCTACGGCACCGTGGCGCTGGCGGCGGTGCAGGGCGCTTCGGCGGCCATCGCGTTCCAGAACCAGGGCGTGGTGGTGAATCCGGGCCCGCAGTTCGTGTTCGTGGCCACCGCCACGCTGATCGCCGGCACCATGTTCCTGATGTGGCTCGGCGAGCAGATCACCGAGCGCGGCCTGGGCAACGGCATCTCGATGATCATCCTGGCCGGCATCGTCGCGGGCTTGCCTGCGGCCATCGGCGGCACGCTGGAACTGGTGCGCACCGGTGAAATCAACGCCGCGCTGGCGCTGGTGCTATTCGCCATGGTGGTCGGCGTGACGGCGTTCGTGGTGTTCGTGGAGCGCGGTCAGCGTCGGATCACGGTCGAGTACGCAAAGCGCCAGCAGGGCCGTCGGCTGTATGCCGGCCAGCGCACGCATCTGCCGTTCAAGTTGAACATGTCGGGCGTGATCCCGCCGATCTTCGCCTCGAGCCTGCTGCTGTTCCCGGCCACGATCGCGAGCTGGGGCGGTACGTCGGGTAGTCTGAGCTGGCTGCAGAACGTGTCCGCGGCGCTGACCCCGGGTCAGCCGGCGCACATGGTCCTGTACGGCGGCCTGATCATCTTCTTCTGTTTCTTCTACACCGCGCTGGTGTTCAACTCGCGCGAGACGGCGGACAACCTGAAGAAGTCGGGCGCTTTCATTCCGGGCATCCGCCCGGGCCAGCAGACCGGCGAGTACATCGACAAGGTGTTGACGCGGCTGACGGTGTGGGGCGCGCTGTACGTGACCATCGTCTGCCTGCTGCCGGAGTTCCTGATCTCGCGCTTCAGCGTGCCGTTCTACTTCGGTGGCACCTCGCTGCTGATCATGGTGGTGGTGATCATGGACTTCCAGGCGCAGGTCGCGGCACACCTCATGTCGCACCAGTACGAGGGCCTGATGAAGAAGGCCAACCTGCGCGGCTACAACCGCCCGGGATCCACGAGTTGAGTCTGTGGCGGGGACAAGCCGCTGTGGCGGGGACAGATTTTCGAGTCCGTCCCCAGCAAAGATTGGAGTTGAGTCATGAAGGTCCGTGCATCAGTCAAGAAGATCTGCAAGAACTGCAAGGTCGTGCGCCGCCGCCGCGTGGTGTACGTAATCTGCTCCGACGCGCGCCACAAGCAGCGCCAGGGCTGATCCCTCGCGGGTGCCAGTCTTTAAAGCATTGAGTAACTAGGTTTTTTAGTTTAAAGTTCCGCGCTTTTCGTCGCGGGGAGTAGTCCGCAGATGGCTCGCATCGCCGGCATCAATATTCCGATGAACAAGCATGTGTGGGTTGGCCTCACACATATCTACGGCGTCGGTAAGACCCAGGCCAAAAAGGCCTGCGACACCGCGGGTGTCAAGCAGAACACGCTGGTGAAGAACCTCACCGACGCTGAAGTGGCCGCGCTGCGCTCGGCGATCGGCAAGCTCACGGTCGAAGGCGACCTGCGCCGTGAAGTGTCCATGAACATCAAGCGTCTGATGGACCTCGGCTGCTACCGCGGCATCCGTCACCGTCGCGGCCTGCCGCTGCGCGGTCAGCGCACGCGCACCAACGCCCGCACCCGCAAGGGTCCGCGCAAGGCGGCGGTGAAGATGAACGTCGCAGCCGGCAAGTAACAGCTGAACCAGAGGAATTATGGCTGAGCAGAAACAGGGCGGCGCAAAAGGCGGCGCTCGCAAGAAGGTCAAGAAGCATGTGACCGATGCGATCGCCCACGTGCACGCGTCGTTCAACAACACCATCGTCACGATCACCGATCGCCAGGGCAACACTCTGTCGTGGGCGACCAGCGGTGGTTGCGGTTTCCGCGGCTCTCGTAAGAGCACGCCGTTCGCCGCGCAGGTCGCCGCCGAGAAGGCCGGCACCGCCGCGCAGGAACACGGCGTGAAGATGGTGGAAGTGCGCGTCAAGGGCCCGGGCCCGGGCCGTGAGTCCGCCGTCCGCGCGCTCAATGCCTGCGGCCTGAAGATCACCAACATTTCCGACGTCACGCCGATCCCGCACAACGGCTGCCGTCCGCCCAAAAAGCGTCGCGTCTAACGCCTCGCTAAGGAAGTCGCATGGCTCGTTATCTTGGTCCGAAGTGCAAGCTGTCCCGCCGCGAAGGCACGGACTTGTTCTTGAAGAGCGGCGTCAAGTCGCTGGAATCGAAGTGCAAGCTGGAAGTGCCGCCGGGCGGCATCAAGGGTGAGCGTCGTGGTCGTTTGTCCGACTACGGCCTGCAGCTGCGCGAGAAGCAGAAGCTGCGCCGCATGTACGGCGTCCTTGAAAAACAGTTCCGCAATTACTATGTCAAGGCCACCGGCAAGTCCGGCTCGACGGGTTCGATCCTGTTGCAGCTGCTGGAAGGCCGGCTCGACAACGTGGTCTACCGCATGGGATTCGCCGCCACCCGCAGCGAAGCCCGTCAGCTGGTCAGCCACAAGTCGATCACGGTGAACGGCGAAGTGGTGAACATCCCTTCGTACCAGGTCAGCGCCGGCGACGTGGTTGCGGTACGCGAGAAGGCGCAGAAGCAGCTGCGTATCCAGACGGCGCTGCAGATCAAGTCCCAGGTCGGCTTCCCGGCGTGGGTCGAGGTCGACGAGAAGAAATTTACCGGCACGTTCAAGCAACTGCCCGACCGCGAAGAGATTCTGCCCGAGATCAACGAGAACCTCGTGGTCGAGTTGTATTCGAAGTAATCAAGTATGTGGCGGGGACAGAGCTTCTGTTCCCGCCGCTGACTCTATGGGGGCATGTTGAAAATGTGTCCCCGGGACGCTGTCCCTAACACTTACCTGACAGGTGAATGGTCCATGCAGGCATCCGTTGGCGAATTCCTGAAGCCTCGTGTCGTCAAGGTGACTCCCACGACCGCCAAGCAGGCGAAGGTCGTGATCGAGCCGTTCGAGCGCGGCTTCGGTCACACGCTGGGCAACGCCCTGCGCCGCGTGCTGTTGTCTTCCATGCCGGGCTGCGCGATCACCGAAGCGGAGATCGACGGGGTCCTGCATGAGTACACCAGCATCGAAGGCGTGCAGGAAGACGTAGTCGACATTTTGTTGAATCTGAAGCAGGTCGCGATCCGCCTCAATGCGCGGGAAGAGACCGAGCTGCGCCTCCACAAGAAGGGCCCGGGCCCCGTGACCGCGGGCGACATCCAGCTCGACCACGACGTGGAAGTGCTGAACACCGACCTGGTGATCGCCAACCTGACCAAGGCCGGCGAGCTGAACATGACGCTCAAGGTGGAGCGCGGCCGCGGCTACCGTCCGGCCATCCAGCGCGCCACGTTCGAAGAGTCCAGCGGCCCCATCGGCCGTCTGCAGCTCGATGCGTCGTTCAGCCCGATCCGCCGCGTGACCTACACGGTCGAGAGCGCGCGCGTCGAGCAGCGCACGAACCTGGACAAGCTGATCCTGGACATCGAGACCAACGGCACGATCGACGCGGAAGAAGCGATCCGCCGCGCCGGCTCGATCCTGAAGGACCAGCTGTCGGTGTTCGTCGATCTGCAGGGTCAGGACGAGGGCGCCGCCAAGGCCGCCGAGCAGCAGTTCGATCCGATCCTGCTGCGTCCGGTCGACGAGCTCGAGCTCACGGTCCGCAGCGCGAACTGCCTGAAGGCCGAGAACATCCATTACATCGGCGATCTGGTGCAGCGGACCGAAGTGGAGCTGCTGCGCACCCCGAACCTCGGCAAGAAGTCGCTCACCGAGATCAAGGAAGTCCTGGAGAGCCATGGCCTGTCGCTCGGCATGCGCCTGGACAACTGGCCGCCCGTCAGCTTGAAGCGCGACGACGATCGCGATGTCATCTGATCGGCACTGAGAAAAGATGAATACCCCGGGGCTCCTGATGTGGAGCCCCGGTTCTGTGTAAGGACTTAGAACAATGCGTCACCAACTTTCTGGCCGGCAGCTCAGCCGCAATGCTCCGCATCGCCAGGCGATGCTGCGTAACATGGCAGCCTCGCTGCTGCGTCACGAGACCATCCGCACCACCGTGCCGAAGGCGAAGGAACTGCGTCGCGTGGTCGAGCCGTTGATCACGCTCGGCAAGGACGACAGCGATGCCAACCGCCGCCGTGCGTTCTCCCTGCTGCGCGACGCCGAAGTGGTCGTGAAGCTGTTCGAGACGCTGGGCCCCCGTTTCCAGGCGCGCCCGGGCGGTTACACCCGCATCCTGCGCATGGACCCGCGTCCGGGCGATGCGGCGCCGATGGCGCTGATGCAGCTGCTGGATCAGCCGGAAGCCACCGCTGAAGAAGCCGCGTCTACCGAGGGTGACGAAGCTGCGCCGAAGAAGAAGGCTGCCTCCAAGAAGAAGGCGACTTCCAAGCGCGTCACCAAGAAGGCCGTGAAGACCGAAGCCGAGAAGGCCGAGAAGAAGGCCAAGGCCGAGAACAAGGCCGCCGCCAAGGCCAAGAAGGTCGAAGCCGCCGCTGCCAAGAAGACCGCCAAGAAGAGTGCCGCGCCGAAGAAGAAGGCCGGCGGCGCGAAGAAGAAGGCTGCCGCGAAGAAGTAAGTTCGCACAGGTCTGTTGATATCAAAGGGCCCTCTCGGTTTATCGAGAGGGCCCTTTTTGTTTGCTTCGAAGAAAGGGGAGTGGTTTCGGCGTTGGTGGCTCGCGCAGGCTAGGAGGTCCCACCCCCTAGCCTGCGCCTACAGGTTCGCGGCTGGAGACAGCGCGAAGAAAAGAGATGGTGCTTGCGAGTGCAGACTCATGCTCTGGCAATCAAGCTGCCCCGAATCTGAACTCTTGTTACGTTTCCGGGCCCGCCGACGCAGCCGCGCGGCCTGAGGGCTCCTACCTCGTCCCGGCAGCTTTGCGGTACAGGGACGGGACCGCAACAGCAGGGCTCATCAGGGACGTGCGGTGAGGAGCGCAATGCGCTCCGGCCGTGCCCGGTGCCGGGACGAGGTAGGAGCCCTCAGGTCGCGCGAACCACCGCCGCTCCGAAACCTCCGAGCTCTTATTCCGAATCCGGCGGCGCCAGCCCTTTCGTATATAAAACCTTCCCTTCCGGCGTCACCAACACCGCATCGATATCATCGAGCCGGTTGTATATTTCGATCG
>Ga0164243_10008211_pt1 | contig 15471 bp, 16 predicted proteins | sample OricompcompostOP_FD_108781 | JGI IMG/M metagenome (GOLD analysis project Ga0164243, IMG submission 108781) | Organic Plus compost microbial communities from Emeryville, California, USA - Original compost - Organic plus compost (OP) | ecosystem: Engineered > Solid waste > Mixed feedstock >... | reverse complement strand
CGGCTTCGGGCTCGAGGCCGGCAAGCCGCTGGCCTCGAACAAGCGCATCGCCAAGATCGCCTTCACCGGCGAGACCACCACCGGCCGGCTCATCATGCAGTACGCGTCGCAGAACCTGATCCCGGTCACGCTGGAACTGGGCGGCAAGTCGCCCAACATCTTCTTCGCCGACGTGGCCGCGCAGGACGACGACTTCCTCGACAAGGCCATCGAGGGTTTCGTGATGTTCGCGCTGAACCAGGGCGAGGTCTGCACCTGCCCCAGCCGCGCGCTGATCCAGGAATCGCTGTACGACCGCTTCATGGAACGCGCGCTCAAGCGCGTGCAGGCCATCAAGCAGGGCAACCCGCTGGACGGCGACACCATGATCGGCGCGCAGGCCTCCGGCGAGCAGCTGGAGAAGATCCTGTCGTACCTGGACATCGGCAGGCAGGAAGGCGCCGAGGTGCTGGCCGGCGGCGCGCGCGCCGAACTGCAGGGCGACCTGAAGGGCGGCTACTACGTGCAGCCCACGGTGTTCAAGGGCGACAACCGCATGCGCGTGTTCCAGGAAGAGATCTTCGGGCCCGTGGTGGCCGTCACCACCTTCAAGGACGCCGACGACGCGCTGGCCATCGCCAACGACACGCTGTACGGCCTGGGCGCGGGCGTGTGGTCGCGCGACGCCAACACGTGCTATCGCATGGGCCGCGCCATCCAGGCCGGTCGCGTGTGGACCAACTGCTATCACGCCTACCCGGCGCACGCGGCGTTCGGCGGCTACAAGCAATCGGGCATCGGCCGGGAAACCCACCAGATGATGCTCAACCACTACCAGCAGACCAAGAACCTGCTGGTGAGCTACAGCCCGAAGAAGCTGGGGTTCTTCTAGGCGGCGCGACAGGAGACATCATGGCCAAGGTCACGGCTACGCCGGCCGCGCTGCGCCTGATCGGGGAACTGACGGCGCAGTACGGCCCCATCATGTTCCACCAGTCCGGCGGCTGCTGCGACGGGTCCTCGCCCATGTGCTATCCGCAGGGCGAGTTCCTGGTCGGCGACAACGACGTGCTGCTGGGCGAGATCGGCGGCGCGCCGTTCTACATCGGCGGCGCGCAGTACGAGGCCTGGAAGCACACCGACCTCATCATCGACGTGGTGCCGGGGCGCGGCGGCATGTTCTCGCTGGACAACGGCCGCGAAGAGCGCTTCCTGACGCGCTCGACGTTGTGCGCCGCCTAGGCGCGCCGGACGCCGGCGGGAAAGCCCCGCCGGCCAACCCCGGCATCCGGGCCGCCCCCGGGGGCTAGCGCCCGCCCGACACGTCGATGAACGTGCCGGTGGTGTAGGCCGCTTCGTCCGAGCACAGCCACAGCACCGCGGCGGCGACCTCTTCGGGTTCGCCGCCGCGGCCCAGCGGCACACCGCCCATCAGCCTGTCGACGCGGCCCGGCTCGCCGCCGCTGGCGTGCATCTCGGTGCGGATCAGGCCCGGCCGCACGCCATTGACGCGGATGCCATCGCCGCCCACTTCCTTGGACAGCCCTATCGTCAGCGTGTCGACCGCGCCCTTGGACGCGGCATAGTCCACGTACTCGTTGGGCGAGCCCAGCCGCGCAGCCATGGACGACACGTTGACGATGGCCCCGCCGCGCCCGCCGTGGCGCGGCGCCATGCGGCGCACGGCCTCGCGGCAGCAGACGAACGTGCCGACCACATTGGTGGCCAGGATGCGGCCGATGCGCGCGGCGTCCAGTTGCTCGACCGTGGTCTGCCGCTCCAGGATGCCGGCGTTGTTGACCAGCGCGTCGACGCGGCCCAGCTCGCGGTCCACCGTCTCGAACAACGCCACCACCTGCGCCTCGTCGGCCACGTCGGCCGCCACCGCGATGGCGCGGCCGCCCTCGCCCTCGATGTCGCGCACCACGGCATCGGCCGCGTCGCGGCGGCGCTGGTAGTTGACGCACACCGCATAGCCGCGCCGCGCGGCCAGGCGCGCCACGGCCGCGCCGATGCCGCGGCTGGCGCCGGTGACGATCATGATCTTGTCGGGGGTCTGCATAGGATGGACTCCATGGCCAGGTTGGATTTCCGGTGCCGGCGGCCCGGGCGAACTGCAAAGAATAGTCAAGCAACCCCAATACCGATACGTCTTGTCGCAGAATCCGACCCCAGGGCAGTATCTGTTTTCAAATCAACGCCGGGATGTCGCAACCGATGGATAGACTGTGTCACGTTATCCCCACCATCCGGTTCCGCCATGGCCTTCCTCGACAACGACTCCTTCCAGGTTATCCGGCCTCGCGTCATCGAGACCGAATATGGACGATTCCGCGGCTACGTGGACATCCAGATCCATCAACCCGACGCGCTGCTCAACAGCAAGGTCCGGTACTGCCCCACCACCTGCGTATCGCGCGACCAGGCCGAGAGACAGGCCCTGGCGCTGGCGCGCCAACTCGGCCGCGCCGCGCGGGCCACGGGCGCCTCGGCATGGCTTCTGAACGGCAGCCTGAGCGACGCCCGTGCCGGCCGCGGCGAACTGGACGGCGTGCCGGACCGCCTGCTCCGCCGCAACACGGCCAACGCCAAATCCGCGCGCAAGCCTCTGCGCATGGCCGCATGAGCGACGGACACGGGCAAGCGATGCGCGGGTCCTGTTTTCTTCCTATGGAGCAATCCTGATGTCCCCAAAACAAAAATACCTCGCCGAATTCCTCGGCACTTTCTGGCTGGTGCTGGGCGGTTGCGGCAGCGCCGTCCTGGCGGCCCACGTGGCCGGCCCCGGCGGCTATCCGTTCGGCATCGGCTACGCCGGCGTGGCGCTGGCCTTCGGCCTGACCGTGCTGACGGGCGCGTATGCCTTCGGCCACATTTCCGGCGGCCACTTCAATCCGGCCGTAAGTTTCGGCCTGTGGGCCGGCGGACGTTTCGCCGGACGCGACCTGCTGCCCTACGTGGTGGCGCAGGTGCTGGGCGGCGCCCTGGCGGCCTTCGTCCTGTATCACATCGCCACCGGCCAGGCCGGCTTCGCCATCGACCCCGCGGCGCCGGGCGCCTTCGCCAGCAACGGCTACGCGGCGCTGTCTCCCGGCGGCTATTCCGCCACCGCCGCCTTTCTTTGCGAAACCGTCCTGACGGCCATGTTCCTGCTGGTCATCATGGGCGCCACGCACAGGAACGCGGCCGCCGGCTTCGCCCCCATCGCCATCGGCCTGGCGCTGACGCTGATCCACCTCATCAGCATTCCCGTGACCAACACCTCGGTCAACCCGGCCCGCGCCACGGCTGTCGCGCTGTTCGCCGGCGCCGGCGCGCTGGGCCAGCTGTGGATGTTCTGGGTGGCGCCCATCCTGGGCGGCGTCATCGGGGGCACGCTCTATCGCTGCCTCAACCGCAACGACTGACCGCGCCGCCCCCGGGGCATGCGCCATGCCGCCCGGCACGCCTGCCTTCAGACGATGCTGCCGTACATGGCGCCGTCCACCGGCACATTGGCGCCGTTGACGTAGCTGGACCGCGCAGACGCGAGGAACAGCACCACCTCGGCCACCTCGTCGGCCGTGACGATGCGGCCCATGGGCAGCTTCGCCACGGTGCGGCGCATGGCCTCTTCCACGCTGATGCCTTCGTGGCGCGCCTGCGCGGCCAGCCCTTCCTGCATGCGCTCGGTCAGGGTGATGCCGGGATTGACGCTGTTGACCCGGATGCCCTGCGCCGCATAGCCGTTGGCCAGGCCGGCCGTGGCCAGCATCAGCGCGGCGTTGGCCGAGCCGCCGGCCACGTGGGTGGGCGCGGCCATGCGCCCGCCCATGCCGATCACGTTGACCACCGCGCCGCGGCCCGCCTGCGCCATCGCCGGCAGGCACACCGTCATCGCGTTGACGTAGGTGAAGAACTTGGCGTCCATCGCGTCCTTCCAGTCCTGCATGGTCAGCTCGCGGAAGGGCGTGCGGCGCGCGGCGCCGGCGGAGTTGACCAGCACGTCGGGCACCCCGGCCAGCCGCACGGTCTCGTCGAACATGCGCTGGGCCGACGGCGGCTCGCGCAGGTCGGCCTCGATGAGATGCACCGTCCCGCCGGCATCGGCCAGCGCTTGGCGCGCGGCCTGCAGGTTGGCCGGGGTGCGCGAGGCCAGCGCGACCGTTGCGCCCTGCTGCAGGAACAGGCGCGCGCAGGCCAGCCCGATGCCCTTGCTGCCGCCGGTGATGAGGACGACCTTCGATGCGAATTCCGCTGCCATGCGTGTCTCCTGAATGTGTGAGGGGGATGCCGCCGGCTATCTTAAGCCCAGGCCCCGGGCCGATGCGTGCGTCGGCCGCCGGGCCGCAGCGGCGCGCAGCCGCCGCGGGACGTCACCGTGCCGCGCGCCCCGCCCAATCCAGCGCATCCTCCAACCGGTCGTTGCCCCAGAACATCTCGCCGCCCACCATGAAGGTGGGCGCGCCGAAGATGCCCAGCTTCCTTGCCTCGTCGACGCGGCGGCGCAGGGCCTCCTTGGCGGCCTCGCCGCGCGCCCGCGCGATCCACGCGTCGTCGTCCTGCGACAGCGCGCGCAGCACGCCGCGCACGGTGTCCTCCGCCTGGATGTCGCGGTCGTCGGCGAAGTTGGCCTGGAAGACCGCCAGGCAGAATACCTGGGCCCACGGCTCGTTCTCGGCCAGCAGCGCCACGCGCGCCGGCAGCACGCTCATGCGCGGGAAGGTCGTGGGCCGCCGGTACGGCACGCCGTATTTGTCGGCCAGCCGGGCGATGTCGCGCATCATGTAGGCGCCCTTGCCCGGAAACAGGCGGAAGGGTGAATCGTTCCAGCCCTGCGCCATGAAGATCGGCCCCAGCAGGAACGGCCGCAGCGCCACCTGCACGCCGGCCGCGCGCGACAGGTCCGGCAGGCGCGCCATGGCCAGGTAGCTGTACGGGCTGGCGAAATCGAACCACATCCGGACCGGGGCCGACCCCGCGGGGTCCCTGGACGCACTCATCATTGGCACTCCGGAGATTCGATGACCTCGGCCCGCGCCTGCGGCAGGCCGCTCAACACCACGTCGTGATTGCCGCCCACCACCACCGATTGCCCGGTGGACAGCACCTGGTCGTCGTGGCACCGGTACTCGGACATCCACAGCGTGCCGGCCCGGCACACGATACGCGCGCCGGCCGCATGCTTCAACAGCACGGTGGCGCCGCGCGGCAGCCCGAATGACATTCCTGTACTGCAAACGATCCTGATGCCTTGCGCGCCCATGGCGCCTCTCCCTGCCGCTGCCCGCCGCACCGCCCCGCAAGCGCGCCGCCGGCTCGATTCCAGGCCCGACGCGCCAGCCGATGCCGCCCACGCGGGCCATGGCGTATTTGACGCCTGCCGCGTAAGATCGCTCAAGCGATTTCCGCGCCGCATTCGCATGAGTTACAGGAATGCCATCATCACTTGCCCAACTGCCCCCGCTGGACCTGGTACGCGGCTTCGTGGCCGTGGGCCGGCGCATGAGCATCACGCTGGCCGCGCAGGACCTGCACGTGACCCAGTCGGCCGTCAGCCGGCAGGTGCGCGCCCTGGAGGACCACCTGGGCGTAGCCCTGCTGGTGCGCGGCTTTCGCAGCGTGGCCTTCACCGCCGAGGGCGCCCGGCTGTTCCGCCTGGCCGAGCCCTGGATGGCCCAGCTGGGCGAACTGGCCGCGCAATGGCGCGAACCGGGCCGGCGCACGCCCGTCACCGTCACCACCACCATCGGCGTGGCCTCGCTGTGGCTGCTGCCGCGCCTGGGCGCCTTCCAGGCCGCGCATCCCGACATCGACGTGCGCGTGGCCGCCGACAACCGCACGCTGGACCTGGAGCGCGAACACGTCGACCTGGCCATCCGCTACTGCCCCGCCGACGCCGTGCCCGACGGCGCCATCCGGCTGTTCGGCGAGACTGTGGTGCCGGTGGCCAGCCGCTCGCTGCGCCTGCGCACGCTGGACCGCGCCGCCCTGGCGCGCGTGGCCCTGCTGGAATTCGACGATCCGGACCGGCCCTGGCTGCAATGGCAGGATTGGCTGGACGCGAACGGCCTGGCCGGCACTCGCCCCAAGAGCATGCTGCGCTTCAACCAGTACGACCAGATCGTGCACGCCGCGCTGGCCGGCCACGGCGTGGCGCTCGGCCGGCTGGCGCTGGTGGATCCCATGCTGCGCGACGGGCGGCTGGCCGCGGTGGGCGGGCCGCTGGCCAGCGCGGCGGGGCTGGCCTATTGGCTGGTGCGCAATGCGCGCCGGCGCACGGCCGATGCGGACGTCGTGGCGGACTGGCTGGCGGAGCAGGCCGCGGCGACGGCGGACGCCACGCAGTTGGGGCAGGCCCCAGGGCGTGGCGGGAACAGGCCTTGAGCGGGCCGCCCCGCACGGAGACAGCCGCGCCAGGGCGCTCAGTCGACCTGCGCCACGGGCTCGCCGTCGACCATCTCGCCGATCACGGCGGCGCGGTCGAAGCCATGCCCGCGGAAGATCTCCAGCACCTTCCCGGCCTCTTGCGGCGCGCAGGCCACCAGCAGGCCGCCGGAGGTCTGCGGATCGGTCAGCAGCGCGCGCGCCGTGTCGTCCACGCCCGCGCCCAGCCGGACCGAGGCGCCATACGACGTCCAGTTGCGGCCCGAGGCGCCGGTGATGACGCCGCGCGACGCGTAGCCCTGCACCTGGTCGAGCCACGGCAGGTCCGCCAGCCGCACCCGCGCCGTCAGCCCAGCCCCGCGCGCCATTTCCAGCGCATGGCCCAGCAGGCCGAAGCCGGTGACGTCCGTCATGGCATGCACGCCCGGCAGTTCGGCCAGCGCCGCGCCGGGCCGGTTGAGCAGCGTGGTGGCGCCGATCATGGCGCGGTAGCCGTCCTCGTCCAGCAGGTTCTTCTTGAGGGCGGCCGACAGGATGCCCACGCCCAGCGGCTTGCCCAGGATCAGCACGTCGCCCGCGCGCGCGGCGGCGTTGCGCTTGATGCGGTCGGGATGCACCAGCCCCATCGCCGCCAGCCCGTAGATGGGCTCGACCGAATCGATGGAGTGCCCGCCCGCCACCGGGATGCCGGCGTCGGCACAGACCGACTCGCCGCCGCGCAGGATCTCGGCAATGACGTTGTGCGGCAGCACGTTGATGGGCATGCCCACGATGGCCAGCGCCAGGATCGGCTTGCCGCCCATGGCGTACACGTCGGACAGCGCATTGGTGGCGGCGATGCGCCCGAAGTCGAACGGGTCGTCGACGATGGGCATGAAGAAATCGGTGGTGGCGATGAGGGCCTGCTCGTCGTTCAGGCGGTAGACGGCGGCATCGTCCGCGGTCTCGGTGCCCACCAGCAGGTTGGCGTAGGGCATGAAGGGCGCCTCGCGCGCCAGCAGCGCCGACAGCACGCCGGGGGCAATCTTGCAGCCGCAGCCGCCGCCGTGCGACAGCGAGGTCAGCCGGGGGACCTGGGAGTTGGCGGCTTCTAGGGTCATGGTGTCACCTTGGTTCGAGATCGGCCCCAGGGGCCTCGACTAGCATAACACCGGGGCCCGCCGCGCCCTGCCCTCCTGCCTCAGGCTTCGCCCGGCGCGATGCGGTAGAAGGCGGCCGCGGTGTCGTGGAACAGCGCGGCGCGCTCGGCCGGCGCCATGCCCGCCGTCAGCCGCTTGCAGGCGTTCCAGAACTCGCCGTAGCCGAAGCTGCCCTTGTCCACCGGGAAGTTGCTCTCGAACATGCAGCGCGCGGGGCCGAAGGCCTCGATGCAGGCCTCGACGTAGGGACGGATGGCCTCGGCCAGCGCCTCGGACGAAGGCGGCAGCGGCGCCTGGTGGAAGTCGAAGCCGAACAGCGCCATGCCGAAGCCGCCCAGCTTGACGCTGACGTTGCCGTGCCGCGCCAGCCGGCGCATGCCCGCATGCCAGTCGCGGAAGACCTCGTCGCGCTGGCCGCGGTAGGGACCCATGTCGAGCGGTCCGCCCACGTGGTTGAGTACGATGCGCGTATCGGGAAAGCGCGCCGCCAGGGCGCACAGCTCGTGCAGCTGGGTGTGCACCAGCCAGGCGTCGAAGCCCAGCCCGGCGGCGGCCAGGCGGCCGAAGCCCTGCACGAAGTCCGGATCGGACAGCAGGCCGGCCGGCGGCGTGGCGGCCGACGGGCGCACGCCCGGGTCGGGATGCCAGACCGAGATGTTGCGGATGCTGCGCAGGCGCCCCTCGGACACCTGGGCCAGCCGCTCCAGCACGGGCTGCACGGCATCGCCCAGCTGCAGGTCGGCGTAGCCGACCATGGCGGCGCACAGCGCCGCGCGCGCGCCGGCCGCCTGCGCGGCGCGGGCCTCCTGCAGCGCGAAGCGCAGCTCGCCGGCCGGGGCAAGGTTGGCGGGCCCGTCGGTGTCGTAGTGGGTCTTGCACTCGATGAACACCGTGGCGCGCACGTTGTGCCCGCCGTCCAGGTCCTGCAGCAGGTCCGCGCTGCGGTAGCGCTTGTCGGGGAATTCCCACAGGTGGTGGTGCGCGTCGATGATGGGCAGGTCGGGCTCGAGCGCGGCCTCGCGGCGCTGCGCCAGCCACTGCGGGCGGATGCCGATGTGCGGCGCGGGGGTGGGCGAGGTCGTCATGTCAGCCCTCCACGCGCGGCATGCCCAGGCCGGCGGCGCGCACCGGCTGGGGCTCGGCCCGCATGGGCCGGCGCGCCAGGCACCACGACGACAGCGCGCCCATGACCAGCAGCACGCCCGCCACCGCGAACGCCGCGTCGAAGCGGCCGGTGGACTGCACCACGTAGCCGGTGACGATGGGCGCGAGGAAGCCCAGCACGTTGCCGCCGATGAGCTGCATCGCCATCGCGCGGCCCACGTCGGCCTTGGACTGCAGCAGGTCGCCCAGCAGCGCGATGTTCAGGCCGTGGGCCGTGGCCACGCTGCCCAGGGCGATAGTGATGAGCGCCACGATGAGCCAAACGCTTTCCACCCAGGGCACCGCCAGGATGACGGCGCCGCCCAGCATCACCGCGCCGACCAGGATGCGGCGCCGGCCGGCCTCGACGGCCTGCTCGGTCAGCAGCCGGTCGCTCAGCATGCCCAGGCCCACCGACACCAGAATGGCGCCCAGGTACGGCACGGCCATGACGGTGCCGCTCTTGAGCAACGTCATGCCGCGCTCGGTCTGCAGGTAGTTGGGCAGCCAGGTGAGGAACAGGTATTGCGTGTAGGCGCCGGCGCCCTGGGTCAGCATCAGGCCCCACATGGTGCGCGTGCGGATCAGCCGCCCCAGGCCGATGGCCGGGCCATCGGCGCCTTGCGCCTGCTCGCGCGTCTCGCGCTCGCGCTGGATCTGGTCCAGCTCATCGGCGGGCAGCCAGGAGGTCTCCTCGGGTTTGCGGAAGAAGGCCAGCCACAGCACCACCCAGACCACGCCGACCGCGCCGCAGGCCACGAAGGTCCAGCGCCAGCCGATGGCCGCGACCATCCAAGACAGGCTCAGCGCGCCGATGGCGGGCCCGAAGTAGGCACCGGAGTTGAAGCTGGTGGTGGCGGTGGCGCGCTCGCCATTGGGCGACCAGTCGCGGATGATGCGCAGCCCGGCCGGGAAGCAACTGGACTCGCCCGCGCCCATCACGATGCGGGCGGCCATGATGGCGGCAACCGAGGAGGCCGCGCCGGTCAGCGCGGTGGCGGCCGACCAGACCGCCATGCTGAGCACCGCCACCCGGCGCGAGCCGTAGCGGTCGACCAGCAGGCCGGCCGGGATGAGGAACAGCGTGTACCCCCAAAGGAAGGAGGAGAACAGGTAACCCAGCTCGACCTTGTCGATGCCGAGCTCGTCGACGATGTCCTGCGCGGAAACCGACAGCGCCACGCGGTCGAGATAATTGATGGTCGCCATGGCGAACAGCATCACGTAGACCCAATAGCGGGACTTCCACCTCATTTTTGTCTCCTGGTTCGATTACCCTCGTACCGCGGACGCCCGCTACGTCCACCACTGTGGCGCTTGCCCTGCCGCTGCCGGCATGCCGAGCCTATAATTTATATTTTATATTTTACCTCCAAGAAAAAAGGCCGCGCAAGTGCGCGGCCTCTCGCGGGAACGGCGGACGGCGGCTACATCTGCGCGCCGATCATCCAGGGCACGAACTCCTCGTCGCCCACGCCCAGCGCCTCGCTCTTGCTGGGCGTGCCGGAGGCCACTTCGATGATGGCGCGGAAGATTTCCTCGCCCTTCTGCTGCACGCTGGCGCCGCCTTCCATGATGTCGCCGCAGTTGACATCCATGTCGTCGCGCATGCGGCCGTACATGGTGCTGTTGGTGGCAAGCTTGATGGACGGGGCGGGCTTGGCGCCGAAACAGGAGCCGCGCCCGGTGGTGAACACGACCAGGTTGGCGCCGCTGGCGATCTGGCCGGTGGCGCCCATCGGGTCGTAGCCGGGCGCGTCCATGAACACCAGTCCATGCGTATCGACCGGCTCGGCATAGCGGTACACGCCCATCAACGGGGTCGAGCCGCTCTTGGCCACCGCGCCCAGCGATTTCTCCAGGATGGTGGTCAGGCCGCCCGCCTTGTTGCCCGGCGTGGGGTTGTTGTCGATGCTGCCCTTCTCGCGCTCGGCGTAGGCCTCCCACCAGTGGATGCGCTCGACGATCTTCTCGCCCACCTCGCGCGAGATGGCGCGGCGCGTCAGCAGGTGCTCGGCGCCGTAGATCTCGGGCGTCTCGCTCAGGATGGCGGTGCCGCCGTGGCGCACCAGCAGGTCCACCGCCGCGCCCAGCGCCGGATTGGCCGTGATGCCGGAATAGCCGTCCGAGCCGCCGCACTGCAGCGCCACGGTAAGGTGCGACAGCGGCAGCGGCTCGCGCGCCACCCGGTTGGCCTCGGGCAGCATGGACTCGACGGCGGCGATGGCCGCGTCGATCGTCTTCTGCGTGCCGCCCAGCTCCTGCATCACCAGCGGCACCATCATCGGCCCGGTCTCGATGCCGCCGGTCATGAACATGGCGCCCATCTGGTTGGCCTCGCAGCCCAGGCCGATCACCAGCACGCCGGCGAAGTTGGCGTGCTTGGCATAGCCTCCGATGGTGCGGCGCAGCTGCTGGATGCCCTCGCCGTTGTGGTCGATGCAACAGCCGAAGCTGTGCACCAGGGGCACCACGCCGTCCACGTTGGGATAGGCGTCCAGCCGGCCCGGCGCGGCGAAGTGCTGCGCCACCTTCTTGCTGACCGTGGCCGAACAGTTCACGGTGCTGATCACGCCGATGTAGTTGCGCGTGGCCACGCGGCCGTCGGCGCGGCGGATGCCCATGAAGGTCAGCGCCTGTTCGGGCGGCGCCACCGGGCGGACGTCCTGGCCGTAGGCGTAGTCGCGCTCGAAGTCGCCCATCGAGACGTTGTGCGTGTGCACGTGCTCGCCCGGGGCGATGTCGCGCGTGGCGAAGCCGATGATCTGGCCGTAGCGGCGCACGGGGTCGCCCGCGCGCACCGCGCGCAGCGCCACCTTGTGGGCCGGCGGAATATCGGCGGCCAGCGCCTGGCCGGCCAGCTCCTGCAAGGCCGTGCCGGCCGCGAGCGCGCGGCGGGCGATGGCGACGTCGTCCTGTTCATGCAGCCGGATCACCGGCGTGAGGGTATCCATGTGGTGTCTCCCATGCGATCGATATGCGGTGGCGGCGCGGCGTGCGGATGCGGGTGCGGCCTGCCGCGCCGTGCCGCGGGCATCATGGGATAATCGTTGCAGGACGCGCAAATTGGTCCAGCCAATTTTCCTGCAGCCCCTTGTCCGCATGCCGCGAATCACACCCCCCGGAGCCCTGGAACACGCCGTGCAGGCGCTCGAGCAACTCGTGCTCGAAAGCGGCCTGGACGGGCGCGCTCGCCTGCCGCCCGAGCGCGAGCTGGCGGCCTCGTTCGGCGTGTCGCGCACCACGGTGCGGGCCGCCATCCAGCGGCTGGTGTCGCGCCGCGTGCTGGAGACGCGCCGCGGCAGCGGGGTGTTCGTGGTGGGCGGCCCGCCGGCGCGCGTGGCGCCGCCCTGGATCACCGCGCCCTGGACGCAGTTGATCGACGAGCATCCGCCGCTGCGGGCCGACACGCTGGAGTTCCGCCTGGTGTTCGAGTGCGCCGCGGCGCGCTTTGCCGCCGAACGCGCCACCGCGCGCGAGCGCACCGCCCTGCGCGCCGCCATCGGCAGCATGGCGGACGCGGTGCGCCGCGGCGACGTGGCGGCCGAGGCCGCCGCCGACGCCGAGTTCCACGCCGCGCTGGCCGCGGCCTCGCACAACCTGATGATGGGACGCTTCTACGTCAACGCCATCGCCACGCTGCGCCAGCACATCACGCGCAATACATACGACGCGGCACAGGATGGCGCCCAGGCCGGCACGCGGGCACGGGCACGGCTGCAGCAGCACGAACGCATCTGCGAGGCCATCTGCCGCCAGTCGCCGGACGACGCCGCGGCCGCCATGCAGGCGCACATCGAATTCGTGGGCAGGCAGTTCCAGGCCGGATAGCCGACGGCTGCCGGCGCGCATGCAGCGGCGGAGACTACGCCGGCAGCACGTTGCGCGAGACGCGGCTCCAGCCGGTCTGGATGTGGTCGACCATCGCCTCGACGGCGCCCGGTCGGTCGCCCGCTTCCAGGCGGCGGACGAACTCGCCGTGCTCGCGCAGCAGCTGCTTGAAGCGCACCGACTGGTCGTCGTGGAAATTGAAGGGATACTTGGCCCACAGCACGCGCACGAACTGCAGCGTCTGGGGACAGTCGGCGATCTCGTACACGCGGAAATGGAAGCGCACGTTGGCCGCGCGCACCGGATAGACCTCGCCCGCCTTGATCAGCGCCGCCATCTCGCGCTGCATGGCGCGCAGCTCGGCGATCTGCTCGCGGGTGATGCGGGCGACGGCCTGCTCGGTGAGGCTGCGCTCGAGCATGACGCGCAGCTTGTAGATCTCGCCGGCGCGCTCGGGCTCGATGTCGGGCACCGACAGGCCCTTGTGCGGCACGCTGACGATGAAGCCCTCCATCTCGAGGACCTTCAGCGCCTCGCGCACCGGGGTGACGGACACGCCCAGCTCGGCGGCGATCTCCGCCTGCTTGAGCTTGTCGCCACGCATGTACTCGCCGGAAATGATGCGTTCGCGCAGGCGCTCGGCAACCTGGTCGAGCTTGGTCAAGAAAGCCATCCGATATCCCATCCCCGGCCCCGCGGCCGGCTCGTGCGGCGGCGCCCGCGGGGCGCCGGACGGCGCGGCGGGCCCGGCGCTTTTAGCCACAATATTTTATAAATTATATCGCAATACGCCCGGAAAGCCGGACGATCGCGGCATGGCCGGCGCCAGGCCGCGGCGGCCTCAGATGTTCTGCGACACGCGGCTCCAGCCGGTCTGGATGTGGCTGACCATGGCGCTGACCGCGCCGGCCTTGTCGCCGGCTTCGAGCTTGTGCATGAACTCGGTGTGCTCGTGCAGGATCTGCTTGAAGCGCACCACCTGGTCGGTGTGGAAATTGAACGGATACTTGGCCCACAGCACGCGCACGAATTGCAGCGTCTGCGGCGCCTGCGCCATCTGGTACAGGCGGAAGTGGAACCGGACGTTGGCCGCGCGCACGCCGTAGATGTCGCGCGCCTTGATCAGCGCGGCGAATTCGCGGTGCATGGCGCGCAGCTCGGCCAGTTGCTGGTCGTTGATGCGGTCGACCGCCCGGCTGGTGAGCTGGCGCTCGAGCAGCAGGCGCAGCTCGAAGATTTCCTCCGCCACCTCGGGGGCCACCTCGGGGACGGCCAGCCCCTTGTGGGGCGTGCCGACCAGGTAGCCCTCCATCTCGAGGACCTTGAGCGCCTCGCGCACGGGCGTGATGGACACGCCCAGCTCGGCGGCGATGTCCGCCTGCTTCAGTTTTTCCCCTGGCCGGTATTCTCCCGCAATGATGCGCTCGCGCAAGCGCTCCGCGACTTGTTCCAGCTTGGTAAAAAAGGTCATCTAGGATGCTCCCGTTGGGACACACCTATGGCGATCTCCCCGTCTGGACGTCGTCGACGACGAACCGCGGCAGCACGAAGCCATCTTCCATGGTGACATAGGTCATGCGTACCGGCGTGCCGATCCAGTTGTCCTGCGGCACCGGAGGTTCGAGATTGGAGACCATGACCACCCCTTCCTCCAGCCGTACGGCGACGACATTGTAAGGGGCCGGATAGGCGTCCAGGTAGCTCTTGTGGAAGACCACCCAAGACAGAATGCGGCCGCGCCCGGACACCGGACGCCACTGCAGCTCGGGCGACAGGCAGTGGCTGCAGGACGGCCCGGGAGGATACTGGAAGCGCCCGCAGTCGGTGCAGCACTGCAGCTGCATGCCGTGCTCGCGCACGCTTTGCCACATCGGGGCATCGTACAGCCCCATGACCGGACTCGGCGTCCGCGCCGGTTGAGGAGAGGATTGCTCCATGCGTATTCCTATCGGCTGTAGATGATGGACACGGCCTTGCCGGCCACGTCGGACGTGTAGTGGGCATGGCGGCAATCGGGCACCTGCCGCTCGCCGCACTCGCCGCGCACCTGGCGCACGCACTCGATCTGGTGCGCCCAGCCCTGCATGTAGGTCTCGGACAGGTGGCCGCCGCCCGTATTGGTGGGCAGCTTGCCGCCGGGGCCGATGCCCGACTCGCGCAGGAAACGGCCGGCCTCGCCCACCTTGCAGTAGCCGTAGCCCTCGAGGGCCAGCGGCACGTGCACCGAGAAGCTGTCGTACACCTGGAACAGGTCCATGTCTTCCGGCCCGAAGCCGGCCATCTCGTAGACCTGGCGCGCGCAGTCCTGCTGGGCCGGCAGGTAGAAGTCGGTCAGGCGCGGCTCCAGGCTGGTGGCGCCGCGGTTCAGGTCGCGCCGGCCCAGGGCCTCGATGTAGACCGGCGGCTTGGCCATCCTGGCCGCGCGCTCGGCGGTGGTGACGATCAGCGCGACGCCGCCGTCGTTGATCATGCAGTAGTCGTACAGGCGCAGCGGCTCGCAGATGTAGCGCGCCTCGCGGTACTCGTCCAGGGTGATGCGCTTGCGCATGACCGCGTTCGGGTTCATCGACGACCAGGCGCGCTGCGCCACGGCCACGTGGCCCAGGTCGATCGGGTCGAAGCCGCGCGCCTCGCAATAGGCGCGAAAGGTCAGCGCATACAGCGCGCCCTGCGAGGTCAGGCCCCAGGGCGCGTGGTAGACGTACGACAGGAAGGCATCCCCGCCCATGGCCTGCGGACCGCCGTACTGGATCTGCGCGGAGCGCTGGTCGTTGCCGTACACCAGCGCCACCGTCTCGGCCAGGCCCGCCTCGATGGCGCCGACCGCCTGCGCGACCGACAGCACCGCGTCGGCCTGGTCGCCCCAGCGCGGGTCGATGCCCAGCACCTCGGACATGCGTTCGTAGGCCGTGGTGGGCCCGACGATCAGCCCGTCGATGTCGGCGCGCGTCAGGCCGGCGTCGGCCAGCGCCGCGCGGAAGGCGCCCGCGCCGTAGCCGTAGCTGTCGGTGGG
>Ga0164243_10008210_pt1 | contig 15472 bp, 4 predicted proteins | sample OricompcompostOP_FD_108781 | JGI IMG/M metagenome (GOLD analysis project Ga0164243, IMG submission 108781) | Organic Plus compost microbial communities from Emeryville, California, USA - Original compost - Organic plus compost (OP) | ecosystem: Engineered > Solid waste > Mixed feedstock >... | reverse complement strand
TTACCGGGTTCGCCAGCATTGCAACGGCCGTGGAAGCGATCAAGCTTGGTGCCTGTCACTACCTTGCCAAGCCGTCCAGCACCGACGATATCGAGGCCGCTTTCCAGAAGGCCGAAGGCGACGTGGACGTTACCGTGGCGGAGAGGCCGACGTCCATCAAAACGCTCGAATGGGAGCGCATCCACCAGACGCTCATGGACACCGATTTCAACATCTCGGAGACGGCGCGGCGGCTTGGCATGCACCGGCGAACCCTCGCGCGGAAACTCGAGAAGCGGCAGGTAAAGTAGCCGTCTTATTGCATCGACGAAATTCAGAGCCGCTATTGCCGCGAGCAAATCACGGCTGGCGCGGGCGAAATAGGGAAGGGAAAGCCTGTCTGTGCGCCCACCTGACATGGCGTTGTAATAAATCGCACCTAAGGTCACCCTATTGCGTATGACGGTTGTGTGACTGTGAGGCGGTGTGCGGACGTCGATTGCGGCGAGGGCCCGGTTGGGGGAGTGCGTTCGACTCCGCTGCGCGGCGGCCATAATCGCCGCATTAATCGAAACCGCCGCAACCGCCGGCGCGCAAGATAATGGCACGCGCTTCGCTATTCCTGCCGAACCGCTCGCCGACGCTTTGTCTACCTACAGCATCCTGACTGGCATCGAGGTTGTCGTCCCGGCATCGTTGGTTGCGGGGCGTCAGTCGTCGCCGGTCAGTGGCACGCTCGAAGCCGGGTCCGCGTTGCGAGTTTTGTTGTCAGGGACGGGTTTGGTGCCTCATTACACCGGACGGGGCGCCTTCACCTTGGTGCTCGCCGCGCCCGAAGCGTCGTCTCCAGTGTCGCGCACCCCTCGCTTCCCAACTTACTCAGCGCAATTGCAGGTCGCGGTCACAAAAGCTCTTTGCCATGTGCGTGGGATGCAGCCCGGGAGTTACCGCCTTGCGGTTCGGCTCTGGATGGACGAACGCGGCGCGGTAACGAAGGCGCGTCTTCTCGATTCGGCAGGTGACGCACACCGCGATGCCCAGGTCGCCCAGGCGCTTCGGCAGATTTCTCTGGGCATCGCCCCGCCGCCCGGTGTTCCTCAACCGAGCACATTGTTGATTCTGCCTCAGCGAGACAAGACACCGATCTGCGCCGCGCAGGCCATGGGTGCGCCGCTGTGAATGAGACCACTTGGACAACGTTGCGCGGCCTTCTGGTCGAACGTTACAACGATTTCAAGCAGCGGCTTGCGCGGCGTCTCGGATCGTCTGAATTGGCCGCGGAAGCGCTGCAGGAAACCTGGTTGCGGCTGGATCGGCCTGGTCAGCCGGGAGCGCTGCAGAGACCTGACGCTTACCTCTTCCGCATCGCACTCAACATTGCGGCAGACCGCCGTGATGCGGATCGTCGTCGGCTCGCGCTATCGGAGGTCGAAGTGCTGCGCCATCTTGATGACGACAAGCTCGATCCCGAGCGCATTGTCCAATCCCGCGAGGAGGTCACCGAACTTGCCAACGCGCTCGATGAGTTGCCCGCGCGGTGCGGGGCCATTTTCATGGCGGCGCGGCTCGACGAGGTGCCGCACAAGGTGCTCGCGGAGCGGTTTGGCATATCCACACGCATGGTCGAGCGTGAAGTGAAGCGCGCTCTCGAGCATTGCGGCGAGCGGCTCGGCAAAAAGTCAATACAGCGGTTCGGCCGGCCCCCGTCAGAACCGTCAATAGAGTAGGAGGATAGAGCCGTCGTGGCGCACCGGGTCTGCGATCTGCGGCGGCAGTCATTTTATGATCGAGACTGAGCATACAATTGCCGAGCAGGAGGCGCTGATGCGCGAGGCCTACCAATGGGTCGCGCGTTTGAGTTCGGGCCATGTCACGGTCGCGGATGCGCAAGCGCTGCAGCGCTGGCGACAAACCAGCCCGGCGCATCGGCGTGCCTATGCGGAAGCGAATCTGTTGTGGGGCCATCTCGGCGCCGCTGCCGCTGAATCGCGGCAGCAAGATGGTCAAACGGCGCTGGCGAGCGGTGATCTCCGCCGCGCGACGGCACCGTGGCCTATCGGCCGGCGCGCGTTTCTGGGCGGTGCGCTGGCCGCCGGCGCGGCGGCCGCCAGCTATGCTGTCGTTCGGCCGCCTTTCCAACTGTGGCCCTCGCTGGACGAAATGAGTGCCGATTACCGCACCGATGTCGGACAACGGCGAGAAATTGCACTCGGAACCGACGTGTCCGTGACATTGAACACGCGCACAAGTCTTTCACTGGCACACGTGGCGTCTGCGACGGTCAGTTCCGAGTATCGCTTGGCGTTGATATCAGGCGAGGTCGCGATCGCGACGACCCGGTCAGCCACTGAACCGGTAGTTGTCGAGGCGGCGAACGGCCGCGCTGTTGCGACGAATGCCCGCTTCAACGTAAGGCTGGACGGGTCGGATGCGTGTGTCACGTGCACGAAAGGTGATGTTCGTGTCGAGCACAACGGAAAGGAACTGACCGTGCGTGCGGGCGAACAGGTTGTCTACGCACCCGCGAAGCTCGGAGCGGTGGTCGGCATAGATCCGGAGGTTGTGACAGCATGGGAGCAGGGGCTGTTGGTCTTTCGGAACGACCCGCTGTCGCACGTGATTGCCGAGATCAACCGGTATCGGCCCGGTAAGATCATTCTGGTGAACGAGGAACTCGGCCGCCGACCGGTACTTGCGACTTTCCGCACGGATCGTCTCGACGACGTTGCGACGAGGATCGCCTCTGTTTTCGATGCACGCATCCGGATGCTTCCGGGTGACATCGTGCTCCTCGGTTGAGGTGCGGCGCGCAGCACCGTTCGCGAAAATTATTTGGCGGTGGATGTCGGGTGAGGGTCCCGGCGTCGGTCAACTCAGTGAGAGGGCGATGCGGACAGCGCGGTGCTGATTCGCATTCGCTGTCTTCGCTCGTTGTTTTGCCGGGGAAGTTTCATGTCCGACCGTCGTATGCCCTCCCGCCCGCGCCGTCATCCCGTGTGCCGCGCGTCGCAGCGGTGGCAGTCATCGGGGCCTCGGCGAACGTCTCGCGCCCTCTCGCGTTCGCTCTTGCTCGCCGGTGTGAGCGCGTTGGCGCTGTTGAGCGGATCGCCGGTTGCGACGGCGCGGCCATTGGGTGGCACGTCGATGTCGCCATCGGCGGCGGCGCTTGCGGCGGCGCAAGTCGCGGCACAGCAGTCGGCGGCGCAAGCGTCGAATGCGCTCAAGCGCGCGACGCAGGCGATCCAGGCGATGCAGGCGACTCAAGCCGCCGCCCGCGCGGCGGCCGCCGCCGCATCACATTCGGCGACCTTGCCGCTGGTCAATGTGCCGAACGGACTCGGCGCTGGCGGTCTGCAAGTCGGGCCGGGGACTTGGCAGGGGGCGAACGCGCCGACCCAGTCGGTCAGCAACGGCCACGTCAATGTCGGCATTAACCAGACGACCGCGCAGGCAATCCTGTCCTGGACCACCTTCAATGTCGGCGCGCAGACCACGCTGACGTTCGATCAGCACGGCAATTCCAATTGGGTGGCGCTCAATCGCGTGACCGGCAATCTCGGCCCGAGCCAAATTCTCGGCGGCATCAAGGCGGACGGGCAAGTCTATATCATCAACCAGAACGGGATCGTTTTCGGCGGCGCGAGCCAGATCAACGTAGGATCGTTGATCGCCTCGAGCGCTAATATCACCGATCAACAGTTCCTCACCAAGGGCATCTATTCCACGCAGAGCGGGGCGACTTATACGCCCAGCTTCACCGGCGCCGGCGGCAAGATCGTCGTCGAAAACGGCGCACTGATCACGACCAACGCTCCCGCCGCCCTGACGTCCGGCGGCGGCTTCGTGCTGATGATGGGTTCGCAGGTCGAGAACGCCGGCACGATTCAGACGGCGAAGGGACAGACGCAGCTCGCGGCCGGCGACAATTTCGTTCTGCGGCCCGGTTACGGCACCGACGCCAATCAGTTGTCCACGACACGCGGCAATGAGATCGCGCCGCTCTTCAACGCGGGCAGCAGCAGCGGCAGCGTGGTCAATTCGGGGCTGATCTTCAGCCAGCAGGGCGATATTACGCTCGCCGGACGCACCATCGCGCAGAATGGCGTCTTGCTCTCCTCGACGTCGGTCAACCAGCGCGGCACCATTCATCTGCTCAATTCGGCCAGCGACACGAGCGGCAGCGTTACGCTCGGCGGCGGCAGCATTACCACTGTATTGCCGGAGCTGGACAGCAACGACATCGCGCTGAACAGCCAGCGCGATGCGTTGATCGCGTCCGCCGGCAATAACGCGCTGGCGACAGGTCAGTTCGACAATCTATCCATCCTCGCTGACCGGCCCGATCAGTCGCGCGTTGAAATCGTCACCGGCGGAACGGCGCTGTTCCAGAACGGCTCGCTGACGATGGCGCAGGGCGGACAGGTGGTGGTGAGCGCGGGCAAACGCGTCTTCGCCGATACCGGGGCGGCCATCGACGTCTCCGGCACCACCGGCACCCTGTTGCCGATGTCGGCCAACAACATCCTGGTGAACGTCCAGGGCAATGAGCTTCGGGATTCGCCGTATAACCGCGACAGTGGCAATCTCAAGAGCACCAATGTCTGGATCGACGTGCGCGACCTCGTTCTGGTGCCTGCGGGCACCGGCGGCTATGCGAGCGACCGTTACTATACGCCGGGCGGGCTGCTCGAAGTCGGCGGCTATCTCAGCAACACCGGCCACCAGATCGGCGAATGGACCGCAGTCGGTGGCACGATCACGCTGGCGGCGCCGGAAGTCGTCGCGCAACAAGGCTCGGTCTTCAATATCTCCGGCGGATCCGTCAGCTACCAGGGCGGCTATATCCTGACGACGAACTTTGTCGGCGCCGACGGCCGGGTTTACAACATCGACAATGCGCCGGGCAGCATGCTCTATAACGGCATTGCCGGTGGTTTTACGCGCAAGAACGCGCACTGGAACATCAGCCAGACCTGGACCAGCGTGTTCAATAAAGGCGCGGTCAGCGCGCGCTGGGAAGACGGCTATACGGTTGGCCGCGATGCCGGCCAGTTGATCCTGTCGACGCCGACCTCGATCTTCGAAGGCGACATCCTGGCCGACGTGATCACCGGCGCGCGCCAGACCGGCGCCCGGTCGTCCGGCGTCACCGATGGCTACAAATTCAGCCAGAACACCGCGCCTTTACCGGGCACACTCGCGCTGGGGCAGTACAATGGTTACGGGTTGGCCGGTGGCTACAATAGCGACGTGAAGTTCGGATCGGTCGCAGCCATCGCGGGCGGCTTGAGTGCGACGAGCACGCTGCCGTCCGACCGCGCCAATACGGCCTGGTTCGACGTATCGGCGCTGAACGGCTTTGGCCTTGGCGGCGCCAGCATCGCGAGTGGCGGCCAGATCACCGTCGAGGCGCCGTTGACCCTCGCCAATGGCGCCCAGGTCAAGCTCGTCGCGCCGGTCGTCGACATCAAGGCCGACATCACTGCGCGTTCGGGCAGCGTCACCGTTAGCAACATCCTCAAGACGGCCACGGGCACGGTCGCGTTCACGGAGCCGGACGGCGGCGCGCAACTGACGCTCGAGTCCGGTGTCACCATCGACACGCGCGGCCTGTGGGTCAATGCGCTCACCAATCCGAACGATCTGCCGGGTCTCGCTTTCCTCAACGGCGGTAACGTCACGTTCGACTCCACGCAGAACGTCACGCTGGCGGAAGGTAGCGTCATCGACGTCTCGTCCGGCGGCGCCGTTCTCGCGAACGGCAAGACGCAGGGCGGCAAAGGCGGCAACGTCACCATCAAGGCGGGCGATGCCCAGCAGAACGCCGGTACGGGGGACGGGACGCTCGTTCTCGACGGCCGTATCCGCGCCTATGGCGTGACGGGCGGCGGCACCCTGACCGTCTCGTCGCCGGGCAACATCGTGATCGGCGACAATGCCGGACTCGCCGGCGGCACGCTCGCCGCGGGGGTGCCGGCGCCGGTCGCGCTCACGCTCAAGCAGACGCTGACGATCCCGGCGGGAACGCCGCTACCGTACGCGTTAACAGAGACACTGACGACGATCACGTTCGATACGCCGACGCTGGTAGACATCACACTTAGCGATAATCCGCCGAGTGGATCGACCGGCGCGGATTGGCAGGTTCCTGGCACGCTTGTGGTCAAAACAAGCGACGGCAATTGCTACGGCGGATGGCCCTGCGGGTCGTCGATTGTGCCGGCCGGTTCGATCATTACAAGCTGGGCGGGAGGGGGAAAAATTCCCGCGGGGACCGTCGTTCCATCGGCCGTGTTCCCCAACGGCCTTCCGGTTCAGCCTTTTCAAGTTACATATGCCGCTGGATCGGTCCAAGCGGTCGACATGACTTACGCCGTCGGCTCGACCATCCCGGCTGGGGCCGTGTTGCCGATGACCGTGGCCGTCGCACCGGCGCCGGCGCTCAATTCCTCCTTCTTCACCGCGGGTTTCGCTAACTACGACATCAACGGCGGACAGGGCGTCCTTGTCGCGAGCAATTCGGTCGTTACGCCGACCATGCCGGTGTATCAGTTCACGGCCGACAGCTACGCAGTGCGTTCAGGCGGTGATCCGTCATCGGCGATGTCCTTGTGGGCGCCGCCGCTGTTCATCGAAAACGCCATAAAAGGCACGCTCACGCAGCGCGGCGGCGCCAGTCTGACGTTGCGGTCGCAATCGACCGCCTTCAGCGGCGCGAACGCCGGCGGCGGCTCGATCGTGGTCGGCGAGGGCGCCTCGATCATCGTCGATCCGGGCCAGAGCATCGCGCTGAATGCCTTCGGTCAGCTGACTGTGTATGGCGATCTCACCGCGCATGGCGGCAGCATCACGCTCGCTAACGTCGCCGACGGTTCGCAGGTCGATGCCGCCCGTAACTTCGACGCGCAAGGCAATGGCCGTGGCGTCTCGATCTGGGTCGATGCGCGGGCACGGCTCGACGTGTCGGGTCTCGCTTATGGCGCGTCCGACTTAAGCGGGCGCCCGTACGGGAAGGCGACCGATGGCGGCGCGATCGCCATCAATGGCGGGGGCGCGTTCGTGATCGTCCGTCCCGGCGCCGAACTCAATGCCGACGGCGCGCTGGTTCCGATCGATCTCGCCGCAGGCCTTAGCGCCCGCGCGCCGAGCCAGCCGCTCGCATGGGCTACCAATGGCGGTTCCATTTCGCTGTCGTCCAGCAGCGGGCTTTATCTGGACGGCGACATGCATGCCTTCGCCGGCGGCGCGAACGCATCAGGTGGCAACCTATCCATCTCGCTCGTTACGCCGACATTCGTGACGCAGTCGTTCCCTAACAGTGCGATCCCCGCCAATGCGCTGGTGCCCAGCACCATGGTCGTGACGCAGGCGTATATGCCCTCATCGCTACCGTCGGACATTGCGCCCGGCACCGATGCGTCCTCGCTCGTCTTCGGCCAGGCTACGGTCAGCGCCGACAAGATCAAGGCCGGCGGCTTCGACAGCCTGACGCTGTCGTCCGGCGATTACATGCAGTTCGCGGGCGACGTGTCGCTTGCGCTCGGCCGCAGCCTGACACTCACCGCCGCTGCGTTCTCTTCAGGGCCGCTCACTGGTCCATTCCAACGGGATGTATTCGATCCCTGGACGCCGCCAACCGGGACCGTGAAGGTCTCGGCGCCTTATATTCTGTTCAAGCAGCCTCAGGTCGTCATTCCGGATGGTTCCGACAGCGGCAGCACCCGCAATCCGAACGTTGGCGGCGCGCCAAGCGCCGCGACGTTCGAAGCGGATGCCGACCAGATCGATCTTCAAGGTCTGGTGCACTTCTCGGCCTCGATCGGAAAATACGATCCGGATACCTTTCAGTTTCTCTTTTATTACGCGCCTGGCTTCAACGACGTGAAGCTGACGAGCCGCGGCGACATGCGCTTCCTGTCGACGCCCGGTCTGGCGCAGATGCAGCTTGCCACCGATTGGAACCTCGAGCTCCGGGCAGCGCAAATCTATCCGGCGACCAACACCTTCGCCACGGTGAGGGCTGGCCAGGTGCTGACCATCGGCCGCACCACCGATACGATCCCCGACGCGCCGTTCTCTCTGTTCGGCACGCTGAGCTTGACCGCGCCGATCGTCGAGCAGGGCGGCGTTCTGCGCGCGCCGTTCGGTCTCATCATACTGGGCAGCAACTCCCAGCCGCTGACCCAGCGTGTCGATCTGTTGCCTGGCAGCCTGACCTCGGTGTCGATGAATGGGCTTATCATCCCCTATGGCGGCACAATCGATGGTGTGACCTACAATTACAACGGCACCGCGGTGAAGCCATTGAGCTTGGCCAACTTCGGCAGCTACGGGCCGGCATCCGGCATTGCGTTGGATGGACAGTCGGTCACCGTCGCCAGTGGCGCTGTCCTGGACTTGTCCGGCGGCGGCACGCTTAGCGGTGCGGGCTTCGTCTCCGGCCGTGGCGGCTCGGTCAACGTACTGAACACGCCGCTCGTTAACGCCAACCCGACGACTCCGCTCAGCAAGGCGAGCGACAAAGTCTATGCCATCGTGCCGGGCTATCGCTCTGGCTATGCCCCGGTCGCGCCCGAGAACGGCGCGGGCGATCCGCTGGTCGGGCAGCAGATCACCGTCCCAAGCGGCGTACCGGGCCTGCCGGCCGGCACCTACACATTGTTGCCGTCGAACTACGCGCTGCTGCCCGGCGCCTTCCGCGTCGAGTTGGGCGGCACGACGATGCTGCCGACCGCCGGCGCCAATGCGATTGGCAACGGCACGTACGCGACGTCCGCTTACACGGGCATCGCGAACACTGCGATCAGCAGCAGCCTGCCGGTGATGGCGTTGATTACATCGGGCGCGTCGGTCCGCAGCTACTCGCAATACAACGAGCAGAACTACAGCGACTTCCTGATCGCCAACACGGCTCAATTTGGTGGTGTGCGCCCGCTGTTGCCGGCCGACGGCAAGGCGCTGCAGGTAACGTTCGAGGCTCCGACATCGACGACAGTCAGCTCGGCGTTGACGTTTGATGGCACGACATTATTCCAGGCCGCGCCAGGCGGAGCCGCCGGACAGGTATTGTTGCAGAACGTCAGTGAAATCTATAGCGACCCGTCTACGGCGGCATTCACTGGTTCGGCCGTTGACGCCAACGCGATCAACGCGCTCGGCGCGCCGCGGCTGATCGTCAACGGCTACGCAGGCATTTTCGACGGCGTTGTCACATTCCAAGGTGGCAGCAACATCGCCATTCGGGATGGCGTGACGCTCAAGGCGGGCGAAATCTTCCTGGTCGGCGGCGACATCAGCGTCGGCAACAATGTGACACTCACGACCATCGGCCAGGGAGCTGCCCCGTTCGATTCGGCGTCCACAGGCATGAGTTACACCACCTCTTATGGGGTTTCGGTGCTGGCGCTCTCGAACGGCGACATCAATTTCCTCGGCAACAGTACCAGTAATGGCGCCATCACCGTCGGTGCAAACTCCCAGCTTTACGCCGAGGGGACGCTGGCCTTCGTCACCAACGGCGTATCCTCGCTCGACACCTCGGCGCATTTCGGGGCGCGCAACATCGCGCTGGCGGTCGGCACGTTGAACATCGGCGATGCCGCCACCATCGCCGCGGCTGGTGCACCGGCCGGTTTCCTGTTCAACCAGGCGCTGTTCAATCTTCTCGTCAATGGCGATCCGCTGCATGGCGCGCCGGCGCTGAAGACCATCACGTTGAGCGCAGCGAATGCCATCAATGTCTTCGGCAACAGCGGCCTCGACGCCACCGGTACGGGCATTAATCTCGTTCTGAATACCTCGGCGATTTATGGCTACGGCTCGTCCGGCGATCATGCCACCATTGCCGCCGGCAAGATCACCTGGAACGGCATTCCCGGCGCGACGCCGCCGGCCATCGCCGCGGGCGGGCCGGGCACCGGCGCCGGCACGCTCAGCCTCGTCGCCGATGAGATCGACTTCGGCCAGTTCGTCTCGCTCGATACGACGTCGGCAAGCCGCGTCGTCTATGGCTTTGGCAATGTCGACATCACCGGCCGGACGCAGATCGTGTCGGCGGGCAATAGCAAGCTGTTCGTCTACCAGGCGCCAAGCACCGATCCGGCGGCCGTGTTCGGCCAGAGCGGCACGGGAGGCAATCTGACGCTGACGACGCCGCTGCTGACTGGCGTGCAGAAATCGATCATGGCCTATGCGGCGGGCGGTGCGCTCAACATCGTCGCGCCCGCGGGCGTGGCGCCGAGTGCCGTCACCTCGACCGTTGCAGGCGCGGAGATCGACCTCACCGGCGACAGCGTCGCCATCGCCAGCACCATCCTGCTGCCGAGCGGCAAGTTTGTCGTCAATGCCACCAAAGACATCGTTCTCAACGACGGAAGCCGCATCGATCTCGGCGGCCGACCGTCGACGATCCAGAAAGCGACGGTCTACGGCTTCGGCGGCGTCGCGATCTTCAACAGCGCGCAGGGCGCGGTGATGCAGGCGCCGGGATCCGTGATCGACGTTTCCGCCACCAACGCCAATGCCGGGTCCGTCACGATCGATGCCCGCAATGGTGCTGTCGCGCTCGGCGGCAACGTCAAGGGCAGCGCTAATGACGACTTCATCAGCGGCGACTTCAGTGTCGCCGCCGGCACGCTCGGCGACTTCGCCGGTCTCAACGCACTTCTGACACAGGGCGGCTTCTTCGACGTCCGCAACTTCGACATCAAGTCCGGCGATCTCACCGTCGGCGACGGCGTCAAGGCACACAGCGTCACCGTTTCGGTCGATAATGGCGGCTTGACCGTCGCCGGGACCATCGACGCCTCCGGCGCCGCGCCCGGCACCATCCGGCTCTCGGCCGCCAACGGCCTGACACTCGCCTCGACCGCGGTGCTCGATGCGCGCGGCACGATGCTTCAGGTCGACAGCTACGGTCAGCCGATCGAGGCCAAGAACCGCGGCCACATCGAGCTCACCGCCGCGGGCGGCACGCTGACACTGTCGCCAGGCGCCACCCTGGATCTCAGCACACCGAACGGCGTCGCCTACGGCGACATTCAGCTCAACGCGCAACGCACCGGCGAGACGTCGGGCGACATCGCTATCAACGCGTCTGGTCCGCTCAACATCCGCGGCGCCTACAGCATCGCGCTCAATGCGTTCTGGACCTACGACCTGCCGGGCGGCAGCACCATCACCCAGGCGACGCTCGACGGGTATGACACCGCGAGCGCGGCCTTCATGAACGCCGCGCTCGGCAATGCCGATCTGTCGGCGCGAGTCGCCGGCCTGTCTGCCTACGGCAGCGCCTATCATCTGCGGCCGGGCGTCCAGATCACGTCGAGCGGCGATCTGTCGACTTCAGGCGATATCGATCTTGCGAAGTATCGCTACGGCACAAGCGCCGATCGCGATCCGAACTCGGCAACGTACGGCGCTGGTGAACCGATGGCGCTGGTGGTCCGCGCAACAGGCAACCTGACCGTCAACGGAAGCATCTCGGATGGGTTCAGGGCGTCGGCGGGAATACCGGCCGTTTATGACCTTGTCGATGTCACGAACAGTTCGTTCTTCCGCCTGACCACCACCAATCCGGGTGGGCCTTACACGTACTATCTCGACGAGTCGCAGGACGTGACGGTCGTCAATGCTTGGACCATTCCAAATGACGGTTTCTATGTTTGGTGGACGACTTGGTGGTGGGGCCCTTACGTTGACAGTACCGGCAATCAGTATAATCCTGGCGATACCATCCCGGCGGGCACGGTTCTGAGCATCAATAACAGCTCCGGCGGCTTCGGGTTTGAGCTTTCGAACATGCCGACCCTTGCAGTCGTGACAAGCCCGGCCGTTCCCGGCGCGGCGGCTACAATGCCGGCGGCGTCGATGCTTGCGCCTGGCTCGCTCTCTGCTTCGATCCGTCTCGTGTCCGGCGCCGATCTCTCCGCCGCCGACCAGCGCGCGCTGCAGACGACGCGGGCGCTCGCCGGCGGCGGCAATCTTACGCTCAGCGATCCGGCCTACAATTCATCGCTCAACGCCACGTTCTTCAGCGTATTGCGCACCGGCACTGGCAATCTCGATCTATTGGCGGGCGGCAGCTTCAGCGAAGCGACGCCCTACGGTGTCTACACCGCGGGAACACAATCGGCGGCGATCCTCAATTCCGACAGCAGCAATCCTTATGACCTTGTCGGCGCTACGAGCGGCGGCAACTCGCATGCTTGGTATCCTGAACACGGCGGTGACGTGCTGCTCGGCGCGCAGTTGGACGTGACCGGCAAGATCCAGATTGCCGACAACACCACGCGCTATGTGGACTCCGATCTCACTAGCAATTGGCTTTTCCGTCAGGGCGGAGGTTCTTCCGCTGATCCGACCGCGTGGTGGGTCAATTTCGGCTCCTATGCGAAGACCGGTGGTTGGCCCAACGACAGGCAACTCGTCGGCTTCCAAGGCATCGGTACGCTCGGCGGCGGCAATTTGACCGTCGTCGCCGGCCGCGGCGCCGGCGTGATGAACAACAGCAATGGGACTTCGACCGGCCTCGATCTCGCCGTGGCGTCGACCGGCCGCGTTCTGGCCGACGGCACGCTGGTCGAGACCGGCGGCGGCAATCTGGTTCTGAAGATCGGTGGTGTGTTGAACCCGCTTGCGGCGGCGAGCGCGACCAGCCTGTCGCCCGATTATTTCGGTTCGGTCACGAACCTGCGGGGCGACATCATGGTCAGCGCCGGGTCGATCGGCACCCTGGCCCAGAACAACTCCGGACAAAGCTGGACTTCCTACGATCCCCGGGCGCTTGACCCGAGCATCTTTAAGCGATCGCTCAAGGCGCCGGGGCCAATCTTCACGCCGGGCGATGGCACGATCAGCATCGCGGCGCGCGGCGATCTGGTGTTCGGCGGCGCAAGCGACGCCGCGATGGCGGCTTCGGTCGATCTGAACGGCAGCGCCTATACTGTGCGCAACGCGGACGGCACCACCACTCTCGTCAATCGCGGCGGTCAGTCGAGCTTCACGTTGTGGACCCCGACAACTGCCGTCGATCTTTATGCCGCGGGCGGCGACGTCGCGGTGCTCGACGGGAACGTCGCTGGTACCTCATATGCCACGCGGCCCTATCCCGCGAGGCTAATTGCCGCCGCGGCCAATGGCGACATCCGCTTCGCCGAACCGGGATACGGCTCGCTGACCTTTGCGCCGATCGAACTGATGCCATCGCCGACCGGTCAGCTCGAGCTTCTGGCGGCGGGCTCGATTTTCGGGACAAGTCAGATCGTGTCCATGTCCGGCGCCGACATGAGCACGCTGGCAACGCCGTTCCGGCCGGTGTTCTATGTCAACAATGACAGCAATGCTTCGGCGAATGCCCCATTCCGTCTCGATCCGTACAATCCGATCGCCTTCGGTCCCGACACGCCGCAGACCGATCTTCACGCCGGCGACAACAAGCCCGCGCAGGTATACGCCGGCATCGATATCGTCGACCTGACGCTCGGGCAGGTCCAGAATATGACGCCGACGTTCTCGTTAGGATTCGTGCCGTCGCCCACGACCTGGTATCTGGCGGCCAAGCCGTTCGATGTCATCGCTGGTCGCGATATTGCCGGCACCGGTCCGACGCCGAGCGTGTTCCTGAACAACAGCGCCAATGACATCTCGGTCATGCAGGCCGGCCGCGACATCTTCTATCAGTCGGCGGACATCCTCGGGCCGGGCCTGCTGCAAGTGCAGGCAGGTCGCAATCTGTACCAGGGCTATTACGGCGCGCTGGTCAGCGTCGGAGATGTAATCAATCCGGCGAACAACAAGGGTGGCGCCGGCATCACGGTGCTGGCGAGTGTCGGCGCGAATGGTCCGGATTATGCCGCCTTCGCTAAGCTCTATTTTGATCCAGCCAATCAGCTCACTGTCGGCGCGCCGCTCGCCGACAGTGGCAAGGTGGTTCACGCTTACGATCAGGAATTGCTGCAGTGGCTGCAAAGCCGCTTCGGCTACACCGGTAAGGCGGCCGACGCACTCGGCTTCTTCCTGGCGCTGCCGAAGGAGCAGCAGGGCATCTTCGTCCGCGAGGTCTATTATAAAGAGCTGACCTTGGGTGGCCGCGAATACAACAATTCGAACAGTCCGCGCTATCAGAGCTATCTGCGCGGGCGCGAAGCGATCGCGACGCTGTTCCCGGGTCAGGACGCGCAAGGTGCGCCGGTGGCCTATGCGGGCAAGATCACCATGTTCAGCGGTCTTGCGAAGGACGGTTTGGGCAATAACTACATCGCCGACGCGAGCGTGCGCACCCAATTCGGCGGCGACATCCAGATCCTCAATCCCGGTGGCCAGACTCTGGTCGGCGTCGAGGGCGTCACGCCCGGACCCAATGCCGGCCTTCTGACGCAGGGGCAGGACAGCAATATCGACATCTTTTCGCTCGGCAGCGTCCTGCTTGGCCAGAGTCGCGTCATGACGACCTTTGGCGGCGATATCCTGGTCTGGTCGGCGGAAGGTGACATCAACGCCGGTCGCGGCTCCAAGACGACGACGATCTTCACGCCGCCGCAGCGCAGCTACGACCGGTATGGCAACATCACGGTTGGGCCGGCCGCGCCGGCAAGCGGCGCCGGCATCGCAACGCTCAACACAATTCCAGGCACGCCTGCGAGCAACATCGACTTGATCGCGCCGCTGGGTACGATCGACGCGGGCGAGGCGGGCATTCGTGTGTCTGGTAATATCAATCTGGCTGCGCTTCAGGTGCTCAACGCCGCGAATATCCAAGTGCAAGGAACGGCGACCGGCATTCCCGTTGTGCAGGCGCCAAATGTGGCGGGGGCATTGACGGCGAATAGCGCGGCCGGCAGTGCGCAGCAGACTGCGTCGCCGACACAGAACACGGCTGCGGCGCAGCCGTCCATCATCATCGTCGAAGTGCTTGGGTTCGGCGGTAGTGATGGCGCCGGACCGGACAACGACCGAAGTCGGTCGCAGTCCGGCCCTGCCCAGCGCAGCTACAATCCCGACGGCGCCGTGCAGGTGCTTGGACATGGCGAATTGACCGACGAGGAGAAGCGGTCTTTGACGGAGGCCGAAAAAAGCCGGCTTTAAAGAACTCGTTTTGGCGGACGCCCTCCGGCCGGGAAGGTGGGCAGTCCGGGCAAACGAAAATCGATCATAATCGTTGATTCTGCGGCGGTTTTGTAAGGGCCGACGCCCGCCCTTGCCGCCGCAGTTCCGGCGCTTCAATGGCTATCGTTTGCGGATGCTGCGGATCATCGATAGCTTTACGGCGACGATATGCTGTCGCATCTGGTTCTCGGCCTCGCGTGGTTCGCGGCCTAAAATAGCCTCGTAGATCCGGTGATGCGATTCATGGCGCTTGCGCACATCTTCAAGTTCAAAGGCCATGACGTTGTGTGCCGAAGCTTGTGGCATCCGCTGGCAGAGCCGTACGACCTCCTGCACGAGGTCGGAGCCCGCGGCCTCGAAAATCGCATTGTGAAATGCTTCGTTGACG
>Ga0164243_10008208_pt1 | contig 15474 bp, 9 predicted proteins | sample OricompcompostOP_FD_108781 | JGI IMG/M metagenome (GOLD analysis project Ga0164243, IMG submission 108781) | Organic Plus compost microbial communities from Emeryville, California, USA - Original compost - Organic plus compost (OP) | ecosystem: Engineered > Solid waste > Mixed feedstock >... | reverse complement strand
TTTCAAAAATCGTACCGACCAAAGGAGAAGCTTGATAGCCGCATTTTCCACATTCAAACAAAGGTAGACGACGAGAGGATAGACGAGTGTACTCGGTATAAGCGCAGCGCGGGCAAACGAAGCCATTTGGCCACTTCATCGCAATAATCGCCTCAATGCAATCTGCCTCGCTTTGAAAGCGGCTGCTGATTGATGAAAGCCCCGAACTCGTATTCATTCCTAACTCCATGCCTGCTCCCTCCAATTCAATCAACATTAAACCAACGTACCAACGTACATTCTTTTTTCTTCATTATACCAAACGTATGTTCCTATATCAAGAATTAAATTCCATTTTTAACCTAATTCTCTATTTAGCTCTCAGATGATCACCATTCCATATAGGTTGATGTCCTCGTAGAACATCCCACCTGAACCAAAGGGATAATCAGTAAAAGAGGGGGAGGAATGGGATAAGGGTTGGACTTGATGACAGCGAAAAAAATAAAGAGGGAGATCCGTATTGCTTCAACAAAGAACTGACCGACAACGACAAAAGTTTAAGCGCCTGAATGATACCGCTCTGCACGTCGTGAAGACACGGTAAGAGAACCTTGTTTTTAGTTCTGAAAGAAAAGTGTAACAATATTGAAAGGAATTTTTTAGCAATATATGTTAGATTATGTAGGATTTTCGTGGTTCAATAGTCGTTAAAATATTACAATTTTGGTACATGCAATGAGAGGAGGAAGGAATTTGTACAAGCTAGTGGAAACGCTGGAGGAAGGAACCTTGTTTCACTCGATTTGGATGGAGGCCTGGATGGAAAAAGGCTTTGAGCCGGAGTTTGCTGAGGACGTCTTAGGTCGTTGTCTCGTCTATGACGAGGCGGGGGTGCCGGTGGGCACCGTAGAGTTTAAACCCTATGTCCCGAAATCGGACGGGCTGTTAAATCAATTGGCTCCATTTGATGATCATCCGGCGATCCTATGCTCTGGGCCAGGGGAGATCGCTGAGGTGGATAAAGTCGCGCTGCTGAAGCAGTATCGCGGCCGCAACCTGAACCGATTGCTAGCAACGATCGTGTTGTTTGCTGAGCAGAACGGGATTCGCCATTACGTCACCTTGCTTGAGCCCACCTTGTTCCGAGCGCTTCGGATCTCTTTTCATGTACCATTGACCCAGGTCGGGGAACGCCAATTCTATAAAGGGGATGACGTCATACCGGCCATTATTCATGCCTCAGAGTTTTATGAGCACCCAGAGCGGTTTGACTGGTATTTAGAAACGATCAAGTCCATGAATATGAATACGGTCTTATCTACATAATCCATATAAAAAGAAAAGGCTTGCCTAAGAGGCAAGCCTTTTTTTGCGTGTTGTTTGCTAGCCTACTGAAACAGGTTCTTTGGCAGGTTCCGCCGAAACGGAAACCTGCTCAGCTTGATTCGTCTTCACTTCTGGGGCTGCCGAATTCGAAGTAGGTTTGCTTCCTCCTGAAGAGGAACCGGACGGCACCGTTGGTGGTTGAGGAGTGCTCTCCTGTGTCGTAACCCCTGCGGCCGTGGTTGATAGGGTGAGAATCAAGTTGTCGAGATCTTGATAGTGTCTTACAATCTCGTGAATTTTGCTGTCTTGCGCTTCGATGCCAGCTAGGATTTGCTGCGCGGCACTCATATTGTGCTCGGTGCTCTCGGCAATCTCCATCACTTCCGCCATAATGCTGGTATACCGGTCCTGCATCTGCCGTACCGAGCGATCGACTTCACCCGATTGCTCGTTCACTGTGCGGGCATTGTCAGACACTTTGCCCATGTAGCTTTGGACTTCTTGGGCTTCTTCCTGTCCGGAATGAACCGCTGTGGAGCCGAGGGTGATTTGTTCAGCAACGTTGTTGATTTGCCCAATGACGTCTGCCAGAATATCGTTAATCCGCTGGGTGGCTTGCTGTGAGTTCTCTGCCAGTTTGCGAATTTCCGAGGAGACCACCGCAAAGCCTTTGCCATGCTCTCCGGCATGAGCCGCTTCAATCGCAGCGTTCATCGCCAGCAGGTTCGTTTGGGCAGAGATGCCATGGATTGTATCAACAATTTGGCTGACTTGTTCGTTTTGATCCCGAAGCTTCTGCATTTGGGTGACGGTGTCGTTAATGATCTGCTGCAGATGCTGTATATGTGCGGATAAGGCGTTCATCTTCGCCCCGGCGGCTTCCGTATTATTCAGCATGTCCGTGGACAACTCTTGAAGACGGGCCGAGATCTCGGCGGTGACCTCTACAGCTCCTCCAACCTCCTGCACCGATTGGGTCGTAGATTGTAACCCCAGCGTCTGCCGTTCCAAGGTTGAGGAGACGCTGCCAAAGGTCGTTGTAATTTCTTTGGAGATGGAACCTGTGACGGTTACGTTCTCCCGCAGCTGAGTGCTCAGACGTCCTAGAACTTCCAGCGAAGCTTGCAGTTTCGAAAGCAGCTCGTCACTGCGGCGTTTTGCTTCCATCGTGTCCTTCTGCTGAGTTAATACATCCTTCTGCAGACGTTCGCTGAACCGGGCGGCAAAAACTAGAGCAACAGTCAGGAACGCCAGGAATAGCAGCAAGTAGCTCAGCGACTCGCGGGGGAATAATTTATCGTGGTAGAAGGGAACGTTGAAAAAATAAATGGTAATCCCCATTCCCAAAACACCAGACAAAATGATCGGTTTGTAGTTCGAATACAACGTCATGATGCCGATACATACATAGACGAGCAGATACGTGCTGATGATCGGATCGGGATCTTGATAGATCAGCAGAAAAGTCAATAATGAGGTAATTACGGGAATGACAAACATGACGTAGCGGGTTCCTTTGTTGGCGTAAGTCATGTAGGTTGCGATGGAGCAACAAATTCCGCCGACGATGATCAAGGTCAATAAAACTTTACTATCCACCTGGATCATAATGTCGGTCAGGACGCCGAGTGCGACCATCCCCCATATAATTTTGACGAATAACTTATTGCGTCGTTGCAGAATTTGATTATTCTCCATACCCTCTCCCTCTCCTAATACATGGAATTCCTACTTTATAATGTCGGTTGATTTTTCATAAAAATGAAGGCTCTTTCATGAAATTCAAGCGATTTCATCCATTCCCGGGCGAAAACGGATGCCAAACCCGAATTTCGTGTATACTAGGGGATATACACCGCAAGGAAGATCATGGAAACATCATGCAAAATAACACCCCGGCCCCTGCGGGATGAGCCGGGTTTGAGGTGAAATCATTTGAAAGTAATTACGGAAGAAGAATTGCTCGCTTTTATGCGGGAAACGGCATATAAACCGATGACGTATCAGGAGTTGGAGGAGCATTTTGGGATCACCGATGCTGCCGATTTCAAGGAATTCCTGAAAATGCTCAACCGGTTAGAGCAAAGTGGACAAATTATTCTTACTCGCACTCATCGATATGGGGTTCCGGAACGCATGGACCTGGTGCGCGGGCGTTTGCAAGCCCATCCCAAGGGTTTTGCGTTTCTGATCCCGGAGGATCGTGACCATCCGGACGTCTATATTCATGCCAATGATTTGAAGAGTGCGATGAACGGCGATACGGTGTTGGTGCGCGTCAGCTCGAAGAGTGTGGCTGGCGGCAAGCTGGAAGGTGAGGTCGTACGCATTGTACATCGGGCCATTACGCAAGTGGTGGGCGTTTTCCAGAACAACGAATCGTTTGGTTTTGTGATTCCGGACGATAAACGGATCAACAAGGATCTGTTCATCCCGCGGGAAGGCTTTGGCGGTGCGGTTGATGGCGAGAAAGTCGTAGCTGAAATCGTAGAGTATCCCGAGGGACGGTCTGCGGCGGTTGGTCGGGTCATCGAGATTTTAGGGCATAAGGACGATCCAGGCGTTGATATTTTGTCGATCATCCGCAAGCATCAGTTGCCGGAAGCTTTTCCGGATGACGTGATGGCGGAAGCGCAGGAAGTTCCCGACGTGATCGATGAGGCGGAGATCGTTCGTCAAGGACGGCGAGACTTACGCGACAAAGTGATCGTGACGATCGACGGTGAGGATGCGAAGGACCTGGATGACGCCGTAAATGTTGAGCGTCTGCCCAATGGGAATATTAAGTTGGGCGTCCATATCGCGGACGTTGGGTATTATGTGCGCGAGAATTCAAAGCTCGATCAGGAAGCTTATAACCGCGGCTGCAGCGTATACTTGGTAGACCGCGTTATTCCGATGCTGCCGCACCGCTTGTCCAATGGGATCTGTTCGTTGAATCCGCAAGTGGATCGGTTCACGTTGTCTTGTGAAATGGAGTTTAACGAGATGATGAAGGTCGTGAAGCACGATATTTTCACCAGCGTGATCCGTACGAAGGAGCGAATGACTTACACGAACGTGCGCAAGATTCTGGAGGAGGAAGATCCAGAAGTTACGGAACGGTATGCGGATCTCGTGGATACGTTCAAATTGATGAAGGAGCTGGCGCTGAAGCTGCGGGCAAACCGCATGCGGCGCGGGGCGGTCGACTTCGACTTCGTGGAGTCGAAGGTGATCGTGGATGAGAACGGCAAGCCGGTGGATATCGTGAAGCGCGAGCGTTCGATCGCGGAACAGATCATCGAGGAGTTCATGCTGGCCGCAAACGAAACTGTGGCGGAGCATTTTTATTGGCTGAAGGTGCCGTTTATTTATCGGATCCATGAGGATCCGGATCAAGAGAAGTTAATGAATTTCCTGGCGTTCGTCGCTAACTTCGGTTATACGGTCAAAGGCGGCAAGGGCAATAAGGTGCATCCGCGTGCGCTGCAAACACTGCTCGAGGATATTCAGGGAACGAAGGAGCAGACGGTGATCAGCACGATGATGCTGCGTTCCATGAAGCAGGCGAAGTATGATGCGGAAAGCACCGGGCATTTCGGGCTGGCGGCGGAGTTCTATACGCACTTCACCTCGCCGATTCGGCGGTATCCGGACTTGGTCATCCACCGGGTCATCCGCGAGGTGATTGAGAGCGGCGGGACGCTAAGCGAAGCGCGGATGGAGTATTTGGCCAGCCGCATGCAGGACATCGCGCAGCAGTCGTCTGAGCGGGAGCGCGTCGCCGTGGAGGCGGAGCGCGATACGGAACAGCTCAAGAAAGCGGAGTTCATGCTGGACAAGGTCGGGGAGGAATTCACCGGCATTATCAGCAGTGTAACGAGCTTTGGTATGTTCGTCGAGCTGGAGAACACGGTGGAAGGGCTGATCCGGCTGAGTGCGATGACGGATGACTATTATCATTTCCACGAGCAGCATATGGCGCTGATCGGGGAACGGACGTCGAAGATCTATCGGATCGGCGACGAGGTGAAAATCCGCGTGGCCCGCGTGAATATGGACGACCATACGATTGATTTTGAGATGGTCGACATGAAGCCGCGGCAACGCGGGGATTTCGCCGGCGCGCGCGGCGACGGCGGCTGGGGCGGCCGGGGCAACAAGGCCGCCAAGGGCAAGGACGCCGGCCGAGGCAAAGCCGGCGGCGGCAAAGGCAAGGGCGGCCGCGGCGCTGGCAAGCCCGGCCGTGCTGCGGCGGCGGACTTCGTCGCCGCCGATGAGGACGCCGGGGTGGGCACCCCCGGCGGGAAGCGCGGCAAGCGCGGCGGCGCTGCCAAAGGCAGCGGCGGCATCGCGCTTGGCCGCGCGGAGGCCCGCGCAGACAGCAGCGCGGGCGAGGGCACCGGCGCCGCGGCGAGCGCGCCGGCGCCGATGTTTGGCTTCGGCTCCGGCAAGGGAGGCTATGCCTCCGGGACGGTCGCCGTCGCCCGCGATGCCGGCCCTCGATACCGGACCGGCGAGGGCAAAAGCTCGCGGCGCAAGAAGACGTCCGCGAGCGGGATTTTCATCGGCGCCCGCGACGAGGGCGCCGGGGAGGCCGCCCCAAGCCGCAAACGGGGCGGCGGCAAGGGCAAGAACGGCGGCGGGAACGCCACCGCCGCGTTTGTTCGCAAGAAGAAAAAGTGAGCCATCCAGGTACGTCTCTCAGGTGAGGGGCGTACTTTTTTTTCGTTTCATTTACGACTTTAGATCTTCTCATAGACAAAAATAAAATAAATAATATACTAAGTATATATGTTATATCTGGTTCAGTTGGGAGTGGTCTATGGTGAAGAATTTACCCCTATATAAGCAGATTCAGGACGATATTAAGGAACGCATCCTATCCGGGGAGCTCAGACCAGGGGATCGCATTCCGTCGGAGAAGGAGCTGGCCGAGGAGTATCATGTCAGCCAAATCACGAGCAAGAACGCTTTGATCGGCCTGGCGGATGAAGGCATTTTAACCCGGCATCAAGGCAAGGGCACCTTCGTGAATGAAGAGGTTTGGAAGGTCTTGAACACGGCTGGAACGGCGCAGCGTACGGGGACACCTTACAAAGGCACCATTGGCTTGATTATCCCAACGCTGCAAACGAAGGTGGAGCAGCGGATCGTGGACAATATCGAACGGTTTGCCTGGGCGTCCGGTTACCAACTCACGCTTAGCATTTCGAGGGAATCGCAACGGAACGAGAGCGAAGCGATCGAAGCGTTTAATCGCAACGGCGTGAAGGGGATGGTGATCTTTCCGACGGAGGAGGAGAACTACAACGAGGATATTTTGCGCCTGTCCATCGACAAGTTCCCGCTGGTTCTGATCGACCGCTATTTGAAAGATATCCGAACCTACAGCGTCAGCGCGGATAATGAGAAGGGCACCTTCAACGCCGTGAGCTACTTGCTGGAGCAGGGGCATCGGAATATCGCCTTGATCTCTCCGGTGATCACGAATACCGTCACGGAAGACCGCGCGGCCGGTTTCGAACGGGCCTTCTATCAGAACCAATTGCCGATCAACAAAAACCAATGGTGCATCCTCAATATCAACGATATCCATAACGGAAACGGCGAGGAAATGATCTATGACTTCTTCCGTTCGCATCCCGAGATTACAGCAGCCTTCGTCATGAACGCTCAGCTCACAAACTATGCCTATGATGCGCTGCTTCGTTTGGGGAAGAAGGTACCGGAGGATTTTACGCTCTTCGGATTCGACGAGCCAGGGAGACCCGGCATCCATTATGTGGAGCAGGATATCGCTACGATGTGCAAGCATACCGTGGAATGTTTGCTGGAGCAGATGGAGGGGCGCTCCAATCCGCGAAGAGTGACGATTCCTGTAGAATTGATTATAAAAAATATATTATATACTAAATAAAGTATACTAATGTACGGGCGGATATACTAAAATGCAAAATGTAAAGCGGTTACAGTCCTGCAAAGATAAGCTGAATAAACCGTTCGTAGCCGCGATACCCATTTACGAAAATTCAATAGGGAGGTTATGCACGTGAAAACCAATCGCTTGGCAATCATCGCGGTGTGTTTGGTCATGACCATGTTGGTAGCGCTTACAGGCTGTGGCTCTAGCTCCAGCAGCAACTCGGGCTCGGCCAATGCCTCGCAGGAAACGGGAAACCCAAATGATCGCGCATCCAACGGGCAGCAGACAACCTCAGACGAGAAGGTGGAAATTTCCTTCATGGGGCACGGGGATCCTAACGAGAAGAAAATTTTTACCACATTAATCCAATCCTTTGAAAAGAAATATCCCAATGTAAAAGTGAACTACACGAGCGTACCGCCGGCGGAATACCATCAGAAGCTTACGACGCTGGTGGCCTCCGGGAAAGCGCCGGATATCTTCTATCTCTCTGGACCAGCCTTCTATAAATATGCGGAAGCCGGTACGATTCTCAACATTCAAAGCTACTTGGATAACACGGAGTTGTTTGATCCCAACAACGTATGGAAGCAAGGGCTTGACCGTTACCGGTATGACGGGAAGACGCTGGGCACCGGAGATTTATACGGACTTCCGAAGGACGTAGGTCCATGGGCGATGGCCTACAACAAGGATCTCTTTGATGAAGCCGGAGCGGAATATCCTTCGGCGGAGCCGGGCGGTTGGACTTGGGACGATTACCTGAAAGCCGCTCAAGCGGTCACGAAGGATACGAACGGCGACGGTAAGGTGGATATTTTCGGCGGAGCGGGCTTCCCCTTGGAAGCTGCCGTATGGGGCAACGGCGGAGATTACATCGACTATGCGACCGGGACGATCAAGGTGGATTCGCCGGAGTTTGCCGAAGCGATGCAATTTATCGCCGATCTCAATCTGAAGCATCATGTCAGTCCTTCTGCGGATGATGAGAAGGCGATGAACAGCTATTCGCGGTTCGTTGCGGGCAAGATCGGCATGTTCCCGCTTGGCCCTTGGGACCAGCCGGCTTTCTGGGATTTGCCTTTCAACTGGGATATCGCGCCATGGCCAGCCAGTCCGAACACGGGAAAAACGTCGACTTGGCTGGGCTCGATGGGCTTCGCACTCTCCAGCAAATCCAAGCATCCACAAGAAGCGTTTAACCTGGCGGCCTTCTTGTCCCTGGACCCTGAAGGTCAGAAGCAAAACATGGATCTGGGTCAAGCTGTCCCGAACCTGATTGATATGGCGACCAATGATTACTTAAACAACGGCAAAGCGCCGGAGCATAAGCAGGTCTTCCTTGACATTATCGAATATGGGCGTCCGACGGTCGAATACGGTTCCAAGGACACGCAATGGCTGGATACCTTCAACCAAGAAGCCAGCAAGGTGTGGACTGGCAAGCAGACGGCAGCCGAATTCGTCAAAGAAATTGCGCCTAAGTTGCAAGAGCTGTACGACAAAGGGAACAAGTAACCTGGTATAACAACGAACAAAGGAAGGTGGAAGCCAGATGCGTACTGCTTTCACCTTCTCTTAATTCTTTCGCGGGAAGGAAGAAGGGTCATGACCAATAAAATCCCCGGTTTTCGGCGCAAGGAGATCCTATGGGCTTACGGCTTCGTCGCGGTGCCGGTGCTTGGCTTCTTGATTTTTGGCCTTGCTCCGTTAGTCGCATCTGCCGTATTGAGCCTAACCCAGTGGGACATGGTATCATCCCCCAAATTTGTTGGATTGGCCAACTACGTGGACTTGTTTAAGGACGAAAAAGTATACAAATCGCTGTTCAACACGGTGTTTATGCTGATTGGCATTCCGCTCGGCATGCTCTTGTCGCTGCTGCTGGCCATCCTCATGAACCAGAAAATCAAAGGGATTTCGGTGTTTCGGACGATCTATTACATCCCGGTGATCTCGCCGATCATCGCGGTCTCCCTCTTGTGGCAATGGATCTTAAACCAAGACTATGGGCTGCTAAATCAGATGTTATGGAATGGGTTCCATATCACCGGCCCGAACTGGCTTGGTGATCCACGTTGGATCAAGCCTTCCTTGATCTTGATGGGGTTGTGGGGCGGCATCGGCGGCAATATGGTGCTCTATCTGGCCGGGTTGCAATCGATCTCCCGAAGCTACTATGAGGCGGCCGAGGTGGACGGGGCGAACGGGTTTCAGAAATTCACCAAGATTACGTTTCCGCTCCTATCGAACATCCACTTTTACATCGTAGTCATGGGCGTCATCGGCACGTTCCAGGCGTTCAGCCAGATCTACGTGATGGCGGCGGACGGCGGCCCCGAATTCAGCGCGGCAACGGTGGTCTTCTATATTTATCAGCATGCGTTTGAGTATTTCAATATGGGCTACGCCAGCTCGTTGGCCTGGGTGCTGGGCATCATTATCTTCATCCTGACGCTGCTCCAATTCCGTTTGTCCAAACGTTGGATCTACAACGATTAGGAGGCGTACCTTGAGACTTAAGCAATGGAGGCGTGATTATGCTGCTGAAACGTCGAATAACCCTGAGCATTAATGTCCTGATCTTATTGATTGGTTCGATCATCATGCTGGCCCCGCTGGCCTGGTCGCTCTCCACCTCCCTGAAGGAGAAGAAAAATGTCTTCGACCTTCCGCCCAAATGGATTCCGGACCCGATGACGTTCGCTAACTATAAGGGCGTTTGGTCCGAGGCGCCGATATTACACGGCTTTCTCAATAGTGCGTTGATCGTCGTTTTCGTCCTGACGATTGGTTTGTTTATTTCGACGATGGCGGCTTATGCGTTTGCCAAGGTGGATTTTCCGTTCAAAGAAACAATCTTTATGTGCTTGCTCGGCACGATGATGATCCCGTATTCGGTGACGATGATCCCGCAGTTTATCGGGTTCTCCGAATTGGATTGGGTGGACACATTGCTGCCGCTAATTATCCCCGGGCTATTTGGCAACATTGTGGTGGTCTTTTTCCTGCGGCAATTTATGCAAGGCTCGATTCCCACAGAGTTGATTGAGGCCGCGAAGCTGGACGGGAGCGGATTCTTCCGAACGTTCGCCCAAATCGCGCTGCCGATCGCCAAACCGGCGATTGCAGCTCAAGCGGCGCTGGGCTTCATGGGGATCTGGAACGACTTCCTCGGCCCATTGATTTATTTGCACACGCCGGAGAAGCAGACGATCCAAGTTATGATTGCTTCGCTCCAATCGATGTACATCAGCAATTCGGATTATCCGCTGATTATGTCCGCCTCCGTGATTGCTATGGTTCCGGTCATCCTGGTGTTCTTCTTCTGCCAGAAGTATTTTGTTGAGTCGCTGGCGATCAGCGGGTTGAAGGGATAGGGGACGAACATGAAGCGTCACATGCCTAGGCGTAGGAAGAAGCGGATGCTGGCAAGCTTATGTACCGCCGTCTGTCTGGCTTTTGTTCTCGGTTCATGCAGCTCGAACGAAGAGGTGAAGATCGAAATGTACAGCGAACAGGATCCAACTTATCAGAACCCCTTTACCTTGCCCGAGGAATGGGAGGATTACGGCATTGGCGATCCCTATATCCTTCGCCATGACGGAAAGTACTATCTCTATTGCAGTACAAAGGACGGCCGCCCCGGGATCAAAGGCTGGAGCTCCGAGGACCTGATTCATTGGACTCCGGAAGGCCTGGTCACCGAGGATCCAATCACGACAGGGGCCTATGCCCCCGAAGTGGTGTATTGGAACGGTTATTTCTATATGTACACCTCGCCGGCGGGGAACGGGCATTACGTGTTACGAAGCGACAGTCCAACCGGGCCGTTTGAGGTTCAAACGGAAAATTTGGGGCTCAGCATCGACGGCTCGGTTTTTATTGATGATAACGGCAAGTGGTATTTCACGCATGCAGGGGATCAAGGCATCGTCATTCATCCGATGACGGACCCCTACACGATGGATCTCGGGACGACGACCAACGCTTATCTTGGCCATTGGACGGAAGGCTCGACCATTATCAAGCGAAACGGCACTTATTATATGACCTACACCGGAAACCATGTGTTCAGCAAAGGGTATCGAATTAACTATGCCGTAGCCCACGACGACCCCACAGGAGATTATCAGGTGCCGGAAAATAACCCGTTAGTCATTCATACTTCCGGCTCTTTCGTGGGTCTAGGTCACAGCTCGAGCTTTGTGGGGCCGGATTTGGATTCCTACTATATGGTGTATCACAATTTGGTTGGCGCTTCCGCGGAAGGTCCGCCGGTGCGGCAGATGGATATCGATCGCATCGTGTTTAACGGTGACCGGATGGAAGTGCTGGGGCCGACGAATACCCCTCAGCCGGTGCCCAAGCAAGCGGATTTCCAAAGCCGGTTGGATCAGCCGGAGGCTCAGGCGGACTGGGAGGAGGAGACGCTGCCGGACGGGACCCGCCGATGGATAAGCCAAGCGGAAACGAACGCCGGATTTACCGCCGAATACAACCTGAGCTTGAAGCAGCTAGTGGAGGATAAAGAGGCTTATGTGGATGCAATTTTTGCCTATGTTGATTCGGACAATTACTGGTCTGCGCGCTTGAAGCCCGGAAGCGGTGAGCTGGCGGTGGTGCAGGTCAGTCAGGGGCAAGCTCAGACGCTGAGCAATCTTCAATTGCCGGAGGAATTCGACTATACGAAACTTCATACCTTGCGTGTGGAAAATGACGGCAGCTCAGTGCGCGTTTACTTCGACCAGATGCAGAAGTTCAACCTGCCGCAGCAAGCTGCGATTCAGGGCCGGATCGGGTACGCAGCCTCCGGTGCTGATCCGGTGTATTCGTATACCGCGTTCTCCAACGATGTGAACGGGAGCAGTGACTTCGAAGTGTATAAACCTCTTCCGGGCAGCGTGGAAGCGGTCCATTACTTGAAGGACGCCGGCCGCGGTTTCCAGGTAAAATCGTCTGCTGCTGCTGAGGTGGAGTATCGGAAGACTGATGGGGTTTCCATTGGCATGGCGGAGGATCGCAGTTATTTTGTGAAGCTGGAGCAGGAAGGGGATTGGCTGACCTATAAGGTTAACGTGGCCCAGGCCGGAACCTATGGTGTAACGATGCGCCTGTTGACCTCGGAGGAAGCAGCCAAGATTGAAGTGAGCAGCGGGAACGTGAAGCAAACCTTTGACATTGCACCGGATGCCGATGCGGAGTGGAAGACGATCAAGCTGGGAGCGATGGAGCTTCCGAAGGGCTATCAACCGCTGACAATCAAGCTGCGCAAGGGACAAGTGGCTTTTAAAGATGTGACATTCTATGCCTCGGAGGAAGTATCGGAAGAAGGGACTAACCTGTTCGATTCGGTGGAAGCCGAGGATCTTTACGGCACGTTTGAAGCCATTGACGGCGGATTTAGAGGCAGCGGAGGGCCGGATGATCGCTTGTTCGTCGGCAATACGGCTTGGGATGACTATGAGTTGTCCGTGCAAGTTGACGTTCCGGATGGGATGACCGGGGAAAGCCAGGTCTTCGTTCGTACGACGAACGAGTCTTATTTTCCGCATCAGGTGCAGGACTCGGCGATGGGCTATGCGATTAGCCTTTACGATGGACAGCTGCAGCTGTTGAAGCTCAATTACGGGGCGCTGGCGGTGAGCAGCGGACGCGTTCAGATGGAACCCGGGCAGACTTATATGTTGCGTGTAGTAATGGAGGGTTCCCGCATTCGAGTCTTCTGGGGGCAGGAGGAGGAACCCGTGATGGATTATACGGATTCCGATCCTTTCTTCCATGGAAGAGCAGGCCTGCGGAGTATTGGTTCGACATTTAGTTTTAGGGAGATGCAAGTGAGAGAGACGAGATAGATAGAGGAAAAGGAGTAAACCTATGACAACTCAAATGTATATCAAAGATTACCCCAGACCGCAATTTGTAAGGGAGCAATGGATCAATCTGAATGGAGAGTGGGACTTCCGCTTTGACGATGACAATGTCGGTGAGCGGGAGAACTGGTACGTGGATTTGCAGGCCGATCGCAAGATCCGGGTGCCGTTTACGTACGAAACCAAACTGAGCGGGATCGGGGAGGAGACGTTTCACCCTCAGGTATGGTATGAGAAGAAGTTAACGCTCCCAGCCGAGGCGGCGGGGAAGCGGGCGATCCTTCACTTTCAAGCCGTAGATTACCGGGCTAAGCTGTGGGTCAACGGCGTCTATGTCGGGCAGCATCAGGGCGGGTATGCCGCGTTCTCTTTTGACATCACGCCGTATGTGACCTTTGGCAGCGAAAATATACTGTCGGTGAAGGTCGAGGACAGCGATAGCTGCACTCAGCCTCGCGGGAAGCAGCGCTGGCAGAGCGAAAACTTCGAGTGCTTCTACGTCCAAACGACGGGGATTTGGCAGACGGTCTGGATGGAATTTGTGGACTCGGCACATGTGGATGCCGTGAAAATCACCCCTGACTTCGACCGCCGATCGGTCACCTTCGAATATCAGGTGGCAGGCGATTTGAAGGGCGACAGCCCGTTGGAGCTGGAGACTGTTATCTCGTTGAAAGGGCAAACGGTAAAGCGGATGCGACTGGTCATCGACCGGCCTTGGCTTCGGGCGGATGCGGATTTGCTGCATGAAGCGTCAGGGCCGTGGAAATTTAGCGAGTGGTCGCCGCAGCGTCCCAATCTGTATGATGTGGAGTTTATTCTGTACCGGGACGGTCAGGTCGTGGATCATGTCTATTCCTATTTCGGAGTGCGGAAGATCTCGATTGAAAACGGCAAGGTGCTGCTGAACAATTCACCGATTTATCAACGCTTGATTCTGGATCAGGGCTATTGGCCGGACTCGCACTTAACGCCGCCTTCCGAGGAAGCGATTCTGGAGGATATTGATAAAATCCTGGCGATGGGCTATAACGGCGTGCGCAAGCATATGAAGATCGAAGACGCCCGGTTCTTGTATTGGTGCGACGTCAAAGGGCTGCTCGTCTGGTCGGAGATGGCGGCGACGTTTGAGTTTAATGATGAAGCAGTTGAGGCGTTTACGAAAGAATGGGTGGAAATTGTTCGTCAGCAGTACAATCACCCAAGTATTATCACCTGGGTTCCGTTTAACGAGTCTTGGGGGATAGCGAATATTATGACCGACCGCAAGCAGCAGGAGTTTACCGAGGGGATTTATCACCTGACCAAAGCGATCGACCCTTATCGTCCCGTAATAACGAATGACGGGTGGGAGCATACGGTATCGGACATTCTGACCCTGCACGATTATGAGGAATCGGGAAGCCGCTTCCTGGAGCGTTACAAGGATATGGAGGCGGTCACCGGGAACAACATTTCGTTTAACAATTGGAAGTATGCACTCGCACAGGGGTACGCCTACCGCGGTCAACCCATTCTCGTAACGGAGTTCGGCGGGATCGCCTTCCAATCGGAGTCGGGTTGGGGCTACGGCAACCAGGTGAGCAGTGAAGAAGCGTTTCTCGAACGCTTTGAGAGCATCACGAATGCGATTAAATCGATTGATGCCATCTGCGGCTACTGCTATACGCAAATTACCGACGTGCAGCAGGAAGTGAACGGTTTGTTGACGGAGAGCCGTGAACCAAAGGTGCCGATGGAGACGATCCGACGGATTAATCTGGCCTAGTGCTTCGGTTCTTTTCTATCCAATGAAAAAACACCTCCAAGATGCTCTCCCGATCTTATGACAAGGAGCGCATGTTCTTGGAGGTGTTTTTGGGCTGTCTCATCTGAAACATCCGTCCGCAAAGGGAGCGGCCCCATTATTCGGGTCTGATGTCTAACGCTTCCCGCGAGATTGCTTGTAATTAAATTGAAGCCAATCTATTCCAGCGCGGGCAATATCCTTAAAGGAGGGGCGTCGAAGGACATAATATGGGACCAGATCGCCTCCCCAACTTGCTTTGGAGTTAGATACGGATTCAATATTTGCACCTGTGAAGTCAAATCCTTTGACACCGATGGAGGTCAGATCCTCAAATTCAAATAACTGCAGCATCTGAACCACACCGTTCTGCAGATGTGCACTCTTGGTTCCGGCGATCCAACCGGTCGCCCATTCAGGATGGAACAGCAGCGATATGTTGGTGCTGACCGGTTCGCCTTCCGGTGAATAGCAGATATAGCAGCGGAACGCCTCTTCCCCCATCAAATCTTGTGCCAGCTTCAGATCCTCCACGGAGAGCTGATGACTGAACCCTTGACGCTGTTCGGTTTCGATGAGGCACTGGTAAGCGTGATCCA
>Ga0164243_10008207_pt1 | contig 15474 bp, 14 predicted proteins | sample OricompcompostOP_FD_108781 | JGI IMG/M metagenome (GOLD analysis project Ga0164243, IMG submission 108781) | Organic Plus compost microbial communities from Emeryville, California, USA - Original compost - Organic plus compost (OP) | ecosystem: Engineered > Solid waste > Mixed feedstock >... | reverse complement strand
GCTTCGCCGTGGCGCTGCGGGCCAAGGGCGAGACGCAGGCCGAGCTCCAGGGCCTCGTCGACGCGATGTACCGCCATGCCACCCCGCTGCCGATCGACGGCCGTGTGGTCGACATCGTCGGCACCGGCGGCGACCGTGCGCGCACCGTCAACATCTCCACGATGTCGGCGATCGTCATCGCCGGCGCCGGTGTGCCGGTGGTCAAGCACGGCAACCGGGCGGCCTCCAGCGCGAGCGGTTCGGCCGACGTGCTCGAGAAGCTCGGGGTACGGCTCGACGTCCCGGCCACGAGCATCGCCGAGGTGCTTGGCGCCGTCGGCATCACCTTCTGCTTCGCGCCGGTCTTCCACGCGTCCTTCCGCTTCACGGGCGTGCCGCGGCGCGAGCTCGGCGTCCCGACGGTTTTCAACTTCCTCGGTCCGCTGACCAACCCCGCCCGCCCGGCGGCGATGGCCGTCGGCGTGGCGGACGCGCGCATGGCGCCGCTGATGGCGGGCGTCCTCGCCGGCCGTGGGGCCGATGCCTTGGTGTTCCGTGGCGACGACGGTCTCGACGAGATCACCACCACGACCACCACGAAGGTCTGGATCGGCGACCCCGAGAGCGGCGAGGTCAACGAGTCGCTGGTCGACCCGCGTGTGTTGAATGTCACGTTCTCGACGCCGGAGGCGCTGCAGGGCGGCGACCCTGCGTTCAATGCGGCGGTCGTCGAGAAGGTGCTGGGCGGCGAGGTCTCAGCCGTGCGCGATGCCGTGCTGCTCAACGCGGGTGCAGGCATCGCCGCTCACGAGGGCGGCACGGGCGACATCCACGAGCGTCTCGCGGCCGGCATGCGCCGGGCGGAGGCCTCGATCGACTCCGGGGCGGCGCGTCAGGTGCTCGACACCTGGGTCTCGGTCACGCAGTCGCTGGTCTGAGGCGCATCCGCGCCGCCGCAGCTCTCTCGCGGGTGGGGCACAAGTCTCTCGCGAGCGGGGGGCGGTCAGAGGCCGATGGAGAAGGCCTGCTCGAGGTCGTGCTGGCTGAAGCTCTGGAAGGCGATCTGGGTCTGGGTCGAAAGCACACCCTCGACCTTGTTGAGACGATCGACCACCACGGCGGCGATCTCGTCGTGGGTGCGAACCCGCACCATGGCGAGCAGGTCGAGGTCGCCGGTGACGGAGTAGACCTCGCTGACGCCAGGGATGTCGGCGATGCGCTCGGCGATCTCGGACAGCTGCGAGACCTCGGCCTGGATGAAGACGATCGCGGTGATCACGTCGTCAGACTAGCGGCGGCCCGGAGCCCCTGCCAGACGGTCTCGGCCTCGCGGAACGGCGCGAGATGGCGGGCCGCGCCGTCAAGGCGGGTCTGCCAGGAGCCACGCACCATGCGAAGCCCGGGGGAGTCGAGCCAGCGCAGCAGGCACTCGGTCTCCTCGACGGAGGCCGACGGTGCCGGCCCGAAGCCCGGCTCGACCGTCTCGGCAGACGCCAGCAGCGCGTCGACCCACTCGACGGTGCGTGATCCGTGTGGCATGACGCCGGCGGCAGCCAGGCGCCCGAAGCGGATGACGTGGATCTCCCAGCCCTCGGGATGCGGCGCCGCGGCGACGAGCTCGTCGGTGTCGGTGAGCTCGCGCAGTCGCTGGGTGCGCACCACGGCACCCAGCAGCGCGGTGAGCCGGTCGCGCCAGAGGCCGGCCTGCTCGAAGCGCTCGGTGGCGGCGAGCTCGCGCATGCGGGTGCGCACGGCCTCGACGATCTCGGCGGGGTCGGCCGTCAGCGTGTGGCGGACCCGGGAGACCTCGAGGGTGTAGACCTCGGGGGTGACCGAGCCGTCGCACGGCGACAGGCAGCCGTCCATCTCGGCGAGGGCGCACGGGCTGGAGCGGGGGCGCAGGCCCAGCCGTTGGGTGCACTGGCGGATGCGGAAGGTGTCGTGCAGGGCGACCACCGCGCTCTCGGCGGCCTGCCGGCCCCGGAACGGCCCGATGTAGTCGGCGTCGTCGTCGAGCACCGTGGTGACGATCGAGAGCCGGGGCCACGGCTCTCGTGTCAGCTTGAGCCAGGTGAGCCGGTGCGGGAAGCGTGAGCGGCGGTTGAACGGCGGTGAGTGGGCGGCGATGAGCCGCAGCTCACGAACCTGGGCCTCGAGTGCCGTGACGCACACGACCGCGTCGATGCGCTGCGCGAGCTGCACCATGTCGGCCATGCGCGACCGTGTCTCGGACTTGGTGAAGTACGACCGGGCCCGGGCCCGGAGGTTGCGCGAGGTGCCGACGTAGAGCACCTCGTCCTGGGGACCGCGGAACAGATACACCCCCGGCGCCTGGGGGAGGTGGGCCGCGAGGTGGCGCTTCTTGCGCTGCGCCGGCGTGACCTTGGACGTGAACGCCATGAGCTCTTCGAGCGTCGCGACACCGAGCGGGCCGAGCCGCTCGAACAGGCCGTGCAGGACGTCGACCGTCGCCCGCGCGTCGTCGAGAGCGCGGTGGTTGGGCGTCGTGGACGTCGAGAACAACGCCGCGAGCGAGCCGAGCTTGACGTTGGAGACCTCGTCGCGCAGCAGGGTGCGCCGTGCGAGCGGCACGGTGTCGACGACCTCGAAGCCGGGCCAGTCGTAGCCGAGCTCGCGGCTGAAGTGCTTGAGGAAGCCGATGTCGAAGGGCGCGTTGTGGGCGACCAGCACGCAGCCCCGGGCGAACTCGAGGAAGCTCGGCAGCACGTCGGCGACGCGGGGGGCGTCGATGACCATCTGGTCGGTGATGCCGGTCAGGACGGTGATGAAGGCGGGGATGCGCTCGTCGGGGTTGACGAGGGTCTGGAACTCGCCCAGCACCTGGCCGCCCCGCACCTTGACGGCACCGATCTCGGTGATCTTGGAGCCCTTGGCGGCGGAGCCGCCGGTGGTCTCGAGGTCGACGACGCAGAAGGTGACGTCGGACAGCGGCCGCCCCAGCTCGTCGAACGTCCCCTGCACCAGCTCCATGGCCCCGACGCTAGGTGCCCACACCGACAATCCCGCGACGACGCGCTGCGGAGGCACTCGTCGAGCGCCGTCGTGTCGGTTTTGTCAGTCGGCCTGCCTAGCGTTCCGGACATGGCCCTCTCAGCGGCCGACGAAAGAGGTGGACTCATGACCGCAACGGACGAATCGATCGTCGTCGACTGTGACCGCTGCCTGGTGCGCAGCCCGAGCGCGTGCGGCGACTGCGTCGTCACGGTGCTCCTGGGCTCGCCGCCCGAGGGAATCGTGCTCGACGCCGACGAGAAGGCCGCCATCGACGCGCTCTCCGCGGCCGGCCTCGTGCCGCCATTGCGACTGGTGGTCCCCTTGCTCGGCCCCGACACCCAGGCGAGTTGAAAGTTGAACTGACCCATGACGCCCTCTACAGTGGTCGACTGTGCGCCCGGAGTTCGACGGCCCCCAGGCCGGCGGCGGGTGCACCGCCGAAACGTCGCGGGTGTGGGGAAGACAACCGAGACGTACCGGGGACCCAGGTGTGTGGGGTGAATCGACAGACGTTCGCGTGTGTCGTAGGGCGACCTTGGCCCGAATCCGTCAGCTCACCCGGTAGGCGTCGAGGGTTGAAGGAGTACGTGTGCGCCAGCCACGTCATCGCGTCCGTCTGGTCGCCGTCGCATCGGCGGCCCTCATCGCGGGCATGTTCTGGCTGCCAGCAGCGCAGGCAGCCCCCCAGGTCACCGTGGCGGACGTCGAGAACGCCTTCCACAAGGTCGAGGCCTCCGTCGAGCAGGTCAATGCTCTCTCCGTCCAGGTGAAGCAGACCCAAACCGAGATCGACGACCTCACGAGCGACATCGATCGTGACCTCGCTTCGTACAACAGCCAGAAGGAGCAGCTCGGCGCCGCCATCGTGCAGCAGCACATGGACGCGCCCCTCGGCCAGACGGTCAACCTCCTGGGCAGCGGCGACACCGAGCAGTTCCTCGACGGCCTCGGTGCCGTGCAGGCGCTCAACAGCACCCGGGCCGACGCCCTCGAGCAGTTCGAGAAGGTCAGCCACAAGCTCAAGAACCGCCGCAGCCAGCTCGAGGACCGCAAGGCCGACCTCGCCGAGGCGAAGAAGAACGCCTCGAAGAAGCAGGACGAGATCCGCGCCGGCTACGAGGCCGCCAAGGCCGAGCTCGCCAAGCTCACCGCCGCCGAGCAGGCGGCCTTCAACACGAGCGACCTCAACGTCGACTTCGAGGTCTCGGCCAGCGGCCGCACCAAGGCCGCCATCGACTTCGCCCTGTCCCAGATCGGCGACCCCTACGTCTACGGCGGCACCGGCCCCAACGGCTGGGACTGCTCGGGCCTGATGATGAAGTCCTGGGCCGCGGCAGGCGTCTCGCTGCCTCGCGTCGTCGGCCCCCAGTACAACGCCATGCGGCCGGTCCCGATGAGCGCGCTGCAGCCCGGCGACCTCGTCTTCTACGGCAACATGGCGCATGACGGCATGTACCTCGGCAACGGTCGCGTCGTCCATGCCCCACGTCCTGGCAAGAGGGTCGAGATCACCGGACTGAGCGGCTTCTCCAAGGCCGCGCGGGTTGGCTGACCCCCACCGACTCCGGCTGGGTTTCCTGGCCGGAGGTGTGCTGGGAGCGCTCGTCCTCGTCCTGCTGCTCTGGCAGCGTCCGTGGGACGGCGCCGAGCCGGCGCCCGACGACAGCCCCGCCGCCGTCAGCGGCGAGGTGGCGACGGAGCTCGCAGCGCAGTTCCGTGCGCTCTCGGCGGCCGGGAGCGAGCAAGAGCTGATCGTGGCCGCCGGGCCCGGCGACGAGGCCAGGGCCTGGGCCACGCGTACCTGGGCCAACCTCAGGGCGCTCGGTGCGCACGACGTCGAGCTGCGCTACACCCGGGGCGGGCCCGCTGAGGCCTTCGTCGACGTCACCTGGACACCCGGTGTCGATGCCGGTCTCGGTGCGGCGCCGATCCACCGCGTGTCTGTCGCCTTCACACTCGAGTCGGTCAAGGACGGCTACTCGGTGCAGGACGCCCACGTCCGCAGTGATCCGTTGCCGCTGTGGCTGGCCGGGCGGGTGACCGTGGAGGCCACTGGCCGGGCGCGCGTCCTGCGGGTCGACGGAGGTGCCGTTGGCGAGGTGGCGCCGCTCGCGGCCGCGGCGCTCACGCAGGTGCGGGGCCTCGTGCCCGGAGCGACCGGCGAGCTCACCGTCGTCTCCCCGGATTCCGCAGCCCGTGCCGCGGCGCTGCTCGGCAGGCCGCCCGAGCAGCTCGCCGACATCGCTGCCGTCACCACGCGGCTGGGTGGTGCCCAGCAGCCGGATGGCCCGCCGGTCGTGGTGCTGAACCCTGCAGTGTTCGCGACGATGGACGCCCGGGCGGCGCAGGTCGTGATGACACACGAGGCGACCCACGTCCTGACCGGGGTGCTGAGCGCCGGTGCCGATGCCTGGGTGGTCGAGGGGTTCGCCGACTTCGTGGCACTGCACGACGACGAGGCCCCGCTGAGCGTGAGCGCCGGGCAGGTGCTCGCCGAGGTCGAGGCCGACGGGCCGCCTGTCGCGCTCCCGTCGGTCGCCGACTTCGAGGGGGCGAGGGGCGACCTCGGTGCGGTCTACGAGTCGGCCTGGATGGCGTTCCGGATGCTCGGTGAGCGCTTCGACGACGCGGCAGTGGCCGGCTTCTACACCGACGTGCGCGACGGAGCGGCGGCCGAGCAGGCCCTGCGGGAGCGTTTTGGGCTCGACCTGGAGACCTTCACCGCCCAGTGGCGCGACTACCTGACGAAGAGCGCCTCGACGGTGTCGTGAAAGTCGCGCAGCACGGCGCTCCGCTTCACCTTGAAGGAGGGAGTGAGGTAGCCGTTCTCCTCGGTCCAGTCGTCGTCCATGATGACGAACTTGCGGATCGACTCGGCCTGCGAGACTTGGGTGTTGGCGTCGTCAACCGCCTTCTGCACGGCCGCCTCCAGCTCGGGGGAGTCGAGAGGGCCGATCCAGGCCTCACGGTCGATCGTGACCAGCGCGGCGATGAACGGCTTGCCGTCACCCACGACGAGGCACTGGCTCACCAGCGGGTGGGCACGCACGCGGTCCTCGAGGACCGCGGGGGCGACGTTCTTGCCCCCGGCCGTCACGATGATCTCCTTCTTGCGCCCAGTGATGCGCACGAAGCCGTCGGCGTCGACCTCGCCGAGGTCGCCCGTGGCGAACCAGCCGTCGGGGTCGAGGGCCTGAGCGGTGGCCTCGTCGTTGTGCCAGTAGCCGGAGAACACCTGGGGGCCGCGGAAGAACAGCTCGCCGTCCTCGCCGACGCGCACCTCGGTGTGGGGGAAGGGGCGGCCGACGGTGCCGACGCGCTGGGCGTTGGGCGTGTTCGCGCACAGCGCCGCGGTGGTCTCGGTCAGGCCGTAGCCCTCGAGCACGGTGACGCCGATGCCGCGGTAGAAGTGCGCGAGCCGGTCGCCAAGCGGCGCGCCGCCGGAGATGGCCCACTCGGCGCGCCCGCCCAGGGCGGCCCGCAGCTTGCCGTACACGAGCCGGTCGAAGAGGGTGTGCTGCAGCCGCAGCAGCGGTCCGGCGCGCCCGCTGTCGCGGGCCTGGCTGCTGCGGATCGCGACCTTGACCGCACGGTCGAAGATCGCGCCCCGGCCGTCGGCGTAGGCCTTGGTGCTCGCAGAGTTGAAGACCTTCTCGAAGACGCGTGGCACGGCCAGCACGAACGTGGGCTTGAACTCGCCCAGGTGCTCGACGAGGTCCTTGACGTCGGCGGTGTGGGCGAGCACGGTGCCCGAGCGGATCGTGCCGATCTGCACGATCCGGGCGAAGACGTGGGCGAGTGGCAGGAAGAGCAGCGTCGAGGCGTCGTCGCGACCGAACAGCTCGGGGAGGATCTCGAGCGCGCCGCTGAGCTCACCGCGGAAGTTCGCGTGGGTGAGGACGCAGCCCTTCGGGCGTCCGGTCGTGCCCGAGGTGTAGATGAGCGTCGCGAGCGACTCGGGAGTGACGGCAGCGCGGCGGGCCTCAAGCTCCTCGTCCGTGACGGAGGTGCCGAGGGCGGTGATGGTGTCGACCGCGGCCTCGTCGATCGTCCAGACGTCGCGCAGCGCGGGGGAGCCGCCCCGTGCCTCCTCGACCCGCGAGCGGTGCTCGGGGGTCTCGACGACCGCGAGGGTGGCGCCCGAGTCCTGCAGGATCCAGGCGATCTGCGACACCGAGGACGTCTCGTAGACGGGCACGGTGACGGCGCCGATCCACCAGAGGGCGTAGTCGATGAGCGTCCACTCGTACCGGGTCTTCGACAGTAGGGCGACCCGGTCGCCGTGCTGCACCCCGGCAGCCATGAAGCCCTTGGCGAGCACGGTCAGCTCCTGGTGGAAGGTGCCGATCGTCACGTCGTGCCACGTCTCGTCGACACGACGTGCGATGGCCACGGTGCCGGTGTCGGTGTTCACGCGGTCGAGCACGTCGTCGGTCAGGTTCCCCGGTCCACTCACGTAGGGCAGATTACTCTCAGTCGCACCGAGTCCCGCGCGTCCGACGCCTGTCGGCCCGGTCATCGCCACTACGATGGGTTCACATCGGGCCGGACGAGGAGGGGTAGATGGCGCGCACGTCGAGCGACATCGTCATCGAGGCACCACCTCGCCGCATCATGGACGTCATCGCCGACTTCGGCCAGTACCCGGTGTGGGCCACTGGCGTCACGACCGCCGACGTGGTCTCCTCCCACGGCGACGGCCGGGCGGAGCGGGTCCACTTCGTGCTCGAGGCCTCACCAATCCGCGACGAGTACGACCTCGGCTACATCTGGGACGCTGACTCCTCGGTCTCCTGGACGCTGGTCGAGAAGGGCTCGATGCTGACCTCGATGGACGGCGCCTACGTGCTCGAGCCCTCCGACGGCGCCGGCACGAAGGTGACCTATCAGCTGGAGGTCAACATCTCGATCCCGCTGCTGGGCATGCTCAAGCGCAAGGCCGAGAAGGTCATCGTCGACACGGCCCTGAAGGGGTTGAAGAAGCGCGTCGAGGCCGATGGTGGCTGAGGCCGAGCCGGTCGGCAGCCTCGCCGACGAAGCCGTGAAGCTGTTGCGCGCCGTCGCCGACAGCTCCGCCACCGATCACACCTGCACCACGAGCTGGTGCCCTGTCTGCCGTGCCGTCGGGTACGTCCGCGACAACCCCGAGCTCGTCGATCAGGCCACCCGCATGGGCGTCGAGCTCCTGCGGTCCGTCCGTGACGCGGTCGAGACCATCGTCACCACTCCCAGGAGCACGTCATGAGCGCGGCCATCGGTGTCGACATCGGCGGCACCAAGATCGCGGCTGGCCTCGTCGCCGACGACGGCTCGATCCTCGACGCGGCGAACGCCCCCACCCCGGCCTCGGCCGACGACATCGCGCGGGTCGTCGTCGATCTCGTCGAGCAGCTCGACGGCGAGCACGAGATCGACGGCGTCGGCATCGGCGCGGCGGGATTCGTCGACGCCGACCGCGCCACCATCCGGTTCGCCCCGAACATCGAGTGGCGCGATGCCCCCCTGGCCGCCCAGGTGCGCGAGCTGCTCGACGTGCCGGTCATCGTCGAGAACGACGCCAATGTGGCGGCCTGGGGCGAGTACCGCTTCGGCGCCGGCGAGGACGTCGACGACCTCCTGCTCGTCACGGTCGGCACAGGCATCGGCGGCGGCATCGTCCACGGTGGGCAGCTCTTCCGCGGCAGCTACGGCTTCGCCGCCGAGATCGGCCACATGAGGGTCGTCCCCGATGGCATCCTGTGCGGCTGTGGCCAGCACGGTTGCTGGGAGCAGTACGCCAGCGGCCGCGCCCTCGTGCGCGAGGCGCGCCGGCACGTCAGCGAGGCCGATCGCGCCGCCGCCCCGCTCGCTGAGAAGGTCGAGGGCGACATCGAACGCATCACCGGGCCGATGGTCACCGAGCTGGCACAGGCCGGCGACGAGCTCTGCATCGCACTGTTCGCCGAGGTCGGCCGGTGGCTCGGTGAGGGCATCGCCACGCTCTCGGCGATTCTCGACCCCAGTGTCATCGCCTTCGGCGGGGGAGTCGCCGCCGCGGGCGACCTCCTGCTCGTTCCCGCCACGAGCGCCTTCGAGGAGCACCTGACCGCTCGCGAGTATCGGACTCCGGCCACCCTGCGGCTGGCCAAGCTGGGCAACGACGCCGGCCTCATCGGCGCGGCCGACCTCGTCCGCAGCGAACCGGTCTGAGTCGGTCATGACGGACAAGCTGGCCATCGGCATCGACATCGGCGGTACCAAGATCGCGGCCGGTGTCGTCGACGAGGACGGCCGGGTGGTCGCACGGCTGCGGCGCCTGACGCCGACCACCGAGCCGGCAGCCGTCATCGACACGATCGCCGACATCGTCGAGACCTTCCGCCAGGACCATCACGTACGGGCCGTCGGCATCGGCGCGGCGGGATTCGTCGACTCCACGCAGTCGACCGTGCTGTTCGCACCCCACCTCGCCTGGCGGCACGAGCCGCTGCGGGACGCCGTGTCACGACGCACCAAGCTGCCCGTCCTCGTCGACAACGACGCGAACGCCAGCGGCTGGGCCGAGTGGCGGTTCGGTGCTGCGCAGAACGAGCCCGACCTGGTGCTCGTCACCCTCGGCACCGGCATCGGCGGGGCCCTTGTCATCGACGGCCAGCCCTACCGGGGCAGGTTCGGCATCGCGGGGGAGTTCGGACACATGCAGGTCGTGCCCGACGGTCGTCCGTGCGAGTGCGGCAACGCTGGGTGCTGGGAGCAGTACGCCAGCGGGCGGGTGCTCAGTCGCAGGGCGCAGGCGGCGGCCGTCGAGGGCACCGAGCTGGGCCTGCGACTGCTCGAGGCGGCTGGGGGCGACGTCGCAGATGTCGAGGGCGTCCAGGTCACCCAGCTGGCGCGGGAGGGCGACCGCCAGGCCGCGGCCTGGATCGCCGAGGTCGGCGACTGGCTGGGTGTGGGCATCGCCAACCTGGCTGCGGCGCTCGACCCAGGCCTGTTCGTGGTGGGCGGGGGAGTCAGCGATGCCGCCGACCTGCTCATCGGGCCGGCGCGCGAGAGCTTCTCGCGGACGCTGACCGGCCGGGGCTACCGGGCCGAGCCGCGCATCGTGCGGGCGCACCTGGGCGCGGAGGCCGGTCTGATCGGCGCCGCCGACATGGCACGCCTCACAGCACGGCGCCGTCGTCCGGCCAATCCCGCTGCGAGGGCCCGTGTGAGGGCAGCTGCAAGATCAGGTAGATCGCCGCTGCGACGAAGGTGACGCTCAGGGCCGCCACGATCACCCGGGGCAGCCACAGGACGTCGAGCACACCCAGGGCGAGCAGGATCGGACCTCCCAGCACGGCCAGCCAGGCGAACATGCGGCCGCGGGTGCGAGGCACGATGACCGCCGGCGGCGCCTGGCGGTAGAACGGCACCTCGTCGTCCGGCTCGTCGATCTCGTCGTCGAGCTCCGACTGCGGCGCGGGCTCGGGGACGTAGGGCTCGCGCTGGGCCGTGGTCGCCTCGTCCGTGAACGCCTTGTCGGCCGAGGAGAGGTCGAAGTCGAGCTCGAGGCCCTCGACGATGCGGTCGAACTCGTCATCAGGCACGGGGCGCTCCCACGTGCTCGGCGATGAAGGCGGCCGAGCGCTCGAAGATGAGCGGGGCGTCGTGGTCGAGGGTCGCCACGTGGAAGCTCTCGTGCAGCGCGACCCGATCGACGACGTCCGAGGAGACACCTTCGACGATGAGCCGGGCGGACGACTCGTCGACGACGTGGTCGACGTCGGAGCGGAACAGCAGCAGCGGCTGCGTGACGTCGGCCAGGTGCGTGCGGACGTCCTTCCAGAGCTGCAGCTGCGAGGCGAGCGCGCGCAGGGGCGTCCGGGTGTAGCCGCCCTCGTCGCCGCCCATGCGGATGTCGTTGCCGATGCCCGCGAGCGACGGGACGACCCACTTCAGGACCGGCAGGGCGAGGAGTGCGGGGTTGCGGAGCGCGATCGCCGGGTTGACGAGCACCACCGCGTCGACGTCGGCGGGTCGCTGCTGCGCGAGCCGCAGTGCGAGGCAGCCCCCCATCGAGAGCCCCGCCACCGCGACATGGTCGCAGCGTGCCCTCAGGTCGTCGAGCGCGGTGTCGACGGCCCCGTACCAGTCGTGCCAGGTGGTGTGGTTCAGCTGCTGCCATGTGGTGCCGTGTCCAGCGAGCAGGGGCACACGCACGGTGTGGCCGAGATCGGCGAGATGGCGGCCCCAGGGCACCATAGAGACCGGCGAGCCGGTGAATCCGTGGCACAGCAGGACACCGGTGCGTCCGCCGTCGGCAGCGAACGGCTCGGTGCCGGGCAGGGGGCTGTCGGACATGGCTCCATCCTCCCTCATCGGTGGTGCTCGCACAGGACCTGGACGGAGTAGGGTCTCGATGACGCGCAAGGAGGCGACGTGTTCTATTGGTTCCTGAAGTTCCTGGCCCTGGGTCCGCTGTTGAAGCTGATCTTCCGGCCGTGGGCCGAGGGCACGGACAACGTTCCCCGTGAGGGCGCTGTCATCCTTGCCAGCAACCACCTCTCCTACAGCGACTGGCTCTTCATGCCGCTCGTCATCCCGCGCCGCGTCACGTTCGTGGCCAAGGCCGAGTACTTCGAGACGCCGGGCATCAAGGGCTGGATCCAGAAGACCTTCTTCTCCGGTGCCGGGCAGGTCCCGATCGACCGCACGAGCGGCAGCGCTGCGGCCGGGGCGATCCGCGCCCAGCTGCGCCTGCTCGAGTCGGGCGAGATCTGTGGCATCTACCCCGAGGGCACCCGCTCCCACGACGGCCGCCTGTTCCGTGGGCGCACGGGGGTGGCGCGGCTCGCGCTCGAGGCCCGGGTGCCGGTGATCCCCGTGGCCGTCATCAACACCGACGAGGTGGCGCCTCCGGGCAAGCTGTTCGGGCGGTTCGCGCGGCCGGGCGTCCGCTTCGGAGAGCCCCTCGACTTCAGCCGCTACGAGGGCCTTCAGGACGACCGCTACATCCTGCGGGCCATCACCGACGAGATCATGTACGAGATCATGCGGCTCTCGGGCCAGGAGTACGTAGACCTCTACGCGCAGGAGGCCAAGAAGCGCGAGAAGGACGCCGAGCGCGAGGCGGCCAAGGCCGCCGAAGAGGCGGAGGCCGAGGCCAAGGACGAGAATCCCACCGACTGAGCGGCGGCGTCGCGCCGACCGCTGCGAACACGGGCGTGTCGGTCCGCGTATCCTTGCGAGGTGAGCATCCCGACCCTTGACGACCTTCGTTCGATGGGCGCTGTCCAGCAGCCCACGTACGCCGATCCTGCTGCCCGCGACGCGGCGGTGCAGCAGCTGCGCAGGATGCCTCCGCTCGTTTTTGCCGGTGAGTGCGACGCGCTCCGCGACAAGCTGGCGGCCGTCACGCGGGGCGAGGCCTTCCTGCTCCAGGGTGGCGACTGCGCCGAGACCTTCGACGGCGTGACGGCCGACAACCTGCGCAACAAGCTGCGGGTCCTGCTGTCGATGGCCGTCGTGCTCACGTACGCCGCGCGTGTCCCCGTCGTGAAGGTGGGCCGTCTCGCGGGGCAGTACGCCAAGCCGCGCTCGAGCGACACCGAGACACGTGGCGACGTCACGTTGCCGGCGTACCGCGGCGACGCGGTCAACGGCTTCGACTTCGACCCGGTCTCCCGCGCGCACGACCCCCAGCGCCTGCTCGACATGTACCACGCGTCGGCGGCGACCCTGAACCTCGCGCGCGCGTTCACCACGGGCGGCTACGCCGACCTGCGCCAGATGCACGTCTGGAACAAGGACTTCGTGAAGAGCAGCCCCGTGGGCCAGCGCTACGAGCGCATCGGTGGCGAGATCGATCGGGCGCTCGCGTTCATGGACGCCATCGGCGTCGATCCCGACGAGTTCCACACGGTCGACTTCTACTCCTCGCACGAGGCGCTGCTGCTCGAGTACGAGCACGCCCTCACCCGTGTCGACTCGCGCACCGAGCAGCCCTATGACGTCTCGGGCCACTTCGTCTGGATCGGCGAGCGCACCCGGCAGCTCGACGGCGCGCACGTCGAGCTGCTGAGCCGCATCGCGAACGCGATCGGGGTCAAGCTCGGCCCCACGACGTCCGCCGACGACGCCATTGCCCTGTACGAGAAGCTCAACCCCGAGCACGTGGCGGGCAAGGTCACGTTCATCACCCGCTTCGGTGCCGGCCGCATCCGCGACGGCCTGCCGAACATCGTCGAGAAGGTCACCGCCGCGGGCCTCGAGGTCGCATGGGTGTGTGACCCGATGCATGGCAACACCTTCGAGACGGCCAACGGCTACAAGACCCGCGAGTTCGACGACGTCATCGACGAGGTGCGTGGCTTCTTCGAGGTGCACCGCTCTCTCGGCACCTGGCCCGGCGGCCTGCACGTCGAGCTCACCGGTGACGACGTCACCGAGTGCGTGGGCGGCGGCGCCAAGCTTTCTGCCGAGGACCTCTCGACACGTTACGAGACGCTCTGCGATCCGCGGCTCAACCGGGCCCAGTCGCTCGAGCTGGCCTTCTTGGTCGCGGAGATGCTCGCGCTGCAGTCCTGACCGGCCACGCCACCCCGGCGGGGAGGGTCAGAAGCCGAGGATGGTGACAGTGGCGCCGCGCTTCTGCTTGCTGTCGGCGTTGGGGTTCTGCAGGCGCACCGTGAAGTTGCCTTCGCCGATCGCCCGCACCTTGAACCCGGCGTCGGACAGGGCCTTCTCGGCCTCAGCTCGCTTCATGCCCCCGACGTCGGGCACTGCGATGCGTTCGGGTCCGCGCGAGACCGTGATGGTGATGGTGTCGCCCTTGAACTTCGTGCCCTCGTAGGGCACCTGTCGCATCACAGTGCCGGCCGCCACGTCCTCGCTGAAGGCGCGGTCGACCGCCACCTTGAAGCCCGCGTCGGTCAGCCCGTCGGTGGCGGTCTTCTCGGACTCGCCGGTGAAGTCCTTGACGTCGAGCGGCTCGCGGCCCTTGCTGAGCACGAGGTCGACGGTGGTGTCGCGCTTGACCTGGTCGCCGGGCTTGAAGTCGGCGACCTTGATGACGTTGCCTTCGGCGACCTCGTCGTCGAAGGCCTCGGTGGTCTTGCCGACCACGAGGTTGAGCTTCTGGAGCTCGGCCGTGGCGTCCTGCAGGCTCTTGTCGCGCAGCTCGGGGATCTCGTAGCGCTCCTTGCCCTTCGAGGCCACCGCGTTGATGACGGTGTCGGGGAGGATGCGCTCGCCGGGCTCGGGGTCGGTGGAGATGACGGTGCCGGCAGGAGCCGTCTCGGAGAAGGTCTCCTTGGAGACCTTCAGCTCGAATCCCGCGGCCTTCGCCTCGGTGACGGCCTGCGCCTGGCTCAGCCCTACCAGCTGGGGGGTGTCGGCGTAGCGACCGACGCCGATGTACCACCCGAGCGCCGCTGCCAGCACGGCGACGAGGACAGCCACCAGCAGCAGGATGCGTCCGGTGCGCTTCGGCTTCTTGTCACCGCGTGACTCCTTGTAGTCCTCGGGGGACATCGCCGGGTGCGGGCCGGGAGGGGTGGGCGGCGGCGAGGGGGCCGTGGGCGGACCGGAAGACCACTGCACGGTCGGCTCGAAGCCAGCAGCCGATCCGACGACCTCGGTCGGGGAGCCGGTCTCGGCGCCGACCGCGGCTGCCAGGTGCGTCATGGCCACCTTCTCGGTGACCGACGCGTCACCGGCGCTCCCGTAGGCGCTGGGGCTCGGCATCAGGTCGGCGGTCAGCTCGGGATCGTCGTCGAGACCGGCCTCGAGGGCGCGCTGCGCCATGCGCAGCTGCTGCAGCATGACGCGGGCGTCGGCGGAACGCCGGTCGCGGTCGCGCGCGGTGGCGCGCAGGACCAGCGCGTCGACGTACGGAGGGAGCCCGGGGGCGAGCACGGACGGGGCCGAGATGTCCTCGTGGACGTGCTTGTAGGCGACCTGGATGGGGGAGTCGCCGGTGTGGGGCTTGACCCCGGTGAGCATCTCGTAGAGCATCGCGCCGCAGGCGTAGACGTCGGAGCGAGCGTCGGCCCCCTCGTTGACCACGAGCTCGGGTGCGAGGTAGGACACGGTGCCGATGAGGGTGCCGCCGGTGGCCGTCGTGGCCGCGCTGACCGCCCGCGCCAGCCCGAAGTCGGCCACCTTGACCTCGCCGTCGGGAGTGATGAGCACGTTCTCGGGCTTCACGTCACGGTGGACGATGTGCGCGGCATGGGCCGCCGACAGGGCGATCAGGACCTGCTCGACCAGCGCCAGCGCGCGGACGGCGGGCATGGGCGCCTCGTCGCGCATGACGTCGCGCAGCGTGTGCCCCGGGACGTACTCCATGACGAGGTAGGTGATCTCGCCGTCGGAGCCCTGGTCGAAGACAGAGACCACGTTGCGGTGGTTGAGCTTCGCGGCGGACTTGGCCTCTCGCACGAACCGCTCGGTGAACTGGCGGTCGTCACCGAGGCCGTGGTGCATGACCTTGACCGCGACGACGCGGTCGAGTCGCCGGTC
>Ga0164243_10008206_pt1 | contig 15475 bp, 20 predicted proteins | sample OricompcompostOP_FD_108781 | JGI IMG/M metagenome (GOLD analysis project Ga0164243, IMG submission 108781) | Organic Plus compost microbial communities from Emeryville, California, USA - Original compost - Organic plus compost (OP) | ecosystem: Engineered > Solid waste > Mixed feedstock >... | reverse complement strand
TCAGCTGGCTGGCTGCCCAGGTCACTTGGATGACGCAGCACCGAGGACAGCAAGATTGGCCTCCACACACTACATACACCAGTACAAAGGTACATAAGGGCGTTGAAAATACACAGGTACACTGACAGCAAAGGTAATATGCACTAGCCACAAAAGCGGTGCCACTCTGCAATCGAAGTCTCCAAGTCTCCAGGTAACTCGGCAATCAATGTCAATAGACTCGACGCATCAACATTGACCAAGGGCTAATTTTACACTACCTGCACTACCTGCACTATTCCGGTGGAGCTCTCTAATACCTCTGCTCCTTGAAGCTAAATTGCGATGGAACCAGCATAAGGAAAGTACGAACGTTTCCCCACGGTTCTTCGGTCTCCAAGTTGAGCAACTCTTCTGCCTCACCTCATCCACCTTTTCCTCCACATCCATGATTCTCTCCTCGAGTTCTGGGCACACCTGAACATCAATTCACCCCCTCCTATCTAATACTGCCACCTCATGTCCTTATTCCCCATTCCTTATGGGCCCAGAAGCTCAAGCCCGTCCTAGTTGTGATACAACAGCGCCATCCAACCCCTAGCAAAATTCACCCCGAAGCCCTGCCCTGCAGCCATACAAGTAAAACACCATCGAAGCAAAGACCCCTCAGTTCTCCTTGCAGTAACAAAGTAAGTTCGACCAATGTTCCTGGGCCCCTGGCCCTTGGCGCCTCGTCTCGTCTCTATTCTCCTCCCCCCTCTCGCCCCGGCCATCAATCGTCAATCACATTGATACACCGCCCTGACAGTTCCAACTCGATCCAAATAGCCGCCCCGCCTCCGACCCCAGTTCTCGCGACAACCTTCTGCCCCGCGCCATTTCTTACCCCGTCAACGACCTGATCTGCAATCCAGAGCAGTGCACTCACCCCCTAAAAATAATTCCTTCGATTCACCCGACGCCGAATGCAGTAGCGAACCCCTCTCACAAGCTCCAGGCTATGGGGTTTCTGGGACACTACTAACACAACCCCTTCGTCGACTTGGACCTTTGTTGTTCCTACGCCGGATATAGTTGGGCAATTCCTGGTCTTTAGAGGCCGCTCGCTTATTTATCCCCGTGTTTGGTCTCCTTGGCTGGCGGCACCTGCACTTTACTGTACAAAGCCGTGCCCACTTCTGCTGCCTGCACTTTGTCAAAGCCAACTTACCCACCTCTCATCTTTGACATTACCAAGCTGCTCACGGCCTCACCATGGGCAACATCTCAAGCAGGCCTGATGGGGGTGGTGCCCTCTACCTCAGTGACCAGAATCGCTGTAAGTGTTCTACCCTTTGTGGAGTGATGCTGCTTCGTTGAGCTTGTATCATTCTGCGATCGCTTGATCTTCGTTCTGTGTTCCATATCCGGGTGTTGGAGCTAGCAACATGACATTTACTGACAGGCTCTGGCTTCGTAGTTACCCTATCCTCTCTCGTCATATCTAGTCGCCGACGTCCCTCGACTATAAATATTGTCCCGAATGGTTTTCCCGCTTCGCGCCTATCTGTCACTCGATCCGCTGGCGATAATAGCCCTATTGAGTTTGTCCAGGTTCGAGCTCCTCGCATCGTTGCCTCTCCCTAATGCTACACCATCGACGGGCGGCCCTGATATTGATTGCATCTGCTTGACAAAAACAGGATCCCGAGCCATCGAATGGCATCCCCGAATTTCTGCTCAAAGTCACCAATGACGACGAACTGATCTTTACCTTTTCGTTCATAATCCGACGCCCTCCTTCGAACCCATCAGATACCAGCACATCTCCTCTCGACACACGAATCAACGCCCTCACCTACGTATATGCGTCCACACCAAAAGAGGTCGAGAACCTAGTCACCCGTGAATTCAACGCCGATCCGAATCTTCATAAGAATTCCAATGTCGCGCTTGTCGGCGACTATGCGACCGATGGCAGCCCTTCCGTCACCTTTGAGTGGAAGTGGAAGTGGAAACCCCCCAAGCCTTACGATGACTGGAGCGGCGGCTGGAGGAACTCGTGTAGCGTATGTATTCGCATGTCGCCGCTATCCACTATCCTTTTGCCGCTTTCGCCTGCGGTTTTCTTCCTTTTGTTGTTGCTGACCCAACTACAGTTTGTCGAGTACAATCCGCATGCGAACTCTTTCAACACCTTGGCAAGCTTCTCTTACTGGGTGTCAAGTACGTCCTTTTGCTCGCCGTTCGCCCGATGGTTCTTGTGCTAAATGAAGCCCGCCTAGGTCCTCCACTGTCCATCAGCAATCCCTCTTCGCCCATACCGCCCTTACTCTTGGCATCACCACCCAAGGTGAGAGCCGTGTCATCACAAACCGTCGACTCGCGCATAAGTGCCGTCGATCAGGACGAGCCCACGTCACCCCTAGCACCCATCCAAGAACCAAGTGTCAGCGGCTTTCCCTCTGTTGCCCTGCCGCAATCCGCCGCCGGCCCCCCCGCGCGAGAGCCTGTAAAGGTGGATGTAGCGTGTCCGAAGCCCGTGGATGATGTAACTGTGGCAGACGATGGGCCTTTATTCCGAGCCACCATCAAGGCTCTGGAGCAAAAGACGGGAAACATGCGCATCCAGCTGAAGCGCGTTCTCAAGCGCGCTGAGCAAGCTTATAATGCCCAGGTTGAAGCGAATGATGCCTTTGTGGCTTTCATGGATGCCCTGCGCGACGCCTCTAGCACCAATGCCAACGCTGTCCAGCCGGTGATCGATCATTACTTTGACAAGATTGCCCGAGAAATCCTGATTTATGAGCGGCAAAACACTGCAAACTTGCAAAAGATCATCATAGAGCCGATAAACAGACTTTATATTTGCGACATCAAGCAGGCCGACTCCAAGAAGCGAGATTTCGAAGAAGAAAGCAAAGACTATTATAGCTACGTTTCCCGGTACCTAGGCCAACGCCACGATTCTGTCAAGGCTAAGAAGCTTGCGCAGAGTGACTCCAAGTACCAATCGAAACGGCGAAACTTTGAGCTGAAACGATTTGATTACTCGAGTTTCATGCAGGATCTTCATGGCGGTCGAAAGGAGCAGGAGGTGCTCTCGCACCTTACGAGATATGCCGATGCTCAGACACAGGGTTTCCTAGCAGCAGCAAAGAAGATTGACTCACTACTTCCGCAACTCGAGGCATTGTCGAATGAGGTTCAAGAGGCCGACAAGGAGTATCAATACCAGAGGCGGGAGCGTGAGGAGAAGCGGCGGTTACTCGAAAAGACCAATCTGGCTTATGTAGAACCTGAGCCGGTCAGCGTCAATTTCCCCCCTCCGGCCTCCGCGGCGTCGAACGGAGGAGGCTATCAGTCTCATTCCGACAGCGAACTCGGCCGCGCCGATAGTACTGGGTCCCAGTGGAGAGGAAGTAACTCTGCGGCTCCTGGAACCAGTGGTTCAGTGAGCGTCGCCGAGCTCTCAAGGTCACCTGGTAGCCTGACCCAGGCCACAGCCACGGCGGCGACTCAAAACGCCAAGTTCAAGGGAATCCGCGATCTTGAAGAGCGTGACTATGGTCAAATGACTAGCGTCGGACGAGCTGCATCTCAGAGAAAAGAGGGCTTGTTATGGGCGTTGAGCCGTCCAGGAAGCCACGTAGACCCAAGGGCGCAACTTAAGGCCGGCTGGCACAAGTAAGTACTGACCCAACAGTCCTGAACTTCTCTTTCCCTTTCTCGCCCTGGCTGTCAGGTAGCGCACAGGCCGCAGGCTGCGAGGCCGCTAGAAGATATTCTCAGATCACGCGACTAACATGGCGCAGGTTCTGGATTGTACTTGATCAGGGCAAACTTTCGGAGTATAGCAATTGGAAGCAGAAGTTGGATCTTCACATGGATCCCATTGACTTGAGAATGGCATCAGTTAGGGAGGCACGCAATGCAGAGCGCCGATTCTGCTTTGAGGTCATAACGCCAAACTTCAAACGAGTCTACCAAGCAACATCTGAGGATGACATGAATTCGTGGATTCTATCCATCAACAACGCCCTGCAAAGCGCCGTGGAAGGTCGCGGTATTCGAGACAAGCCTGGCCAATCTCCTACGCCGTCTGAATCCGGCAACTCTTTCAAGCGAGATATCACATCCATCTTGACCGGGAAGAGCCAGCATCACCACATTAGCCCCTACAACCCGCACAACAACTCATCCGGTGTTCCGTCGCGGCGCACGACCGTCTCGAATAGGCCATCAACGACTAGGAGTGTCAGTTCCAACTTCGAGGATGATCCGGATAGGTTGCTTCAGATGCTGCGGGACAATGATAAAGGAAACAATTGGTGTGCCGACTGCGGGTCTCAATCCAAAGTTGAATGGGTTTCGATCAATCTCGCCATCATCCTATGTATCGAGTGTAGTGGCATCCATCGGTCTTTGGGCACACACATAAGCAAAGTTCGGTCTCTCACACTTGATATCACTTCGTTCACGCCAGACATCGTTGAGCTGCTGCTCCTCGTCGGCAATCGCGTGGCAAATATGATCTGGGAAGCGAAGCTCGACCAGGCGCTGAAACCGACACCTCAGGCGACAAGAGAACAGCGACTCAAGTTCATCACTGCCAAGTACGTTGACCGGGCATTTGTGGAACCTATTTCATCCACACTATCTCGCTACGGCACGCCTGATGAGACGTTACTGGCTGCCATTAAGAAGAACGACGTGCAGCAGATCCTATATGCCCTGGCCTTGAAGGCGAGCCCGAACGTGACGGACAAGTCGAGGGGAACACACGCCATATACCTCGCCTTGGCTGCCGCTGACCCTGCCTCTCCGTCACCGACGCCAGGACCGGCGGGCGCAGACCCCGGTGCCAAGCCAGTGCCGTTCCCCATCGCCGAGCTGCTTATCCAGAACGGAGCAGAAATCCCGGCAGCACTACCTGCATTCCCCCTTAGCCGTAGTGCGATGCAATACATAGAGCAGAAACGTGGCCGAGCTGCGGGCATGTCGGGAGACACCCTCGCTCTGCACTACAACAGCGTTAACCTGAGCCCAGAGCAAAAGATCCAACGCGACAGGGAGGCCCGCCTCCAGAAGCGTGTCAGCGCCGGCGGCCGGCTTGCCAAGTCGCCCATTCCCGAGAGATAGGGAACCACATGGCTGGATAGACTTGCCACGTTCAGTCTCTGCTACTACCCCGCGTCTCACAATACGCGTCGCGGACACTGTTATTCCTACGAGTACCGCAGTATCAGCTGCAGATCCTCTGGTAGTAACTCTACCTCATTATCTGTTGTTATGTCGTCTTGCAAAGGGGGAGGGGGGCCTGTAATGATGAGAAATGAGAAGTGTAATGATATGGAGATATGATACGGGCGGCCTTGGTTCTTGTTCAGTTTCTTTTCTCTTTTTCCCCTCCTCTTTTCCCTGGAGTTAATGGCTTGTTTCATCTTTTGTGTGTGTATGTGTTTCTGCGCGCGTGGTTGTACCTGTGTGTGTGTGAGGGAGAAGTAAACCTGAGCTTGCCTTTTGGTGACACTGGCCTTGAGTGTTGTTCCTGTCACCCAGATCACGGTGACGCCGACTTTTGTTCTTTCCTAGAGGATACCTTGAATGACACCCGTCCGCAACAGCCCTTTTGCCCTCTTTGCCTAATAACTTGGAGAAGAGGGAGATTTAAGTATTGCTTTTCGAGACATTTCACCCCCTTTTCGGGGAGGATACCCCTTGCCCTTATGGTCTTGTGTGCGCCTGAATAGTTTTGCAAAACAGTTTCGAGTTTTCCAGGCTGAGATCCTTGGAGAATCCCATCGTTAGATTTCATTAAACCAATGGATATATATATTTCAATACATTACTCCCCCTTCCACAGTGAACGAGAGCCGCTTTCTGTCTCCAAGGTTTACTTGTAGTGAATATTCAAATACTTTTTCTTGCCTCTCCTATCTATGCCATCCCAGAGTAAAGGGGCCCTTCCAAGTGTCTAGATATATCGTGTATTTGAATCTGGGTTCATGCCGAGATGGAAAGGTCATGCTCTGCCCTGACCTAGTCCATGGGATGTAGCTAAAAGAAACCTCTATATTCACAAAATATGCTTAATGCATATATATTCGCCCATATTCTCAACTCCTCGAAGAACCTGGCCGTGAAAGAAAAGAAAAAAAAAAAGAAAAAAAGAAGAAAAAAAGAGACGGAGAGGGAGGGAGAAAAGCAACAGCTAGGATACTCCCTAATCCTCTTTTTACCTCGATGAGCCGAGGCCTTCCCTCCTTCGTATGGTGTGATATCCGGTCCGCATTCCCTACAGCGGTTGCGCCCTTCTTTCTTTTTTTTGCCCTTTGCCCTAATGAACCTAATTCCACCATGACCATGTCCTGCTTTACTTTTCCCCAGCGCCAAAACTGGGGAATGAGGTTATGTCCGAAGTCCAAACTCCCGGCAGAGACGCCTTCTGTCCATCTCCTCGTCGCTGATAAGCCCTCACGAGAAATGATTAAAACATGGGATGAAAATTGGAAAAAGGGGGAAGCAAAGGAGGAATGCAAACAAGACGACGTAAAGAGAGAGAGAAGAAAAAGAAGAAAAAAAAGGCGTAAAATGCGAACAACAAAAACAGAGAGCTCCAAGTCCGTTCCCACTCCTTAGGTCAGTTTCCCAAGGAGAAGCTATGTAGTAGATGAATGAGAAAGGGGAAAAGCAAAAGAATAAAAATGGGAGAAATAGAAATGAAAATAAGGAAAAGCCAACCCGCAGATATGTGTAAAATGCAAAGTCCGTGTGCACCAGCAACAAACAACATTACATGTAGCTCCCAAAGTCAAGACACACACACACACACCCCCAGGAAATCGACTAACCAAGGACGAACCACATATCTACATCCGGGAATGTCGCGCCGCTACCGGGCTTCAGCCTCCAGCTTAGTTCTTCTTCGAAGCAATGTCGGCTACTGGGTAGATACTGTTATGATCGTCGGCGGAATACAGCGGCTGGTCGCCCCGGCCGCCCATCTCCATAAACTCGCCTGCATCCCGTTCGTGTGCGGGCTCGACCTCTCTGTTTCCGGTGTTCACAAGGTTCCTATGTTGGTTCTTGGCAAATACCGAGACGGGCACACCCTTCTCGCCTCCGGGAATTCTTGTTGCTACCTGAACGGTGTTTATTGAGCTGAGAAGGGTCCGTTCGCGAGTGATGCCCCGACGGTTGACATCTAGCCCGGCAATTCCACCGACGAGACCGCCTGTGCTGTCATTAACACCGGGCATACTCTGGGTGATCCAGGGGTGGCTTAAGCACTGGTCAATAGTAAACCTGCGTTCTGGATCAACAACTAGCATGCTGTCAATTAAATCGACTGTGAAACTAAGGTTAGCAGCTTTTCGCCAAGTGACCGCGTCGAGTGAGCAGGGTCATTATTTCGGGGTATGACTCACGGGCTGGGTCACCAACAGAATCCCAATACGGCGAGGGATAATCAAAGCGACCACTCCTGATTTGTTGTCGAAGCGTAAAGGGGAAGTCCTTGGAATATAATTCATCAGAGAAGGGCGGGAAGCCGCATAAGCAAATGTACAGCACCACGCCAAGAGACCAGATGTCTACCGCCTTTGTGTATTTTCGATGCTTCGCCTCCGCTAAGATCTCGGGAGCCACGTAGCTCGGGGTGCCACAAAGGGTGGTCGTAAACGACTCTTCACCGATGATTTTAGCCAGGCCGAAGTCGGCAAGCTTAACGTGAAGGTCCCTGTCCACCATGAGGATGTTTTCCGGCTTGATATCACGGTGAACGATATTGCGGTCATGCTGTGATTCGGGCTTTGTTAGCCTTCCCGTGGACGGGTAACTAGGGGGATTTAAGGAAGCGAAAACCTACCAAATACTTCACACCATTGAAAAGTTGAATGAACAACTTGCGAGTCTCATTCTCGGTGAGTTTTTGCTTCGCGACGATAAAGTTGAATAGTTCTCCTTCCGGTGCAAGCTCGAGAACTAAGTAAACCGCCTTCTTCTCGTTGAACGTATCCTTGAGGCAGAGAACATTGGGGTGGTTGACACCCATAAGGACCGCAATCTCCTGTTGGAGACCTTCCGTTGTCGTCTTATCCTCCTGGCCGGGGCGCTTGGTGAATACTTTGACGGCGTAACGATGGCCGGTAGATTTCTCGGTACAGAGGTAGACTTCGGCAAAGTGTCCCTTTCCAAGCTTCTCCTGCAATGTATACTGCTGGGAGAATGCGCTTGCTTGGCGAGTCTTGGGGTATCGGAAAATGAAGCGTGCTTTATCCAGGACGGCAATTTCGTCGTGCTCTTGGAGCTCTCTCCGACGATTCCGGCCGACTATAGCTTCGTTTACGAAAGTTCCGTTGCTAGAGAGGTCTTCGAGTACGACAACGGTATCGGGGCCTTTGTGTTCGGTAAAGAAGAGGCAGTGGCGATTAGATACGATGGGGTCATCGATGACAATGTCTTTTCTACTTGTTAGCGTCTCGCCTGGTAGAAGGAAAATGGCAGTATTCAAAGGCTTAAGAAAGGGGTCGACAGGGGCAGAAAGAAGGAACAGGAAAGAAAAGAAAAGAAAAGAAATACATACCGCATTCAGGGTGACGACCGATTAGATACCCCCCAGAAGAGCGCTTTGAGTCCTTTGGCATTGGCGATTTGCCTTTCCTGTGATCTTTTTGCTCGGATGGCGAGGCGCAATTTCGAGTCTTCTTCATTACAAGGCAACGACCGCCATAACGGGTGTCGAGGGGGAATAGGTATCCCCATACACCCTCTTTGACCTCATCCTCAACCTCTTCTGAAAGAGCAAGCTGGGCTTCGATCTGCTGGGTGGAGACGGCTTGGGTATCCTGAAGGGGAGGAGAGGAGTAGGCGTTGGTTTGCGAATATCGTTCTTCCGCGTCGCGGTGGGAGACTTGACTCGGCCTTCCGCCTGGCGGCGTGGCGGTCTCCTCTTTGCGGAGTTCTATTGAATCCTCGGCGACAGTCACTGGCGTTGGTTGTTGCTGTTGCTGTTGAGGCTGTTTGTGTTGCCTCTTCGGCTGAGGAAGGCCTTGCTCGTCCTCGGATGAGTCGTCGAGTCTGTCTGCCCGGCGAGTCCTCTTGGGGTCGAGATCGTTTTCGGGAAGCGAGCCCTTCATGAACCAACCACGGTTAGGGAGAAAAATCCAGATGCGGATGCAGCACATTGAAAAGGAGGGGATCGCGAAGCGCGCCAGCGGAGTGTATGTTGGGAATGGGGAACAAGATGTAACTCACTCGGGGGCGCTTCAATTGACTCTTTTCAGCGTTCGGGGCCATGGCTGGTGGACGTTATAGCCCTTGATAGCACCAGAGGCCTACGACGACGGCGTGGTCGTATATGACCCGCGGAAAGGCGAATATCTGTCAGGGGGGAACAGTTTGTCTCGGGCAAGCGACAAAAAGTGGAAGTTCAAGCTTGGTGTGTGTGACGGGAGAAATCAGGGTTAAAGCTGGTCATGGGAGTCGGGCGAAGCAATGGGGGGTGAGGTGTGATCAAAAAGGATCTAGCGATGGTGTGGAGAGGCAGCCTAAAACACGATGGAAGAGCACAAAAGAATAGAGGAAAGAGTAAAAAAAGAGGTCTCAATGTGGGTAATGCTAATGACTCTCAGGATTGGAGTCCGAATGGCATAGCCCAGTATGGTGGATTGATTATCTGAGAGAAACGGCAAGTATTGACTTGGGACAGGACGTGGAAAAGGCGAGAGTCACTCTGGACTCGAGCGAGGCCAGGCCAGGGTGGATGGTGAACCGGGGTCAATCTGCCTGGAGGGAAGGCAGAAGGCGGACCAAGAGTCTTTGAGAGCAAATGCGAACCACGCTTGTATCGAAGGGGGACAAGTACTTCGCACTACGAGGTAGACGCGGTACCTTGACCTTGTCATTCATCATTCACTGTGTGTCTGGGAATGTCTGATTAATATTGCTTCCAAGTACGAAGTACTGTACAACCTCACGCACAATCGCGTCCAGTTCGAAGCATTATAAATCCCACACTTGTAATCGAGCCGAAGCATGGAATTCCACAAGCAGCATTGATCATATGGTTCAGGTAGTCAAGCTGATGATAGTCAACCGCTCAAGGAATCATGATTCTCCCAAGAATTCGGTAGAAATAATTGTATGATAATGACATTGGAAGCTCACAGAAGCGGGTCCCTGTGGCACCGTGGTTCATACATTGCTGGCGACAAAATACTAGCCTTGTTGTACCTTTTCTCCATCGATACCTCAAAGTGCTACTAGGCTCTGTGTCCAAGCTCTCAAGCTGACTGCACACTGCACAGGGATGATGGAACAGTGGGCTCCAATACAGTTGGAGTGGGCTGTTGACGCCAAAACTTGATGTGCTTCCAGTGCTCAATTCTCAATTTGCACGAGTTGAGCTTTAAATCATCAATATCAACAATGTATCCATAAGCACTAAGGATACATTAGCGTTCGCCAGCTGTAGGTTTCATACTTGTGATCAAGCCTCCACGGTAGGGCTCTTGCAGCTGTGTTTTTCTCCTTGATGAGCACTTCGATGAGCAGAGCTTTCAGGTTTTCCACCAGCTTCTGAAGAAATGACCCTTGGCCGATGCTGCGCCCATGAATTAACCTTTCGCTCACGACTTGTTCGATCATGGCAGTGGAGGCACAGACGGCTAGACCAGGAGGGTCGACTGCGGACAACTCCACGACCTCGAGCGGCTCACAGCCAGCGACAACGAAGACTCGCCGAGTCGGCAGCATCAACCGTTCAATGCATGAAAGACCCTGGAAGGGAGGAGTCTAAGCCCTGGCTGGCCTCTAAGCAACCAGGAAATAGGTGCCTCTCTGGACGCATCATGCCACCATCCGAAGCAACAAAGGGTTGGCTTTAGGGCTGAGATAGAAATTGATAGGCTGTACCGTTCCATTTCATGCTCAATTTGCCACACAAAGAAAATAATCCCGATTCATCACCGCTAATCACAGGTCTCGTTTCGCCGATTCCGATGTGTACAATCTGCGGGGAACGTCGAAGAGCACTGGGCATCCGCCTCCCGCGCAAGAACCCCACCGGTCCCAGCGAATCGAGATCAATCCGCTCTGGTCTAATGGTTCGGGAGTGTCCGAAGTCGACAGCATCCCTTTAGCCATGCCCTCACTTAGCCTTCCAGGCAGCAGCTGGCCATCTCACCTGGGAGCCGGCACCCTGGTCTGCCTGTCACGAGTGAGCCTGGCCGCCAAGAGCATTTTTTTTTGGGTCTGAGGAAGCCAGTGGCTCTTTCCATGTGACATCGAATTGCGAAAGCCTCCATCTTAGTTTTACAATTGTGCGGCAACACTCGCGTGGGAAACACGGCGTGTCACTACCTCCCCAACCGTGAGATATACAGCAGAAATCTAGCATGTTCTTGAAAGTTCCCTCGAGGAGCATAGTCCGACCTCATGATGCCCTTGGATTCATCTTTTCGTTTCTGTCAAGACTTTCTATGAGTGGAAATCCGTCTCTTGGTTGTTTGGTTCCGTTTGAGATAATGATATGCACACTTTCTCAGTATGAGTCAGGCCGCTCGGCAAGTCCTCACAGCTCGCATTTTCCCGGCTAGTATGCATCTATACTCTTGAAAGTTGAAAAAATAAATTAGCAAATAGGGCACGATGGCTCTATTGAAGTCCTGATGAGCAGCAAGCACGGTCACCTGCGCAGCAGCTCCGGTTGTCAAGACAGGAGAGCTACTGGATCACACTAACACTGCCAGACCTCGTGGGAGGAGTGTCATTTGTAATGGTAATTAACAATTCAGCTGCAGCACATCCTCTTCGAGGCTGACAAAATGTTCATCCGCGGCATTGCCGAGACATGTGCTGACAGTTGTTACCGGCTTTGTGATAAAATTACCCTAACCTTCAATCACACCCAATTTGTTAGGCGGGCGAACTTTGCGAACCCCACCAAAATCCACCAAACTCGCACCCCTCCTTGCCCGCCTGGCAATTTTCCACAGACTGCAATCGATAATTTTGCCCTCGCCAAATATCAAACTAGAAGGCCGAACAGTCCCAGCCAGATTTCCCACCCCTGGCCCCAAAAGTTTAAGTCGAGAAGCCAACTCCCTTCGGCGCCCTGTTTCCTGGTCTTCCATTTTCCGAACTCGATAAAAACAAAATCGCAATCATGGCCGTTACTGCCCAGCAACAGGCTGCCGCCCAGCCTCAGCTGGTTTTCCTCGATGGCACTTTTGAGGAACTCGCCCTCGAAATGGCTGAGTACCTCAACATCGCCAGCGATATCCAGCCCCTCGTCGAGAAGAACCAAAAGGAGGAGGTTCTCGGAAAGTTGGTCCAGGCCTCCGGCGGCCTCAACACAGTCCAGGAGAAGGAGTACACGGCGGCGTCGAACCTCATGATCTACCTCGTCCTCCAATCGCAAGACCCCCGACGATACCTCCCCACCCTCTGCAACACCTTCGCCAAGCCCATCACCACGTCGCCCCATAACGGCGTCGGCCTGAGCCTCAACGCCCTCACCACCGTCTTCAACCTTCTTCCGTCCGAGAACCCCATCCGCGCCAGGGTGTTCTTGGAGATTCTCAAGTTCTTGAAGAGGCATGCCATGTTCGATACGCTGCGGCCTTACCTCCCTCACCTCGAGCAGTGGAACGAAACCTGGGGCACAGATGAGGATTTCCAGAGGAGTATGTACGAGGAGATTGCCGAGATTGCGTCGGAGGCTGGTTTCCCAGAGTAAGGCTTGTTCTGTATATCCCAAACCACTCGAATCAAACCACGCTAATCATGCTGTTCCTCCCCCCCCATTTCAGGGAAAGCCGCCGATACATTATCAAGGCTCTTCGGTCATTCGACTCGGACGATAAGGAGGAGCTCTCCACGGAGGAGGCGCAAAACCTCGCCCTCCGTGCCATCCGCACCGCCCTCCTCTCCAATACCCAGTATCTCTACCAGGACCTCCGCGGCATCCCCGTCATCGAGGCCCTAAGCGACTCGCACCCCGTATACTACCAACTCCTCGAGGTCTTCGCCGAGCAAGACCTCGAAGACTTTAACGACTTCAACGACGAGCACGAGGGCTGGATCGAGGAGCAGAAGCTAGACTACGACAGGCTCTACAGGAAGATGCGCCTCTTGACCTTTGCCAGCCTCGCCGCCGCCACCCCCAGCCGCGAGATCCCCTACAGCAACATCGTCAGGGCCCTAAGGATTCCCGAGGAGGAGGTCGAGATGTGGACCATCGACGCCATTCGCGCCGGCCTTGTAGAGGGCAAGCTCTCGCAGCAGCGCAAGACCTTCCTCGTTCACAAGGTCACGTATCGCGTCTTCGGCACCAAGCAATGGCAGGAGCTTTCTACTCGCGTCGATAACTGGAAGTCTACTTTGACCACCGTCCTCGAGACTCTCCTCCAGGGTCGGGCCGACGTCAAGGCGCAACAGGAGAGGGAGGTCCAGGAGCTGGAGAGGAAGTTGGCGCAGGCTAACGTTGGTGGACAGCAAGGCCAGGGTGGTGGTCGCCGGCACCACCAGGGCAAGCAACAGAAGGAGAGGGCCGAGAATGCCGATTAAAGAAAGGAGAAGGAAGAGAGATATCTTGAAACTAAAGAATGTCTCTATTCTCAAATTTTTGTTCTTGAAAGCCCATCTTCCACCCACCTGAAAGTCCATGTCTGCTCCCGCATCTTCTCTACTCTCAGTGGAGATATTGGGAACTGTGTTATTATAAACTCACAAAAAAGCAAAAAGAGTATGAGCCAGGAATGAAAAACGTTGATGTTCCATGACGACAGAAAGGGCTTATCTCATAAAAGGTTTCAAAGGGATATATGGGGGTTGGTGATAGAGTGGGAAGGGTCTGTTGGTGTTTTTTTTTATTTCCCCTTTTTCAGTTTTCCTAGTTTGTTTTCTCCCTCTTTTAGTCGTTCTTCAGTCTAGTTTTCACGCATAATGACGGGGTTCCCATCAAGTTTTTGAGAGAAAGAACTGAAGAAGAGGGCATCATTCTTGGTTCTAGGGAGCAAAAATGGAATTATACGAGTTTACTCAGTCCTATTGCTGTTTGTGACGTTGCCTGGTCTCTTCGTCGACTGGTGCTCTTGGCGATATATCGCCTCCTACTACGACGGAAGCCGAGTCCATAATCAGGACCGAGCGAAGGTTGATTCGTTTTCTTGATTGTGTCTAGTTGACGACTATACAAAGCAGGCCCATAACAGGGCAAACATCTCTATAGGCGTACAATATCTAGATATCTATCAGCTATTACAACTCTAAGAACATCTGCCCATGCTCAACTATGCATCCTCTATCCTCCCTACACAGAAGAGAAGGGGGTTCTGCAAGGAGGGGCGGCCACAGTCCAAAAAAGGAAAAGGTTTTGATGATGACAAACAAAAGGAAACATGCCGCAAGGACTTGATGTAGATACGCAAAGAAATGCCAAAATAAAACAGATAATCACAAGAAAGAAGAAGAAAAAAGAAGGAGGAGGGAAGGGGGCATAAGAGGCTAGGACTCATGAGAAACAAAAAGAGTCTAGAAAGGAGGTCTGCCTGGCTGAGAAAAAAAAAAAATAAAGGGAGGGGTCAAAAAGGATGGAGTCTTCAGGCCCTCAAAGTACTCAAGCAGACGTAGGAATAACGTCCTTGCCCAAAGTAGCAGCAAGCTTCTCAGAAGTATTCTTGAAGACAACATCAGGCGCAGGGCTAGAATCGATCTTGATAACCCTACCCTGCTCCTCGAAGAGATCAACGACGGGCATGCTCGTCTCGACAAAAGTCTTGAATCTCTTCTTGATGCTCTCGGCATTATCGTCTGCCCTACCGCTCGTCTTGCCCCTCTCCAACAACCTCGTCTGCATCACATCCTCAGGGCAATCATAGAAGAGCACGGCGCGGGCGCGGCAGACGGTATCCTCGAACTTGTGAGCCTGGTCCATCTTGCGGGGGAAGCCGTCGATGAGGAAGCGGCCGGTGGTGGTGTTGTCGCGGCGCATGGCGTCCTCCATGGCGTTCTCGAGGAGCTTGACGGTGACCTCCATGGGGACGATGGCGCCGTTCTTAATGCAGTCGTCGATGAGGGCGCCGAACTCGCTGCCGGGGCGGCTCTGCTCGGCGCGGAGGAGGTCACCAGCCGAGAGGTGGATGAAGCCGTATTTCTCGACGAGGCGGGCGCACTGCGTACCCTTGCCGGCGCCAGGACCGCCTAGGACGAAGATGACGGTCACGTCGGAGTCGTTGAAGCGCGGGGTTTCGTCGTCAGCCCCTTTAGAGGCGGATTTAAGTTGGGCGTTCATGTCTGTTAAAAAGGAGTCGAGCGGTTAGTTGGGGATGTAATAACAAGTGAAGAGAGAGTGGCCTCGGCATGGTGAATTTATTATGTGCTGTCCCCCTGAGCTTGGCCGCCCCTTGTCTTCACGTCTCCCCTATCCCTGTGGGGGAACAGAACACCAATAAATAGCTTTGGGCTGGGCGAGTGGAAAGGCTCTGGGATGATGTCACATAGCACACTCGTA
>Ga0164243_10008205_pt1 | contig 15475 bp, 16 predicted proteins | sample OricompcompostOP_FD_108781 | JGI IMG/M metagenome (GOLD analysis project Ga0164243, IMG submission 108781) | Organic Plus compost microbial communities from Emeryville, California, USA - Original compost - Organic plus compost (OP) | ecosystem: Engineered > Solid waste > Mixed feedstock >... | reverse complement strand
GGCTGGGAGCTCGACCGAGTCCGGATCACGCCCGACGGCACCCGCCGGGTGGTTCTTCGACGCAAGATCATCCGGGCGGTCCGCACCGCGTGAGCGGGTCCCGATCGTCCGCACTGCGGGGCCTCTGGCCGACCGTTGGCAGCCGCGGACAAGGCGAGGGTGGTGCGGCGTACGCTCCAAAGTGTCACGGTGACACTTTGCAGCGTTAGTGAACGCTTGAACTCTCACGACAAGCGCAAACTGACACGGTGACAGTTTGGAACCTCAGTTGGAAGGCGGCCGAGATCAGCCAACCGGCTTGATCGAGCGCCGCCGGTCCTCCTGGAGGGCGTACTCGCCCATGCGCCACAGCGACTGACCGAGGTGGTTGCCCCCAGCGCCATCGCGTCGAGCCGCCCCACACCGAGTGCGACGAACCGTTGCTCGGCCGCGGCGCGAGCAACGCCTCGAGATCGGCGGGTACCGCACTCCTCACCAGGAGCTGATCCACAGCTCAGATCTCGTCGAGGAAGCGGTCGAAGACCCGGGTCCCGAACTCGAGGGAGTCCACCGGCACCCGCTCATCGATGCCGTGGAAGAGCCCGGTGAAGTCGAGGTCCGCGGGCAACCGCAGCGGCGCGAAGCCGAAGGAACGCATCCCGAGTTTGCGGAAGTGCTTGGCGTCCGTACCAGCGGAGAGGAGGTACGGCGCCACCAGCGCCTCGGGGTCCTCGGCGAGGAGGGAGCGGGTCATAGCATCGACCAGCGCGCCGTCGTACGACGTCTCCCAGGGCTTCTGGTTCGAGACGAAGTCGATGTCGACGCCCTCGCCGCACAGGGTGCGCAGCGTCTCGAAGAAGTCGTCCTCGAAGCCGGGCAGGAAGCGGCCATCCACGTGTGCCATCGCCTCGGTCGGGATGACGTTCACCTTGTAGCCGGCGTCGAGCATCGTCGGATTGGTGACGTTGCGGAGGGTGGCCCCGAGCATCCGGACGGCGGGGCCGAACTCCTCCACGAGCGACTCGGCGTTCTCCGGCGTCACCTCGGCACCGGCGAGCTCGCCGACCGAGGCGAGCAGTGTCCGCATCGTCGGGGTCATCTGAACCGGCCACTCGTGGGCGCCGATCCGGGCCACCGCGGCGGCCAGCCGGGTGACGGCGTTGTCGCGGTTGATCATCGAGCCGTGACCGGCGCGGCCGCGCGCGGTCAGCCGCATCCACGCCATCCCCTTCTCGGCGGCCTCGATCAGGTAGATCCGCTTGCCGCGGACCGTGGTGGAGAAGCCGCCCACCTCGCCGACCGCCTCGGTGCAGTGGGCCAGCTCATCACGGTGGTCCTCGACGAGCACCTGCGCACCGCGGTGGCCACCAGCCTCCTCGTCGGCGGTGAAGCAGAGCGTGATCGGACGCTGCGGCACGCGCCCGGCGCGCTGCCGGTCGCGGACGACGGTCAGCAACATGGCGTCGAAGTCCTTCATGTCGACCGCGCCGCGTCCCCACAGGCTGAGCCCACCTTCCCCGGCCTCGCGGATCTCACCGGAGAACGGATCGACCTGCCAGTCCTCGGCGGCAGCCGGTACGACGTCGAGGTGGCCGTGCAGCAGCAGCGCATCCTCGCCTGCCGCCGGGCCGGTGCCGCCCCAGTGGGCGATCACCGACGCACGTCCGGGATCGGACTCGTAGATCGTGGCCGCGATGCCGACCTCGTCGAGCAGCCCGGCGACGTACTCCGCCGCCTTGCGCTCCCCCGGGCCGCTCCCGTCGCCGTAGTTCGTGGTGTCCATCCGGATCAGCTCGCGGCAGATCTCGACGACCTCAGTTTTCGGCGCAGTTGTCGGCCCGGTTGTCGGCCCGGTTGTCGGCCCGGTTTTCGGTCCGGTCTCCGGCTGCCCGCGACCCTCAGTCGATCCGAGTGGCTCCATGGCCCCACCGTAGCCAACCGCCTGGCGGAGCGAGCCTCCGCGCCGGATGGCGTTCAACAATCGGCGGGGCTGAGAGATTCCACAGATTTGCCGACAATCGCGACGAGGAGGTGTCAGCGGGACCGTGGTCGGGTTACCGTCATGACAGCCCCGCACCATCGGCCCACCGGAGCGCCCATGTCATTGCACGCCTCACCAGCGACCGAGCACATCGTCGAGCTCGGCCACGTCGGCAAGGTGGTGCGCAACGCGCTCCTCCTGTTGGTCGAGACGGTCGTCGTCCCGACCGCCATCCTCTACGGCTGCATGCAGACCATCGGCACGGTTCCCGGCCTCGTCGGGGTGATCGCCTGGTGCGCCGTGACGATGACCGTCCGCTACCTGTTCGGTGGCCGCGTCCCCTCGACCCTGCTCCTGGTCGTCGGCATCCTGGTCGCCCGTACGGCGATCGCGCTGGCCTGCACCAGCGTCTGGCTCTATCTCCTGCAGCCGATCGCCGCGTCGGTCCTGATGGCGCTGGTCTTCGTCGGCTCCGCGCTGATCGGCCGACCGATCACCCAGAAGCTGGCCCTCGACTTCATCCACCTGCCCGAGCGACTCCTGGCCGACCAGCGGATGCGTCGGGTCTTCATCGAGGTGGCGCTGATCTGGGGCTTCACCCGAGTGCTCGACGCCGGAATCAGCCTCAACTCTCTGCTGAGCTGGGGCGACGACGCCAGCGTCCTGGTGCGCGGGGTTCTCTCGATCGGGCTGACCGCGCTCTCGGTCGCAGGGTGCGCCTACTGGGGCTGGCGCCGGATGCACGGCATTCCCGGCGTCCGCTTCCACTTCGGCAAGAGTCTCGCTTCCTGAGCGCGATTTCTCAGGGTCGCCCGCGATGGGGTCTGATAGCCGGGTGACCACTCGCGCGCTGCTGTCCGCTCACCGCGGCGCAGCCGCGCAGTCCGGCCTTCGCGACAACTCCTGGGAGTCGTTGGCCGCCGCGGTGACGCTGCCGGTCGACTACGTCGAGTTCGACGTCCACCGCACTCGCGACGGCGAGTTCGTGCTCCATCATCTCGACCGCGTCCGCGACCCCGGGGGTCACCGCCTGAGCATCGCGGAGCACACCTACGCCGATCTGGTCGCCGCCGCGGGCGCGCCGCTGGTCCGCTTCGCCGATGCCCTCGACCTGCTCCGCGCCAACGACAAGCTCGCCCATATCGACTTCAAGTTCACCTCGCCCTGGCCGCTGAACCTGCCGCCGTGGACCTCCTATGAGGTCGAGGCTGCCGAGATCGCGCTCGCGGTGATGAAGGATCCGACCTCGTTCATCCTGACCAGTCTGGTCGACGAGTCCGTCCGACTGCTTCGCGACTGGGCCGACCTGCGCTCCCCCGGCACCCTGGTCGGACTCTCCCTCGGCCTCGGCGAGTGGAAGCACGGTCCGATCAAGCAGGTGAAGATCCGGATCTCGGAGGTCTTCCCGGGCCGGCGGCTGGCCCGCTGCCGGGCCAACCTCGTGGTCGTGCAGCACCGCCTCGCCGACGTACGCGTGCTGCGCTGGGCCGGCCGGCGCGGCATTCCGGTGCTGGTGTGGACCGTCGACAAGCCGCGCAAGCTGCATCGGTTCCTCACCGACCGACGGGTATGGATGGTCACCAGCAACCACCCCGGCCGTGCCGAGACCCGGGTGCTCTCCGCCGGCGCCGACCTGGATCCGACGACCCCGCTCGATGACCCGGACGCGCCGCCGTACGGCGACCTCGGCGCGATCGCCTGACGCCCGCCCGCAGGCACTAGCATCCGGTCATGACCCACCGCCTGTTCTCCTATGGAACCCTGCGGCAGGCGAACGTCCAGACCGAGCTCTTCGGCGGCCCGGTACCGACCATCGACGACGCCTTGCCCGGGTGGCGACTGGACTGGGTCCAGATCACCGATCCCGCGGTGATCGCGACCAGCGACTCGGACCGCCACCCGATCCTGCGGCCCGGCCCGTCGGTCCTCGGGGATGCCGTGACCGGAGCCTTCCTCGAGCTCGACGATGCCCAACTCGCACGCGCCGACGCCTACGAGGTCGCGGACTATGTCCGTGTCCAGGTCACCCTCGCCTCCGGACTGAGGGCGTGGGTCTATGTCGCGGCCGACGCCGCCTCCTGACCGAGCGCGGATTCGGTGGATTCCAGAAGCAGACCCGTGACGTCCGGCGCCGAGCCGACGGCCGGTTTCAGCCGCGTGGCCGTCGCGCTGACGGCGCTCTTCTCCGGCGTCACGGTCGCCAATCTGTACGTCGCGCACCCGATCCTCACCCTGATCGGCCAGTCCTTCGGGGTGTCCGGCGATCGCGCCGGGGTCGTCGTCACGATCGGCCAGGTCGGCTACACCCTCGGCCTCTTCTTCGTGATCCCCCTCGGCGACGTCTTCCGGCGGACCCGACTGCTGGCCGTGCTGATCAGCATCGCGTGTCTGGGTGCGGTACTGGCGGCGCTGATGCCGACGCTACCGCTGCTGGCCGCGGCGATGGCGGTGCTCTGCGTCGCCGCGGTCGGCGCGCACATCCTGGTTTCCGCTGCTGGTCGCCGCCACGCCGGCGGAGCGACGCGGACATGCGCTGGTCCTCAACAACTCCGCGATCGTGGCCGGCATCGCCCTCTCGCGGGTGGCCTACGGAGCGATCGGCGACCTGTGGGGCTGGCGCGCGGTCTATCTCGTGGCCGCCGGACTGACCGCCGTCGTGGGCATGGCCGTGATCGCCGTGCTGCCCCGCGAGGCGGTGCGACCGCGCACGTCGTACCGGAACCTGATCCGCTCCACCGCCCGACTCGTCGTCGACGAGCCGACGGTGCGCTGGTCCGCCGCGATCCAGATGCCGGTCTTCGCGGCGTACAACCTGACCTGGGTCATGCTCGCGCTCCTGCTGACCGGCCCCCACTACCACCTCTCGGTCGCCTCTGCCGGGCTCTTCGGGCTCTGTGCCGCCATCACCGTGGTCACCGGTCCGTTCGTCGGGCGGTTCCTGGACCGCGCCGGCAGTCGGCGCTCGATGGCCCTCGGCTGTGTCACCCTCGTACTCGGCGCCGTCGTCATGCTCTTCTCCACACGCTCCCTGGTCGCGGTCGTGGTCGGCCTGCTACTGCTCATCGTCGGCCAGCAGCAGGTCGGCACCGCCAACCAGAGCCGGGTCCTCGCGATCCGTTAGGAGGCCCGCAGCCGACTCAACAGTGTCTACGTGACCGGCAACTTCCTGGGCGGCACCACCGCCTCCCTGCTCGCGGTGGTGATCTACGGCCACTGGGGCTGGCACGGCATCACCATCGCCACCCTGGCCGCGACGCTGCTCGCCACCACGGCACTCGTCCTCGAATCCCGACACGCCCGAAGCAGACCTGCCTCGCCCCGTCGTGACGGGCGCTGCAGTGGGTAGTCCGCTGAAATCAGCAAAGCCCCAGGTCAGACCTGGGGCTTTGCTGTGCATCGCGTGCGCGAGGGGGGACTTGAACCCCCACCCTCTATACGAGGACTAGCACCTCAAGCTAGCGCGTCTGCCTATTCCGCCACCCGCGCGAGTGCGAAGAGAACGTTAGCAGCGACGGAGCCGGGAAACGAATCGGGGCACTGGCACGGCGCGGCCCGCGGCGGCGTACGCCGTCATCGGCTCTCGCCCGCCGCGGGAGCGGTGCCCGGGCCCTGGTCGGAGGCCTCGGTCGCCACATCGGAAGGTGGCGCGCCACGACGTGGAGCGGGTACGGCGGCGCGGCCGGCCTGGGCGGGCACGCGCCACTCGACCACCGTCCCGGCGCCCTTGCCAGAGTTGACGGTGAAGCTGCCGCCGAGGGCGGCGGCCCGCTGCCGTAGGTTGGCCAACCCGCTCTCCTCGCGCTCCTGGGGAAGACCCTTCCCGTCGTCGGTGACTCGCAGGGTGATGTGGTCACCGAGTGCACTGAGGACGACCGAGACCGATGAGGCCGCAGCGTGTCGGGCGGCGTTCGACAGCAACTCGCTGAGCACCGCAACGAGCTGGGGCACCAGCGAGGGCTCGACGCAGGTGCGCACCGGCCCCTCGAAGGAGACCCGCGGCCGGAACTTCAGGCTGCTCGCGGCTCGGTCGCAGACCCGGGTGACCTCGCTCTGCGCGTCGTCGGCCTGATCGGGCGAGCCCAGCTCGAAGATGGTGCGGCGGATGTCCCGGATGGTCTCGTCGAGGTCGTCGACGGCGCGGTCGATGGCCTGGCTCATCCGGGTGGTGTCCTTCGCCCGGAGGGTGCCCTGCAGGCTGAGCCCGATCGCGAAGAGTCGTTGGATGACCACGTCATGGAGGTCCCGCGCGATCCGCTCCCGCTCCTCGTAGAGGCCGAGCCGCTGCTTGTCGCTGGCGCTGCGGGCGATCCTCAGCGCCAGCGCCGCCTGCTCGGCGAAGTTGGTCGGCAGCGCGGGATCGAGCTGATAGAAGACGTCACGCCGCGGAGGTGTCCAGGCGAGCGCGACCACGCCGTCAGCGCCGCGCTCACCGGTCAGTGGCACGAGGATCGCGGGGCCCAGATCGGGCCAGCGCAGCGAGCTGGTCTGGGTTCCGCTCTGGCTGGTGGCGCCCGGGTCGCCGCCGGCCAGGTCCTCGACCGTCAGCGGTCGGCCGGTACGGACGACGGTCGCTTCCAGCGAGTCCTCGGCCACGACTCCCTCGACCGCGGCCGCCTCGGCGGGCACGCCGGCAACGACGCTGAGTCGCAGCAGGCCGGGGTCGGAGCCCACCACGATCCAGGCGACATCGGCCTCGGCCAGCGCGCGAGCGCGATCAGCCACCAACTGCAGGGCGTCGGCACCACTCGCACCGCCGACGAGATTCGCGATCACCTCGGCGGTCGCCGCCAGCCAACGCTCCCGGCGTTCCGCCTCCTCGTGCAGCGTGGCGTTCTCGATCGCCACGCCGGCCGCAGCCGCCAGCGCCACCACGATGCGCTCATCGCTGGCGTCGAACTCCTCGGCGTCGATCTTGTCGGTCAGATAGAGGTTGCCGAAGACCTTGCCGCGGGCCAGGACCGGGACGCCCAGGAAGGAGGTCATCGGTGGGTGGTGCGGCGGGAACCCGTACGACGCCGGGTGAGCCGCCAGCTCGCGCAGCCGGAGCGGCTCGGGGTGATCGATGATCAGGCCCAGAATGCCGTACCCCTCCGGGTAGGGCCCGATCTGCCCGATCTGCTCCTCGCTCATACCGTGCGTGATGAAGGTACGCAGGCGTTGCCGACGGTCGTTCCCGAGGACACCGAGCGCGGCGTACCGCGCGCCGGCGAGGTCGGCCGCGATCTGGACCACGCGACTGAGCAGCTCGTCGAGCGACAGATCCGCAGCCATCGACACCACGGCGTCCAGGAGAAGACGCCAGCGCTGCTGCTCGTCCCGGGCGCGATGGACCCGCTCTAGCACATCCTCGAGCAGGTCGTCCGGTTCGACGTCGTCCGAAGGCCCCTGCGGTGTACCCGCTGGCATCGCGTCCTCCTCCGCCCTGAGCGACGTGAAAGCCAATGTAGCAACGCCGACGACGTCGAGACCGGCGATCCTCAGGCCTGATCGAGATGCTTGGCGGCGAAGACCGCGGCCTGGGTACGACTGGCCAGGCCGAGCTTGGCGAGCACGGAGGAGACATAGTTCTTCACGGTCTTCTCCGCGAGTCCGAGGGTGCGCGCGATCTGCCGGTTGGTGAGTCCCTCGCCGATCAGCTCGAGGATCCGCTGCTCCTGCGCGGTCAGGCTGGCCAGCCGTGGGTCCTGTGTCGGACCCGACCGGATCCGCTCAAGCACCTGCGCGGTCACCGCCGGGTCCAGCGTCGAGAGCCCCGCCGCGACCTGGCGCACCGTGGTGACCAGATCCGTGCCGCGGATCTGCTTGAGGACGTATCCCGAGGCACCGGCCATGATCGCCGAGAAGAGCGCATCGTCATCATCGAAAGAGGTCAGGATCAGCGCCCGGATGTGGGGGTCGACGGAGCGGATCTCGCGGCAGACGTCGATGCCGGAGCCGTCGGGCAGCTTGCCGTCCAGGATCGCGACGTCGGGGCGTAGCGCCGGGATCCGATGCTGGGCCTCCTTCGCCAACCCCGATTCACCCACGACCTCGATGTCGTCCTCCGCCTCGAGGAGTCCACGCAGGCCGCGCCGGACGATCTCATGGTCGTCGAGAAGATAGACCCTGATCGGCGTCCCCGAGGAGCCGTCCGGGACCGCTTCGGCCCCCGCGTGCTCGGACATGGCACTCACCCTAGGTCACGGCGCGGGCGTGGTGCTCCGCCCCGAAGTCAGCCGCCATCACGGCGTGATGACCTGGAACGGCGTCACCACCGCACTCGCCTCGATCCGGCGGTCGAGCGCCCAGTCGACATGCACGACCAGCACCGGGCAGCCCACCCCGCCAAGGACGTCGCGGGCGGTGCTGCCGAGGAGCGACCCGGCGGTGGTCCGGGCGCGGAATCGGCCGATGACCAGCAGGTCGGCATCGCGGGCCCGCTCCTCGAGCACGGCCGTCGGGTGGCCTTGCAGCACGATGACGGCGTACGGCACGGTCGGGTGGTCGCGGGCCACCTCCGCGACCGCGACGCTCACGTCGTGGTGCACCCCGGTCATCGAGAGACCGGCGGGTGCTCGCGGCGTGGCCAGCGGGTCGCTGCTGGGGCCCTCCCAGGCATGGACGACATGGAGCACCGCATCCCGGGCGGCCGCCGCGACGAAGGCGGCGCGCAGTACCTCCTCGTCGGCGGTGTCACGGAGCCCGGCGACCACGACGCTGGGGTCGCCGGGCTGATCGGGCCGGCCGCGATCCACCCAGCCGCTGGGCACGACAGCGACCGGGCAATGCGCCCGGGCGGCGAGGGCGTTCGTCACCGACAGTCCCGGCAGCGGTGCCTGCCGATCACGGTGCCCGGCCGGCAACACCACCAACTCGGCGTCCGTGCTCAGCCCGACCAGAGTGGCCACGACTCCCCCGTGCCGTGCCTCGGTGGAGACCGGAACGGCGCCGCCGAGCAGGCCGGCGAGGCGACGACGACAGGAGAGGAGCAGCCCGGTGACGGCCTCCGCGCCCAGACCGCGCCACCGCCGCAGCGGGAGCGCGGCCGATCCACTTCGCTCGACGTGGACGACCAGGACCGGGCAGCCGCGCCGCAGGGCCTCGCCGGCGGCGTACGCCAGCGCCGGCCCGACCGACTCCTTCCGCGACACCGGGACGACGATTCCACGCGGCTGCCCGGCGGTCCGGCCGGCCTCGACGGTCATCGGCTGCTGGGACGACATGATTCCCTCCTTCGGACGTCTCCACTCTCGCCCCGGCCGCGTCTCCGCCACAGGGGCGCTGGACCGGGCCCGTTCGGGACCTTGGGCCCCCACCGCCGATCACGACCCGACTAGCATCGGGGAGGTGAGCGAGAGAGTCGTCGGCCCCGGGCTGTGCGCGGGCACCGACCAGCACGGCTCCGCGGGACCAGAAGAGGAGGGCGGTCGCGGGACCCACCATGGGCACGACCACGGGCACGACCACGGCCTGACCCCCGACGCCGACCGCCGCTATCTCGCTGCCGCGATGACCCTTCTGGCGCTCTTCATGGCCGCCGAGGTCGTCGTTGCCGTGCTCTCCGGCTCGTTGGCGCTCCTAGCCGACGCTAGCCACATGCTCGCCGACGTCGGCGCTCTGGCTGGCGCTCTGTGGGCCATCCATCTCGCCGCCCAGCCGGCCGCCGGCCGTTGGACCTTCGGTTGGAAGCGCGCCGAGATCCTCTCGGCGGCGGCCAACGGCATCACCCTGCTGGTCCTGGGCGCGGTCGTGCTCGTCGAGGCGGTACGCCGGCTGGCCGGCTCCCCCGAGGTTTCCGGCGGCCCGGTCCTCGCCGTGGCGCTCGTGGGATGCGCGGTCAACGTGGCCGCCGCGTGGCTGATGGCCCGCGCGAACCGGTCGAGCCTCAACGTGGAGGGGGCCTACCAGCACGTGCTGACCGACCTCTACGGCTTCCTCGGCACCGTCGCCGCCGCGATCGTCATCTTGCTCACCGGGTGGACGAAGGCGGACGCCGTCGCCTCGCTCCTGGTGGTCGCCCTGATGATGTACGCCGGCGGCAAGCTCCTGCGCGATGCCGGCCTGATTCTGCTGGAGGCGGCTCCGGACGACCTCGACATCGAGGACGTCCGCGCACATCTGCTCGCCGTCGACCACGTCCTCGAGGTGCACGACCTGCACGTGTGGACGGTGACCTCCGACCTTCCGGCGGTCTCGGCACACCTGACCGTCGACGACGGCTGCTTCCTCAACGGCGACGCGCCCCGCCTCCTCGACCAGGTGCAGGCGTGCCTGACCGGCCACTTCGACGTCGAGCACTCCACCTTCCAGTTCGAGCCAGCCGTGCACGCCGGCCACGAGCCCGGCATGCACTGACGACGGGGTGTTCGGGCCCGGACGACCGGGCACCGGAGCCCATGACGACCCAGCAGGACCGCGTCGACGCGCTACTTGAGGAGCACGGCACCACCTACGCCGAGGATGCTGGCATCACCCTCCGCAACAAACCCGCGCCGCTCTACCAGCTCCTCGTCCTCACCACCTTGGCCTCCACCCGGATCACGGCCGAGATCGCGGTGGCCGCCGCGGGCGAGCTCTTCCGGGCCGGCTGGCGGACACCACAGAGGATGGCTGCGAGCGGCTGGCAACAGCGGGTCGACGCCCCGGGACGGGCGCACTACCGGCGCTACGACGAGAGCACAGCCACCAAGCTGGCCGAGAGCGCTCGCGTCGTGCTCGACGACTATCGGGGCGACCTGCGGCTCCTTCGTCCGAAGCGAGAGGGCAGGAAGGGTGCCGACGAGCTCCGTGCCGCCGTAGCCCGCTTCCCACGGATCGGTCCGACCGGAGCGGACATCTTCGTACGCGAGATTCAGGATCTGTGGGCGATCGGCCCGTACTTCGACGACCGGGCACTCCGCGCGGCGGATCGCCTCGGCCTTCCCGACGCGCCGGGACGGCTCGCCCGCCTCGCTCCCGGTGGCCAGGTGGCCCGGCTCGCCGCCGCACTCGTCAAGGCGGCCTGAGAACGTGTTTGGGAAGTCTCGGCCGTCGCAGCAGGCCACGGGCTTCCAAACACGTTCTGAGGAGAGGGCCGGCCGGGGGCTACGGTGACGCCATGCCCCAGGACTCCCCTGCCCGCCGACCTCCGATCTTCCGGGTCGGATTCGTCACCGGCGCGACGCCCGACAAGTGGGCCCGCGCGTGGCGCGAGCGCCGTCGGGAGCGCCTCGACCTGGTCCCGGTCACGGAGGCGGAGCAGGAGTCGCGTCTGCGTTCTGGTGAGCTTGAGATGTGCCTCGTCCGGCTCCCCGTCGAGCGTGCCGGACTCCACCTCGTGCCGCTCTACGAGGAGCAGCCGGTCGTCGTCTTGGGCAGCGAGCATCTCCTCACCCTGATGGACGAGGTGAGCGTCGACGACCTCGCCGAGGAGCAACTGGTCATCCCGGAGCGCTCGGGCTGGACGCCCGCCGTCGACCAGCTCCCCTGGCCGGTGATGACCGAACGGCAGGCCGTCGAGACCGTGGCCGCCGGGACCGGCGTGGCGATCGTGCCGATGTCGATCGCGCGGCTCCACCACCGCAAGGACGTCACCTACCGTCCGGTTACCGGGCTGGAGCCGAGCCTGGTCGGCCTGGCCTGGCTGAGCGAACGGGACGACGAGCGGACCCAAGCCTTCGTCGGCATCGTCCGCGGTCGCACGGCGAACTCCTCGCGCGGCTGACCGGACGCAGGAGCTCAGCCGGGCAGCTCGCGCCCGAAGATCGCCGCCGTTTCCCGGGCCGTCGGACTTCCGGCGTCGGGATCGGCGCCGGCTGCGACGAGGGCAGCAGCGACCTCGTCGTACCCCTTGAAGACGGCACCTGCCAGCGGGCTCTGGTCGCGATCGTTACGACGGTTGACGTCCGCTCCGCGCTCCACCAGGCCGCGGACCAGCTCGGCGTGCCCGTGGTAGGCCGCCAGCATCACCAGGGTGTCGCCACTCGGACCGGTGAGGTTGACCGGGGCCCCGGCATCGACATAGGCCAACAGCTCCGACCGCCCCTGGCGGGCCATATCCAGCATCTCGTAGCCGATCCGGATCGCCTCGTCCGTGGCGCCATCCGCTGTCTCGTCACTCACTCTCTCAATCTAGTGTCGTGCCCATGAGCCTGCTGCCGCCCGGCGACGCCGCCACTCTCGCCCAGGTCGCCCGCAACGGCCTTCTGGAGGTCCTCGGCACCGATGCCGCGGTGATCGCGCGGGCGCCGGGGCGGGTAAACCTCATCGGCGAACACACCGACTACAACGGTGGCCTGGTCCTGCCGGTGGCGCTGCCGCATGCCACCTACGCCGCCGCGGCACCTCGTGCCGACTCGCGGATCCGGATTGCCAGCGGCCAGCAGGAGGGTGTTGTCGAGAGCGACCTCGGCCGACTCGGACCCGAGCAGCTCTCCGGCTGGGCGGCCTACACCGCGGGCGTCGTCTGGGCGCTCCGGGAGGCGGGCGTGGCGGTGCCCGGCCTCGACCTGTACGTCGACGGGACCGTGCCGCTGGGCGCCGGACTCTCCAGCTCGGCGGCCGTGGAGTGCTCGGTCGCCGCCGCCGTGGCAGCGCTCGCTGGGCAAGCCTGGGACTCGCCCGTGGACGCTGAACTCGGCAGGCTCGTGGTCGCCGCCTGCATCCGTGCCGAGACCGAGGTCGCCGGGGCCCCGACCGGCGGCATGGACCAGACCGTCTCAGTCTTCGCCGAGGCTGGGACCGCGCTGCTCATCGACTTCACCACCGGTGCACACCAGCCGGTGCCACTCGCGCTCGGCGACCGCAGCGTGCTGGTCACCGACACCCGGGTCTCCCACAAGCTCACCGACGGCGGCTACGGCGCCCGCCGGGCCGACTGTGAGAAGGCGGCGGCCGCCCTCGGCGTCCGCACTCTCCGTGAGGCGATGCTCGCGGCGGTCGAGGCGCTCGGCGACGACACCGTACGCCGACGGGCCCGCCACATCGTCACCGAGATCGCGCGGGTGCCGTCCGTGGTGGCCGCGCTCACGCGCGCGGACTGGTCCGCCCTCGGCGAACTCTTCGCCGCGTCGCACGCCTCGATGCGTGACGACTTCGAGATCTCCACCCCCGAGCTCGACCTCGCCGTGGCCACGGCTGTCGAGGCGGGCGCCGACGGCGCCCGGATGACCGGTGGTGGCTTCGGCGGCTCGATCGTGTCGGTCCTCCCGGAGGAGGCCGTCGATCAGGTCTGCGGCTCGATCGACACCGCCTTCGCCGAGGCGGGCTATGCCCGGCCCGGGCACCTGCTGGCCACGCCGTCGGCCGGGGTCGGCCTGCTCGGCTGACCGCGGATCCTCGCCGCGGTGGAAACCCGCGGGTTCACAGGGCATGGTTGGGGTACCCGAGCCTCCATCTCACCAGCGAACGAGACATCGAGCGAAGTCGAGTGAAGGAGAGACGATGCCCAAACTGCCCCTCGGACCGGACGACCTCCGAGCCCTCTCGGCCAGCGCCGCCGAACGCGCCCGGGCGGCGCTGCGTCACCCACGACGCACGGCCGCCCAGGTGGTGAGCGGTTCAGTCGGGTTCCTCGGGGCCGTCGTCGGCACCGTGCGTGAGCGCTCCGACGCACTCCGGCGTCCGGCGCCCGAGCGCGGGGCGACAGCTCCGACGCCCGCCAGCCCACCGCCGCCCGTGCTCACCGAGGAGGAGTCGCTTCCTTCGGATGACCGGGCCGGCGGCGTACCGCCAGCCGTCCCGGCCGACGTCGCCGCCGAGGGCGAGCCGGTGCCGCCGGAGCATCTGCGCGGCCCGGCGCCACACATGCCGGCAGCGCTCGCCAGAGACATCGAACGCGACTTCGATGACGACATCCCGGGGATCAGCTCCGGGCGCCCGGACTGACCCGGATCGGTCAACCGAGGTTGGCCGCCAGCCACTCGCCCAGTGCCTGCGAGCTGCGGTGCACGACTGTGGCCCAGCTCAGCGCCGACTCGTCGGCCCGATCCGAGACATGCTTCACCAGCCGAACCGGTACGCCGCCAGAGCGGGCCGCCCACGCGATCGCATAGCCCTCCATATCGACCAGATCGGCCTGCTCGGCGAGCCGCGCTCGGACCACCGGGTCGCTGACGAACATGTCACCGGTGGCGAGCCGCACGTCGCCCGGGCCGAGCTCCAACCACTCCTGTGGGTCATACCCGAAGGCGCGTAGCGCGTCGGCCGAGAGGTCGTGGTTGAGCACCCGGGAGACCACGTGGAGCCCTTCGAGGTGGTCGTGGAGCGCGCCACAGGAGCCGATATTGACCACTTCGGTGATCGTCGGGTCCTGGGCGAGCGCCCGGGTGACTGCGGTCGCCGCAGCGACCTTGCCGACGCCGGTGACGACGACCTGTAGGCCGTCGGGCACGTGCTGCGCCTCTTCCGGGGTCGCGGAGACGACCAGGACGTGACACGGCGACGGCATGGCCGAAGCCTAGTGACACGCCCGCCCCCTACTTCAGCTCGGCACTGGTAAGGCCGAGCACCCGACGGGCGACGATCAACTGCTGGATCTGCTGGGTGCCCTCGAAGATGTCCAGGATCTTGGAGTCGCGGGCCCACTTCTCGAGGAGTTCGCCCTCGGCGTACCCCACCGACGCACACAGCTCCACGCAGGAGAGCGTGACATCGGAACCGACCCGGCCGGCCTTGGCTTTGGCCATCGACGCCTCCAAGCTGTTGGGCTTGCGGTTGTCTGCCATCCAGGCGGCCTGAAGCATGAGCAGGTACGCCGCCTCCCAGTCCGCCTCGAGTTGCAGGAACTTCGCCGCCGCGGCCGATTGGGCGTAGCTCGGACGGTCGTAGTCGACCTCGACGCCGGCCTCGGCAAGCAGCTCACGGGTGTGGTCTAGGGCAGCACGTGCGCAGCCGACCGCCATGGACGCGACCAGCGGACGGGTGTTGTCGAAGGTGGCCATCGCTCCTGCGAAGCCCTGCTTGACGTCGATCTCCGGGCTGCCCAGGAGATTCTCCGCCGGGACGCGACAGTCGGTGAAGCTGATCGTGGCGGTGTCGGAGGCCTTGATGCCGAGCTTGTGCTCGAGTCGCTCGACCGTCATCCCCGGCGTGCCCTTCGGCACCACGAAGCTCTTGATCGCGGCCCGGCCGAGCTCTCGGTCGAGTGTCGCCCAGACCACGACGGCGTCGGAGCGGTCACCGGAGGTGACGAAGATCTTCTCGCCGTTGAGTACGTAGTGGTCGCCGTCCTTCGTGGCGGTGGTCGTGATGTTGGCGGAATCGGACCCGGTCCCGGGCTCGGTGATCGCCATCGACGCCCACACGCCCTTGAACCGCTCGAGCTGTTCGTCGTTGGCCACCGAGGCGATCGCGGAGTTCCCCAGCCCCTGACGCGGCATCGAGAGCAGCAGGCCAACATCGCCCCAGCACATCTCGGCGACCGACATGACCGAGGCCATGTTGGAGCCGTTACGAACCCTGCCGCCATCGGGGGCGCCGTCCCGCCGTACGCCGGTCGCACCCGCTCCCTCGCCGGCCCCGGACTCCGCCAACCCGTCCGCCAGCGCCGCGAGCATG
>Ga0164243_10008204_pt1 | contig 15477 bp, 11 predicted proteins | sample OricompcompostOP_FD_108781 | JGI IMG/M metagenome (GOLD analysis project Ga0164243, IMG submission 108781) | Organic Plus compost microbial communities from Emeryville, California, USA - Original compost - Organic plus compost (OP) | ecosystem: Engineered > Solid waste > Mixed feedstock >... | reverse complement strand
CGCTGGCCGTTGATGCCCTCGCTGGCGACACGGGTCAACTCGGCATTCATATTGACCGTTTCGCGATTGATGCGACGCAGACGCCGAATGAAGGCGCGCGCAATCAGTACAGATACGGGCAACATGACCAGAATGATCAGCGTGAGCATCCAGGACATGTAGAGCAGCACGCAAATCAGCGCAATCACGACGAGCGTTTCGCGCACCAGGACGGTGATCACATCGGTGGCGTAGCCAGTGACGTTGCCGGCATCGATGGTAAAGCGGTTCAGCAACCGGCCGGTATCGCCCCGCTTGAAGTCCGCGTCCGGCAAGCCGAGCAGGCGCTCGAACATGTCGCGGCGCATGCCGAGCAGGACATTATTAGCCACCCAGGCCAATAAGTAATCGCTGAAAAAGTTACATACTCCCCTCAAGAAGATCAGACCCACCACGGCGAGGGGAATCGCCCACACGTAATACGGCTTGGTGCCGGCGAAGCCTTCATCGAGCAAGGGCTTCATGATGATGGCCAGCGTTGGCTGTGTAGCGGCGGCTCCAGCCATGAGCAGGATCGCCAGCAGCAGGCCCTTCCAGTAGGAGCCGACGCGGCTATAGACACGTTTCCAGAGTTCAGCCTTGACCGGATGAGATCCGGCGGGTGCGTGACGTGAGTCAGAATTCAAGAGGTGGCTCGCTTTAATACAATTGTGCTCGGGATTGTACCGTTCGACCGTTCCAAGGAACCGAAGTTGCCCACACCAGAGATTTCTTGCCTGTATGTCCGTCTGCCCAACTGGGTTGGCGATGTTTGTATGAGCCTGCCTAGCCTGGCGCTGCTGAGCGCGACTGGCTTGCCGGTTGTCGTCTGCGCACGCCCCTGGGCGCGCGATTTGTTGGACGGCGTGGTCAAACATGATTTCATCCCGATGAAGGGCCGCCTGAAGGAGGACTATCGAGCCGTGCGCGAACATCGGCGTAGTTGGGGCGCAGCGGCGAAGCGAGTGCGGGGCGTGACCCTGCCCGACTCTCTCTCGAGTGCCGCGACGTTTCGGCTGGCCGGAATCCCCAGTGCCGGCTATCGGGACGATGGCCGCAGCCTGCTGTTGCGCTGGCCGATTGCCAAGCCGGACCCGAGCCTGCATGCCGTGCAATCCTGGTATTACCTGACACGCAGCGCGTTGACGCGTTGGGGACTGCCGACAGGTACGGAACAGCCCGGCCCGACATTGAATCTACCCATCACTGCGGCCCAGCAAGAGGCGGCGGATGCACTGTTGCGTGAAGCCGGTCTGACGGCACAGCGTTTTGTGTTGATTGCCCCCACGGCCACGGGCCTGCACAAAGGCAAAGTCAAAGTCTGGCCACATTTTGATACGTTAACGCGTGCGTTACAGGCACATGGCCATACCGTGGTAATGTGCCCTCCTCCTGCCGAGGTTGAGCAAGCGCAGCGCAATGCACCGACGGCGCGTCTGCTGCCTGCCACCCCCCTGGGAGCGTTTGCCGCGCTGACGACGCGCGCCTCATTGGTGATATGCAATGATTCCGGGGTGTCGCACATCGCCGCGGCGGCTGACGCATCGCAACTGACGCTATTTGGTGTCACTAGTCCAGGACGTACGGGCCCCTGGTCGCCTCGTGCGGTTTGCCTTGGATCGGACGGGAACTGGCCTGCTGCCGACGACGTCGAACGAGCAGTCGGCAACCTGCTGCAACCTGCTTGACCGGATTTTTTACATGACTTTTACGAATTACCTGGCCAACCTCATCATTCCGCAAAACCTCTGCGTGACTTTTGTCGTTCTGGGTTTGGTATTGGGCCTGTTTCGCTTGCGCAAGACGGGCGCTGCCCTCGCTGCAGCAGGGATCATCTGGCTGACTGCCTGGTCGCTGCCTGCGACGTCGATATGGTTGGGCGGCTCGCTTGAGGCACGTTACCCGCACCTGCCTGCAGCGGAGTTGCCCGTCGCCGACGCCATTGTGGTGTTGGGCGGCAACACGGCGAATGGGCGGGCCAACTGGTTTTTACCCTACGATAAGGACACCGCGATCGTGCGGGTGGATACCGCCACCAATCTGTACAAGGCCGGGCGCGCGCCCAAGGTGGTCTTGTCAGGCGGGGCGCTGGAAGGCGATGTCAGCGAAGCTCGCGGCATGGCCTATACGATGAAGCAACAAGGCGTTCCAGAAAGCGCGCTGGTGCTGGAGAACGCCAGCCGCACGACCTATGAAAATGCCACGCAGACCGAAGAAGAGCTGAAAGAGCATGGATTCAAGCGCATCCTGCTGGTGACCTCCGCGCTGCATATGCCGCGCGCGATGGCCGCCTTTTCCAAGCAAGGCGTATCTGCCATCCCGGCCTCGACGCCGCCACAGATTTTCTTGCCGCCCGACGGGTCGGTGACGCCTTGGTTACCGCATATGCGAACGCTGGATGCCAGCCGCAGCATTATCAAGGAATATGCCGGCCTGCTCGTGTATTGGTTGCGGGGATGGGTGTAAACGTGGGCGCATCCATCGAATGCCGTGCTGGATGCGGCGCATGCTGCACGGCACCCTCGATTTCCAGCCCAATTCCCGGCATGCCGCACGGCAAGCCGGCGGGTGTGCCCTGTATCCAGCTGGATGACATGAAGCGTTGCCGGATTTTTGGTCAGCCTGAGCGGCCATCCTGCTGTTCGGGTCTGCAACCCTCATTGGAAATGTGCGGCCGCGATCGCGATGAGGCGCTTCAATGGTTGGCGCGCCTCGAGCTCGAAACCTCGCCACTGAAGCATCCCTTGTAATGGCTCTCTGATCGGTCGATGACCGGCATGCCGAGCGGGTGGAAACCTGCCACGATGAGACCCTTTGAGGGATAGATACTATCAACAGGTCTCTGGCGTCAGCTCAAGCCGACACAGTATTTCGATAAACGTCCAAGGTCGCTCGAGCAAAATCGTCGAGACCGAAAAAGTCGACGGCACTACGCCGCGCTGCGGCGCCCATGATGGATACCCGGCTGGGGTCTTGCAACATCGAGGTCAAAGTCCTAGCAATGGCGGGAACATCGCGCACGGGCACGATCCAGCCATCTTCGCCGTCTCGCACGTTTTCCGGCAGGCCGCCCGCATTGCTGACCAATGCAGGCAAGCCCAGCGACATCACTTCTCGACAGGCATACGACAAGGCTTCACGATAGGAAAGCACGAAGCCGACATGGCAACAGGCCAACGCGTCGCGGACGTCGTCCAGCAAGCCGGGAAAAAACACCTGGTCCTGCATGCCTGCCGCGCGCACGCGCGCACGCTTGTCGTCATTGGGCAGATCGCCTGCCACGAGAATGAAAATGCGTTCGCGCAAATCCGTGGGCAGGCTGCCTGCGGCGTCGACCAGATCAAGCCAACCCTTTGCATAATCGGTGCCACCGGCGCTGCCAAGCAGCAAACGGCCACGCCAGGAAGGACCGAAATAGTGATCGCGCAGCGCTTCTACCGAAGTAGATTCGGTCTCTGGAGACTGCGTGACATCAAGAGGCGCAAAATAGTCGGTATCGATACCATGCCGGATCGTAGTGATCGGCACACGCCGATATGGCGAGGCCATCAGCATGTTTCGCACAAAGTCGCTGACGGCAATGACATGATCGGTCGCCATGGCGGCCCGCATGCGATGCCCCAAGGAATCCAGCGGGTGATCGTTATGCTTGGTGAACACAACGCGCGGACGATGGCGCATCCCGATCAATGCGAGCATGACCTGCTTATGGTCTGCCGAACCGTTGACATGGATGATGTCGTAGCGCTCCTGCGCAATCAGACGCCTCAATGCTGCGCGCTCGCCAAACCAGGATGACAGCCGAGTCGTGAAACGCATGCCAACGGTGCGAACACCGGGAATGGCGCCCGCATAGCGAAACAGCCGGCTCGTCTCCGGCGCAGCAACGGTGATCTGATGATCACCCGCCAGCGCCTTTGCCAGACTGGTGATGTAGGTCGTATGGCCGCCCCCGTTACGCGGTTGGAAATTAGTGTAAAGGATCTTCACTTCAGAGAATTATTTACCCTGATCAGACAGAAAGCTAAGCTTGGCGTAGCGAAAAAAACTGCCTGCCGCTGCCGTCACTGCCAGCACCAAGCCGTGGCGCCCGTCCAGAAACCCCCGACGAATCAAATAAATACGCACAAAGGTCCAAAAACCATGCCCCATTGCGCTGAACACCGTCGCCCGTTTGCCACGGGCGTACATCATTGCGGCGGCATCTGAAGAATAGCGGTTGATCTTGTTGATCAGCGCATCGAGATTGGGATAGGGATAATGCTCGAAATGCCCCTTCAGTTGCAATACGGGGCCTTGCGGCACGACACGTTCGTGTACGGCAGCGTCGGTAAAGCGCCCGGTGCCCCGCTTGAATAAGCGCAGCACATAGTCGGGCCACCAGCCGCAGTGGCGAATGAAACGGCCGCAGAATTCCGACAACCGGGGGATCTCATAGGCGTCGGCCTTCGGCGCCGCGAGTACCGCCTGGATCTCGCGGGCCAATTCCGGTGTGACACGCTCGTCGGCATCAATGGACAGGACCCAATCACCAGTGGCCAGATCGAGCGCACGGTTTTTCTGTGGCCCGAACCCTGGCCAATCGGAGGTGACTTCGACATGTGCGCCAAAATCGCGCGCGAGCTCGACGGTATTATCCGTGCTGCCGGAATCCACCACGATGAACTCGTCGGCAAAGGCTACCGACTCCAGGCAGCCCACGATGTGCTTGGCCTCGTTTTTGGTGATGATGATGACCGAGAGCTTCATTTGCGATTCCTCAGCCGTCTTTTCCATGCTTTCCATGCATGATAACGAGGCCCGATGATGGGATGACGGGACATCCAGATGCGGCGGTTCAGCCAGGATCCGCCGAGGTTGCGTACCGCAAACCGATAGATGTGTTCGGGATTGGCGCCTGGCAAGTTCTGGCCTAAGGCGTCTGTGGTGTACAGATGTTTGAAGCCTGCCTCGCGGGCCATCTGTACGTAATCGTCGTCAAAGTAGCCCTGCGGCCAGCACAGGTGATCGCTGACGCCGCCCAGCTCGTGAATCAAGGCGGAACGGGAATCCTTTAACTCTTGGGCAACGTGTTTGCGTTTGGCATCAACGTCGGGGCCGCATTCTTTGTCCCAACGCGTATGGGTATGCGTATGGGAATGCACCTCGAAGGTCCCGGCCGCCAACATCGCGCGCACCTCACTCCAGCGCAGCATCACCTCGTCGGTGCGGCCCTCGGCGACCAGGCGCTTGCTTTCATGATGATCGGGCGAATGGGGCACGGGCAAGCCCTGCCCCGCGTAAGGCCGCACGTCTCCCTGGCCGAGCCAGCCTGTGATCAGAAACAGGATGGCTTTCATGCCATAGCGTTGCAGAACCGGATGCGCGTATGTCCAGTTGTTCAGATAACCGTCGTCAAAGGTGATGAGAACGGATTTTTCCGGAACGGTACCGCCAGCCAGATAATCGGCGAACTGTTGGCCGCTCAGCGAGGTATAGCCTGCGCGGGCCAAGCCTGCGATCTGCTGTTCAAACACCTCGGGCGTCACGGCAATCATGCCGCCTGCCGGGTGAACGTGGTGATACATCAGGACGGGAATATTGGGCGCGTTAGACATGCGGAGTCACTCTCGAGCACATTACGCCAGAGCGGCGCGACGGTGGGGCTGGGCCGCACGACCGTTGGCGCGGTTCGCGGGCGCGCGATCGTTGGCGGCAGAGTTCACGATCGGCGCTCCGCCAACCATTTACGATAGATCGCCTCGGTGTTCTCCGCCAAACGCGCGGGAGAGAATACGCCCTCTTCCCACACCATGCGACGGCCGGCGTCGCCCATCTGGCGGCGCAGTTCGGGGTTGTCGATCAAACGCTCCAACGCGCTTTGCAACGCGGCGTGATCATGCACGGGGACCAGGATGCCTGTCACGCCGTCGCGCATCATTTCGGACACGCCGCCGACGTCCGTGCCGATGACCGGCAGACCGGCGGCTTCGGCCTCGACGTATACCGTGCCGGACGCCTCTTGTTCGGTGGCCAGCGCAAACAAATCAAAGCCCGCCAGCAGGTTGGGCACATCGCGCCGCGTCCCCATCAGGTGGATGCGGTCCTGCAGGCCCAGTTCCTGAATGTAGCGCTGCGTGTTTTCGAACGTCGGCGAACCGGAGCCCACAAATACCATGTGCAGCTTGGGCCGCGTCGCCATCAAGGGGCGCATGGCATCGATCAGGCTTTTATGGCCTTTGGCCGCGCGCATCACGGCGACACAACCCACCACGATATCGTCCTCGGCCAGACCCAACTCGCCACGCAACGTCGAGTGTTCGACAGGCGGCGGCAGAACCACGGGGGAGTACAGCGTAGCGGTATGTTCGGCGGGCACACCCCGGCTGATCAAATAGCGGCGCACATACTCGCTGACCGTGGTGACGCGATGCGGCAGCCACGTGTAGGACAGCATGGATCCGACTTTGCTGGCCAAATGGCGCGTGCGCACGATGAGCGGCGTACCGGCCAGACGCCCCGCCGTGCCGGCGATCAGGGTATCAATACGGCTGTGCGTATTGACCACATCGTAATTTCCCTCCAGGAGAATGCGCCGCACGGCGACTACGCCCTTGAGGTATTTGACCAAGCCGCCCATGGGAACGGTATGCACGGTAAACCCCGCGTCGCGCAGACGCGGTACTAACTGGGCTTGCGGCTGGCAAACGGCCTCGATGTGATGGCCGCGCGCGCGCATGGCATGCATTTCCTTGAAAATGCGATGTTCCTGCCCGCCGAATGCGACGGCCGCCTCGGAGTGGAGTATGCGTAGCGGTTGCATCAGTAGGTCACCTCTACCCCGTCAGGATTCGCCCAGGCAGTCAAGTTGTCAAGCAAGGTATCAGCCATGCGCACACGCCATTCCTCGCCCAGCCGTACCGTGCACAAGAAGTTGTCACGCTCGTAAATAATATCAACGGGCACGCCAGGAACGCCATTCTCGGGCTCGGCCCGGAATGGATTGAGCATCTGGTAGAGGCGTTTGGCATCGGCCTGGCCGTTGAGCTTGACGCGCAGCGATTTCGCGCGCGCCTCGCGGGCCAACTGCAAATCGTAAAGCTGCTCCGCCACGATGCGCATACCGCCGGAATAATCGTCATTGCTGACTTTGCCCTGGACGATGATCAACTGGTCTTCGCGCAAGCGGGAACGGTGTTTTTCGTACAGCTCGTTGAAGACTGAAATTTCCAATTGGGCGGTGCCGTCATCCAGAACCGCAAATACCATTTTGCCGCGTCGGGTCATCATCGTGCGCACGCCCGCCAACACACCGCACATCCACTGCAAATCTCGCTGTGGTTCGATACGTGCCAGTTGCGTGGGCACGATGCGGCGGACCTCGTCGCGCCAATGATCGAACAAATGGCCGCTGAAGTAATAACCCAGCGCCGATTTTTCCTCGGTCAGCTTGGTGTGCAGGTTCCACGGAGCGACCTTGCTGAGCTCGCCAGCAACCACGTCGCCGCTGTCGTCTCCAAACAAGGAGGCCTGATTCGCGCTGCGAGCGGCCTGTTCGGCGGCTTCCATCGCGGTGCCAACCGAGGCCAACATCGCCGCGCGGTTAGGCTCAATGGTGTCAAACGCACCGGCACGAATCAGCGCCTCGATCGTACGCCGATTGACAGCATGCTTGTTGACGCGCCGGCAGAAGTCGAACAGATTTGCAAAGGGTCCATCGGCCTTGCGTGCGCGCAGAATTTCCTCGACAGCACCCTGCCCCGTTCCTTTGACTGCTCCCAAGCCATAGCGCATGGTGCGCGGCGGTTTACCCTGTTTGGTGTGCTCGTCTTGTACAGGCTCGAACCGGTAACCCGACGCGTTGACGTCGGGGGGCAGCACCAACACGCCGTTTTCCTGAGCATCGCGGCAGAAGATCTGCACCTTGTCCGTGTCGTCCATATCCGACGACATCGTGGCTGCCAGAAATTCGGTCGGGTGATAGGCCTTGAGCCAGGCGGTCTGATAGGAGATCAGCGCATAGGCCGCCGAGTGCGATTTGTTGAAACCGTAGCCGGCGAATTTTTCCATCAAGTCGAACAGCTTGACGGCCAGATCCGGGTCGTGGCCCTTTTCCTTGGCGCCTTTTTCGAACAACTCGCGGTGCTTGGCCATTTCCTCAGGCTTTTTCTTGCCCATGGCGCGGCGCAGCAAGTCAGCGCCGCCCAGCGAATAGCCGCCGATGATCTGCGAGATCAGCATCACCTGCTCTTGGTAGACGATGACCCCGTAGGTGCTTTTCAGCGTGTTTTCCAGATCGGGGTGGAAATAATCCACCGCCGCACGACCGTGTTTACGGTTGACGAAGTCATCCACCATGCCGGATTCCAACGGACCCGGACGGTAGAGCGCCAACATAGCGATGATGTCTTCGAAGTTGCTGGGCCGAAGCTTTTTCAGCAGTTCTTTCATCCCGCGCGATTCCAGCTGGAACACAGCCGTGGTATTGGCATCGCAGAGGATTTTGTAGGCAGCCGGGTCATCGAGCTCGAGCGACATGATGTCGAAGTCGCGCTTGGATTCATTGAACTGGCGCACATAGCGCACGGCCCAGTCCAGAATCGTCAAGTTTCGCAGCCCCAGAAAGTCGAACTTCACCAGGCCCGCAGCCTCGACGTCGTCTTTATCGAACTGCGACACCGCGCTGTTTTCCTGACCCGGCTGGCAATACAGGGGGCAGAAATCGGTAAGTTTGCCCGGCGCGATCAGCACCCCGCCCGCGTGCATGCCGATGTTGCGGGTCAAGCCCTCCAGGGGCTGGGCCAGGTCGACCAGCGCGCGGACTTCTTCTTCTTGTTCGTAGCGTTCTTTGAATGCCGGCTCCTCTTTCAAGGTCCGGTCGAGCGACCATGGATCGGCCGGATTGAACGGAATCAGCTTGGACAGGCCATCGCAGAAGAGATAAGGCATGTCCAGCACCCGCCCCGCATCCCGGACCACGGCTTTTGCGCCCAGCGTACCGAACGTCGCAATCTGGCTCACGGCCTCGCGGCCGTATTTCATCTTGACGTAGTCGATGACGCGTTCGCGATTGTCCTGGCAAAAGTCGATATCGAAGTCGGGCATGGACACCCGCTCGGGATTCAGGAACCGCTCGAACAGCAAGTCGTAGCGGATCGGATCCAGATCGGTAATGCCCAGCGCGTACGCCACCAGTGAACCCGCCCCCGAACCCCGGCCCGGGCCGACCGGCACGCCGTTGTTTTTGCCCCAGTTGATAAAGTCCTGAACGATCAGGAAGTAACCCGGAAAGCCCATCTGAATGATGGTTTTGCATTCCCAGCGCAGACGCTCGTAATACTGCTCGCGCTTGGCGTCGCGAACAGCCTGGTCGGGGAACAGGAATTCCAGGCGCTTTTCCAGGCCAGCCTCGGAGAGCTGTACCAGATAGTCATCCAGAGACACGCCCTCTGGTGTGGGAAAAATAGGCAGCCGCGGCTTGCCCAGTACCAGCGTCAGATTGCATCGCTTGGCGATTTCGATGGTATTGGCCAGCGCCGACGGCACATCGGCAAAGCGGCGCGCCATTTCTTCGGAGCTGAGCAGGTACTGCTCTTTTGTAAAACGGCGCACGCGGCGCGGATCGGCCAGGATCTCGCCCTGAGAGATACATACACGGGCCTCGTGAGCCTGAAATTCGCTTTCGTCCAGAAACTGCACGGGATGCGTGGCCACGACCGGCAGTCCGGCCTCGGCGGCCAGGCGCATGGCAGCCTGGGTATAGGCTTCGTCGCCATCGGCACCGCTGCGCTGCAGCTCGATGTAAAAAGCCCCCGGGAATAATTGCCCCCATTGCCTCGCCAGCGACAGCGCCGTGACGGCATTGCCCGCATCCAAGGCATGCCCGATATCGCCGCCCCGCCCCCCAGAGAGCACGATCAGCCCCTCTCGGCCCGCCAACCACTCACGGCGGATTTCGGCACGGCCTCTACCCTGGTTGGTCAAAAAAGACTGCGTCAGCAGTTCGCAGAGGTTCAGATAGCCTTTGTGGTTGCGTACGAGCAACAGCAAGCGGAAAGGCTTGTCGGGATCATCGTCGTTGGTCAGCCAGACATCGCAGCCCGCAATGGGTTTCACGCCCTTTCCACGCGCGCCTTTATAAAACTTGATCAGCCCGAAAATATTCGACAGATCCGTGAGGGCCACGGCGGGCTGGCCCAGTTGAGCGACCCGTTTGATCAGGTCAGGCACGCGCACAATACCATCCACCACCGAGAACTCGGAATGGACGCGCAAATGGACAAAGGCAGGCTTGGAGATAACGGCTTCAGACATGGTCGGAATTGTACCTAGTCGGCCGTCTGGGCGGGCACGCCAGCCCCCCACTCCGTCATATTTTGCCAAGCTATGAGAAAATAGGTCGTCTTTTTATCAAATGGCTCTCGACGAGCTATGCGTTATGAAGTGGCTGATTCCTGTTATCTGGCTGGCCGCCATCCTGTTTGCACATTTTCGAGGCCGTGTGCGTTTGCGCCTTTCTCGCCAGCTGTTGGACCAATCCGCGCTGCTGGCGCCAGTCAATGCGTTCATGGTCCTGTGCTCCCGTGTGCCGACCACACCCTATTTGCCGTCGCGCGAGATCCCCGAGTTGCAAGTCCTGGACGACAACTGGGAAGTCATCCGTGACGAAGCGCTGAAAATGGCCGAGCTGCGCCGCATCAAAGCGGCGGAGAAGCACGACGACATCGGCTTTAATTCATTTTTCAAATATGGCTGGAAGCGCTTTTATCTGAAATGGTATGACGCCCGTCATCCGTCAGCCGAGGAACTGTGCCCGCGCACCGTCGCCATTCTGAAAAGCCTGCCCAAGGTCAAGGCAGCCATGTTTGCCGAACTGCCTCCTGGAGGCAAGCTCAACAAGCACCGGGATCCCTTTGCGGGCTCGCTGCGCTATCACCTGGGCCTGGCTACCCCTAATGATGACCGATGCCACATCATCGTCGACGGCGAGCCGTATAGCTGGCGTGATGGTGAGAGCGTGGTGTTTGACGAAACCTACGTCCACGAAGCCCACAACCAGTCTGAGGCCAATCGCATTATTTTGTTTTGCGACATCGAGCGTCCGCTGAAATGGCGATGGGCCGAGGCATTTAACCGGTGGTTCGGGCGCGTCGTGATGTCGGCGGCCAGCTCGCCGAACGATAGCGGCGATCAGACCGGCGCCATCAACAAGCTGACGCACGCGCACTGGGTCATCGATCAAAAGCGCAAGCAGTTCAAGGCGTGGAATCGTACGGTGTACAAGATCACCAAGGTGGTATTGATTGCGCTGGTGATTGTCGGGTTCTTGGCGCTGTAATTGTCATTGCCACTACTGAGCCGATCGAGTTTTATCATCGCGGTGCAATGGTCGATTGTCGTGACCGACGGGTCAGGGATGCCGCACGCGTACGAAAAAAAGAGTGTTTGATTGTCTAGCACTCGACGATATTCACCGCTAACCCCCCGCGGGCTGTTTCTTTGTATTTTGTTTTCATGTCTGCGCCGGTTTCGCGCATGGTCTTGATAACCGAGTCGAGTGACACGTAATGTTGACCGTTTCCGCGCAAAGCCATACGCGCGGCGTTGACGGCTTTGACAGAGGCCATCGCGTTACGCTCGATACAAGGGATCTGGACGAGACCGCCCACCGGATCACAGGTCAGACCCAGGTTGTGTTCCATGCCGATTTCGGCTGCGTTTTCGACCTGGTTCACGGAGCCGCCCAGCACAGCCGCTAGCGCCCCTGCCGCCATGGAACAGGCGACGCCGACCTCGCCCTGGCAACCGACTTCGGCGCCAGAGATCGAGGCGTTATATTTGTATAACAAGCCTATCGCTGCGGCCGTCAACAGAAAATCGCGTGCGCCCTGGGCGTTGGCGCCCGGGACAAAGCGGTCGTAATAGTGCAATACAGCTGGAATAATGCCCGCCGCCCCGTTTGTGGGCGCTGTCACCACGCGCCCGCCCGCGGCGTTCTCCTCGTTGACGGCCATGGCGTACAGATTGACCCAGTCCATGACGGACAAAGGATCGGACAATGTGCGCTCGGCCCGCTGTGTCAGGCTGCGATATAGCTCGGGCGCACGGCGGCGAACCTTCAGCGGACCGGGCAAGTCGCCATCTGCTTCGGGGTAATTGATGCCGCATCCGCGGCTGACACAATCCTGCATGACTTGCCAGATGCGATCCAGCGCGGCATCAACCTCTGCCTGCGTACGCCACACGAGTTCGTTGCGCATCATCAATTGCGCCACCGTACAGGACTCGGCGTGGCACATCTCCATCAACTCGCGACTGGTGCGAAAGGGAAACGGCAACTGATCGTGCGCCGCGATGATCTGGCTGTTCGATGCGCCTGCGGTCACCACAAAACCGCCGCCCACCGAAAGATAACGGGCTTCGCGCAGGGAATTGCCCGCCGCATCGAAGGCATGGAATTTCATACCGTTAGGGTGCTCGGCCATGGCCTCGCGGCGATAAAACAGGATGTGCTCTTTCTCGATGAAGGGCACTGGGAAATGGCCCAGCAATGCGAGGGACTTGCCCGTGCGTACCGACTGCAGCAAGCCCGCGATCGCCGACGGGTCAACGGTATCAGGCGCCTGCCCCATCAGCCCCAGGATGACGCCTTTGTCGGTACCATGCCCCTTGCCAGTCGCCCCCAGGGATCCATATAGCTCTACCCGCACCGAGGCAACCTGAGACAGCAGTTGATCCCGCTCCAAGCCCTGGGCAAATAACAGCGCGGCTCGCATTGGTCCCACCGTATGAGAGCTGGACGGCCCGATGCCGATTTTAAAAAGATCAAAAGCGGAGACTGCCACGGTTAACCTCTGTAAAAGGGAGGATGAGGATCATATAGACATGATACGCGGAGGACAGCGACGTAATCGACAATGCTGGTCAAACTGGGGACAGAGAGATAAGGTATGAATACAAGAGCTCGGATTTCCCTGCTTGACGACGATTTCCCTTCGCCCCCGGGCGTGCGATCATTGGATATGACAGGTTTGTTTCAATCCAGATCCAACGGCCCGTGGCGTTGATTTTTTCAGGCTGACTATGTCGGGACTCATACCCCTCCTCGATTTTGCGGGATACGTGGCGCTGCTGTTATGGGGCGTGCACATGGTACAGACGGGCGTGCAGCGTGCGTTCGGCGCCGCCTTGGGAGCAGCGTTAGGGCGCGCCCTGGGAACGCGATTACGGGCGTTTTCGACGGGGTTGGGAATCACTGCGGCGTTGCAGAGCAGCACGGCGACGGGGCTGATGATCACGGGTTTTGCGGCCGGCGGCCTCGTAGGCCTCGCGCCCGCGCTGGCCGCCATGCTGGGCGCCAACGTAGGCACGACCCTGATCGTTCAGTTGCTGTCATTCGACCTGACCGCGTTGGCCCCTATCCTGATTTTGGCCGGGGTATGGATGTTTCGCCGTTACCCGCCGGGGCGTACCCGTGACCTGGGCCGGGTATTCATAGGCCTGGGATTGCTATTGCTGTCGCTGCATCAACTGGTGGAGCTATTCGCTCCGCTGCAAGATGCACCTTTGCTGGAGCAGATACTGGATGCATTGGGCACGCAACCCGTCGCCGCGGTACTGCTGTCCGCGGCATTGACCTGGGCTGCACACTCGAGTGTGGCCATCGTCGTGCTGATCATGTCGTTATCGGAGCATCATCTGGTCTCGCCCGCGCTGGCGTTGGCACTGGTGCTGGGCGCCAATCTGGGCACGGCCGTCAATCCGATGATCGAAGGCGTCACCGGCGACGACCCTGCCGCTCGCCGTCTGCCGCTGGGTAATCTCCTGACGCGGGTCATTGGCGTGGTGCTAGGGCTGTTGCTGCTGCCATGGCTGCCGGGCTGGATGGGCTGGCTCGAGAGCGACAATGCGCGCCTGGTAGCCAACTTTCACACCGTGTTCAACGCCATGATCGCCTTGATTTTCCTGCCGCTGCTGACACCGTATGCGGCGCTGCTGACACGCTGGCTGCCCAAAAGAACGGATCCCAATGACCCGGCCAGGCCCCAGTACCTGGACGAATCAGCGCACGATGTGCCGGCGGTCGCCTTGGGGAACGCTGCGCGCGAGGCGCTGCGTATGGCCGATATGCTGCAGACGCTCTTGCTCTATGCGCGTGCGGGCTTTAAACGCGATAACCGCCACCGTCTCGTGCAGGCACGCCAATTGGATAATGCCGTGGACAAGATCGAGACGGCTATTACCACCTATCTGGCTTTGCTGGACCGCGAGGACATGACCCGCGCCGATACCCAGCGGCTGGACGATATTCTGGCCTTTGCCAGCAATATCGGACACGCCGCGGACATCACACATCACGGCCTGCTCAATCACATTGCCCGTTTGCGCAAACAAGGCTGGGTGTTGCCGCCTGAACAACGTCAGCAATTGGACGAAACGCTGGCTCGCCTGATCGCCAATCAGCGCGAGGCGGCCGCCCTGTTCATTAATGATGATGTGCGCCAGGCACGCGAACTAGCAGGTGAAAAATCGCGTTTCCGGGAACTGGAAATGCAGGAATCGGAAGCGCACCTGCAGAAAATCAAATCCGGGCAAATCGATGCGGCAGAAATCGGGGCGTTGTACTTGGATATTCTGCGGGACATGAAAAGCATCAATTCGCACTTGGTGGGTGCGGCCGCCTATCCATTGTTGGCGCGGCATGGCGAATTGCTGCCGAGCCGGCTGCGCGAAACAGGGAATTGACGAGGCCAGAGCCAAGGTGCCCGTGCGTACTGGGGTGCAGGCCGGCTCGATGCCGGCGTCGCCCCGTCAGCCTCACAGCAATTGCTGCAGATCGTCGAACATGGATTCCCACTCGGCCTCGTCGACATCCATAAAGCCGAAGAATCGCAGCATGAACGCGCCCTCTGTGGCCAGAAATGCCAATCGGGCGCGCTTGCCCTCTGGCGTCGTCGTATCCAGTTTGGCAATACGCTCTCGATACCATTTGCGCGTGCTGACCAGGTGCTCGGGCGTTTGTGCCAGGGCCGCCAGCAAGCTGGCTGATTTGGCGCTGGCCTCATCAGTGCGCCGGGTTGCCGCGACGTGGGCGCGCACGGCGTCCACGGGATCGGTGCTGCCCGCCATGGTCTGAGCAAATAGTCTGTCGTAGGACGCGCCCCAGCGCGTAAACAGCGCATCCACGAGGGCGTCTTTGTTCCCAAAGCAGTATTGGACGCCGCCTTTGCTGATGCCGACGGCCTTGGCCACGGCGTCGATGGTCAGGCCTGCCGCGCCCGAGGTTTCGATAATGGCCTCGGCGGCGTCGAGCAGCTGCTCACGATCTACGGTACGGGTTCGACCCATTGTTACTTTTTTTCAATACATACGTATGGAATTAAATTATAATCCCGTTCATCATCCGGTACCAGGCTGGATGCCGTTCAGGGCCCACATTCTGGCGCATGTCCTGTCACAGGACGCTATTGCCCCAGTCTG
>Ga0164243_10008203_pt1 | contig 15478 bp, 18 predicted proteins | sample OricompcompostOP_FD_108781 | JGI IMG/M metagenome (GOLD analysis project Ga0164243, IMG submission 108781) | Organic Plus compost microbial communities from Emeryville, California, USA - Original compost - Organic plus compost (OP) | ecosystem: Engineered > Solid waste > Mixed feedstock >... | reverse complement strand
CAAGTAGTCAAACCGCTGCTTTCAGCGACGTTTTCGCAGGTCAACGACCACTTCGGCTTGACCACCACCTTGACCACCACACCGTCGAGCACCCCCGCCGGGTAGACAAAACACCGCATCCGGCGCATCAAGACCCACACCCGGGGTGTCCCCGACCGCTCCCGTCGTCGGGCTGGGCACGTTTGCGTCTCCTGCCGTGGAGGGGGCTGGCATGACCGCCACACTCCAGCCCGCGCCCACCCCCGCCCCCGGTTCCTCGACCGCCCCGGCGACCTTCGAGGCCGGTGTCGTCAACTGCCCCACCTGCCACGGCTACGGCGAGGTCCCCACTGGGCGCGTCGACTGGGAGACCGGCTCCTACGACACCGCTCCGTGCAACCTGTGTGACGGTCGCGGCGAGGTCACCCGCCTCAACGCCCTGCACGCAGCCGTCGCCCACATCGACCACGCCTGGGAGTACGACGCACCCCTCGGCATCGAGGGTGGCGACGAGATGACCCTGATCCGTGAGTGGACCGGCTGCACCGACACGGGCACCGTGCGCCTACTGCTGGCGATCCACGAGCCCGAGTTCCTCGACTGGCTCGACCACCCGGCGCCCGCTGCACCGGTCCTCGACCCGTGGACCGTTCCCGCCCCGCCGTTCTGAGAGCCGGAACTGGCCGGGCTGGGCGCCACCGTGGGTGCATAGGGACACGCGTGAGCCTCCAGAAGACCAACTTCACCGCACCCACCGGGTTCGACCCCGCCAACCCGACCCACGTGAAGAAGGTGCTCACCGCACTCGCCACCAGGATGGGCGAGGAGTCCACCGATGACGCGCCCGGCGGAGGCTGGCGCATCACCGGCTACGACCCCGAGACCCGGCGCATCTACGCCGCCCGGGCAGCCGCCATCGCCGAGACCACCCACGACACCCAGCGTGACGAGTTCACGGTCCGGCTCCCCATCGACGCCAAGCCATCCAACGGCGACAAGTACGCCGCCGAACTCGAAGACGACCGGCCTGGCTACTACATGACCTCCTACGAGCCATTCCTGCACAAGGCGACACTCACCAGGCTCACCGACGACGAGGCCCGGTGCCGAGGCGCTGTCGCGGTCGCCCTCGGGGTCAAGCCGTGGGACGTGAAGGTCAAGGAGCGCGCCGACGGCGGCTTCGACCTCGGCCTGCCCAAGACCTTCGTCCCCTCCAAGCACCTCGACAAGTTGACCGAGGTCGCCGAGTCCGTCGTCGGCACCGAGGGGTGGTACGCGAAGGTCGACGCCAAGTCACTGCGCGGCGCGCTCATCCCCGGCACGCCGCCGACGTTCCCCGCCGCGATCCCCTACCCGCTGAAGGACCTGCGCAAGGCCGAACGGGACCGGGTTTCGCTGGGCTGGAAGTTGGGCAAGCCGGGCGGCCCGGACAACGAGGTGCTGTGGCTCGACTTCGACGCCAACCCGCACACCCAGGTGTCCGGTACGTCGGGATCCGGCAAGAGCGTGAGCCTGAACGCGATGATCGCCGGACAGGTCGCCGCAGGGGCCGAACTCGCGATCATCGACCTGCCCCACAAGGCCGTCGACTTCTACTGGTGCCGCGACATCGTGCGGCCCGGCGGCTGGGGATGCGACTCGCTCCGCCACGCCGTCGCCTGCATCACGATGCTCTACAAGGAGGGCGAGCGGAGGGCGAAGGTCATCGCCCAGCACGAGGTGACCAAGTGGACCGAACTGCCCGAGGCCGAGCAGTTCCGGCCCATCTTCATCCTCATCGACGAGGTGACCGGCCTCATCCAGTTGGACGACGTGCCGAAGGGACTGCCGAAGGACCACCCGCTCGTCACCGAGGCCCAGGAGGCGAACCTGCTGCGGCAGACACTGCTGGGCTACATGAAGAAGATCGCCGCCGAACTCCGCTTCGTCGGCCTGCGGCTCGTGCTCTCCAGCCAGGTCTCCTCCTCGACGACCGGTGTGCCGACCTCGCTGCGCATGAACCTCGGCAACAAGGTGCTGCTCGGATCCCGGCCCACCGACAACAACCGCCGCCTGTCGCTCTCGGACGCGACATCGGCGCCCAAGGTCCCCGAGCACGTCGCCCGTGACGAGAAGGCATCGCGAGGTGTCGGTGTCGCCGAGTTCGAGGCGCAGACCCCGGTGGTGTTCAAGTCGTTCTTCGCCACCACCGATCAGTACCGCAAGGCGCTGCTCGATCTGGGTGTGAAGACCACCGACCGGTGGGCGCCGACCGCGCAGGAGGTGGCCCGCCACACCCCGTCGCTGGACGACGGCGACCCCGGCCCGAGCCGCGTACCTGACTCCGAGCGCTCACCGGTCTCCGGCCGCCCCGCCTCCGAGATCGCGGCCGAGATGGGCGACGACGTGAGCCACCTCTACGGCGAGGACGGTCAGCGGCTGCGCGGCTTCGAGAAGGCCAACGCGGCGCGCGCTGCCGTGGTTCGAGGCGCCAAGGCCAAGCCCACCCGCACACCCGACCAGAACAACCCGCTCCAGAGCGGCGAGTAGAGCGGGTCCTTGCCGCATCGACACCACCGTCGTGCGCCGGTGAGGCTGAGCCTGCGCCCGAGTGCATAGGGAAGACATGACCACTTCACCGCGCAGCACCCGCGAGGCCCTGCGGGACGTGCTCGACCTCCACCGGAACGGTGCGATGGATGATGACGCGCTCATCGCCCGCGTCGTCGAGATGTTCTCTGGCGACGCTGAGAGTCCGCGAGACGCCGAGACCGGCCTGCCGGAAACTCCCGACTGGGACTACATCGAGGGCCGACTCTCCACCCGCCGAGACGTCATCCTCCTTCTCCGCGCCGCCGTGGCGGAGCGAGCCTGACCGCCACCGGGACCCGTTTGCTGGCCCGGTCCGCAGAGGTGGCCCACATGAGCGCCGCTGACCTGCCCGCCGCCCCGAGCACCATCTACTGCCCGGCCTGCGGGCGCCACACGCGCACCGTCGTCGACGAACAGGGCGTCGAGCGTGTGATCCGCCACCTGGACTACCAACTGCTGCCGATGATGGTCACCTGCTCGATGTCGGAGCGCTGGGTCGGCGACAACGACTGAGGCGGCACTGTCGCCAACGGGCCGTAGGCTCGCCGCGTGAGCCTGGCCGATATCACCCCGGACGCCCGACAGGTCCTACGTGCAGTCGGTCTCACCTTGCCCGAGTGGGCGCGTGAACAGGGGTGGCTCGACGGGGTGTGGCGTGGTGACCACTGCGGGTGCTCTGACGACCGCTGCATCGGCTACCACCACGACGTCGGCGAAGAATGCGGGTGCCTGCTGGCCCTGCTGTGCGGATCGTCGACCGCGCCGCTCTCGCCGATCCCACCCGACGAAGCCGACCGCTGGGGTGAGGTGTTCGGCATCCCCGGCGCCGAGGCAATCAGGATCGTCGACAGGATCAACGGCCGGTGGGACACCGAGCGCGCCAGGAGGCGCGAGATCCTCGGGTGGCGCTGAGCGGCTAGGAGGCGTCGTCAGGCGAGCCGGACTCGCCTCGGTCGACCATGATGCCGATCATCTGCCAGCCCTCGGGAACCTTCGACCGCGCCTCCGCGAGTGCCGTGTCGTAGTCCTCGGCCGTGACCACGATGTCCTTTCGCGCCAGGTCGTAGCCGCCCTTGTGGTCGGGCGGGCACTCACGGATCGCGGCGGTCAGGGTCAGCACGAGCGACACCGTACGACGCCCGCTCGGCCGGGAGGCACGGGGGTGCACTCGACAGTGGACAGCACCGTGGAGGCCCCTGCCGGACTCGAACCGGCGTGACGCGGGTTGCAACCGCGTGCCTAGCCACTCGGCCAAGGGGCCGCTGGCACTGGCCTGACCCGCCGGGTCCTGTTGGGCTCAGCGGGTCAGGCCAGTGCGGCCAACTGCGCCCGGGTGGGGACGTACGGCTCGAAGCGCAGCCGCATCCCTGCTTCCTGCGGCGTCCGGTCCCGCTTGCGGTTGTTGCAGGACTCGCAGGCCGCGACGCAGTTCAGCCACGACCAGGCCCCGCCACGCGAGCGCGGGAGCACGTGGTCGATGGTGGTCGCCTTGACACCGCAGTAGGCGCAGCGGTGGCCGTCGCGGATGAAGACCCCGCCGCGATGCCAGCCCGCCGGGCGGTACAGCCACTTGGGGCTGACGTACCGCAGGAGCCGGATGACGCGGGGCCACGGCCACGGTCCGGCCATCCGGCCGTCAACCGCCTCCTCGATGGCGGCGACCTTCCGGGCGATCATGCGCAGGGCCTGCTTGAAGGACACCTTGCCGAGCGGCTCGTAGGAGGCGTTCAGCAGCGTCACAGCGCCGTTGTACGTGGCGATTGCGGTCACCGCTGACACCTCCTTCCTTCGCGTCTCGGTTAGCGGCGGGTGCGGGCTCGTGCCCGCTGGCCGAGCCGCCTGCTGATGGCGGCCAGCCGGATCTTGTCGGCGACGGTGAGAGCGTCGCGGTCGTGGCCGAGCAGGACCAGACGGTCGGCGCTCGACATGGATGCCCAGATGCGGTCGAACTTGTCCGCCGGGCTGGTGATGGTGCCCATAGGGCCTCCTCTCGTGGTGGAGTGGAGCATCCTGCGGGGCTCGAACCCGCGACCTCGCCCTTACCAAGGGCGTGCGCTACCGGCTGCGCCAAGGATGCGTGTGGTGCCCCCGCCCAGAGTCGAACTGGGGCTGCCCGGTGTCGGAGACCAGGAGACGGGTCCGCCGTCGAGGGCGTGGTGTGAGGGCCTTGGAACGGGTGACGGGAGTCGAACCCGCGCCGCCTGGTTGGAAGCCAGGAGTGCTGCCGTAACACCTCACCCGCGTGGAGCCGGTGACAGGAATCGAACCTGCGTAGTCCGTCTTACGAGGACGGTGCTCAGCCAGCATGAGCGGCACCGGCGGGGTGACCGACGGGAGTCGAACCCGCTGTACCCGTCATCGGGAACCAGGGCCACAACCTGGCGAGCCACCGTTGCTCATCGGTCACAGCGCCCTCGGCAGGACTCGAACCTGCAACAGCCCGGTTCGTAGCCGGGTCCTCTATCCAGTTGAGGTACGAGGGCATCGGTGGCTGCTCGGTCGCCCGTTCGACCACTGGCGTGGTCCCGCGTGCAGCCGACGCGGTTGCGCCTCAGGCGGCCACCTTCCGGGGCCGCCCGCGACGCTTCACCTTCTCGATGGGCTTGCCGTCCTCCAGGAGGACTCCGCCCCAGACGCCCCACTCCGCTCGCCGAAGGCCGAGGTCGAGGCAGAGCAGCCGCGCTGCGCAGCCGCCGCAGACGCTGAGCGCCTCGGCGAGCATGTCGTCGTCGTCGGGGTCGAAGATCTCAGGGGTCGCGTGGTCGGCACAGCCCCAGCCGACGTCGGGGTCGCGGGGCGTCGGGTGCTCGTAGGCGACGGTGACGCCCTTGGTGTTGAGGATGTTCTCCAGCGCCCGGATCTCCTGCGAGGTCGCGGTGCTGGGCCGCATCCGCCCGTTCATGGTCTCCATGTGCCGTCACCTCCTCGATCCGTTCAGCAGCACGTGGTCTGTGGGTGGCATCGGCGGGCATCTGGCGCGCCGATGCCGGTCTCTGCGGTGCCTCCGGCAGGACTCGAACCTGCTCAGGGCCGCTTAGGAGGCGGGTGCCCGTCCAGTAGGCGACGGAGGCGTGATGGGGTGCACCGCCCAGGATTCGAACCTGGAACCCGACGGTTAAGAGCCGCCTGCTCTACCAATTGAGCCAGCGGTGCGTGGCCCGCTAGGGGGTCTGGTTGCGGAGGCGGGACTCGAACCCGCGATCTCACGGGTTATGAGCCCGGCGGGGACGCCGCTCCCCCACTCCGCATCGTGCAGCGCCGTCGCTGATCGGCGTCGCGTGGCTGCTCCCCGAGGATTCGAACCCCGACTACCGGAACCAGACTCCGGCGTGCTGCCAGTTGCACTAGAGAGCATCGACGTCGCTGATGCGACCGGCTCCCCCGGGAGGACTCGAACCTCCAGCCTTGCGGTTAACAGCCGCCTGCGCTGCCATTGCGCCACGAGGGAATAGCGCCTGGCGGCGCGTGGTGGGACCGGCTGGGTTCGAACCAGCGACGTCTCGGGTTTCAGCCGAGCCCTCTTCCTGCTGAGGTACAGCCCCGGGGTGGTACGTGTGGTCGGCCTGGAGGGACTCGAACCCTCGCTCCACGGTTTGTAAGACCGCCGCGCTGCCGCTGCGCCACAGGCCGGATGGATGCTTGCGTCGGAATGGCCGGGCTCGAACCGGCGCCCTCGGAGACCCGAACTCCGCGCGCTACCTACTGCGCCACATTCCGTTGGTCGACCAGGGAGGATTTGAACCTCCGACCGCCTCGTTATCAGCGAGGTGCCCACACCGGACCGGGCTCCTGGTCGATGGTCGGTGCGGCAGGGCTCGAACCTGCGTCCTCCCGGACCCAGGCCGGGCGCGCTTCCTACTGCGCTACGCACCGTTGGTACCCGCCCCCGGACTCGAACCGGGACGCCCCGAAGGGCACCAGGACCTGAGCCTGGCGCGTCTACCTGGTTCCGCCAGGCAGGCATGCTTCTACGGCGAGCAGACGGCGGGTCTCGAACCCGCTCCTCCGGCATGGCAAGCCGGTGTGCTGCCAGGTGCACCTCGTCCGCGAACCCCGGGTTGGCCGCCGGGTCGGCTGTGGAGACCGTCGGAATCGAACCGACCGCACGGACCTTGCAAAGGTCTGTCGCCCCCTTGGAACATGGGCCCCCTGGTGGTCCGTCACGTGGACCAGTCGTCGTACCCACCGAGGGAGTCGAACCCACACGCGCCGGTGGCGCATGCGGCCCAACCGCGCCTGTCTCCCTGTTCCAGCAGGTGGGTCTGGGTGCTCTCGGTGGGAGTCGAACCCACACGCCCGTGGGCGCCGCTACTTGAAGGCGGTGCGTCTGCCAGTTCCGCCACGAGAGCAGTGCCGATCACTCGGCGAAGTACCCCCACCGGGACTTGAACCCGGGCGACCGGACTGAGAATCCGGCAGGCTGCCACTACCTCATGGGGGCCCTGATCGAAGGGCACCGTGGACGGGGATCGAACCCGCGCGGCCCGCTATGAAAGAGCGGATTGGCAGCCAGCAGCCACCACGGCCTGTGCGCCCCCGACCGGACTCGAACCGGCGATCTCCACGCTGACAACGTGGCGGGCACTCCATCTGCCCCGCGAGAGCATCGTGCGGAAGGCGGAGGAGTCGAACCTCATGGCCGTGGCCACGACCCAGGTAGCAACCGGGCGCCGGACCACTCCGGCGTCACCTTCCAGTGGCGGAGGAGGCGAGGATCGAACTCGCACACCCTTGCGGGTCTTCCGTTTTCGAGACGGCTGCCGTCGCCTGCCATCGGCTGGCTCCTCCATGCGTGCGCCGGGCAGGACTCGAACCTGCGATGCCCGAAGGCGGGTGGGTTAAACAGCCACCTGCAATAGCCGCTATGCGACCGGCGCGTGTGCCGCAGCGCTGGCCCCACGACGTCTCCGGCGTGGTCGCTGCGGCGACAGGCAGCCGCTCCCGGCCCATGCTCGTGCGGGTCGGGTCCGGCTCCTGCCTGATGCTGTCCACTGTTGAGTTCGCCCCCACTCCCCTCGCCATCGCTGGCGGTGGGTCTGGGTCGGGAGAGGTTCCCCACGGCCATGTGACCGTTAGCCCGGTGCCTCGTTGCTTCCTGACCTCTCGGCCTGGTCGCGGGTCCGGTGCCCGTGGGGCCTTCCACGGTGTTCGCATGGGCGGAGGGACTTGAACCCCCAACCGCCGGTTTTGGAGACCGGTGCGCTACCAGTTGCGCTACGCCCATTCGGTGCTGCTGTTCAGTTGTCGTGCGTGGCGTCGCCGGGTCTTCCTCTGCGGCGAGCGGATGAATCCGTGCCCCGCCGCCTGGTTGGCCCCGGACATGCAGAAGGGCCGCTCCCGCGAGACGTCTGCCTCGGCTGGAGCGGCCCTTCCACGTAGATGGGTCCGGGTGCTGTGCACCTAGATCACGGGCGGCTCCAGGACGGCCGACGGCAGCCACTGGTGGTTGCGCTTGGGCTCGTTACCGAAGACGGAGATGTCGAGGGCGGTCTGCTGCAAGGCAGGGCGCACGAGGGCAGCACACATCGCACGATCCGCCGATTCGCGGGTCGTGGTGCTCGGGCTGCAATACCTGCGCACGTGTCCGTCCTTCATCTCGTCGAGCCCGTGGCGGGCCCGTGTGCATCCAACGGTAAGTGGCCGCTCCGACAGCGGCCAAGCGAATTTCCCTGGGGTCCTACTCCGCCATCGCGGCTACCGCCGGATCCATGTCCATCGCGTCGATCGGGTGCTCGTTGAAGAACAGGTCGAGCAGGTTCCGCACGTCCGGCGCTGTGGGACGGGTGCCGACGTATGCCTGGAACGTGATCGACGGGTCGGAGTGGCCGAGCACGTCGCGCGCTACGTCGAGCCCGGCCTCGTGCGCGAGGAGCGTGCCGACGGTCCGACGGAGCGCGTGTGGGGTCGTGCCGACGAACACCGTGTCCGCCAGCGCCCGCCGGAGGGTGGTGCGGACGTTGTTCGGCCACAGGTGGGTGCCGTTCTTGCTGGCGAATATCGGGTCGTCCAGGCGTCGCCACTGGGTGCGCTTGCGGCGCTCCATGAGCATCGCGGCAGCCGCGTCTGGGAGGAACAAGGTCCGGCGCTCGCGTCCCTTGGTGGTGGGCTGGTAGGTCAGGGTCGGGACGAAGACCTCACCCTTCGCGATGACGTTGCCGTGCTTGTCTTTCCTGTCGGGCACCTTCTTCGGCTCGATCAGGGTCGCTCGGACATGAACCGTCGGATTGTTGGTCGCCAGGTTCTCGATGTCTCGCCACCTCAATGCCAGCACCTCCCCGATGCGGCACCCGGTGGCGAGCATGAGCAGCACGATCTCGTAGAGGTCGACGCTTCGACGCTTCCCGCCCATCTTGCGGCCTTGGGAGTCCAACTTCACGGCGGTGCAGTAGTCGTGTACGAGTTCGAGGAAGTCGCGTGCCTGCTCGACCGAGAGCGCCTCGACCTCCTTGGCGACACGGCGCGGTTTGTCGACGTCCGCCATCGGGTTGTACGACATCGCCTGGTGCCGCACAGCGAGCCGGAACGCCTGGATGAGGACGGTGCGGACTTGTCGCGTCGACCTCTTGTGACGCTCCATGTCGAGGAGCACCGAGTCGATGATGCCGGTGGTCACCTCATGCAGCCGGAGGTCACCGATGGCCGGGTAGATGTCGGAGTCGAGCGCATACCGGTAGGGCAGTAGCGACTGGGGCGCTAGTGGGCCGCCTCGCCTCTGTCCCTTCTCGGGCACAGCCGATCCCTGCTTGCGCTGCTCCATCCAATACTCGCCGAGTTCTCGGACGGTCATGTTGGCGTCGACGCCGAGCCATCCCGCCGGGCGTCGGGCCTTCAACTTCCGTTCCAGTGCGCGCTCGGCGGCGCCTTGGGTCTTGCCGGTGCCCTGGACGATGCGGCGGCGTCCGTCACGGTCCCGGACCTTGACGAAGGCGCGCCAGCGGCAGCCGCGCACCGCGCGGTCGAGGACGTTGCCCTGGGCGTCGATCGGCCGCAGCCAGACCTGTCCCTGCTCTCCGACGGGAGTCCGCGCGCTCATGAGGCCATCCACTCCCTGGCCTGGCGCTTGCGCTCGGCCTCGATCCAGTCGATGACGTCCTGGCCGAGGTAGCGGGCCTTCGACCCGAACTTGGTCGGGGTCGGTCCCTTCCGGAGGCTGCGCCAGTTGCGCAGGGTCTTGGTGGAGACGTGGAGGAGCGCGGCCAGTTCGGCTGGCTCCAGGAGGTCTCTAGGGCGGATGTCTTCGGCGCTGGCGTTGATGTCCATGCCGTTCCCTATGCACGCGGCTCCGGGTCTAGCCCGGTCAAAAACGGACGGCTTAGGGACGCTCCGGGACGCAAGCGGTCGGAGTGGGGACAGCCGGTGGTGACGGTCGGTCTGGGTGGCGTTTGGTCGGCTCACTGGTCGGTTCGGCTCTTTCTGGGGCCGAAAAACAGAACGGCCCCTGACAGCGTTTCCGCTGGTCAGGGGCCGTTCTGGTGGAGCCGCCTGTCGGAATCGAACCGACGACCTATTCATTACGAGTGAATTGCTCTACCGACTGAGCTAAGGCGGCGTGCTACCCCGCGGCCGAGTGCCGGGCAACCCGGAGAAGTATAGGAGCCGACGCTCGACGCACGAAACTCGGCATGGATCGTGCACCGCAGGGGTGAGCACCTCAGGGGCGCGTCCGCCCCCGCGTCTGGGATCAGGCGACCAGGCTGTGGCGCCCGCGGCGGGCCTTGTTGCCGGTGATCATCAGCTGCTCGGCACCGCAGCCGCAGGTGTACGCCACCTCGATGCCGTGGTCGGTGTTGGTCAGCGAACGGATCTGGCTGAAGAAGATGAGCTGCGTCTTGTCGCACGCGCTGCAGTGGTGGGTGAACATCTCCGGTCGTCCTCTCGCCGATGCGGGTGCGCCCGCGCGCACCTGGTCAGCTCCCATCCTCCGGGAGGCCGACCCATAGAGGTAGACGATCTTTCCTCGATCTCGCCTAGGCAGAGCCTTGACCTGACGTGACCGCTGCCTCATCGCGCCCTACCCTGTGCCGGTGGCCCTGACCCTGCACCAGCTGCGCTGCTTCCTGACGACGTACGAGCACCGCTCGCTCACCGCCGCGGCCGACGAGCTGGGCTACAGCCAGCCGTCGATCTCCGAGCAGATCCGCGGCCTGGAGCGCAGCCTCGGGGTGCAGCTCTTCCGGCGCGTGGGCCGTGGCGTCGTCCCCACCACCGTGGCCGACACCCTGCGCCCGTACGCCGAGCGCACCCTCGCCGCCGCCGACGAGGCCCAGCGGGCGGTGCAGAGCGTGAAGTCGTTCGAGACGGGCACGATCCGCTTCGGGATGTTCGGGCAGTCCCGGTTGTACGCCGGCGCCGGGCTGGTCGCCGACGTGCTGGCCCGCTACCCCGGCGTACGCGTCGAGCTGGTCGGGGCCAACTCGAGCGAGGTCTTCGAGGAGCTGCGGCGCGGGCGGCTGGAGGCGGCGATGATCGCGGTGGCGTCGGTGCACGCCTCGGGGATGACCGTCACGCCCGTGGCGCGCGACGAGCTGGTCTACATCAGCGCCGACCCCGCGCACCTGACGATGCCGGTGACCGCACACCGCCTCTCGCTGGCCTCGCTGGTGATGTACGAGCACACCTGGGCCGCCGAGGACTCCATCCGGATGATCCTGCGCCGCATGCTCCACGAGACCGGCCGCAACCCACCCACGCGGATCGAGGTCGAGGACATCGAGAGCGCCGTCGAGCTCGTCGGGCTCGGGCTCGCCGACTCGGTCGTGCCCGCGGGGGCCGCCAAGCAGCTCCTCCCCCGCCTCGCGCCCCAGGCGGGGTCGGTCTCGCTGCGGCCGAAGCAGCACGACATCTTCGCGATCGTCCACCGCGCCGACGCCGTGCTCTCCCCGGCCGCGACACTGATGATCGAGCTGGCCACGCAGCGGATCCAGGCGATCGCGGAGCCGATCACGCGGCGTACCTGACCTTGCGGCACGGGGGCCCGACGTCAGCAGGTCAGCCCGTCGGCCGGCACCGTGCCGTCGACCAGGTAGTCGGCGACCGCCGTGTCGACGCAGTCGTTGCCGGCGTTGAGGCCGGTGTGGCCGTCGCCGTCGCGGGTGACCAGCACACCGCTCGCGAGGTCGCGCGCGAGCCGCTGCGACCAGGCGTACGGCGTCGCGGGGTCGCGTGTGGTGCCGACGACGACGATCGGCGGCGCGCCGGCGGCGTCGACCCGCTCGCCGTCGGCAGCCTTCGCACCCGCCTGCTGCTGCCACCCCAGGCAGCCGGTCATCGACCAGGCGAAGGCGTCGCCGAAGGTCGGCGAGGCCTTCGTGAACGCCGCCATCTGTGCCGGCACCTGCTCGGGGGTGAGCGCCCACGGGTCGTCGAGGCAGTTGATCGCCATGATCGCCTCGGCGCTGTTGTCGAGGTAGGTGCCGCCGACGCGGGAGGCGTACGCGTCGGCCAACAGCAACAGCTGCGAGCCGTTCTTCTCCTCGATCACGGCGCGCAGGGCGCTGGTGAGCATCGGCCAGGTGTCGCGGGAGTAGAGCGGGGTGAGCAGGCCGTAGAACGCGTTGCCGGCCTGCAGCCAGCGGCCGTCGGTGCTCATCGGCCGGGCGTCGACCTGCTCGACGACCCCGCGGATCTGCTGCAGCGCCTGGTCGACGGTGCCGCTCAGCGGGCAGTCGTTGGCGGCGAGGCAGTCGGCGGCGTACGCCCGCAGCGCGGTCTCGAAGCCGGCCGCCTGCTCGAGCGCGAGCGTGCGCGCGGAGCCGTTGACGTCGACGCCGCCGTCGAGGACGAGCCGGCCGGTGCGGTCGGGGAAGAGGTCGGCATAGGTCGCCCCCAGCTTGGTGCCGTAGGAGGCGCCGTAGTAGTCGAGCGCGTCGTCGCCGAGCGCGGCCCGCAGGACGTCCATGTCGCGCGCGGCCTCGACGGTCGAGACATGGTCGGCCAGCTTGCCGGCGCCCTGCGCGCAACCGGCCGCGAAGCGCTGCGACCACGCCACGGTCTCGCGCTGCTCGGCCGAGGTGTCGGGGCTCGGGTCGGCGGCGAAGTACGCGTCGAGATCGGAGTCGGAGAGGCAGTCGACCGGCTCGCTCGAGCCGGTGCCGCGCGGGTCGAGGCCGACGACGTCGAAGCTCTCGCGGATCCGGTCGGGCAGGGCCTGGTCGGCCATCGCCGCGAACGTCGTGCCGGGCGCGCCGGGGCCACCGGGGTTGACCACGAGCGTGCCACGGCGCTCGCCGGTGGCCGGGGCCACCAGCACGGCCAGGTCGATGGTCTCGCCGTCGGGCTCGGCGTAGTCGACGGGCACGGTGAGCCGGCTGCACCAGAACGACTCGCACTCCTCGAAGGAGAGGCGCTGGTCGTAGAACCGGGCCAGCTCGGGGCTCGGCGGCTCGGTGGCGCCGTCGGCCGCCTCCGGCAGGGCGTACGCCGACCCGCCGGCTCCGTCGTCACCCGGGCCGGACAGCAGCGGCAGCGCCACGGCCGCCCCGGCGCCGAGCACCAGGGCGACGGCGACCACGACCGCGACGACCCGCTGCCAGCGGGTCAGCCGGGTCATCGGCGGCCCTCGGGCACCTGCAGCGCGACCATCATCGACTCCAGCGCGAGCGCGGGCGGCACGTTGAACTCCAGCATCTGCTCGCGCGCCTCGAAGATCCAGTCGATCCGGCGCAGGTTGAGCTCGGGCGAGGCGCTGCGGGCGACCTGCTCGACCTCGTGGCGGATCTCCTCGTTGATCAGCTCGCCGTGGGCGCCGACGGCCAGCGCCACGGCGTCGCGGTAGACGCTCACCAGATCCATCAGCGCGCGGTCGATGACGTCGAGCACCCGGCGCTTGGCCCGGGTCTTCTGCGCCTTCTCGAGCTCGCGCAGCGCCGGGGCGTACTCCCGCGGCTTGCGGCCGCGCTCGACGACACCGTAGGAGGTCGCCAGCTCGGCGCGCTCCTGGTCGTCGAGCTCGCCGGTGACGGCGTCGGCCTCCTCCTTGGCGACCCGCTCGATCTCGCTGGCCATCGACAGGCAGCTGGCGAGGCTGGTCAGCCGGCTCGGGATGCCGACCACGCGGCGGCGCCGCTCGAGGGTGGCCTCATCGCGGGCGAGGGCGCGCGCCCGGCCGATGTGGCCTTGGCTGGCACGGGCGACCAGCGCGGCCCTGTCGGCCGGGACGCCGTCGACCCGCACCAGGAAGTCGGCGACCTCGGCCGCGGTCGGCGTGGTGAGGGTGACCAGGCGGCAGCGGGAGCGGATCGTGGGCAGGACGTCCTCGACCGTCGGCGCGCACAGCATCCACACCGTGCGGGCGGTGGGCTCCTCGATCGCCTTGAGCAGGGCGTTGCAGGCCTGCTCGGTGAGGCGGTCGGCGTCCTCGACGATGAGGATCTGCCAGCGCTCGCCCGCCGGGGCGAGGGCGGAGCGGCGGACCAGCTGGCGGACCTCGTCGACACCGATGCTGAGCTTCTGGGTGCGGACCACCTCGACGTCGGCGTGCGACCCGCCGAGCACGGTGTGGCAGGCGTGGCACTCGCCGCACCCGCCCTGCTCGCACTGGAGCGCGGCCGCGAACGCCACCGCGGCGTTGGAGCGGCCCGAGCCGGGCGGGCCGGTGAACAGCCACGCGTGGGTCATGCCCTGGCCGTCGACCGCCTGGCGCAGGGTGTGGACCACCTGGCGCTGGCCGACCAGCGAGCCCCACACGCCGGGAGCACGCTCGACAACAGGTGTGGTCATCGGGCCACCGCCTGGTCGAGCAGCGGGGCGAGGCGCTCGAGCACCGCCGCGGCGATCTCCTCGCGCGGGGCGCGGGCGTCGAGCACGAGGTAGTGGTCGGGGTCGGCGGCGGCCATGGCCAGGAACGCCGCGCGCACCCGCTCGTGGAACTCCAGCGAGAGCTGCTCGATCCGGTCACGCTCGGCGAAGCGACCCAGCCCGGCGGCCGGCTCAAGGTCGAGCACGACGGTCAGGTGGGGCCGCAGGTCACCGGTGGCCCACCGCGCGACCTGCTCGACCTCGCCGACGTCGAGCGACCGACCGGCCCCCTGGTAGGCGAGCGTGGAGTCGACGTACCGGTCGGTGACGACCACCTCGCCCCGCGCGAGCGCCGGCCGCACGACGGTCTCGACGTGCTCGGCCTTGTCGGCGATGTAGAGCAGTGCCTCGGTCTTGTCGGCCAGCTCGCCGGTCTCGGGCGAGAGCACGATCCGGCGCAGCTCGGCCCCGACGGCGGTGTCACCCGGCTCGTGGGTGAGCAGCACGGTGTGCCCGGCCGCGGTCAGCGCCTCGTGGAGCAGCCGCGACTGGGTCGACTTGCCGGAGCCCTCGCCGCCCTCGAAGCAGACGAAGACCCCGCGATCGGCGTACGCACCCGGTGAGCTCACGACGACGAACCTAACCGAGACCACCGACGGTTTCGCCGCCGGGAGCCGCGCCTGTGGAGAACCCGCTCAGGACTTCTTCGCCGAGGACTTCTTGGTCGTCGACCTCGTCGCGGTCTTCTTCGCCGTCGCGGACGCCGTCTTCTTGGACGCGGTCTTCTTGGCCGTCTTCTTCGCCGGGCTCTTCTTGGTGGTGCGCTTGGCGCCCTTCTTCGCCGGGCCCTTCGCCCGACGCTCGGCGAGCAGCTCGGCCGCGCGCTCGAGCGTGATCGTCTCGACGCTGTCCTGCTGGCGCAGGGTGGCGTTGTACTCGCCGTCGGTGACGTAGTCGCCGAAGCGGCCCGACTTCACCACCACCGGCTGCCCGGAGACCGGGTCGGCACCCAGCTCCTTGAGCGGCGGCGCCGCAGCGGCCCGCCCCCGGCGCTTGGGCTCAGCGTAGATCTTCAGCGCCTCCTCGAGCGTGATCGTGAAGATCTGCTCCTCGCTGGCCAGCGAGCGCGAGTCGGTGCCGCGCTTGAGGTAGGGGCCGTAGCGGCCGTTCTGCGCCGTGATCTCGACACCGT
>Ga0164243_10008202_pt1 | contig 15478 bp, 16 predicted proteins | sample OricompcompostOP_FD_108781 | JGI IMG/M metagenome (GOLD analysis project Ga0164243, IMG submission 108781) | Organic Plus compost microbial communities from Emeryville, California, USA - Original compost - Organic plus compost (OP) | ecosystem: Engineered > Solid waste > Mixed feedstock >... | reverse complement strand
CAAGTACACCACCTCCCTGTTCGGCAAGCTCGGCATCTTCGACGACGGCGACACCAACCGCCGCGTCCGCGCCGTTCTCGCCTACCTCAACCAGCAGTCGTGACATGGGCCGGGCGCGGCGAGAGGCCCCGCGAGGGCGCCCACGCAAGGGCCTCGCACCCGGGCGGGCGGCCCCGTACCCGGGCGGGCGGAGCGGCGGTGGAGCGGCGATCATGGAGGGGCCCCTCAGCACCGCCGTCAACGGAAAGGACCACGATCACGTGATGCGCACAGTGACCCTTCCCTCCGGTGCTCGGGTCCCGGCCCTCGGGCAGGGCACCTGGCACATGGGGGACGACCCGTCCCGGCGCGCCGAGGAGCTGGACGCGCTCCGCACCGGCATCGATGCGGGGATGACACTCATCGACACGGCCGAGATGTACGGCGGCGGCGCCAGTGAAGAGCTGGTGGGCGAGGCCGTCGCGGGCCGCAGGGACGAGGTGTTCCTCGTCAGCAAGGTCCTTCCGTCGCACGCCGACCGGCGCGGCACCCTCCAGGCGTGCCGTGCGAGTCTGCGGCGTCTGGGCACCGACCGCATCGACCTGTATCTGCTGCACTGGCGGGGCGGCGTGCCGCTGGCCGAGACGGTCGAGGCGTTCGAGGACCTGGTACGGGAGGGCAGCATCCGCCACTGGGGGGTGAGCAATCTGGACGCCGACGACCTCGCCGACCTCCCCGCGGGCGCGGTCCCGGCCACCGACCAGATCCTCTACAACCTCACCCGCCGCGGCCCGGAGTACGACCTGCTGCCCCGTTGCCGCGAACTGTCCGTGCCCGTGATGGCCTACTCGCCGGTGGAGCAGGGCCGGCTGCTCGGCCATGAGGCGCTGCGTGCGGTCGCCGACGCGCACGGTGCCACGCCCGCACAGGTCGCACTGGCGTGGGTGCTGCGCCACGAGGACGTCATCGCCATCCCGAAGGCGGCCTCCCGCGCCCATGTCGAGGAGAACCGCGCGGCGGCCGACCTCACCCTGACCGACGAGGACCTGGCCGCGCTCGACGCGGCGTTCCCGCCCCCGACCCGCAAGCAGCCGCTGGAGATCCTGTAACCCGCACGCCCGGCACCCGCACGCCCCGCCCGAGCGCGAGTCACCAAGGCCGCGCCGTCCGGAGGCGGGGCCCCGGGTGCCGGGCGGCCTCCGGCGGCCCCGCCGGTGGATATTCGGTGGCTGCCACAGCCCCGGTCACGCGACGCTGGGCGCCGTGACGAAGCGACCCACCCATGAGATACGGGCCCTGTACACCCCGACCACGGTCACCGTCTACCAGGCGTACGCGCCGCGGCTCGGTCTGCCGGCGGCCCGGGACGGGCGGTTCCCCGCCGCATGGAAGCGGGACCGCATGACCTGGATCAAACCGTCCTTCCTGTGGATGATGTACCGCTGCGGCTGGGGCACCAAGCCGGACCAGGAGACGGTGCTCGCTGTCGAGATCAGCCGCGAGGGCTTCGAATGGGCGCTGCGGCATGCCTGTCTGACGCATTACGACGCGGCCCGTCACCCCGACCACGCCACCTGGCGGCGCCGGCTGCGCGAGTCACCCGCCCGGGTCCAGTGGGACCCGGAGCGGGATCTGCACCTGCGCCCGCTGGAGCACCGGTCCCTCCAGCTGGGCCTGGCGGGGGAGGCCACTCGTCGCTACGCCGACGAGTGGACGGTGTCCATCGCGGACGTCACCCCTCTCGCGCACCGGGTGCGTGTCGCGGTCCAGGAAGGCGACCTGGCGGAGGCCCGTGCCCTGCTGCCGGAGGAACGCCCCTACCCGGCGGGCCCGGAACTGCTCGGCCATCTGGCCGGCTGAGTACGCCGCCGTGGGTCAGTCGATGAAGAAGTTCCAGAAGGCGCCGATCTCCGTGTCCGAGACCGCCAGGATGCCGAAGTCGCTGACGTAGCCGTCCCGCTGTGCGTCCACCCCCGCGAAGCAGGAGAGGGAGAAGCCGTCGCGGTACCAGTGGGGATCGGTGCCGCCGCTGAGGTCCTCGGCGTTGGTGGCGTACTCCGCGTCGGGGCCGAACCGGGCCAGCAGGGTGCGGGCCGCCGACCACAGCCTGCGCCGCCGCACGGGGCCGGACTCGCCGGGCGGCCGGGGACCGCCGAAGGGGGCGGCGGTCCAGTGCAGTGCGGTCAGTTCCACCGCCGCCTCGTGGGTCAGCAGCTCCAGATGGTGGTCGAGGTGGTGCGGCTCCAGCCGGTCGAACGGGTAGTACGGGGAGCTCCGGCCGCGCTCGGGCCACCTGGTGTGGGCTTCGGGCAGCCAGCCGCGCGGGTCGCGGGTGCGGAACTGGAGCACCGCCGCGGCGTCCACCAGCCAGTCCTCGTGCCGCCGGGGCCCCACGGCGGCCAACTGGCATCCCAGGGTGAGCAGCGCCTGCCGCCATTCCCGCGGCTCGGGGAGGGAGAGCGGGCCAGCACCGTGCACAAGCATGGCGGCACCCTAACGAGCCGCTGCACGCCAGCCCCCCGTGCACCAGAGCTTTATGCGCCAGGGCCGTACACCTGGGTCGCACGCCAGGGTCCGTGCGCCGAGCGCCGCACACCAGCCCCCGTGCGACGCCAGCGCCCATACACCCGAGCCGCACGCCAAGCCCCATACGCCAGCCCCACACGCCAGGCCCGTACGCCAGGAACCGTGCACAGCGGTGCGGCCCCCGCAGGCCGCCGGGGGCGTTCAGCTCTGCCGCTGCCCCGTACGGCTGCCGGCCGGGAAGGAGCGGGGGCCGCGGCCCTGCGGGGCGAGCACGTCCACCATTTCGGCCAGGTCCTCGCAGGCGGCGGCGATCCGGCGCTGGGTGCTGCGTCTCTCCGCGGTGACCGCGGCCAGTAGCAGGGCGGTCAGCGCGGCGGAGCCGTTGAGGGCCTGGAGGGTGATCATGCCCTCGAACAGGTTCTGCCGCGCGAAGACCCCGGCGGGGTCGGTGGCCGCCCAGGTCGCGCACAGGGACAGGACGGCCGTGCAGACCGCGCCGCCCACCAGTTGGAACCGCAGCGCCGCCCACACCAGCAGCGGGTAGACGAGGAACAGCAGGCTGACGGGGGAGCGGGTGACCACGAGGGCCAGCAGGATCGTCGCCGCGCCGAGTGCGGCTGCCTCGGCGATCTGCGCGGCGTCCCGGGGCCGGCCGGGCCGTCGCAGGGCCAGCAGCAGCGGGGTGACCACGAGGACGCCGACCGCGTCGCCGGCCCACCAGGCCGCCCAGACGGGCCAGAAGTCGTCCGGGGACAGGCCCCCGCCGGCCACCACCATCAGGGTGCCGACGGTGGGGCTGACGAGCATGCCCAGCAGGGCGCCCAGGAAGACCAGGCTGACCCCGTCCCGGAGGCGGTCCACCTGCGCGCGGAACCCGGCGCGGCGCAGCAGCAGGCACGCGAGGACGGGGGAGAGGGTGTTGCCCGCCACGAGTCCCAGTGCCGTCCAGCTCAGCGGGCCCATGCCGGTGACGACCAGCAGGGCGCCGAGTGCGACGCCGGGCCACACCCGCAGTCCGAAGGCGAGCAGACAGGCGACGGCGACGCCGGTCGGCGGCCAGAAGGGGGTGACGGTCGCGCCGGCCACCGTCACCTCCCGCAGCAGGCCGACCAGCCCGCCCGCGTAGTAGCCGAGGGCGATCAGTACGACGCGCAGCGCGTAGCCGGCCAGGAGCCGGACGGTGATGCCGCTTCCGCCGCCGGCCGGCCCCGGGGCGGGGTCCGGGGACGGTTCCGGGGGCCGGTCGGCCGTCACAGGGGTGCGTGCCACGTCGTTCATCACACAACGCCGGGCGCCGCGTCGGCCGTCCGACACGCCTCCGGGCCGTCGTGGCTGAGCACCAGGACGGCGGCGTCGTCGCTGTGCCCGGTCCGTTCCGCGACCTCCATGACGCGGTCGGCGAGCGTGTCGGGGTCCTCGTGCACCCCGTCGCACAGCACCTGGGCGACCGCGTCCAGGCCCTCCTCCAGGGGGAACCGCGGCCCTTCGACGACCCCGTCGGTCAGCAGCGCCAGCGCGCCGGGCTGGGTGAACCGGTACCGGGTGACGGTGTAGGTCTCGCCCGGCAGTACGGCCAGCGGGAGGCCGATGTCCTCCTGGCCGCGCTCGATGACGCCGCACTCCCCGTCCTCGCGCGCCCACACGGCGCCGGTGTGGCCGGCGCGGGAGGTGCGCACGCTCCAGGTCCGCGGGTCGAAACAGAGGAAGAGGCAGGTGGCGAAGAGCGGGTCGTCGGTGGCCGCCAGCAGTTCGTTGGCGGTGCCCAGGATCTCGCCGGGGTCGGCCGCCCCCATCGCGGCGACCGCCCGCAGCACGATCCGCACCTGGCCCATGTAGGCGGCGGCCTCCACGTCGTGGCCCTGGACGTCGCCCACGGAGAAGGCGAGGGTGCCGTCCGAGAGCCGGAAGCCGTCGTACCAGTCGCCGCCGATGTCCAGGCCGCTGCGGGCCGGCGCGTACCGGGCGGCGACGCGCAGCCCGGGTGCGGTCGGCAGGGTGGTGGGCAGCATGCCGCGCTGAAGGGCCTCGGCCAGCTCGACTCGGGCCCGCTGGACCTCGATCTCCTCCCGGACCCGGGCGGTGAGCCGGCCGAGCTGCGAGAGCAGGTCGTCGGCGCTCGCCGAACGGACCTGACGGTGCCGGCCACCCATGCCACGAGGGTAGACGCGGCGGTCCGGCGCCGCCCGGCGAGCGCGTACGAACGGCAGCGGCGCGCACGGGCATCCGGGGGAGCCGCCCCCCAGGCGCCTGGTCTCAGGACAGCCGGCGCACCGAACCCTTGGCGATCTCGCCCCGATCCTTCTCGTCCAGCTCCAGGTGCTCCTGGAACCGCCCGCACTCCAGGCACACCAGCAGCCGGGTGGCGAACCGTTGCAGGGTCATGCGGTGCCGCAGCCTGAGCAGGAGGCTGCCGCCTTGCTGGGGGTGGCGTTCCACGTCGTGGATCTCGTCCGATCCGCACCCCGGGCACTGCCCCTGCCGCATGTCCGTCACTGTCATGTGCGGCACCCTAACGGGGGAAGCGGCGGCCCTTCCGTGCGGCCGGGGCGGGCCGGGTGCCCAGAGCGGCCAGTGAGAGGGCACCCCATCCCACGGAGACGGCCACTGCCTTGGCGCGGGCCGGGCGCGGCAGCGTCGCACCGAGCAGCACGGCGTCCGAGAGGTCGGCGGCGATCCGCAGCAGGGCGGCGGTCCGCAGCGCGGGGCCTTCGGGCGCCAGCGCGAGGGCGAGCCCGCTGGCCGCGTCACGCACGCCCACGGGCCGCAGTGAGATCAGGGTGTGCTCGCCGGTGCGGCCCTGCTCGTCGGTGAGCCCGGACGGTGCGGCCAGCAGGCGGGGCCGGGCGGTGACGGCGATGCCGTAGGCGGCCGTCGCCATGCCGACCGCCCGCAGCAGTGCGACGCGCATGATGTCCTCCGCGGTGTCCGGTGCCTCGCTCTTCGCCGTGCGTCTCGCCTCCGATTCCCTCCCCCCAACGCCCCCGACGCATGCCGACCGCATCGAACGGCCCGCCTTAGTGCGGGGCGGGGACATGCCGGCGGTGAGCTCGCCTTTCCCGTACACCGGCCCGGGAGAGGTCGGGCGACCCGGCTCCCAGTGTCGATGGTGGTGTTTCCCTCAGGACCACGGTCGGACGCCAGATCATCCGGGAATGGCGCCCTGGACGCCTCCTTGCCTGAGGAGAACGACCGGCAGCTTGCGCTGACTGTTCAGCCCCTTCGTCACCCGGAAGAAGACGCTGGTCGGGAACGGTAAGTGGTTGACTTGTCGCGCTGGGCAACTTGTATTATGAACCGAAGTATCTTCCGGGTGCCGGTCGTGGCGCGGACTTTGAAGGGCCAAGCGAGGGCGGGGATTGTTCTGATTTCCGACGATGCTGTGCAGCAGCGTGTGCAGTTGGACGGAGCAGGCGGCCATAGAGGCCAGAAAGGACCGGAGACGCTTGCGAGCTCGCGGAGCGACAAGAAACGGGCGGTGAAGTTCCTGACAGAGCAATTGCTGCCCGATACGCAGGCTGCCGGACGTATGGGGGAGGGCGGCGGCAAAGTGGCTCCGTCGTTCCTTGGGCCGCAGGCTCCGGGAGTGACGGCTCTCCAGCCGGATACCGGCCTGCAAGGGCTTTCCGACTGGGCCACAGCGAAAGCGATGTCAGAAGCGCTATCAGTCTGGGAGGCTCAAGTGCTACGCCTGGTGTCCAGGCTGCAGGGGGAGCTGCAGGCGTTGAGGGGCACGAAGAATCTCCTCCAGGAACGTGATATCGCCCAAGGACGGGAAATCGCTGCCGCGCCGGAGAGCAGCTTGTCGGATGAGGGGCGACGGCCCCTGCCCAGTGGGCTCGACCACCTGTAAGTGCGGTTGGGGGGGGAGAATCATGCCGCTGGGCTACCAGGACGTGATGAGCGCCGACCTTTCCCAGTTGGTGGATTTGGCCAAGGCATGGCAACACATGGGGGAGCGCTTCGGTGAATTGATGGGCGCTTACGTAAAGCATGTTCCGCGTGCCCTGGCCAACGGTAATTGGCAAGGGGAATCTTTCAGTGCCCACCAGATGAATGCCCGATCCACAGCTTTCGAGTTCGCCGCAGCTGAGACAGAGGCACTGGCAGTCGCCAGCCTCCTGCGCCAGGCTCACGTTGAGCTGACGCGGTTGCGGGAGGTCGTGCGGGATCTTGTTACCGACGCCGAGGACAGGGGCTACGAGGTCGACAGCTCGGGCGTCGCCACCTATGTGGGGTCTGACAAGAAACGAACCGCCGGTAACGATCCCGGTCACTCCGCAGCCTGTGTGGAGGCAGCGCAGGCGTGGACCGACAAGATCGCTAAGGCTGTCAAAGCTGTGGACGAAGCTGACCAGAAGGTGAAGCGGGCGCTCGTCCGCGCTGTGAGTGACCTATCGACAGACGGTGACGGCATCGGCGGTTTCAATGCGCACGCTGAGAGTGACCTGGAAACGGCGGGTTCAGCGCGCCCGACCCGCACAAAGATCGACGGATGGGTCTCCAAGGGTTCTTTCGACGCCACAGGCCCTGGCGCCGACGTCACACTGTCCGGACCCGGCTACGGTAGGCAAGGCATGGCCAAGGCGTATGCCGACCTTTTCCATGTGACGGCGCAAGGCTCGCTCACCCGGGGAGAAATGAAACTGTCCGGAATTGCCGATGCCAACGGAGGCGTCCGAGCGTCAGCGAGTGGCGGGATCACTGAGGCGGGAATCGACGGAACCGCTGAAGTGTCCGGTGGTCTCAGAGCATTCACCGAGGGACGCTTCGAGTCCGATTTCGCAGGCATATATGGTCGGGGCACCGGCTTCACGGGCGGGGAGGCCGGTGCCAACGTCAGCCTGGGGGCTGACGGATTCAGCGCCGGTGGAAAAGCGTTTGCCGGGGGTAAGGTCAGCGCGGCTGGAGGTGCCGAAGCTGGCGGGATAAGCATCGGTGCGACGGGAGAGGCGTGGGCCGGCCCGGGCGTGGAAGCGGACCTCACATTCGGGGAGAAGAATGACGACGGCAAGTTCCATATAGGGGCTGACCTGGGTGCATCACCGATTGTTGGAGGCAAGGTGGGTGCGGAAATCGTCATCGATCCAGGCAAGGTGGCCGACACCGCGAACGATGCAGCCGATGCGGTGGGAGACATGGCCGGATCATTGAAGAAGACCATCACAGGCCTGCTCTGACGCTCGAGAAGGGACTCCACGAAATGCCCACGAGTCTTCCGGTACCCATCACGTTCCAACTGCCTGACGGCTGGGGGACGGCGCCCCCGGACAGCGTGGGCGTTTCGGACGTGGCTTTCGTCGCAGTCCATGCGCAGTCTGATGCCGGGTTCACTGCAAATATTTCCATCAGCGGTGAGTATCATCCAGACGATGCCTCGCTGGCCGAGATTGCCGTTGCATCGGTACAACGCATTCGCGCCGTGGCCGAGTCAGTGAAAGTGGTCGACCGCAAAGAAGTCGGGTCATGCGATGTGCCTGGTCTAGCGCAGACGATTTGCTTCTCGGCTGTCGTCGGCGGCGGTCGGCGTGATCTTGTCCAGTCGCAGGTGTATCTGGCCATGCTGGACGGCGACTCGAACGGGCGAGCGGTGCTCCAGCTCACGCTCACCGCGACCGCAGTCCAGTACCCCTCCGTTGTGGAGGGTTTCCAGTCCCTCGTACGCAGCGTGCGCCCGGACACCGGAGCCGCCTCGTGATGCGCTGTCGCCAAAATGAACACGACCGTTCGTACAGCAATGACACCCAATAGGTTGGTTATGGGCTTCTTCGACAAACTGAACGGCACGAAACGCCCCAGCAGTGATGTTCCGCTGCGGTCTGCTGAGGAATTGAAGATCATGCTGCTCGGCCTCAACGGGCCTGAGGTTCCCTACGTGGTGCGCTACGGCGCCGGGGAGGGCGCGCACCTGGTGGCGGAATGGCGGCTGACGGAGCCAGCCTGGCAGTCGTTCTTCGCCCGCACTCGGCTGAGCCGCCGCATCCGGATCCGTATGCGCCTCGTTCCCGCTGACAACGAGGTGCGCGCGCTCGAGGAGCAATGGAAGATCCAGTGGGTCGAAGGTGTCCCGGTGTCGAAGGAGTACGGGCGCGGGCCGGTCAATCAGAAGTCCTTCCGGTGGACGATCGGGCGGAAGGAGGACGGTGGCGGCCTCGAAGTCACGGAGGACTTTCGGTTCGACAGCGGGGAGCTGAAGGAACCTCTTCGGAACACCGTTCTCCAGGCCGGTTGGACCTGGCGCGGAGTGACGCTCGGCAAACTGTGAGAAGCGGTCGTCCCTGCCCTTGGCTGTCGGCTCGCATCATGATGTGACAGCTCTGTTGGTCCTCAGGACGTGCTCCAGCAGTGGCCGGTTCGTGTGAAAAGTGGGGGAATCGGCAGCCGTGTGCCCCTTGCTCACCCGGGTGGGGGTGTCCGGACGCATGACCGGTTTTCGCGGGGCGGGGGAGTGCGGCCAACTCGCCCCGTACGTACGGTAGTCGCGCGCATACTTGCCGCATGCATGGTGAGCGGGACAGCGATGCCGACAGTGACGAGGTGCCGGCCTACCGGACGATCCGGGTGGCACCCGTCGTGGAGCCCGTGGCGGCGATGGCGGACGAGGAGGCGTGGCGGGCACGCGAGCGGTACCCGGTGCTGATGGGCTTCCGGCCCGTCTTCGGTGTCGCCCGGGAACGGCAGGAGGGCGGCTGGCAGCTGCTGCCGTCCTTCGGCGCCCCCACCCCGCAGACTGCGCGGGACTCGCTGGCCTCCCACTTCCGCCGCCGCGCCCACGAGGCCGAGGAGGCGGGCGAGGCGGAGACCTGCGCGGCCTGCCGGGCGGCGGCCGAGCGCCTCGACTGGGAGGCGCTGGACGAGCTGACCGTCCTGGGCGACCGGTACCGCGTGGTGCGCGCCGAGAACGTCATCCGTGCCGGGCGTGACGGCCCCGAGCCGCCGCGCCCCTCCGACCCGGACCCGGCCGAACCGGGGGCCGGCGGCCGGCTGCCCGACCGTACGGAGGGTTTCGTCCTCGACACCGTCATCCCCACCGGCCCTTCCGAGGGTGTCCTCAAGGCGGAACTGCTCGCCCTCGCGCACCGCGAGGGCGACCCGCCGCAGGTCCGCGCGGACGCGCGCAGAGCCGCCGTGACGCATCCGGGCGGGGTGCTGCTGCCGCCCGCGTTCCTCTTCGCGGAGCAGGAGGGCGGCGCCTGGCGCTCGGAGACGGGTGACAGCGGCACCCCGCAGGAGGCCCGTGACGCGCTCACGATGCTGCTGCGGGTGCTCGCGCCCGCCGTGCAGGGGCTGGACGAGGAGACCCGCGCCGTCTACAAGGAGGCGGCCGACCGGCTCGACGCCGAGCGCGGTGTCGAACTGAGCTTCGCCGGACGCCATCTGCGGCTCGTCCGCGTCGAGCGGTTCGTACGGATCGGTCCCGACGGTCCGGAGGGGCCCCGGCCCAGCGACTACGACCCGGACGAGCCGGTGATGGTCCAGGACCAGCGGCTGCGGGCCGAGGGCGGTCTGGTGGAGGACGAGGACGACGAAGAGGAGCAGGACCCGGAGTTCGCGGCCCGTGTGGAGCTGCTGCGGCGGCTGAGCGAGGAGGAGATCGCCCGCAGAGGACGCAAACGCGCCAGATGAGGGCACTTCCGCGGCGTTGCGGGAGGGAAGGCGCGGGCCGGGCCCGTCCCGCCGGGCGCGGCGTCCACCCAGGTCAGGGGCGCGGGGCCGTCACCGCGGACGGGGGCGCCCCCGCCTCGGAGTCCTGCCCCGTCTCCCCGCTCCGGTCGGCGGGCTGTGCGTTCCCCAGCCGGGAGCGGCGCCGCCCGTAGCAGGAGTAGAGCACCAGGCCGATCGCGACGAAGACCGCGAACTGGATCCAGGTGAGCAGCGGCAGCCCGTACATCAGGTAGAGGCCGAAGGCGACGCCCAGCAGCGGCGCCACCGGGTAGAACGGCACCCGGAAGCGGCGCTGGAGGCCGGGGTGGGAGCGGCGCAGCGCGAGGACGCAGATGTTCACCACCGCCATGATCGCCAAGGTGCCGATCACCGTCATGTCCAGCACCACGTCCAGCGGGACGACGGCGGCGGGCACCGCGAAGACGACGGCGACGATCCAGGTGTTGGCCACGGGAGTGGAGGTCTTGGGCGAGATGCGCTCGAAGACCTTGGGCATCAGCCCGTCGCGGGACATCGACATCAGGATGCGGGTCTGCCCGTACATCACGGCCAGTACCACCGAGGCGATGGCGACCACCGCGCCCAGCGCGATGACGGTGGAGCCGAAGGTCGAGCCGGTGGCGTGGTTGACGATGAGCGAGAGCGCGGCGGGCTTGCCGCCGACCTGCTCCCACGGCATCGCGCCGAGTGCCGCGACGGACACCAGGCAGTAGAGCAGGGCCACGCAGCCGATCGTCACCAGGATGGCGAGGGGGATGTTGCGGCGGGGGTTCTTGACCTCCTCGCCGGCTGTGGAGATGGCGTCGAAGCCGATGAAGGAGAAGAACGCCAGCGAGGCGCCGGCGCCGATGCCGCCGATGCCCGCGGGGGCGAAGGGCATCAGGTTGCCGGCCTTGAAGGCGGTGAAGGCGATGGCGCAGAACAGCACCAGGATGCCGACCTTGATGACGGCCATCGCCGCCGTGGCCCGCGCGCTCTCCCGGATGCCCCGCACCAGCAGGACGGCGGCGAGCAGCATCACGATCACCGCGGGTACGTTGACGATGCCGCCGTGCCCCGGCGCGTCGGCCAGGGCGGAGGGTATGCGCCAGCCGACGGTGTTCTCCAGCAGTTCGTTGAGGTACTGCCCCCAGCCGATGGCCACGGCCGAGACGGAGACGCCGTACTCCAGCAGCAGGCACCAGCCCACGAGGAAGGCGGCGCGCTCCCCGAGCGAGGCGTAGGTGTAGGAGTACGAGCTGCCGGAGACGGGGATGGCGCCGCCCAGCTCCGCGAAGGAGAAGGCGGTGAACACGCAGGTCAGGGCCGCCAGGAAGAAGGAGACGATCACCGCGGGGCCGGCCTCGGCCACGGTGTCGGACAGCCCGACGAAAATGCCGGTGCCGACGATCGCGCCGATGCCGAAGCACACGAGCTGGAACGGGCCGATGGTGCGCTTGAGGCCGTGTCCCTCCAGATCGGCGCCGGATTCGGCGACCAGCTGTTCGGGGGACTTGAGGCGCAGGCCGGTGCGGGGCATGGGGGGACTTCCGTAACAGTGCGGGGGTCGTGCACGGGTGGGCGCGAACGCCCACAAGGAAGGGTCCGGGCGGTGGCCCGGACCCTTCGAGGCTTACTCCATCGTAACGGCCGTTTATGCATGGTCCCTCGTTTATGCGTATGACTATGCACACACGCCCGGCCGGCTGACCACGGACACACCGGCCGGGCGACCCCGGTCGGTGATGCGCACACGCCCGCCCCTGCCGACGGGCTCCGTCACCTCAGCCGAGGGTGGCGACCAGCACCGCCTTGATGGTGTGCATCCGGTTCTCCGCCTCGTCGAAGACGACCGAATGCTCCGACTCGAACACCTCGTCGGTGACCTCCAGCGAGGTCAGCCCGTGCCGCTCGTGGATCTGCCGGGCCACCGCCGTGCCCAGGTCGTGGAAGGCGGGCAGGCAGTGCAGGAACCGCACGTCCGGGTTGCCGGTGGCGCGCAGCACGTCCATCGTCACCGCGTACGGCCGCAGCAGCGCGATCCGCTCGTCCCACACCTCCTGCGGCTCCCCCATGGAGACCCACACATCGGTGGCGAGGAAGTCCGCGCCGCGCACGCCTTCCTCGATCTGTTCCGTCAGGGTGATCCGTGCCCCGGTGCCCTCCGCCAGCTCGCGGGCCTGCGCGATCACCGGCTCCTCGGGCCACAGCGAGCGCGGCGCCACGATCCGGACGTCCATGCCCAGCAGCGCGCCCGTCACCAGGTAAGAGTTGCCCATGTTGTTGCGGGCGTCGCCCAGGTAGGCGTACGACAGCTCCTCCAGGGCGCGGCCCCGCGGCGCGTGCTCGGTCATCGTGAGCATGTCCGCCAGCATCTGGGTGGGGTGCCACTCGTCGGTCAGCCCGTTGTAGACGGGCACCCCGGCGTGTGCGGCCAGCTCCTCGACGATCTGCTGGCCGCTGCCCCGGTACTGGATCGCGTCGAACATCCGGCCCAGCACGCGGGCGGTGTCCTTGACGGACTCCTTGCTGCCCAGGTGCGAGCCGGACGGGTCGAGATAGGTGGTGCGGGCACCCTGGTCGGCGGCGGCCACCTCGAACGAGCAGCGCGTCCGGGTGGAGGCCTTCTCGAAGACGAGGGCGATGTTCCGGCCGCGCAACCGCTGGTGGTCGCTCTCGGTGCCGGTCCGCTTCTGCTCCTTCAGTTCGGCCGCGAGCGAGAGGAGACCGCGGAACTCCTCGGGGGTGAGGTCCAGCTCCTTGAGGAAGTGGCGGCCTGAAAGGTCTGCTCCCATGGTGCTCCTTGCTCGCGCTGCCTTCACTGTCGCCCGCAATTGTATACAGTCCCACGAATCTCTATGCGAGTTGCCCCGGGGCGGCGCCTGCCCGGCCCCCGGCCCGCCCGCGGCCCGGGCTCACCCCACCGGGTCACGTTCCACCGGGCAGCTCATGCACCGCGGCCCGCCGCGGCCCCGCCCCAGTTCGCTGCCGGGGATCTCCACCACCTCGATGCCCTCCCGGCGCAGATGGGTGTTGGTGGTCATGTTCCGCTCGTAGGCCACCACCACGCCCGGCCGCACCGCCAGCACGTTGCACCCGTCGTCCCACTGCTCGCGCTCCGCGGCCCGCACGTCCTGGGTGGGCGTCAGCACCCGGATGCGGTCCAGGCCCAGCGCGGCGGCGATGGCCCGGTGCATGTGCTCCGGCGGATGGTCGGACACCTTCAGCTCCGGCCCGCCGGCCCCGTCGGGGCCCGGCTCGATGGTGTACGAGCGGAGCATCCCCAGCCCCTCGTACTGGGTGAACGTCTCCCCGTCGACCATCGTCATCACCGTGTCCAGGTGCATGAACGCCCGCCGCTTGGGCATGTCCAGCGCCACGATCGTGCGCGCCGAGCCCCGCGCGAACAGCCCCCGGGCCAGCTTCTCGACCGCCTGCGGCGTCGTCCGCTCGCTCATTCCCACCAGTACCGCGCCGTTGCCCAGCACCAGCACGTCCCCGCCCTCGATCGTGGACGGCGAACCCGACGCGCCCCCGGCCCAGGTGTGGAAACCCCCGGACGCCGCCTCGGCCGCGAACAGCGGGTGGTGCCGGTAGACGGCCTCGAAATGGACGGTCTCGCGCTGCCGCGCCGGCCACCGCATCGCGTTGATGCACACCCCGTCGTAGACCCAGGCGGAGGTGTCGCGGGTGAACAGGTGGTTCGGCAGCGGGGCCAGCAGGAAATCGTCCGCCTCCATGACGTGGAACCGCACCGAGGCCGGCTCCGCGCAGCGCTCCAGATACTCCCGCTTGGTCATACCGCCGATCAGCGCCTCGGTCAGCTCGGCGGTCGGCATCCGGTCGAAGGAGTCCCGCAGATGACCGGTGGCCAGCGGCCCGTACTCGCGCTCGTCGAAGACCCGGTCCAGGACCAGCGCGCGGGCCGCGGGCACCTCCAGCGCCTCCGCCAGCAGGTCGGCGAACAGCAGCACCTCGACCCCGAAGGAGCGCAGCGCGCCGGCGAACGCGTCGTGCTCCTGGCGGGCGCGCCGGACCCACAGCACGTCGTCGAAGAGGAGGTCGTCCTTGTTGGTGGGGGTGAGCCTCTTCATCTCTAGGCCCGGCCGGTGCACGATGACGCGGCGCAGCCGCCCGGTCTCGGAGTCGACATGGAATCCCATGCGCTCATCCTCGCGGAGCACCCCCGCACCCGCGAGGATCCGGACACGGCCGTCAGACGTCAGCCGGGCCCGGCCCCGCCGCCCGGCGCAGCGCGGCATCCAGCGCGGCGATCCCGTCGGGACCCACCCGGCAGCAGCCGCCGACCAGGCGTGCGCCGCGCGCCACCCAGCCACGGGCCGCCGACGCCGAGAACGACGGCGCCCCCGTCCAGGCGGCCCGCTCGGCGTCCCAGCCCTCACCGCTGTTCGGGTACGCCACCAGCGGCAGGCCCGGACAGGCGTGCGCCGCCGCCTCCAGTGCCGCCTCCACCTCGCCGGCCTCGCAGCAGTTGACGCCGACCGCGATGACCTGCGGATCGTGTGCCGCCACGGCGAACGCCTCCGCCAGCGGCTGCCCGGCCCGGGTGCGGCCACCCGCGACCGTGTAGCTCAGCCACACCGGCACCCCGCAGCCGTCCGCCGCCCGCAGCAGCGCCTCGGCCTCCACCACGTCGGGCACCGTCTCCAGCGCGAGCACATCGGGCCCGGCCTCGGCCAGTGCCTCGATCCGCGGCCGGTGGAAGGCGGCCAGCTCCGCCACGTCCAGCCCGTACCGGCCCCGGTACTCGCTGCCGTCCGCCAGGACCGCGCCGTACGGGCCGACGGACGCGGCCACCCACACCGGCCCGGCCGCACGGGACGCCGCCCGGCGGGCCAGCCGTACGCTGCGGCCGAACAGCTCCCGGGCCCGGCCGGGCGGCAGCCCGCGCCGGGTGAACCCCTCGAAGGACGCCTGATAGCTGGCGGTGATCAGCACGCGTGCCCCCGCCGCCAGATACGCGGCGTGCGCCCGCTCGATCTCCCCGGGTGCCTCGGCCAGCAGCCTGGCCGACCACAGCTCGTCGGCCAGGTCGTGGCCCTGGGCCTCCAGCTGGTTGGACAGTCCGCCGTCGAGCAGGACCGGACCGGCCCCGAGCGCCGCGGCGAGCGGAACCGGGCCGCCGCCCCCGGCCGAGGAGGCGGCGGCCCGGTCCTGCCCGGGCCCGGACGGACGCGGTGTCACGCCAGCTTGGCCTGCACCTGGTCGGCGATCAGCGCCAGGTGGTCCAGGTCGCTCAGGTCCAGGATCTGGAGGTAGATGCGGGAGCTGCCCAGCTCGCCGTACCGGCCGATCTTGTCGACGACCTCCT
>Ga0164243_10008201_pt1 | contig 15479 bp, 16 predicted proteins | sample OricompcompostOP_FD_108781 | JGI IMG/M metagenome (GOLD analysis project Ga0164243, IMG submission 108781) | Organic Plus compost microbial communities from Emeryville, California, USA - Original compost - Organic plus compost (OP) | ecosystem: Engineered > Solid waste > Mixed feedstock >... | reverse complement strand
CCGGAGTGCGGCGCTGACCCCGGCCACCGTGACACGCTAGCCACGTGGACGAGTCACGCCTGCGCTGGGAGGAACGCGCGAACTGGCCACTCACGGTCGCCGCGCTGGTCTTCCTGGCGGCTTGGTCCTGGCCGGTCCTCGCCCCCCAGCTCGGGTCGCCCTGGAAGGGGCTGTGCTGGTGGCTGACCTGGATCACCTGGGCGATCTTCGCGGTCGACTACCTGGTCCGGGTCTACCTCGCCACGCAGCGCTGGCGGTTCCTGCGGCAGTCGTGGCTCGACCTCGCGGTGGTCGTGCTTCCGGTGTTTCGGCCGCTACGACTGCTCCGCGTCGTGAAGCTGCTCGACATCCTCAACCGGCACGCGAGTCTCTCGCTGCGCGGTCGGGTGGCGTCGTACGTCGGCTCGGCGACCGTCCTGGTGCTCTATGTCGGCAGTATCGCGGTGCTCTCGGCCGAGCGAGGCAAGCCGGGCGCCAACATCGAGCGCTTCGGGGACGCGCTGTGGTGGTCGATCACCACGATCACGACCGCGGGGTACGGCGACCGCTTCCCGGTGACCTTCACCGGCCGCTGCGTCGCGGTGGGACTGATGCTCTGCGGCATCGCGCTCCTCGGTGTCGTCACCGCCTTCTTCGCCTCCTGGCTGATCCGCGGAGTCGAGGAGGAGGAAGAGGAGGCCATCCGGGTCGCGGCGAGCGATGTGGAGACGCTGATCGGCGAGGTGCGCGAACTGCGCGAGGAGGTACACCGGCTGCGTCACCCCCGCGCGCGAGATGCCGATGAGCCGGTGGCACCATCGGAGGATGGCTGAGTCGGCGACGCCGGAGTGGGAGACCCTGCGCGAAGGCGACGTGGTTCACCTCGAGGACTTCGAGACCGGACCGGTGCAGTTCCGGGTGGGCTCCGATGCGATCTATCCCCAGGAGTTCCCGACCGTTCACTGGGACCACCCCTACCTGCCTCTCGAGGCAGCGCAGCGGCAGATCGAGGAGGGGCTGCTGCGGAAGAAGTACGACGCCGCCAGCAACACGTGGCGCTACTGAGTGCTGGGTGTGGTGGGTTGGGTGTGGCAACGGAAACTGGTGTTGAGTGGCTCGGACTCCGGGGCAGTGGGCCGCCAACCAACACCAGTTTCCGTTCCGAGCCGAGCCGAGCCGCTGGCCCGCCGCGGCCAGCCCACCGTGCGGAGGCCCGCCTTAGGCGGTCGGGAGCTGGTGGTCGGCGTATTGCTCTCGGAGGGTCTTCTTGGAGAACTTCCCGACTGAGGTCTTGGGTACCTCGTCGATGAAGACGATGTCGTCGGGGACCTGCCACTTGCCGAGACGCTCGGCGAGGAAGGTGAGCAGGTCGTCCTTCTCCAGGACCTGCCCGTCGCGGACCACGACGAATGCGAGCGGCCGCTCGCCCCACTTGGGATGCGGCATCGCAATCACGGCGGCCTCGGCGACGGAGGGGTGGGCCATGATCGCGTTCTCCACCTCGACCGAGCTGATCCACTCGCCACCCGACTTCACTAGATCCTTGGTCCGGTCGACGATGCGCGTGTAGCCGTGCTGGTCGATGGTGGCGACGTCGCCGGTGCGCAGCCAGCCGTCGGGGGAGAAGGACGGCCCGGGCTCATCGGTCCGGTAGTACTGCCGAGCGATCCACGGCCCGCGTGCCTCGAGCTCGCCGCTCGACTCACCGTCCCAGGAGAGCTCCTCGCGGGTGGCCGGGTCCACGATCCGGAGCTCTACGCCGGGCGGCGGCCAGCCCGCGGTGGCCCGGACGTCGGCGAGGATGTCCTCGTCGGCGGCCTCATGCTCCAGGCGGAAGGTGCTGACGCTTCCGACCGGAGACATCTCGGTCATTCCCCAGCCCTGGGTGATCGGGATGCCGATCTTGGCCCGCCAGGCCTCGGAGAGGGACCGTGGGACAGAGGAGCCGCCGCACATCACCTTCGTCAGCGCCAGGTCATGGCCCTCCAGGAGGTCGACCATGCCCATCCAGATCGTCGGTACGCCGGTCGCGAAGGTCGCTCGCTCCTGCTCCATCAGGTCGAGCAGGCCGGCGGGCGAGAGATCGGGCCCGGGCAGGATCTGGGCCGCTCCGGCCATCGCGGCGGCGTACGGGAGCCCCCAGGCCATCGCATGGAACATAGGGACGACCGGCATCGCGCGGTCCCGGTCGCTGAGGTCGATCGTCGTATTGGTGAGCATCGCGATCGCGTGGAGCCAGGTGGAACGATGGCTGTAGAGGACGCCCTTCGGATGCCCGGTCGTGCCCGACGTGTAGCAGAGGGCCGAGGCGGTGTTCTCGTCGGTGACCAGGCCCTCCAGGCCGGTTTCGGCAGCGCCACCGACCAGGTCGTCGTAGGCCACCACGCGGGGATCGTCGGGGAGCGGCGTCGTGGCGCCGTCGTCCATCACGATGATGTGTCGCAGAGTGCTGAGCCGGGGGAGCTGGGGTCGGAGGAGGCCGAGCAGCGAACGGTCCACGAAGACCGCCTCATCGTCGGCGTGCCCGAAGGTGTAGGCGAGCTGGTCGGGGAAGTAGCGGATGTTGCCGGTGTGCAGCACCCGTCCGCTGCACGGCACCGAGTAGTAGAGAGCCAGATGGCGGAAGGTGTTCCAGGCGAAGCTGGCGACCCGACCTCCGGGCGAGATGCCGAGCGTGTCCAAGGCGGCGGCCTGGCGCCGTACCTCTCGGGCCAAGTCGGCATACGTCGCGCGCTCGACGCCGGTCACGGTCCTGGTGACGATCTCGCGGTCGGGGAAGAGACGCTCGGCGCGGTTGAGGATCGAGGTGATGGTCAGCGGTGAGTCCTGCATGAGCCCGTGCATGGCGCACATCGTCGCCCAGTGTGGCCCAGGTCACAAGAAGGCCGCCGGGATGAGACGAACGTGGGCCGGACGCTCCAGCGTCCGGCCCACGTGATGACGCCTGGTCAGGCAACGGCGTGGTACTCCGGTGCCTCCTGCTCGCGGACCTCGAGCGTGTGTACAACGCGCTCGGTGGTCAGCTCATGGAGAACCAGTGCGCCGGCGGCGAGAGCTGCCGTGGCGATTGCGTCGGCGAAGACCAGCCAGCCCAGCGTCGCGCCGGTGAAGACCAACGCGGCCACGGCGGACCAGGCCGCCGTCAGGGCGAGTGCGCTGAAGCCGGCGAGTTCGAACCGCCGGTCGTCGGCGAGTCGGATACCGACAACGCTCGCCACCGCTATCGCGGCCGCGAGCCCGAAGGCCACCCACTCCAGAGTCGCGCCGGCGTAGATCCGGCTCCAGACGATTCCGACCACGCTGGCCACCAGCGCAAAGGCGTTGATGAGGTACTTCTTGCCCATGTCATCCTCCATTGAAGACTCATAGGCGCGCCCACCTTGGGTGCGTCACAAGGCTTGCAGACCCCGCTGGGGAACTTCTCTGGCGAACTTCTCCGCGATGGGATCCGCACTGGGACGTTTGTCGCGTTCCTATCGTCTTCAACAATCGCGGTCTCGAAATATGCCCGCCTCCGGTGGCGACAAGCCAAGGCGGAGATGAGGGCTTGACGCGAAAGACACTAAGTGATTAAGTCACTTAATGTGACTGGTGCCACTTCCTCTCTCTCCGAACGCATCGCCGACGGCATCGTGGCGATGATCGAGGCTGCTGGCCTCGGCCCCGGCGATGCGCTGGCCTCTTCGCGCGAGCTGGCCAAGCGCTTCGATGTGACGACCCCCACCGTCCGCGAGGCGCTCCGCCGCCTCGAGGCAACTGACGTGATCCGGTTCCGCCACGGCTCCGGGACCTACGTCGGCGAGGGGTTCGCGCGGCGGCTCCTTGTGAACCCGCATGTCGCGGGGGCCAGCGCCGAGTCCGTCCTCGAGCTCCTTGATGCCAGGATCGTGCTCGAGCCGTCGGTCGCCGCCGCAGCGGCGGGAGCTCGGACCGTGGCCGACCTCAGCGCGCTCACCATCTCGGCCGACAACGCATTAAAGCCGCAGTACGCCGACGAGCGACCCGAGCTCCACTTCCATGTCGCGCTCGCCGCGGCGTCGGGGAACCAGCTCCTTCGTGAGATGGTGGAGGCACTCCTTCAGGTGCGGTCACGGGACCAGATCGAGATCCGCCTGCGGTACGCCGACCGCGAGCGTGACCACGCGGAGCACGTGCAGATTGTCGAAGCTGTCCGTGACGGCGATCCGGACGCCGCCTCCCGGCTCACCCGGGACCATCTCGTTGCCATCCGGGACGCCTTCGCCGGCCTGCTTGCGGAGAAGCCTGAATGACCGGCCGTACGACCGAGCAACACCTCGGCCACCTGACCACTCAGCAGGCCGCCGCTGTCGCAGCCGGCGATGGTCTCGTGCTGATCCCCGTCGGCGCGTTCGAGCAGCACGGTGCCGGACTTCCACTGGCCACCGACCAGATCCGCGCCGAGGCGGTCGCCGAGCGAGTCGCCGCCACGCTCCCGGAGCGGGTCGTGATCGGGCCAGGCGTGCCGGTCGGCGTCTCGCCACACCATCAGGCCTTCCCAGGGACCATCAGTCTCCGGCCGTCACTGTTCGCCGCCGTCGTACGCGAGTATGTCGAGTCGCTGGCCAGTCACGGCTGGCGTCGGTTCCTGGTTGTGACCGGTCATGGTGGCAACAACGCGACATTGGGAGCGCTCGCGCAGGAGCTGCTGCGCGACCGTCCCGATCTGGAGTTCGCCTGGGCGCCGGTCACACCGCTGGCCAAGGAGGCGATCAGCCGACTCGACGCTGCCGAGGTCAGTGGCCACAGCGGCGAGGCTGAGACCGCCCAAATGCTCTACCTCGCCCCTGATCTGGTCCGCACGGACCTACTCGCGCCGGGCACAACCGAGCTCGATCAGCTCGGCCCGTTCGCCCGCCTGACCCGATCGGTGACCTATCCGGCTGTGGCTCTGCCCTACGACCGACTAACACCGACCGGTGTGCTCGGTGACCCGCGCCGGGCGACCGCTGACGACGGGCGCGCCATCGTCGACGAGGTGACCGATCGCCTCGTCGCCTTCGTCAAGGAGTGGCTCGGCACCTAGTCCCTCCAGCCCAGCAAGTCAGGACGACCGTCTCCGGGACGCCATCGCGTCGCCGGGCGGTCGCGCACACCCTTCTGTGACACGTCCTCTCCGAAAGGAAACAACGATGTCCCCACGATCGGGTCCACGTCTGCTCGTGCCGGTCCTTGCGGCTGCGACAGTGGCGAGCCTGGCCCTCGTCCCGACCGCGACCGTCGCGATCCGTAGTGCAACGGCGGCACCGTCCGCCGCGCACCGGCCGTCGTGCGCGAAGCCCACCGACCAGGAGTCGAGCAGCAGCCAGAAGCATGAGCTCACCAGTGGTGGCCTCGAGCGCAGCTACGACCTGCACTTGCCGGCCGGCTACGACAAGCGTGACGGCTGGCCGCTGATCGTCGCCTATCACGGTCGCGGTAGTACCGGCGTCGAGGTGGAGGGCTTCTCCGAGCTCTCGAAGCTGCCCGCCATCGTCGTCTACCCCGACGGCGAGATCGGCACCGGCTCGGGGTCGCGCAAGGCCTGGCAGGGGGCGCCGTACGAACCGCCGGGTGTCGACGACGTCGCGTTCACCGAGGACCTGCTCGACCAGGTGGAGAGCGACTACTGCGTCGATCCGAGCCGGGTCTACGCCACCGGCAAGTCGAACGGTGCCGGCTTCACCGCACTGCTCGCTTGCCGGCTTCCGGGCCGCTTCGCCGCCATCGCCCCGGTCGCACCGGCGCTCTATCCCGGGGAGCGGGCCGGCTGTGAGGACGCGCCGCCGACGCCTGTGCTCGAGATCCACGGCCGAGCCGATGCCACTATCCCGTACGCCGGCGACGCGGACCGTGACCTCCCGGCGATCCCCGACTGGGTCCGGGAGTGGGCCGCCCGCGATGCCTGTACCACCTCCCGCTCGACCCGAGTCGGGGGCGACGTGACGATCACCCGATGGCGCGGCTGTGCCGACGGAGCTGAGGTCGAGCACGTCGCGGTGGCCGGCGGCGGCCATGTCTGGCCCGGTACCGACATCTATTCCGGTGGCGGTCACGTGACCCACACGATCGAGTCGGCCCGGGTGATCTGGGACTTCTTCTCCCGGCACAGGCTCCCGGCCCGCCTCGTAGCGAAGGGTTGAGATCGATGAGCAAGACAGCCCCCGAGCCGGCGACCGCGGACGGCGCTGAGCCGCCACAGGAGCGGGAGCGGCTGCCGCGCATCATCCGGGCGATGGCCGTCGTCGAGCGGTTGGGGAACGCCCTGCCGCACCCGTTCTGGCTGTTCTGGATCCTCGCCGCGATCCTGGCGATCCTCAGCGCGATCCTCGCTGCCGCGGGCGTCTCAGTGGTCTCGCCGAGCGATGGGAAGGAGGTCGCGGTCCAGAGCCTGCTGAGCGGTAAGGGCCTGGCGATGGCCGTCTCGACGATGGTCAGCAACTTCGCCGAGTTCCCGCCGATGGCCACCATCGTGGTGGTCATCATGGGTGTCGCGGTCGCGGAGTGTACCGGTTTCCTGACAGCGGCGATGAAGGTTGGCATCTCCCGCGTCCCGGTCGGCTGGGTCGTCTTCGCGGTTGCGTTCACGGGCACGGTGGCGCACGTCGCCTCGGCGGCGGCGTACATCATCCTGGTGCCCCTTGGCGGACTCGCATTCCGTGCGGTCGGCAAGTCACCGATCCTGGGCATCGTGGTCGCCTACACCGCGATCGCCAGCGGGTACGACGCCAGCCCGGTGCCGACGCCCAACGACGCGATCTTCGCCGGCATCACCACAGCAGCGGCGAAGATCGTCGACCAGGACGCCTACGTGTCGCCGGTCAGCAACTGGTTCTTCAACATCGCCTCGTCGCTGTTGCTCGCAGCGGTGATCACCCTGGTCACCAAGCTGGTAATTTCCAAGCGGCCCGATCTCGACGCCGACGAGGACGCCGACGACGGTGACCTCGGCTCGCTCGAGCTCTCCGTCCGTGAGCGTCGCGCACTGCGGTGGGCGCTCATCACCCTGGCCGTCGCGGTCGTGGTGGTGGCGGCGATCGTGGTCCCGCCGTCGTCGCCGCTGCGTGCGGAGGACGGGTCGCTCAACGATTCGCCTTTCTTGGCGGGGATCGCAGCCGTCGTGGCGGTCCTCTTCGGGGTGGCCGGCATCGTCTACGGTGCTCTCTCCGGCTCGATCAAGGCGGCCGGCGACGTGCCGAACCTGATGGCGCAGGGGATCAAGCAGATGGCGCCGGTGCTCGTACTCTTCTTCGCCATCGCGCAGTTCCTCGCCTACTTCGACTGGAGCCACATCGGCGATGTCGTCGCGGTCCGCTCGGCGGAGGTCCTCAAGAGCAACAGCATTCCGGTCGGGTTGGCGTTTCTCTTCGTGCTGCTCCTCCTCAGCGTGGTCAATGTGCTGGTCACGAGCGGCTCCGCGATGTGGTCGATCGCGGCACCCGTGCTGGTGCCGATGCTCATGCTGCTCGCAGTTCCGGCCGAAACGGCGCAGGCGCTCTTCCGGATCGCCGATTCAGGGTCAACCGCGATCACGCCGATGAGCCCCTACTTCGTGATGGCGCTTGGCTTCTTGCAGCGCTACCGGAAGTCGGCCGGGATCGGCACCCTTGCCGCCTATACCCTGCCGCTTGCGATCGCCATGACGGTCGCCTGGACGGCGCTCTTCTTCGCCTGGTGGGCGCTAGGTATCCCGCTTGGTCCGGGCGTCGGGGTCCGCTGACGCCGGGTGAGGCGGGCAGAGCCGCCGATGCGGGGCGGCGGGCGGCTCTGCCCACGGTCGTCAGGCCACTGGGGCCTCGCCGAGGATGGCGGTCGCTGTATGGGAGCCGCCGTCGGCGTCGGTCCAGGCTATCGAGATCCGATCGCCCGGCTCGTGCTTGCCGATGATCGCGGTGATGTCGTCCAGGGTCGATACCGTCGTCCCACCGATGGAGGTGATCGTGCTGCCCTCGGTGATCCCGGCCTTGGCGGCGGCGCCACCGTCGACGACGCCGACCACGCGGGTCGAGTCCGAGCCGTTGACCTGGACGCCCAGCGCGGCGGCGTAGCCGATCTCGATGTCGCCGGTCTCCTTGCCGGCGATGATCTTGGCGGCGACGTCGAGGACGGTGTCGATCGGGATCGCGTAGCCGGAGACGTCGGCACCGCCGCTGGAGGCGGCGACGTTCATGCCGATCACCTCGCCCTCGCTGTCGAGGAGCGCGCCGCCGGAGTCGCCGGAGACGACGTCGGCGTCGACCTCGATCAGATCACTGAGGTGCGCCTGTGAGCCGTCGTCCTCGGTGACGGTGATGGCCGTGCTGGGGTCGGTCACGGTCCCGTCGGCCGCGGTCAGGGAGCCCTGTCCCTCGGCGTTGCCGACCGAAGTGATCTGCTCGCCCTCGGTGCTCTCGCGCCGGTCCGTCGTGACCGTGGCGAGGCCGGAGGCGTCCGTGAGCTGGAGGACCGCGACGTCGTGAGTGGCGTCATAGCCGAGCACGGTGGCGGCGTAGGTCTTGCCGTTGGCCGGGTCGGTGACCCCGATCTTCGTCGCGCCCTCCACGACGTGGTGGTTGGTGACCACGATGCCGTCGCCGGTGATCACCAGGCCGGTGCCCGCCGCGGCCGCGGTGCCGTAGTCGACCGTGGTGTTGACGAGTACGACGCCGGTCGACTCGGCCGCGGTCGCAGGCTCGGTGTCTGTCGCGCTGGTCGACGAGGACCAGGGGTTCCCGCTGCCGTATCCGCTGCCGTATCCGCCGTAGGTCCCATAGCCGCCGTAGCCGTTGCTACCGCCGAGCCCCCGTTCGGTGCCCGAGCCGGTCCAGCTCCAGCTGCCCCAGTCATAGGTGGCGCTGTCGCCGCGGGCGTCGACGGCGGCCGCGGCCGCCGGAGCGACGGCGGGCAGTGCGACCAGCGGCAGGGTCAGCGCGGCGGCGGCGAGAACGTGACGGAAGCGGCGCGAGCGGGTCATCGGATCCTCCTCGAAGAACTGATGACTTCACATTCCGGCGGCTGGCTGTGGGCTCCCTGTGCACCGCTCACGTGTGCGCTGGGAACCGGTGACGGCTTGGCCCGGGCCCGCTGTCAGCTCAGCCGCCTCCCGTAGCTGGGTAGCTTGAAGCCGCGCTCGTAGTGACCGTGCCAGAAGTCGGTGCTGCGGTTGCCGACATTGGCGATGATCCGGTAGCCCCTGCGTTCGATCCCCTTCCGGCAACGCAACTTGCTGCGTTGGACGGTCTCGCCCTTGCGATGGGTGCAGTAGGAGCGGACGTGGTAGCCGGCCCGCTCGAGCGCGCGCTGCCCTGGTCTGAGCTGGGCCCGGTGTCGACCGGTGACTACGAAGACGGCGATCCCCAGCCGATGCGCCTTCGCGGCGAATCTGCGTACCGGCTCGACCGGCTTCGGCCAGTCGTAGTGGGTGGCGATCGAGGTGTTGTCGATGTCCAGCACGATGGCGAGTCGCCGCCCGCCCTTCGCGATCCGGCGATCCAGGTAGGCGCGCGAACCCTTCATCGCCATCCTGACGTCGTGGCGCCAGACTCGCTTCGAGGGCAGTCTGCTCCCCGAGGAGCGGGGCGTCGCCGGGGATCGTGCCGAGGACCGGCCCGAGGTCTGCGGCGAAGCAGCCGGGTCTGGCGACGGGGTGCCGACCGACGGCGGGAGCGTCGAGGGTTGCGCGTCGTCCGGCGGCGAGGCACATGCCGGCGCTGCGAACACCAGCGTCACAAGAGCCAGCAGCGCGAGGAGGCAGCGTCGGATCACCACTCCACGGTAGCGAGCCGGCTTCGCCGAGACCTCAGACGACGGCCTCTGCGCCGACGAGTGCCGTGGGCGGCAAAGCGGCCGCCCGAGGCCAGACCTCGGCCAGGATCTCCACCCCTCGCTCGATCTGGAAAGGCGAGGCGGTGATCGGTAGTCGCAAGTGGCGCTCGTAGGCCCCGTCCACGCCGAACCGGGGGCCTGCGGTCACCAGCAGCCCCCGGGCCCGCGCTGCGAGGGTCAACTGGGAGCTGACCGCGGTGGGGAGCCGCGCCCACGTGGCCAGGCCTCCGTGGAGCCGCTCGGGTAGCCGCCAGTCCGGCAGCAGCCGGCCCACGGCGGCGTACAGCGCGCGGCGACCGATACGAAGCTGCTCGCGTCGCTCCTCGACGATCTCGGCGGCGCGGGGGAGGAGGAGCGCGGTGACGTGCTGCTCCCACACCGGAGTGCCGAGATCGGTGGCCGAGCGCTGTGCGATCAGGCGGGTGATCAGCTCCTGCTCGGCGCGGATCCAACCGATCCGCAGACCGCCCCACAGCAGCTTGCTCGCCGAGCCGACGTGGACGACGCGCGCGCGCTGTCGGTCGGCGAGTACGCCGAGGGGCGGATGGGCCTCGGGACGGTCGATGTCGAGCTCGGCCGTGGTGTCGTCGGCGACCACGAGCGCGTCGATCCGCGCCGCAGCGTGCAGCAGTCGTTCCCGGCCCTCCAGAGACATCGACCAGCCCGTCGGGTTGTGGAAGTCCGGCATCACATAGGCCATCGCGGGCGTGGTGCGCGCGAAGGTCGCCTCGAGCGCCGGCAGGTCCCAGCCGTGCTCGACGGTCACCGGCGAGGTCACCACGCGCGCGCCGGCGAGCTGCAGGGCGTCGTAGGCGTGCGGGTAGGACGGACTCTCCGCATAGGCGCGGTCGCCGCGGCTGAGCAGCGTGCGTGCCAGCAGGGCGATCGCGCTCTGCCCGCCCAGTGTCACCAGGATCTGGTCGGGTGTCGTGGGCAGCCCGCGCTCGGCGTACCGCTCGGCGATGGCGCTCCGCAATTCGGTCAGCCCCCGCAACGTGTAGCCGGACCAGCCGAGATGGCCGGTGAGCCGCTCGGTGGCCTCCGCGGCGACCTCGGCCAGCAGGCGGGTGGCCGGCAGTGTCGCCTTGGTCAGGTCGATCCCGGTCTCCTCCTGCGCGGCTCCGTGGTGGCCCGAGGGCAAGGCGGTGGTCGTGCCAGATCCCTGCCGACTGTGGGCGTAGCCGGTCTCTCGCAGCCGCCGGTACGCCGCGGTGACGGTGGTCCGACTCAGCCGCAGCCGCTCGGAGAGCTCCCGCTCGGAAGGCAGCCGTACGTCGGCCGACACCCGGCCGTCGATCAGCAGCAGCCGGATCCGCTCCGCGAGTCCTTCGTAGGCCGGCGCATCGGTGCGCCATTCACCGAGCAGGGCGGCGAGCGCGACGGCGCCCAGACGATGGCGCGGTCCGCTCGACAACATGAGGCCACTTTAGCCAGATTGGCCTCTGGAAAACACGGCCCATGTCAGATTGGCTATTGATGTGGGCGGGATTCCGGTGAAATGGCTCTTGGTCAAGCGATTGTCGTGGTTGGTCGTCGGGTTGCTGCTCTATGGCACCTCGCTGGCGATGATGGTGCGCGCCTCCATCGGGGTCGGGCCGTGGGACGTACTGAGCCAGGGACTGTCCCGCACGACCGGTATCTCGTTCGGGATGATGACCAACCTCATCGGTCTGGGTGTCCTGCTGCTGTGGGTGCCTCTGCGGCAGCGGCCCGGAATCGGGACCGTGCTCAACGTGCTCCTGATCGGCTCGGCGGCCGACGTCGCGCTCGCGGTCATCCCCGAGCCCGGGATGCTGCTCCTTCGGGGGCTGCTCTTCGCCGGTGGCCTGCTGCTGCTCGCCTGCGCGACCGGCATCTACCTCGCTCCCGCTCTCGGCCCGGGGCCCCGCGACGGCGTCATGACCGGCCTGCATGCCCGTACACGTGCGCCGATCTGGCTGGTTCGAGGCGGTATCGAGGTCACCGTGCTCGTCGCCGGCTGGCTGCTCGGCGGCCAAGTGGGCGTCGGCACGCTCGCCGAAGCGCTCCTCATCGGTCCGCTCGTCCACCGCACGCTGCCCTTCTTCCGGACCGTGCACGCCGGTGTGCCCGGATTCGGCCGGCCCCGCCCGGGGGCGGCCCCCGCGGGGGGTCCTGCCCGTTCGGCCGAGCTGCCACCTTCGGCCTGCGGGTGACGACGGCGCTCGGGTGACGACGGCACTCGGCTCGGGTCTGGGACCGGGCGCGATCATGGCCGGAAGGCGTCGGGCGTGCCCGGACTCCGCGAGCTCAGTGACTCCGGTCCGACCGATCGCTTGCGGTCCCTCCGGCACCCGCGCCGCGGGCGTGGGCAGTCTTCTTCAAGGCGTGTCGCAGTTGGATGATCCGTGCGGTTCCGGGGATGGCGACGAGCAGGACGCCGGCGACCGCGGAGAGAAGGAGCGCGATAGCGAGCGAGATGTGGCCGTCCGCGCCGAGGTAGCGGACGGTGATCTGCTGGGAGTTCTGGCCGATGAAGATGAGCATCGCGATCAGGATGATCGCGGCCAGGATCATGCCGACCCACCACGCGCTGACCCGAGTGTGCTGGTTGCCCTTGCCGCGGTTCTGAGCGGGGCCGGCGGTGGTGGCCGGCTGGGTCGGCTGGGTCGGCTGGGTCGTTCCAGCCTGGGATGACGTCGCGGCCGCGACGTCCTCGGGGCTGGCGTCGGGGGCGCTGCGGTCGTACTGATGGGGGATGCGGTCCATCGGGTCTCCTTCCTGGCCGCCGTTGGCGGGGACCGTGGTGGCGCGGCGGCGCTCGGTGTCCTCCGGGCGCCGCCGCCGTTCCACGCCTGCGATCAGCTGTCAGTTCTTGAAGGCGTCCTTGACCTTCTCGCCGGCGTTCTTCAGGTCTCCGGCGGCCTGGTCCTTCTTGCCTTCGGCCTGCAGGTCGGAGTCGTCGGTGTGCTTGCCGACGGCCTCCTTGGCCTCGCCGGCGATCTTCTGCGCGGCGTTCTTCGCCTTGTCAGCGATACCCATGACTGCGTTCCTTTCGTCGTGAGTGCAGTGCGATTCGCGGTACCCCGACGATTGCGAGCGGAGTCGCACCGGCGGGCCGCTTCTTCGGTTGTACGACGTCGTGGCGACGTCGCGGCTTACACTGTAACCCAAAAGCTTACGTTGTAAACCCACGACCGGTCACGGGCACCGGCCGAGCCGCGGGGGACGCGATCAGCGAAGGTGTGCGGCGATCCTGTCCAGCATGTCCTCGAGGGCCCGTTCGAACTCTTCGCGGTAGCGGTCCTGGGCGAGCTGGTGGGCGAAGCGGTGGATGGCTGGATACTGCGCCGGGTCGATGTCGCCCTGCGGGTCAAGAAGCTCGCCTGGGGTCTCGGCCTCGGCGATGTCCTCTTCGTCCTCGGCGGTGCGAGTGGGCGTCAGTCCGCCTGGGACCGGCGCGGGGTCGGCGGATCCGTCGGGGCTGTAGGAACCATCGCCGGGCTGCGGATCGCGCAGCGTGCGTGCCCCGGTCTCCATGAGGAGATAACCCAGTAGGAAGCTGTTGAAGGACCGGTAGGCGAAGACGGTCTGATGCTCGTCGAAGCCCTCGTCGGTCAGGGTCTGCAGCATGTTCTCGATCCATGCCAGCGACCGAAGCGGAGGGTTCACCCACGGAGCCTGGGCCGGCCGGGTCGCCACCAGCGGGAAGGCGTGGGGGTGCGCGGTCGCATAGCGTCGTACGCCGTGGGCGAGCCGGGTCAGGTAGTCCCGCCACCCGCCGACGGCGTCGCGGCGCACCTGGGGATCGGCGTCCAGCTCCTCGACGATCAGCTCCACGACCGCGTCGAGCAGTTCATCCCGGGTGGCGACGTGCTTGTACAGCGACATCGCCTCCACGCCCAACCGGCTTGCGATCGCGCGCATCGAGGCCGCTCCGACGCCCTCCTGGTCGATCAGCTCCAGCGCGGCCCGCGCCACGCGTTCGCGGGAGAGGCGTGCCTTACGACCGGCGCGGGGCGAGGGCTGCGAGCGTCCGCTGCCCTCGGCCGGAGCCGAGCGGTGGTCACCTGGTCGAGACGACGGCGGCATGGGCCCATCGTGCCAGTCGACCGCCGTCTGCTCGTACCGGCCAGCGCCCCCGACAGGATTCGAACCTGTGACCCGCGGATTAGAAGGCCGCTGCTCTATCCAGCTGAGCTACGGGGGCAGGGTCCCGTCGCGGGTGTCTCACCAGCGCGGGGCCGCGGGTGATTATGCCCCACGGGCAGCGCCCGGCCGGCCGCCGTGGTCAGGGCCGGTCCAGGGAATGGTTAGGGGATGCGCCGCGAGGTGGTTAAGGTGCCTGCCGTGACCGAGCAGAGCTTCTGTACCTCCTGCGGCGCTTCTGTCGACGGGATGCGTTTCTGCACGAACTGCGGTACGCCGGTCCGCGGTGCTCACGAGGCCCCCGCCTCCGGCGCGCCGGAGCCGGTCACGCCCCCGGTCCAGCCGCTCTCGGTCGAGCCGCCGGCCGAGCGGACCGCGGCACCCGAGCCTCCATCGAGGTCGGCCGCCGGTTATTGGTCGAAGCCGGGCCCGGCCACCCCGCCTGCGGCGCCGGTCACGCCCCCGCGTGGGGTCGGTCTGACCAAGCCCCCGAGTACGCCGCCGGCCGACCCGCCTGCCGCGCCACCGAGTCAGATGCCACCGGCCTGGTCGGCCGTGCCGCCGGGCGCACCCCCGGCGGCGTACCCACCGCAGGGTCGCGGTCCGGCTCGCGACCGCAGGCTGGTGCTCTGGGCACTGATCGGCCTGGCCGCGGTCCTGATCGTGGGCGGCGGTGCCTTCGCACTCGGCACGGTCGCGACGAAGTCCGGCCACAGCAGTACGGCCGGCACGGTCGCGGCGACGCCTCCTGCGTCCGAGGAGGCCGCCGAGGACACGGGGGACGCCTCACCGGGGGAGCAGAGTCCGGCGACCCCGACCGACCGGGGTGGCGCGGTTGCAGCCAGCCTGTCGACGCTGATCACCGACTCAGCGAAGGACAAGGCAGCGGTGGGCGCTGCGGCGGCGTACCTCGACTCTTGCCGGCAGGTGAAGGCGTCGATCCGGACCCTCGACAAGGCCGCCGGCTCTCGCAACGACCTGGTCGCCCGCGCCGGGAAGGTCGACACCAGCGGCGTGCCCGGCGCCGACGATGTGGTCGCCAATCTGACCCAAGCCTGGAGGAAGTCGGCGAAGGCCGACTCCGCCTTCGCCGACTACGGTCGTTCGCTGCACCGCAATGCCAAGGGCAAGTGCGTGGGCAACAAGTCGTGGCGTGCCCGAGCCGTACGGTTGAGCGCTCAGAGCCATCCGCCCAAGCAAGCGGCCGCGAAGGCGTGGAACAAGCTCGCCAAGAAGTACGACCTCGGCACCGTGGAGTGGGGTCAGCTCTAGGTCACCGAGCGCGCAGGAACTCCGCCATCGCGGCCATGATCCGGCGAGCGGCCTTCCGCTGGAACTCCGCGGAGGTGAGCAGCGCGGCGTCCTCGCGGTTGCGCATGTTCCCGCACTCGATGAGCACCTGCGGGACCGTGGTCAGATTCAGCCCGGCCAGATCGTTACGGGTGGTGAGGCCATGGTCACCGAGGTAGGTCGAGACCGGCATCCCGGTCTTCACGAACGAATCGCGCAGGAGCTTCGCATACCGACGAGATGCCGGTACGACGGCGTCGTTGGTGCCCGACGGGACCGGCTGCAGGATCGCGAAACCGCGG
>Ga0164243_10008200_pt1 | contig 15483 bp, 14 predicted proteins | sample OricompcompostOP_FD_108781 | JGI IMG/M metagenome (GOLD analysis project Ga0164243, IMG submission 108781) | Organic Plus compost microbial communities from Emeryville, California, USA - Original compost - Organic plus compost (OP) | ecosystem: Engineered > Solid waste > Mixed feedstock >... | reverse complement strand
GACGCGGGCTACCGCCTTCGCGCTACCAGCGTGCCTGTGGCGACGGGCGCGAGCGCGCAGGCCGAGACGAGCAACCCGTCCTTCGACAAGGCCCTGGCGGGCGCGCTGGTGAAGTTCCTGTCCCTCAACGCGACGGTGGAGGCGCGCACGAAGCCCGCGGGCGCCACGGTGTTCATCGACGGCGTGAAGATGGGCGTGACGCCGTACTCCACGGAGGTGCTGCCGGGCGAGCACACCTTCCGCTTCGAGCTGGCGTCGCACCTGCCCAGCGAACAGACGCGCGTGGTGGCCTCGCGCGAGCACGTCACGCTCGAGCCCGCCCTGGAGAAGGTGCCGGCGCGCCTGGTGGTGAAGGCGCTGCCGGAGGGCGCCGAAATCTACGTGGACGGGGAGCGCGTGGGCACGGACGCAGTGGACCGGGGCGTCCAGCCCGGGACGCGCACGCTGCGGCTCGCGCTGGAGGGCTACGAGCCCCAGGAGGTCCAGGCGGAGATCGCCCCGGGCGCGACGTACACGCTGGAGCGCGCGCTGAAGCCCACCTCCCTGCAGGCCTTCAAGCTGGCCATGCGCCGACGGCGGGCGGCGACCCTGGCGCGCCGCAGCTACCTGGAGGCGTCCTACGAGCTGACCACGCTGACCTCCGACACGCTGGAGACCCGCCCCATGGGCTCCAACGGTGGACTGGACGCGGTGCGCACCCGGGACGTGCGCTCGCCGAGCACGCGGAGGATGCGCGGCCTGGGGCTCGAGTACGGCCACTACGGCGAGTACTTCGGCGTCATGTTCGTGGGCACCACCTGGTACTCGACGGGCGACACGTGGACGGTGGGCGTCAACGTCCCGCCGGGCGTGGAGGGCCCTGGCGTCGACGGGCTCACGCAGTTCGACACGAAGGCGCAGATGCTGTCCTTGCGCGCGCTGCAGCCCCAGCTGCGCTACGTGGTGGGGCCGGTGTCGTTCGCCATCCAGGCGGGCGTCGAGGTCCGGGGCATGCTGATGGAGGAGCAGGACGACGGCTCCGGCCTGTCGCCCCGGTTCAAGGACGGGCTGTACGCCATCGACGTGCACGCGGGCGGACAGGCCACCGCGCGCGTCTTTCTCTACGAGGGGCTGTACCTCTCCGCCGCGTACCAGCGGGGCTTCTCTCTGCTGTCGAAGATCTCCGGGACGAGCAACTTCCGTGGAGGGGTGGGCTATGCGTTCTGAGGCGCGCCGGCTGTGGTTGACGTGCGCGGTGCTGATGGGTGGCGTGGCCTGGGCACAGCCGCTGGTGGGGCCCTCGGTGGGCAACGCGGACGCGCTCGTGGCCGAGGGCACGAAGCTCTACAACAAGCGCAGGTACGCGGAGGCGGCGCGGCTGCTGCTCCAGGCCACGCGGGCCAACCCCACGCTGATGCCCGCCTATCTGGCCCTGGCCCGCGCGCGCATGGGCGCCAAGGAGACGGCGGGCGCGTGCGCGGCCTACAAGGCCTGGCTGCGCAGCGCCCCGGACATCCAGGAGCGGCGCAAGGCCCAGGGCGAGTCGGAGCTGTGCGAGCGGCAGCTCAAGGCCGCGCGCAAGAAGAAGCGCAACAAGGTGCCGCCGGACCTGACGGCGCGACACGTGGAGTCCAAGGCGGCCTTCTTCGAGGCGCTGGAGGCCCGGCGCCTGCGGGGCACCGGCTCCGCGGAAGAGACGCTGCGCACGCTCGTGGCCGAGGGCTACCTGGGCGCGGACCTGGGTGAGATGGGGCAGCGGCTGAGCGCGCAGTGCCGCGCCAGCGCCGAGGAGCTCCACCAGCGCGCGCTCGGGGGCGAGGCCCTCACCGGGGAGCAGCTGCGCGAGGCGCGCGGCCTGCTGGAGCTGGCGCGGGACACGGGCGAGCCCCCCGCCCGCGCGGACGCCCAGGCCCCCTTCCTCGAGGGACTGGCGGCGCTCCAGGACGGCGCGGCGGACCAGGCCCAGCAGCTGTTCGCGCGCGCGGCCACGGCGGCGCCGGAGCGGCCCGAGTACAAGGTCTGGCGCGCCGCGGCGCTCCAGCGCGCGGGGGACGCGAAGGGCGCGCTGGCCATGATGGAGGCGGAGCTGCCGGACGACCCACGCACGGCCCTCCTGCGGGTCGCGGTGGCGCGGGACACGTCGCCCGAGGCGGGCGCGCGCGAGCTCGAGCGGCTGCTCTTCCAGCGCTACCCTCCCACCCCGTCGCGCTGACCCGGCCCGACCCCATTCCCAGGAAGGACTTGGATGGCGCTCTTCATCTGTCAGCGCTGCGAGACGCAGCACGAGGCCTCGAACGGGACCTGTCCGTCCTGCGGCGGCACCGAGTTCCTGAAGGTCGCGGAGCCGGCCCTGGACCGCATGCTGGGGCGCGTCGTCGCCAACCGCTACCGGGTGTTGAAGCGGCTGGGCCAGGGCGGGATGGGCTCCGTGTACCTCGCGGAGCAGGTGGGCATCGGCCAGCAGGTGGCCATGAAGTTCCTCAACGCCGGCCTGTCGATGGACCCCGACGTGGCCCGGCGCTTCCTCAACGAGGCGAAGAGCTACGCGCGCGTGGCGCACCCCAACGCGGTGGCGCTGCACGACTTCGGGCAGGACGAGGAGGGCAGCCTCTATCTCTCCATGGAATACGTGGAGGGGGATGACCTCAAGCACCTGCTCGCGTCGGTGGGGCGGCTGAGCGTCCACGAGGCCGGCGACATCATCCTCCAGGTCGCGGACGTGCTGTCCTTCGCCCATGCGCGGCAGGTGGTCCACCGGGACCTCAAGCCGGAGAACATCATGGTCCGGCAGGGCCTGCGCGGCTGGCACGCGAAGGTGCTCGACTTCGGCATCGCGCGCATCGTCGACGGGGCCACGCGGCTGACGGCGCAGGGGGCGGTGGCGGGGACGCCCCGGTACATGTCCCCCGAGCAGGCCATGGGGCTGGACGTGGACGCGCGCGCGGACATCTACGCGGTGGGCGTGGTGCTCTTCGAGCTGCTCACGGGCGTGCAGCCCTTCGACGGCACGAGCGTCGCCGAAATCATGCAGAAGCAGGTGCACCAGCCGATTCCCCGGCTGGCGGACGTGGTGCCGGAGCTGGACCACCCCGCGCTCGACGCGGTCATCCAGAAGGCCACGGCGAAGAAGCGCGTGGAGCGCTACGCGACGATGGAGGCCTTCGCCGTCGACCTGAGCAACGCGCTGCCCACCATGACGGGCCGGCCGCCCATCAGCGGCGTCAGCCCCGCCGTGCGCGCGAGCACCGCGGAGGCGTCGCGCCCGAGCACGATGCTCTACGGCGACGGCACCGAGGACACGATGCTGCGCGGCGCGGCGACCCCGGCCCCCTCCGCCGAGGACGCGGGCCGGTACGACACGGGCCGCGTCGCGCCCATCCCGCTGACCCAACCGGCGCCCGCCCCGCGCGACTCCGGGCTCCGGGTGGGCCCCGAGGGCTTCAACAAGACGGCGCACGCCATGTCGCCCTACGCGGCGCCCACCCCGGCGCGGGGCGGCTGGGTGCTGGGCGTGAGCATCGCGGGAGCGCTGCTGGTGGGCGGGCTCGCGGTCGTCGCGACGCGCGGGCTCCACGCCACGCAGGCCCCCGCCGAAGTCGCGCGCGACGCGCGGCCCGCGCCCCGGGAGAGCCCGCGTCCGCCTCCGCCTCCCGACCGGGGGCCGCCTCCCGAACACGGGCACCCGCCCCCTCCTCCCCTCGACGACCGCCCGCCCGTCCCGCCTCGCGAGGAGGCGCCTCCGCCCCCCTCCGGCGCGATGGCGGGCACGGACTCCGCGGCCGAGGACCGCCGGCTGGAGAAGGCGCAGGATCGCCTCATCGAGATCAGCGACGACTTCAACGACGGCGAGCTGGCGAAGGCCGCGGAGAAGCTGGCCCTGGCGCGCGACCTCGGGCTGGACACCGTCGAGCCGAAGCTCGCGGAGCTGGGCACCCGAATCGAGGACGCGTCCAAGCGGCTCGCGCGGGCACGCGCCCAGGAGAGCGATGGCAACTGCGAGCAGGCGATCCACGTCTACAAGTCGCTCCGCAAGGACTACCCCCAGCTCGCCGACGCCCAGCGCGGCATCCAGCGCTGCAAGCGGATGCTGCCGCCGGACGTGTCCGACTAGGGTGCGCGCATGAACGAGGTCGACACGCGAGCGCTGGTGCGGCAGCTGCGGACACTGGGCGTCCGCGAGGGCGGCGTGCTCCTGGTCCACACCTCCTTCCGGGCGGTGCGCCCCGTCGAGGGGGGCCCGCTCGGCCTGATTCGCGCGCTTCGCCTGGCGCTCGGCGACACGGGCACCCTCGTCATGCCCACCATGACCGACGGCGAGCGCGTGTTCGACCCGCGCGTGACGCCCACCGTGGACATGGGCATCACCGCGGAGACGTTCTGGCGCCAGCCCGGCGTCCTGCGCAGCACGCACCCGGGCGGCTCCTTCGCCGCCCAGGGCCCCCACGCCGCCGCCATCTGCCGCCCCCAGCCCCTCTCTCCACCCCATGGCCCCGACAGCCCCGTGGGGCGCGTGCACGAGCTCGGTGGCCAGGTGCTCCTGCTCGGGGTGACGCACAGCGAGGACACGACGCTCCACCTCGCGGAGGCGCTGGCGGGCGTGCCGTACTCGGTCGCCCACCCCTGCGTCGTCGAGGTCGACGGCGTCGCGCGCACGCTCCCCATCGAGGAGACGGACCACTGCTGCACCCGCTTCCGGCTCGCGGACGACTGGCTCCGGGCCCGCGGCCTCCAGCGCGAGGGCCCGGTCGGCCACGCCCAGGCGCGCCTGTGCGACTCGCGGGACCTCGTGGCCGTCGCCCTGGAGCACCTCGCCCGGGAGCCCCTCGTCTTCCTGTGCCCCGAGGGCACCGGCTGCGACGAGTGCGACGCGGCCCACGCCAGCCTCCCCGCGCCGCGCCGCTGACGGGTCTCAGTCCTCCTCGAGCCCCCGCTTCATCCGCATCAGGACGTTCATCGTCTCCGCCGAGTAGGGCGAGAGCCACCGGTCCCGCATCTCCTGGATGGGCGCCGCGTTGAGGTAGTTCCACCGCTTGCGCCCCTCGCGCACCGCGATGACCAGCTCCGCCTTCTGGAGCACGCCGATGTGCTGCATCACCGTGCACCGGTCCAGGGACGACGCGAAGTGCTCGCACAGCTCACCCGTGGTCCGGGGCGCGTCGCGCAGCAGGTCGAGGATCTCCCGTCGCCGCGAATCCGCCAGCGCCTTGAAGATCAAATCGTCCCGGGACGCCCTCGACATGTTATGAATCTACAACATATCGAACGCAGGACCCAAGCCCGGAGGCCCCCATGGCGTTGAAGTTCCAGGTGCAGTTGAAGATCCAGAAGCCGGTGTCCGAGGTCTTCGACGGGGTGGTGAATCCCAAGAAGCTCAGCGGCTACTTCGTGCAGGCGGCCAGCGCCCCGCTCGTGGCGGGGACGACGGTGAAGTGGCGCTTCGCGGAGGTGCCCGGTGAGCACGACGTCATCGTCCGGGAGGTGCGACCGGACGAGCGCGTCGTCTTCGAGTGGGAGGCGGCGGGCGGGGGCTACAACACGCGGGTGGAGATGACCTTCAAGCCCATCGACGAGAAGAGCACGCTCGTCCAGGTGAGCGAGTCCGGCTGGCGGGAGGATGCCCAGGGGCAGGCGGCGTCCTACGACAACTGCGGCGGGTGGATGCACATGATGATGTGCCTCAAGGGCTACCTGGAGCACGGCATCAACCTGCGCCAGGGAGGGGCCTACTGAGCGAGCGCTCCCGGGGCCCGTCCGGGGGCGCCGTTCATCCTGGGGTGCGAGGCTGGGACGTGAGAAGGTGCGCGCGCGATGTCCCAAGCTCCTCGGCGCACCAGTCCGTCCCCCTTCGCGGTCCCCATGCTGCTCGCCGCGATGGGCTCCATCCAGGTGGGGGCGTCCATCGCCAAGGGCCTGTTCCCCGTCGTCGGGGCACAGGGGACGACGGCGCTGCGGCTCATCTTCTCGTCGCTCATCCTGCTCGCCTTCTGGCGCCCCTGGAGGCATCGCCTCACGCGCCAGGAGGTGCGCGCCATCCTCGTCTACGGCGCGGCGCTGGGGGTCATGAACCTGACCTTCTACCTGGCGCTGGCCCGCATCCCCCTGGGCATCGCCGTCGCCATCGAGTTCACCGGCCCGCTCGCGGTGGCCATCCTCTCCAGCCGCCGCCCCATCGACTTCCTCTGGGCCCTGCTCGCCATCGCGGGCGTGCTGCTCATCCTGCCGCTCTCCGGGACCTCCGGGGCGCTCGACTGGGTGGGCGTCTTCTGGGCGCTGGTCGCCGGGACGGGCTGGGCGCTCTACATCCTCTTCGGCCAGAAGGCGGGCGCCTCCGTCCACGGCGGCACCGCGGCCTCGCTGGGCATGGCCGTGGCGGCCCTCGTCGTCGTGCCGGTGGGCATCACCCACGCGGGTGGCGCGCTGCTGAACACGTCACTCCTCCTCCCGGCCATCGGCATCGCCATCCTGTCGAGCGCGCTGCCCTACTCGCTGGAGATGTTCGTCCTCAAGAAGATGCCCGCGCGCACCTTCGGCGTCCTCATGAGCCTGGAGCCGGCGATCGGCGCGCTCGCGGGCCTGGTGTTCCTCGGGGAGCGGCTCTCCGTCACGCAGTGGGTGGCCGTCGGCCTCATCATCGCGGCGTCCGTGGGCAGCACCGCCTCCGCGCGAAAGGCGTGAGCGCGGCGGGCGCCCCGTTCGCCTATCCTCCGCCCCCGGTCCAACCCGACGCCCCGCCGAAGGAGGAAGCGCCGATGCACAAGGGGTCCTGTCTCTGTGGTGCCGTTCGCTTCGAGGTCTCCGTCCCCCTCAAGCCCCCCGATGCCTGCCACTGCACGATGTGCCGCAAGCTGTCGGGCCACTATTGGGTGTCCACGGACCTTCCCCGCTCCGCGGTGACCGTCCACGGCGAGGACAAGGTGACGTGGTACCGCTCCTCGGAGAAGGTCCGCCGGGGCTTCTGCTCCGTCTGCGGCGCCACCCTCTTCTGGGACCCCATCCACCGGGACCTCATCGCCATCGCCATGGGCGCGTTCGACACGCCCACGGGCACCCACGTGGAGAAGCACATCTTCGTGGCCAACAAGGGCGACTACTACGAGCTGACGGACGGCCTGCCGCAGAACCCCCAGTAGGCGGGAGGCGCCCTCATCGGTACGAGGGCAGCACCGGCGCGTCCTTCAAGCGGGGCGCGCCCGCGTCCTTGGGGGACTGGATCGGCTCGGACACCGGCCAGGCGATGCCCACGTCCGGGTCGTTCCAGACGATGGAGTGCTCCATCCGCGGCGCGTACAGCGTGGTGCACTTGTAGTGGAGGTCCGCGGACTCGCTGAGCACGCAGAAGCCGTGCGCGAAGCCCGCCGGAATCCAGAGCTGGCGCCGGTTGTCGGAGGACAGCTCCACCCCCGCCCACTTGCCGAAGGTGGGCGAGCCCCGGCGCACGTCCACCGCGACGTCGAACACCGCGCCCGCGAGCACCTGCACCAGCTTCCCCTGCCCCTGCGGCTCCTGGAAGTGCAGCCCCCGCAGCGTGCCCTTCACCGAACGCGAGTAGTTGTCCTGCACGAAGGGCCCGGGGATGCCGGCCTCCGCGTAGCGCTGCGCGTGGAAGACCTCCATGAAGAAGCCCCGCGAGTCCCCGAACACCTTGGGCTCGACGAGGAGCAGCTCCGGAAGCTCCAGCGGAGTGACCTTCATGACACCGCCCCCCGGTTCTCCGCCAGGGCCAGCAGGTACTGGCCGTATTCGTTCTTGCGCATGGGCTCCGCCAGCGCCACGAGCTTCGCCGCGTCGATGTAGCCCATGCGGTAGGCGATCTCCTCCGGGCACGACACCTTGAGCCCCTGGCGCCGCTCGATGATCTCGATGAAGTTGGACGCCTCCATCAGCGACTGGTGCGTCCCCGTGTCCAGCCACGCGTAGCCGCGCCCCATCAGCTCCACGTCGAGCTGGCCGCGCCGCAGGTACTCCGCGTTGACGTCGGTGATCTCCAGCTCGCCGCGCTTGCTGGGCTTGAGCGCCGCGGCGATGTCCAGGACCTGGTTGTCGTAGAAGTACAGCCCCGTCACGGCGTAGTTCGACTTGGGGCGCTCGGGCTTCTCCTCGATGCTCAGCGCGCGGTTGCCCGGGCCCAGCTCGACCACGCCATAGCGCTCCGGGTCCTTCACGTAGTAGCCGAACACGGTGGCGCCCGAGGTGCGCCGGGCCGCCTCGCGCACCAGCGCGCTCAGCCCGTGGCCGTAGAAGATGTTGTCGCCGAGGATGAGCGACACCGCGTCCGACCCGACGAAGTCCCGACCGATGACGAAGGCCTGCGCGAGCCCCTCCGGCCGGGGCTGCTCCGCGTACTGGAAGCGCATGCCCCACTGGGCGCCCTCGCCCAACAGCTCCCGGAAGCGCGGCAGGTCCTGGGGCGTGGAGATGATGAGCACGTCGCGGATGCCCGCCAGCATCAGCGTGCTGAGCGGGTAGTAGATCATCGGCTTGTCGTGCACCGGGAGCAGCTGCTTGCTGACCACGCGCGTCAGGGGATACAGCCGGGTGCCCGAGCCGCCCGCGAGGATGATGCCCTTCATTGCGACCTCCCGATGTCAGTGTCCCCGAGCGGCCAGCCACGTCGCGTGGAAGCGCGTCAACGACTCGGTCAACTCCAGCGGCTTCGTCTCCAGCCGCGCCCGCGCCTTGTCGGTCCGCAACCCGCTCTTGAGCGGGCGGGGACTGGCCAGCTTCAGGTCCGCCATCCGCGTGGGGGTGATGAGCTTCTCGTCGAAGCCGAACACCGCGCACAGCGCGCGGCCGAAGCCCACGCGGTCGATGACGGTGCCGCCACAGGTGTTCCACGTCCCGCCGAGCTTGCGCTCCCCCAGCTCCACCAGCATCGCGGCCACGTTGTCCGCCAGGCTGGGAGACACCACCTGGTCCTCGAAGAGCTTCACCTGCTGGCCCTTCTCGAGGTTCGTCACCAGCCACGCCCCGAAGTTGAGCCGGCCCTCCACCGGGGGCCAGCCATACACCACCGCCGTGCGGGCGATGGCGCAGCCCGGCGCGAGCACCCGCGCGCTCTGCTCGGCCATGTGCTTGGTCGACGCGTAGACGCCGCGCGGGTTGGGCAGCGCCTCCTCGTCATAGGGCCCGGCGTCCCCGTCGAAGACGTAGTCCGTGGAGACGTGGACGAGGTGCGCGTCGGCCTCGCGAGCGCCCCGGGCCACCGCCGCCGTGGCCAGGACGTTGCCGGCGTAGGCCGCCTCCGGGTTCTTCTCGCAGGCATCCACCTCCGTCATGGAGGCGCAGTGGATGATGACGTGCGGCGCGGCGGCCTTCACCGCGCTGGCCACGTCCTCCTCGCGCGTCAGGTCCACGGAGGCATAGGCATACCCGCCCGAGGTGCGCCGCGGGCCCCGGCCCACGCCCACCACCGTGTGACCCTTCTTCTCCAGCTGCGCGCAGACGCGGCTGCCCACCAGCCCGTTGGAGCCCGTGACGAGCACTCGCATGGCGTCACGCCCTCCCCTGGAGCCGGTGCAGGTACTGCGTCTCGTAGTAGCGCTGGTACGCGCCGCTCGTCACCCGCTCCCACCACTGGCGGTGCTCCAGGTACCAGTGCACCGTGTCCGCCAGCCCCTGCTCGAACGTGTGCACGGGCGACCAGCCCAGCTCCGCGCGAATCTTCGACGGGTCGATCGCGTAGCGCCGGTCGTGCCCCGGCCGGTCCTTCACGTACTGGATGAGGCTCTCCGGCTTGCCCACCAGCCCGAGGATGGCCTTCACGATGTCGATGTTGCGCCGCTCCGCGCCACCGCCGATGTTGTAGACCTCGCCGGCGCGGCCCTTCTCCAGCGCGAGCAGCAGGGCCCGGCAGTGGTCCTCGACATGGAGCCAGTCACGCACGTTGGCGCCGTCGCCGTAGACGGGCAGCGGCTTGTCGTGCAGCGCGTTGACCACCATGAGCGGGATGAGCTTCTCCGGGAACTGGTAGCGCCCGTAGTTGTTCGAGCAGCGCGTCACCACCACGTCCATGTGGAAGGTGTGGTGGTAGGCCAGCGCCACCAGGTCGGAGCTCGTCTTGCTGGCGGAGTACGGGCTGGAGGGCTTGAGCGGCGAGGACTCGGTGAACGCGCCGGTGGGGCCGAGCGAGCCGTAGACCTCGTCGGTGGACACCATCACGAAGCGCCTCACGCCCCGCGCGCGGCTGGCCTCCAGCAGCTGCTGGGTGCCGAGCACGTTGGTGGTGATGAACACCTCCGGTCCCAGGATGGAGCGGTCCACGTGGCTCTCCGCCGCCAGGTGCAGCACCGCGTCGATGGCGTGCTTCGCCATCAGGTGCTCGACCAGCTCGCGGTTGCCGATGTCGCCCCGGACGAAGACGTGACGCGGGTCGCCCTCGAGGTCGGAGAGGTTCTCGAGGTTGCCCGCGTACGTGAGCTTGTCGAGGTTGACGACCGTCCAGTCCGGCCGCTCACGCCGCAGGTACCTCACGAGGTTGGAGCCGATGAAGCCGCAACCTCCTGTCACCAATACGTTCATGTGCTCCAGACCTCGAATCCTCGGAAAAGGTGCCCTGCGTAGCGGAGGGCTTCCACCGCCGTCAAGGCACCAGGGAGGCCGGGCTTGTGTGCTCCCCCTCGCGGCGCTAAGGGAGCCGGGCGTGAAGACCCAGCGACGCAGCCCCCCTCCCTCGGGACCCCGGGCCATCCACCAGCTTCTTCCGCGCCTCGCATGGGGCGACGCGGTGGGCAACCAGGTGCGCTACCTCCAGGGGCTGCTGCGCCAGTGGGGACACCCATCGGAAATTTATGCCGAGGACTGGGACGACGCATGCAAGGACCAGGTCCGACATGTGCGCGAGTGCGCCCGCGACGCCTCGGACGACACGACCTGGGTGGTCCATCACAGCTTCGAGTCACGGCTCGTGCCGCTCATCGCGCGCACGCCCGGTCGGAAGCTGCTCGTGTACCACAACGTGACGCCTGCTCGGCTGTTCGAGGGGTTCGAGCGGAAGGTCGCCGCCGCGTGTGATGCCGCGCGGGACGAGCTGCTGGCGATGCGCCCGCTGGTGGAGCATGCGTTCGCCTATTCGCGCTTCAGCGCGGAGGAGCTGTCGGCGGCCGGCTTCGCGTCCGTCTCCCTGCTGCCCTTCGCCATCGACTGGAGCGCCTTCGACGCCCCCGCGGACCCGGCGCTCCAGGCGGAGCTCTCCGACGGCTGCGCCAACATCCTCTTCGTGGGCCGCGCGGTGCCGAGCAAGAAGGTGGATGACGTGCTGCGCGTCTTCACCGCGTACCAGCGGCTCTATCAACCACGCAGCCGGCTCGTCATCGCGGGCTACCTGCACCGCGATGGGGCCTACGGCGCGTACCTCCACGGCCTCAAGGAGGTGCTCGGCGCGGACCGGGTCCGGTTCCTGGGCCGCGTGAGCGCGGCGCAGCTGTCCGCCTGCTTCGCGACCGCGTCCGCGTACCTGTCCATGAGTCGGCACGAGGGGTTCGGCGTCCCCCTGCTGGAGGCCATGTACCGGGGCGTCCCGGTGGTGGCCTATGGCGCGGCGGCGGTCCCCGAGACGATGGGTGGCGCGGGGCTGGCGACGCTCTCCGATGCGCCCACCGACGTGGCGGAGCTGCTCGCGGTCCTCGACCGCCGTCGGGCGCTCCGCGACCAGGTCATCGGCGCGCAGCGCGAGCGCCTGCGGGCCCTGTCCCAGGACGCGGTGGCGACCCAGGTGCGGCGGGCCTTCGACGAGGTGCTCTCGGCCGAGCGCGTGGCGCCCCCCGTGGCGTGGCCGTCCACGGGCGTGGAGCTGGTGTGCCCGGGCTTCACGGTGCGCCCGGACGACGCGCTCTCCCGGGTGACGCGGCGGCTCGTGGAGCGCCTTCCCGGCGCGAGGGTGCTCGCCCTGAGGCCCCGCGGCGAGGGGCCTTCGGAGACGCTGGCGCCGACGCGGGTCGAGGGGCGCCCCGTCTGGCACTACACCCCGGACCAGCCGGTGGGACGCGAGGGGGCCCCCCTTCCCGGCTCGTCGTCGCTGGAGACGGCCGTCCGTGTCTCATCGACCCCCGTGGTCCTGCTCGGCGCGGACACCCTTTGCGCGCAGGCGCTCGCGCCACGCGTCGGCGCGAGGGCCTGGGGCGTGTTCGAGCCCTCCGTTGCCGCGACGGCGCTCGAAGCCTCGCGCCAGCATCTGGGCGCGCGGCTGCGTCCGCTCGACCCTTCCCGCGAGGACGGGGTGGTCGACGCGCTGGTGAACGCCGTGTCCTCGTCGCGAGGTATCTCCCATGCGCGCTGAAGACCTGCTGACCGACACCCCCACCGCGAGCGCCGTGGCGGAGGAGACCCGGAAGCTGCCCCCGCCCTCGGCGGAGGCGACCGAGTCGCTGCGCCGGGTCCTGGAGTCCTCGGCGCGGGCCGCGACGCCCGCGCCCTGGCCCGCGTTGCTGCAAGAGGCGCGCGGGAAGATGGACAGCCGCCACGCCGGGCCGGTGACGTCGCATCGCGGGGGGCTCTCCGGCCCCGCGCTGGTGCTGGCCAAGCGCGCCTTCCGCCTCTTCTTCCAGCCGTTCATCAACGAGGCCCTGCGCAAGCAGGTCGAGTTCAACGAGTCCATCCTCGACGCGCTCGCCACCATCCACGACGTGCAACGCGAGCACGCGCGCACGCAGGCGCAGTGGCGGCAGGAGGTGGATCGCCGGCTCGCGCGCATCGAAGCCGCGACGCGCGCGAACGGCCCCGTCGAGGCCGACGTGCCGGCCCCAGGGCCCGTGGTGGAGGTGGGCACGCCGGGCGGCCCCACGCGGACGCCGGCCGTGGAGACTCCGGCGGAGACAAAGCCTCCCGCGCCGGGAACGGGCGGCGGTGGACGTCGCCGTGGACGCGGCGGACGGCGCTGACCCTCCACCTTCCTCGAGGTCCCCTTGCGTATCTGCCTCGTCTCCAGGGAGTTCTCGCCGCGCCTCGAAGGCGGCGTCGGTGACTACACGTTCCGGATGAGCCGGGCCCTCGCGGACGCGGGCCATGAGGTGCATGTCCTCACCGCGTCCTTCCCGGGAGCCCCTCGCGTCCACGCGGACGTCCAGGTCCATGCCGTGCGCGACGGGTTGGAGCCTGGTTTCGCGGGGGCATTCCCCCTGGCGCCATCGCGGCATGCCTACGCCGTGCACCAGACGCTGCTCGCCCTGCACGAGCGGCGGGCCTTCGACTACATCGAGTTCCCCGAGAGCGACGGAGAAGGCGTCTTCGCCCTGCGCGCGAGGAGGACCCTGGGCGCCTACGCCTCCGCGGTGCTCGGCGTGCGCCTGCACCTGTCGAGGGAGGAGTCGCGTCGGCTCAATCATCTCGACGCGCTGGACATGGAGGGCGCGGAGTACGAGCACATGGAGGCCACCTGCCTCGGTGACGCGGACCTGCTCATCTCCCCCACGCGCGCGCGTCTCGACGACCTCGCGGCCTCGGGGCGGGTCCTGGCGCCCAGGCAGGTGGTGATTCCACCGCCGTTCGCCACGACGCCTCCCTCGGCCAGCCCGAGTCCACCGGCCACTCCGCCCGTCGTGCTCTTCGCCGGTCCGCTGGAGCATCGACAGGGCGCTCACCTGCTCGTGGACGCGATGCAAGCGCTCTTCGAGAAGGGGCTGCTCGCGGAGCTACGACTGGCCGGCGAGGACACGCGGACGGGCCCGTTCGGTCGCTCCTATCGCGCCTGGCTGGAGCGCCGCATCGCCCCCGCGTGGAAGGAGCGCGTCCGCTTCCTGGCCCCCATCGCGCGGGCCCCACTGCTGGGACAGGCCACGCTGTGCTGTTTCCCCTCGCTAGGGGGCACGCCTCCCTCGGCGCTCATGGAGGCCATGGCCCAGGGCGGCTGTGTCGTCGCCAGCGATGCCAGCGGCATGAGGGAGTGGCTCGTGGACGGTCGCGACGGATTGCTCTTCCGCGCGGGAGACGTCCCGAGGCTCGTGGACACGCTGGAGAAGGTCCTCACGACCTCCAGCGTCGCGGAGTCCCTCCGACGCGAGGCCCCCAGGAGCCTCCACGCGCGCTTCGCTCCGGAGCGTATCGTCCGGCTCTTGGAAACCGCCGTGACGGAGGCGGCCCCCGAGCGCCACCGCGTCCTCTCCGCGCCCACCCCACGCGCAGCGGAAGACCTCGGCCCCCGGGTCACGGTGCTCGTGCCCTACTTCAACATGGGCCGGTACCTGCCCGAGACGCTCCGCTCCATCCGGGCCCAGACCTTCCAGGACTTCGAGATCGTCGTCGTGGACGACGGCTCCACCGACGAGGAGAGCCTCGAGCTGTTGGAGCACATCCGGGCGCCGGACCTGCGCGTCGTGCGCAAGCGGAACGGTGGCCTCAGCTCCGCGCGCAACGCGGGCCTGCGCGCGGCCCGGGGCCGCTACATCCTTCCGCTGGATCCTGACGACCTCATCGCTCCCTCCTTTCTCGAGAAGGCCCTGTCGGTCCTGGAGGGGACGCCGGGAGTGGGCTACGTCACCTCGCTCGTGTCCTACTTCGTCGAGACTCCGGCACGGCCCGTGGGAGGCTGGGTGCCCTGGGGGGTCGAGCGGGACGCGCTGTGGGTGGCCAACGTCGCGTCCACCTGCACGGCGTTGATGGAGCGACACCACCTCGAAGCGGTGGGCGGTTACGACGAGTGGCTCACCAGCTACGAGGACTGGGACGTCTTCTGCGCGCTGGCCGAGCGGGGCCTCGGAGGGGCCGTCATCCCCGAGCCGCTGTTCCACTACCGGCTGCGCCCCGACTCGATGACGCGGACGACGGACACCGAGGAGCGCTACCAGCTGTTGGCGTACCTGTACCGCAAGCACCCCCGCCTCGCGCTCCACCCCGACCGCGCGCTGCGCATCCTCCAGGGCGAGGCCCACAAACAGGCGAACCGGCTGCGCGAGGCCGCGGTGCCACCCGCGCCGCCCCCGCTGCTCGACAAGGTCGTCGACCGGGTCAACGGCACGCTCAAGCGCTTCGACTTCGTGCACCACGCGCTCCGGGGCGCGGCGCATCGGGTCGTCGGCACCGAGGGCGATGACCGCCCGCTGCGACATCAGCTGCTGGAGCGGCTGCGGGGGAAGCCCCCCCGCCGGTGAACCGCTCAGCCCTTCCGGGGCTTGAGCTGGCGCGCTGTCTTCACCACCTGCTTCACCACGGGCTTCAGTCCTGGAATCGCATCGAGGCGCTTGCCGAGCGCATCCGCCAGCACGTGCCGCGCGGGTCGGTCTCCGCCTCCGTCCGGCGCGAGCCCTGTCGCGGCGTACTTCAGCGCCTTGTGCAACAGGGGCACCCGCTTGAGGGAGCCGTTGAGACGATCCATGGCGCCCTGGAGGTACCCGGGCCCCTCCGGCGCGGGCGCGGGTGCCTCGGGGGGCATCGCGAGGAGCAGGAACGGCTCCAGTCGGATGGACTCCGGCAACGGGCGCGGCAGGTTCCGATGGAGCTGGGCGAGGAGCTCCAGGTGCCGGCGCGGATTCACCTCGGAGATCATCGAGCCGCCACGGCGGCGGTAGTGGAAGT
>Ga0164243_10008199_pt1 | contig 15483 bp, 11 predicted proteins | sample OricompcompostOP_FD_108781 | JGI IMG/M metagenome (GOLD analysis project Ga0164243, IMG submission 108781) | Organic Plus compost microbial communities from Emeryville, California, USA - Original compost - Organic plus compost (OP) | ecosystem: Engineered > Solid waste > Mixed feedstock >... | reverse complement strand
GCGGGCGAGCAAGCTGGTGCGGGCCGAGGCCAACGGCGCCGACCGGTGGGTGGTGATGTTCGACGGCGCGTCCACCAGCCCGGTCTCGCCGACGATCCGCCCGCTGCGGTCCTGCCGCATCGGCCAGGTGCTGACCGACCACGCTCGGGACGTGATCGTCGCGGAGCTGCTGTTCGACCGGCCGCTGGAGCGCGGCGAGACGATGCTGCTGGAGTACGAGATCTCGGACATGCCCACCGGGGCCAACGAGCCGGAGTACACGTTCTCCCGGCTGTTCCGGCTGCCCGTGCGGCAGTACGTGGTGGAGCTGGAGTTCGACCCGGCGTGCCCGCCCGAGCAGGTGGAGAGCTTCGTCGGCGACTCCAGCGGGCAGGACGTGCAGGCCGCGAAACCGCTGTCGCTGGACCGGCACGCGCGCACGCACGCGGTGACGCTGGACTTCGGCATGGGCGTGTTCGGGGTGCGCTGGCAGCCGTCCCGCAGCGCGCTGCTCGACGGGCGCTGAGACCGAGCTCCGTCCCCGGCGAGGAGGCGGCCGCGGAACCCGCAGGGTGGTGCGGGATCCGCGGCCGCTTCGTCGTTCGCGGGCCGCTCTGGGCGCCCCGGCCGGCCCCATCTGGGATCACGGGGCTGCGGGCGCGCCCGCCTGCGCGTCGGCCGGTGAGCCCGGCCGCGGCGGGCCGGTCTTCCTGCGTCCTGCTCGCCGCCCCTGGTGAGCTCGGCCTGTCGCCCGCGATCTGGGCCTGTGGTCCTGCCTGTGGGCCTGCTCGGCAAGGCCTGCCGGCGGTGCCGGAGCTCGGGCGGGCTGCCTGGGCGGCCCCGCGGCCTCGCCCGGTCGCACCGCACCACTACTCCGTTCGAGAAGCGGATTCGGGCACTCAGCGTAGTCGCGGAACGGGATCGGTGAAGGGCGCGCGACCAGCACTTCCGCTCCGGCCAGAACGGTGCCGCGGGGACGTGTTTCACGTTTTTCCCCATACTTTGGTTGGTAGTGCGACACCGCCTCTCTCCTCTCCCGGGCGAGATTTCCGCGCGCTGCGGACTTCCGTTCTGCGAGTCCCGCTCAGCGCCGATGAGGGATTTCCCTGTTTTCACAGCAGCGCGAGCTGGTCGGCCTCCCGCTCGGAGCGTTCTGCGGCAATGCGGAAACCGCCGCCGGAAGGGCGCCGGCGCATCCCGTGCCGTTCTTGCGCCTCCCGAACCCGGTGGACGATTTCGTCCTGGTAGGACTTCGGCGCATAAGCGCCGTTGCGGTAGAGCCGCTCGTACAGCGGCAGCAGATCGGGCCGGTGCGCGCTGAGCCAGGCGTGATACCACTCCCGCGCGCCCGGGCGCAGGTGCAGCACCAGCGGGGTGATCGAGGTGGCCCCGGCCTCGACCAGCGCGGCCACCGTTCCCTCCAGCTGCTCCGGGGTGTCGCTCAGGCCCGGCAGCACCGGCGCCATCATCACCGAGCAGCCCAGCCCGGCCGCGGACAACCGGCGCACCACCTCCAGCCGCCGCAGCGGGGACGGTGCGCCCGGCTCGATCGCGCGCCACACCTGCTCGTCGGTGGAGCCGACCGACACCGCCACCGACACCGGAGCCACCCGCGCGGCCTGCTGCAGCAGCTCCAGATCGCGCAGGATCAGCGTGCCCTTGGTCAGGATCGAGAACGGGTTCGCCCGGTCCCGCAGCGCCGCGATGATCCGCGGCATCAGCCGGTAGCGGCCCTCCGCCCGCTGGTACGGGTCGGTGTTGGTGCCCATCGCGATCGGCTCGCCGGCCCACTTCGGGTGCGCGAGCTCCCGGCGCACCAGCTCCGGGGCGTTCACCTTCACCACGATCTTGCTGTCGAAGTCGTGCCCGGAGTCCAGGTCCAGGTAGGTGTGGGTGTTCCGGGCGAAGCAGTAGCGGCAGGCGTGCGAGCACCCGCGGTACGGGTTGATCGTCCAGCTGAACGGCACCTGCGCCGCGCCCGGCACCCGGTTGATGATCGACTTCGCGCGGATCTCGATGGCCAGGGCGTCCTCCGTGCCCGCCGCCACCGGCTCCGGACCCGGCGCGGCCAGGCCCGCCCGACCGGAGCCGCGCTCCGGGACCTCGTCGACCTCGAGCGGGAGCTGCGGGTCGCCGCCGGTCAGTCTCTGGCTCTCCCAACGCATGACCTCATTCGAACACGATTTCGATGCGGTGTCGAGCGGAGTCGCCCGGAGGTGTCACGGAGATCTCGCAGGTCGGCGGCGCGATCAAGGCCGCCCGCACGGGCGCAACGGGACCGCGGGCTCGCCCATACGATTGCCGGGTGAGCGACGTGCCGCCGACAGGACCGCCCGGGGACGGCGCAGACCGCCGGCCTCCCCGCCGACCGCAGCCTCCGGGGCGGCCCCAGAACCCGGGACGACCCCAGGCCCCTGGGCCGCAGTCCGGCCGCCCCGGCGGGTACGAGCACCCCGAGCCCGGAACCGGCCGCCACGCCAGGCCGGACGCAGGCCCATCGGAGCCCGGCCGCCCGCCCGAGCCGCAGGAGCGCCGGCAGGGCGCGCCGCGCCGACCGGGCAGGCCCGCCGGCGGTGGACCGATGCCCGCGGGCCGACCGGGCTCGGACGGAGCCCCGGCTCCCGGACGAGGAGGCCCCGACGGGCACGGCAATCCGGGAGCCTTCCCCGGACACGGCGATCCCGGAGGTCGTGGCGCAGGTCCGCGAGGCCGCCGCAGCGGCCGAGGAGGCGTTCCAGGACACGGCGGTCCGGAAGATCCCGAAGGCCGCGACCCGGCAGGCCCCGCTCCGGGAGCTCACGGTGCTGGACCTGGCCGTGCGGAGGGTTCGGAGGCAGGGCGGCGACGAGCACGCGGTTCGACACCGCCGCCCGCGGACCCGCGCAGCACCGGGCGCACCGGCGGAGCTCCCCCGCCGACCGAGCCGCCCACCGGGCACGGCCACGGCCACGGGCACGGTGGCGACGACGATCCCCCGGCCTCGCCGAAGGTGAAGCGCCTGCTGGCGATCGCGCTGATCCCGTTCGCCCTCGCGGCGATCATCGGCACCCTCGTGCTCTACCCCTGGGGCCACCACCAGCGCACCGGCGCCGACCTCGGGCTCGGCCAGTACCCGGTGAACGGCGAGGTGGTGGCCGCCGGCGCCGGCGGCTGCAGCGAGGGCGACACCAGCGGCGCCTGCGTGCAGCTGCAGGTGCGGATGCAGGACGGTCCGCTGCCCGGCCGCACGATCCAGCAGGTCATGCCCACCGACCCCGGCACCCCGCGGTTCGCCGTCGGCGACCGGGTGGTGCTGTCCTACGCCGGGGCCAGCCCGGAGGAACCGTCCTCCTACCAGGTCGTGGACTTCCAGCGCGGCGGCGGACTGCTGGTGCTGGGGCTGGTGTTCGCCGCCGCGGTCCTCGTGCTCGGCCGGTGGCAGGGGGTGGCCGCGCTCGCCGCGCTGGTGCTGAGCTTCGTCGTGCTGGTCGGGTTCGTGCTGCCCGCGATCCTCGCCGGGGAGGACCCGCTGCTGGTCGCGGTCGTCGGCGCCGGGTTGATCATGTTCGCGGTGCTGTACCTGACGCACGGGGTCTCCGCGCGCACCTCCACCGCCGTGCTGGGGACGCTGCTGAGCCTGGCGCTGATCGGCGGGCTCAGCGCGCTGTTCGCCGCCACCACCAAGCTGACCGGGCTGGACGAGAACACCACCAGCCTCATCGGCGCGCTCGGCACCCCGATCGACGCGCGCGGGCTGCTGCTGGCGGGGATCGTGATCGGCGCGCTCGGCGTGCTCGACGACGTGACCGTGACCCAGACCAGCGCGGTCTACGAGCTGCGGCGGGCGAACCCCGCGATGGGCTGGCGGCAGCTGTACCGCGCCGGGCTGCGGATCGGGCGGGACCACGTGTCCTCGGCGGTCAACACGCTGGTGCTGGCCTACGCAGGTGCCTCGCTGCCGCTGCTGCTGGCCTACGCGCTGTCCGGGCGCCGCTTCGACGAGATCGTCAGCTCGCAGGCCGTGGCCCAAGAGGTCGTGCGCACCCTGGTCGGCAGCATCGGCCTGGTCGCCGCCGTGCCGATCACCACGCTGATCGCCGCGCTCGTCGCCGGGCGGGACAGCGGAGAAGGCCGGGCGCGGGAGAGCTGACTCAGCCGAGGCCGGTGACGAACCGGGCCACGGCCTCCGGGTGCAGCTTCTGCGCCATGCGGCCCTGCGGCGCCAGCGACGCCAGCCGGTACAGCGGGCGGGCCGCCGCGCCGTCCCCGCGGGCCTCCGCCCGCAGCTGCGCCACGATCAGCTCCGAGAGCACCAGCGCGTGCGAACTGCCCACCGAGGCCAGCGTGTCCGCGATCCGCCGCAGCGGGTAGACGCCCAGCTCGCGCCCGCCCGTCCCGGCGTACATCGCCAGCGCCACGGTGACCGTCTTGCCGTGCGGCGGGCCACCGGCCAGCAGGCTCACCGTCCGCATCCCGCGCAGGTCCGTGACCAGCACGTCCAACCGGTCGGCCGCGCGCAGGTCCACGACCCGCGTGCCCACGGCCCGCACCGACACGCGGCTGCCGGTCAGCCAGGTCGTCTTGCGCGACTCGCTCCAGGCGAGCAGCAGCAGCGGGATCCCCACCACCGCAGCGGTGATCGCGAAACCGAGCGGCCCGCCGAACAGGCCCACGATCCCGCCGAACGCCGCGGCCACCACGACCGCGGCGATCGCGACGTTGCGCCCGCGGCGGCGCACCAGGGCGCGGTCCAGCAGGTCCAGCTCGACCCGCTCCGGCTCGGCCGCCGCGTCGCTCACCGGGCCTCCCCGACGGCCGCGACCACCTCGCCCACCACGTCGTCCAGGCCGACCTGGCGCTGCTCGCCGCTGCTGAGGTCCTTCAGCTGGGCGCTGCCGGACTCCAGGTCCCGCTCGCCGAGCACCAGCGCGAACCGGGCCCCGGAGCGGTCCGCGGCCTTCATCGCGCCCTTGAGGCCCTTGCCGCCGTAGGCCACGTCCGCGCGCAGCCCGGCCGCCCGCAGCCCACCGGCCGCCGAGACCAGCCGCCGCTTGGCCGCCTCCCCCAGCGGGACGCAGTAGACGTCGCAGCGCGCCTGATCACCGACGTCGAGCCCCTCGACCTGGCAGGCCAGCAGCGTGCGGTCCACGCCCAGGCCGAACCCGACCCCGGACAGCTCCGCCCCGCCCAGCTCGGCCATCAGCCCGTCGTAGCGGCCCCCGCCGCCGATGCCGGACTGCGAACCGAGGCCGTCGTGGACGAACTCGAACGTCGTCTTGGTGTAGTAGTCCAGGCCGCGCACCAGCCGTGGGTTCTCCACGAACGCCACGCCCAGGTCGGTCAGGTGCTGCTTGACCTGCTCGTAGTGCTCCTTGGCCTGCGCCGACAGGTGGTCGACCATCAGCGGGGCGTCGGCGAGCAGCTCGCGCACCTCGGGCCGCTTGTCGTCGAGCACCCGCAGCGGGTTGAGCTCGGCGCGGCGCTGCGTGTCCTCGTCCAGCGGCAGGCCGCGCAGGAACTCCTGCAGCTTGGCGCGGTACTCCGGGCGGCAGGTCTCGTCGCCCAGCGAGGTCAGCTCGATGCGGTGGCCGGTCAGCCCGAGCCGCCGGTAGCCCTCGTCGGCGATCGCGATGACCTCGGCGTCCAGCGCCGGGTCGTCCACCCCGATCGCCTCCACGCCGATCTGCTGCAGCTGCCGGTAGCGCCCGGCCTGCGGCCGCTCGTAGCGGAAGAACGCGCCGCTGTACTGCAGCTTCACCGGCAGCTGGCCGCGGTCGAGGCCGTGCTCGATCACCGAGCGCATCACGCCGGCGGTGCCCTCCGGCCGCAGCGTCACCGAGCGGCCGCCGCGGTCGGCGAAGGTGTACATCTCCTTGCTGACCACGTCGGTCGACTCGCCGACACCGCGGGCGAACAGCGAGGTGTCCTCGAACAGCGGCAGCTCGACGTAGCCGTACCCGGCGCGGCGGGCCGCGTCGGCGAGGGTGTCGCGCACGGCCAGGAACCCGGCCGACTCCGGCGGGTAGTACTCGGGAATGCCCTTGGGGGCGTGGAAGGTGCTCATCAGGGGTTGTCTTCGCAGTCCTCGCGTGCGTCGTCAGGAGTCGCGCCCGGCCGCCGGAGCCGTCAGCTCCAGCAGGAACGGGTTGCTCGCGCGCTCCCGGCCGATGGTCGTGGTGGGTCCGTGGCCCGGCAGGACGACCGTGTCGTCGGCCAGCGGCAGCACCCGCTCGCGCAGGGTGCGCTGCATCGTGGCGTGGTCGCCGCCGGGCAGGTCGGTGCGCCCGATGGCCCCGGCGAAGAGGGTGTCGCCGGCCAGCACCAGCCGGCCGCCCTCCTCGGTGCCGAGGCCGAACAGCACCGACCCGCCGGTATGGCCCGGGCTGTGGGTGACCTCGAAGCGCAGGCCGGCCAGCTCGACGACCTGCCCGTCGGACAGCTCGCGCACGTCCTCCGGCGCGGTCAGCGGCGGCAGCGCCGCGAACAGCTCCTCGCCCTGCGGGCCCAGCGAAGCCGCCGGGTCGGTGAGCATGTAGGCGTCGTCCGGGTGGATCCAGGCGGGCACCCCGTGCGCCGCGCAGACCTCGCCCGCGGAGAAGACGTGGTCGAAGTGCCCGTGCGTGAGCAGCACGCCGGCCGGGGTCAGCGAATGCTCGCGCAGCTGCTCGTCCAGCGCGGCGACCGCCTCCTGCCCGGGGTCGACGATCACGCACTCCGCGCCGTCCGCCGCGGCGAGCAGGTAGCAGTTCGCCTGCAGCGGTCCGGCCGGGAATCCGAGCACCAGCACGACGAGCCTTTCGGTCGATCAGCAACGACAAGGTCGGCAACGACGGGCGGACCGCGCCCGGAGCAGGAGGTGACGAGCCCTCGGCGGCCCGGCCCGTGGCCCGTTCAGCCTAGATTATCCTCCCGCACGGTCTGCTCGATCCGGGCAACGGGGCGCCCCATAAACTCACTGCCGTCACGATCGTGTCGGACCCCCGGGGAGGGAGCAGGTGCCCAGCAACGAGCAACGTCGCCAGGCGGCCAAGCGAAAGCTCGAACGCCAGCTGGCACGGCGCGCCGAGCAGGCCAAACGACGCCGGTTCATCGCCATCGGTTCCGCGGTGCTGGTGGTCGTGCTGGCCGTGGCCGGCGTCTTCTACTTCACCAACTACGCCGGTGAGCAGCCCTCGGCGTCCCCGGCCCAACCGGCGCCGGCGCCGGGCGCCAAGCCCTGCTCCTACACGCCCACCGGCGAACCGGCGGCCAAGCCGGTGCAGCCGCCGCAGCCGCCCGGCCCGGACGCGCCGAAGACCCAGCAGGTCACGCTGCACACCGGCCAGGGCGACATCCCGGTCACGCTGGACTACGCCAAGGCGCCGTGCGCGGCGAACAACTTCGCGCACCTGGCGAAGTCGAAGTACTTCGACGGCACCGACTGCCACCGGCTCACCAGCTCCCCGGGCCTGAAGGTGCTGCAGTGCGGCGACCCGACCGGCTCCGGCAGCGGCGGACCCGGCTACTCCTTCCCCGACGAGGTCACGCCCGACCTGACCTACCCGCGCGGCACGCTGGCGATGGCCAACTCCGGGCCGGACACCAACGGCAGCCAGTTCTTCGTCGTCTACGGCGACTCGCAGCTGCAGCCGAACTACACCGTCTTCGGCCGCGTCGGCGAACCCGGCCTGCAGACCGTGGACAAGGTCGCCGCGGCCGGCGACGAGTCCGGGCAGGGCGACGGGAAGCCGAAGCTGCCCGTGCACATCGATTCCGCCGAGGTGGCCTGACCCCGGCGACCGGCAGGGCCGCGCGGAGAGCGTTCCGCGCGGCCCTTCGCATGTCCGCGATCCGCGCCCGGGCGCTGCGCGGGCGGGCTAACCTGGACCCCCGAGATCTCCCGGGGCCGACGAGGCGATGAAGGTGCGAGCGTGGCAGCAGCCGACCCGACCGCGGTGGACACCGCCGACCCCGGTTTCATCGCCGACCCCTACCCCGTGTTCCGCGCGCTGCGCGACCGGCACCCGCTGCACGCGCACACCGGCTGGGACGCCCACCTCGCCGTCTCGCACGAGGCGTGCTCGGCGGTCCTGCGGCACCGCGGCCTGGCCCGGGTGTGGCGGGACGCCGAACCGGCCGCCGAGTTCCCCGCGTTCAACGCGCTGCACCAGCTGAACATGCTGGAGAACGAGCACCGGCACGAGCGCCTCCGCGCCGCGTTCGCCCCGATGTTCCAGCCCCGCCGGGTGGAGGCGCTGCGCGCGACGATCACCCGGATCGCCGGGGAGCACGTCGACGAGCTGCGCGAGCAGGCCGGCCGCGGCGGCGCCGACCTGATGCGGGTGCTGGCCCGGCCGCTGCCGGTCGCGGTGGTGACCAGCCTGCTCGGCTTCCCCGCCGCCGACCGCGGCCTGCTGCGGGAGTGGTCCGGCAGCATCGTGCGGATGTACGAGCCCGACGTGACCGGGCCGGAGCGCCGCGCCGCCGAGGGGGCCGCGCAGGACTTCCGCGACTACGCCGCCGAGCTGCTCGCGCACCGCCGCCGCCACCCCGCCGACGACCACCTCGGCCGGCTGGCCGCCGACACCGAGCTGACCGCCGAGGAGTTCGTCGCCAACTACGTGCTGCTGCTCATGGCCGGGCACGAGGCCAGCGTCAACGGCATCGGCAACGCCGTGGTCGCGCTGCACGAGCACCCCGACCAGTGGCAGCTGCTGCGCGAACACCTCCGCGTCAGCGAGTCCGCGCTGCGCACCGCCGTGGACGAGCTGCTGCGCTACGACACCCCGAACCAGATGTTCGAGCGCACCGCGGTCCGCCCGGTCAGCCTCGGCGCCCACCACATCGACGAGGGCGAGAAGGTCGTGGTGCTGCTCGGCGCCGCCAACCGCGACCCGGCCGCGTTCCACCAGCCCGACCGGCTCGACCTCACCCGCACCCCGAACCCGCACCTGGCGCTGGGCGCGGGGCTGCACTACTGCCTGGGCGCGCCGCTGGCGCGGCTGGAGATCGGGGTCGCGCTGGCGCTGCTGGCCGAGCGGATGCCGCAGTTCCGGATCACCACCGTCCCGCGGCGCCTGCCCGGGTTCGCCATCCGCGGCTTCGACCGCCTCGAGGTCGCCCCCGGCTGACGTGGTCAGGCCGCCGAGGTCACCCGGTACACGTCGTAGACGCCCTCGATGTTGCGGACCGCCTTGAGCACGTGGCCGAGGTGCTTCGGATCGCCCATCTCGAACGAGAAGCGGCTCACCGCCACCCGGTCCTTCGAGGTCGTCACCGAGGCCGACAGGATGTTCACCCGCTCGTCGGCGAGCACCTTCGTCACGTCGGACAGCAGCCGGTGCCGGTCCAGCGCCTCCACCTGGATCGCCACCAGGAACACCGACGACGCCGACGGCGCCCAGTACACCTCGACCAGCCGCTCCGGGGATTTGCGCAGGTCGTCGGCGTTGGTGCAGTCGGTGCGGTGCACGCTGACCCCGCCGCCGCGGGTGACGAACCCGAGGATCTCGTCGCCCGGAACCGGGGTGCAGCAGCGCGCCAGCTTCGACCACACGTCCCCGGCGTCCTTGACGACCACGCCGGAGTCGCCGGTGCTGCGGCGGCGCTGCTGCAGCGTGGACGGGGTGGCGCGCTCGGCGACCTCGTCCTGCGCCTGCTCCACGCCGCCGATGAGCGCGACCAGCCGCTGCACCAGGTGGTGCGCCGAGACCTGCCGCTCGCCGACCGCCGCGTACAGCGCGGTCACGTCCACGTAGTGCAGCTCGCGGGCCACCGAGGCCAGCGAGTCCGCGGTCACCAGCCGCTGCACCGGCAGCCCGAGGCGGCGGATCTCCTTGGCGATGGCGTCCTTGCCGGACTCGATCGCCTCCTCGCGGCGCTCCTTGGCGAACCACTGCTTGATCTTGGTCTTGGCCCGCGGCGAGGCCACGAACGACAGCCAGTCCCGGCTCGGCCCGGAGCCCTCGGCCTTGGAGGTGAAGATCTCCACGACCTCGCCGTTCTCCAGCTTCCGCTCCAGCGCCACCAGCCGGCCGTTCACCCGCGAGCCGATGCAGCGGTGGCCGACCTCGGTGTGCACCGCGTAGGCGAAGTCCACCGGGGTGGAGCCGGACGGCAGGGTGATCACATCGCCCTTCGGCGTGAACACGAAGATCTCGCGGGTCGCCAGGTCGTAGCGCAGCGACTCCAGGAACTCGCCCGGGTCGGCGGCCTCCCGCTGCCAGTCCAGCAGCTGGCGCATCCAGGCCATCTCGTCGACCTCGACCGCGGCCTGGCCGCCGCTGCCGTTGCGGCCCTTGGTCTCCTTGTAGCGCCAGTGCGCGGCGATGCCGTACTCCGCGGTGCGGTGCATCTCGCGGGTGCGGATCTGCACCTCCAGCGGCTTGCCCTCCGGGCCGATCACCGTGGTGTGCAGCGACTGGTAGACACCGAAGCGGGGCTGGGCGATGTAGTCCTTGAACCGGCCGGGCATCGGCTGCCACAGCGCGTGCACCACGCCCATCGCCGCGTAGCAGTCCCGCACCTCGTCGACCAGGATGCGCACGCCCACCAGGTCGTGGATGTCGTCGAAGTCGCGGCCCCGCACGATCATCTTCTGGTGGATCGAGTAGTAGTGCTTCGGCCGCCCCTCGACCTTCGCGGCCAGCCGCGCGTTCTCCAGCTGGGCGGACAGCTCGTCGGTCACCGTGCGCAGGTAGGTGTCCCGGGACGGGGCGCGGTTGGCGACCAGGCGCACGATCTCGTCGTACTTCTTCGGCTGCAGGATGGCGAACGCCAGGTCCTCCAGCTCCCACTTGATCGTGGCCATGCCCAGCCGGTGCGCCAGCGGCGCCAGCACCTCGAGGGTTTCGCGGGCCTTGCGGGCCTGCTTCTCCGGCGGCAGGAAGCGCATGGTGCGCATGTTGTGCAGCCGGTCGGCGAGCTTGATCACCAGCACCCGCGGGTCGCGGGCCATCGCGATGATCATCTTGCGGATGGTCTCGGCCTCCGCGGCCGCGCCCAGCTTGACCTTGTCCAGCTTGGTCACGCCGTCGACCAGGTGCGCCACCTCGTCGCCGAAGTCCTCGCTGAGCCGCTCCAGCGAGTAGTCCGTGTCCTCCACGGTGTCGTGCAGCAGCGCCGCCACGAGCGTCGTGGTGTCCATGCCCAGTTCGCCGAGGATCGTCGCCACGGCCAGCGGGTGCGTGATGTACGGGTCGCCGGACTTGCGCCGCTGGTGGCTGTGCTTGTCCTCGGCGATGTCGTAGGCGCGCTGCAGCAGGCCGAGGTCGGCCTGCGGGTGCAGCTCGCGGTGCACCGCGGCGAGGGGTTCGAGCACCTGCTTGACCTCCGCGGCGCGCTGCGCCGTGATCCGCCGTGCCAGCCGGGCGCGCACCCGGCGGGTCGCCGATGCAGGACGCGGCTGCTCGGCAGCTGGGGCAGGAGACTCGACGTCTTGGCTCACCGCACGCTCCCGGGCATGGAGGGGACGCTTGCACCCGGATCTGAAGCGGTAACGACCCGGACATCGAGAATAACGCCGTTCGGGCTAGTCCCCTTCCCGGGTCGTCCCCCGAACCGTTGAACGGTCACTCTCGGCTGCGAGCCGCCTCGGGGACTTCGCCGCAGCCGATCACCAGGTGTTCCGGGTCACACCGCGAGCAGGGCGCGGACCTCCGCGGCCGAGACCCGCTCCCGGCCGCCGAGCGCGGTCAGCTCCATCACCACCGAGGCGCCGACGACCTCCGCCCCGGCCCGGCCCAGCAGCTCGCAGGCGGCGTTGAGCGTGCCGCCGGTGGCCAGCACGTCGTCGACCACCAGCACCCGCTGGCCCGGGCGGACCGTCCCGGCCGGCAGCTCCAGGCTCGCCGAGCCGTACTCCAGCGTGTAGTCGATCCGGTCGGCCACCTCCGGCAGCTTGCCGGGCTTGCGCAGCCCGACCACGCCGCTGCCCTGCGCGTGCGCCAGCGCGGCGCCGACCAGGAAACCGCGCGCCTCCACACCCGCGACCAGGTCGAACTCGCGACCGTCGGCGAGCGCGGAGACCACCGCGGCCAGCGCCGGGCCGTCGGCCAGCAGCGGGGTGATGTCGCGGAACAGCACCCCCGGCTCCGGGAAGTCCGGAACCTCCCGGATCAGGCCGACGGAGTCCTGCAGCGCCGGGTGGATCACCTGCACCGAGTCGGTCATCCTCGCCGCCGCTTCCCGCTCGGGCGGGACGACTTGCCCGCCGGGCGGCGCTTCTGCGGAGCACCGCCGGAGCGCTTGCCGGTGGGGGTGCCGGCCATGGCGCGCTCGGGCTGCGGCGCCTGCTCCTCCTCGACCGGCTCGTCCTCCGGCTCCTCGGCACCGGCCTCCTTGGCGGCGGCCTTGCGGCGGCGCTGCTCGACCTTCGCCGCGTGCGCGCGGTAGCGCGGCTCGCGCATCTTCAGGTCCACCAGCAGCGGCGTGGCCAGGTAGATCGACGAGATCACGCCGGCGAGCATGCCGACCAGCTGCACCAGCGCGAGGTCGCGCAGCACGCCCACGCCGAGCATCCCGGCGCCGACGACCAGCAGCCCGAGCACCGGCAGCAGCGCGATGATCGAGGTGTTGATCGAGCGCATCAGCGTCTGGTTGACCGCGAGGTTCGCCGCCTCCGGATAGGTGCGGCGGGTCAGGCCGAGCAGGCCGCGGGTGTTCTCCTTGACCTTGTCGAAGACCACCACGGTGTCGTACAGCGAGAAGCCCAGGATGGTCAGCAGGCCGATCACCGTGCTCGGCGTGACCTCGAAGCCGATCAGCGAGTACAGCCCCGCGGTGACCACCACGTCGTGCAGCAGCGCCACCAGCGCCGCCACGGCCATCCACTTCTCGAAGTAGAACGCCAGGAAGATCGTCACCAGCACCAGGAACACGCCCAGCGCCAGCAGCGCCTGCTGGGTGATCTCGCCGCCCCAGGTGCCGCTGACCGCGCTGTCGCTGACCGCGTTCGCGCTGGGCGTGCCGTTGTCGCCGAGCGGCTTGACCTGCTCGAAGATCGACTGCTTGACCTGGGAGACCTCGGCGGGGCTGAGCGTCTCGCTGCGGATCTGGATGGACTGGGTCTTGCCGGTGCCGGCGATCTGCACCGTCTCCGGCGGGTGGCCCAGGGCGTCCCGGTAGGCGTCCCGGACCTGGTTCTCGGAGATCGGGCCCTGCGCGCCGACCGCGGGCATCTGGAGCTTGGTGCCGCCCTCGAAGTCGATGCCCAGGTTGAAGCCCTTCACGCCCATCGCGCCGATGCACACCAGCACCAGCAGGCCGAGCGCGATGTACCAGCGGGAGCGCTTGCCGACGATGTCGAACGCACCGGTGCCGGTGTAGAGCTGGTGCAGCACGCCCGCCGGCCGGGCGGTGGGGTCGGTCTCGGTCGCCACCGTCACGCCTCCTTCACCGTGGAAGCACCCCGGGAGCGGGCCTTGCGCCGCTCCGCGCCCAGGCGCTGCACCGCGCCCAGGCCGGAGACCGAGGGCTTGGACAGGAACTTGTTTCGGGACGCCAGCGCGACCAGCGGGTGCGTCACCAGGAACACCACGATCAGGTCCAGCACGGTGGACATGCCGAGGGTGAACGCGAAGCCCTTCACCTGGCCGACGGCCAGCACGTACAGCACCGCCGCGGCCAGGAAGCTGACCGCGTCAGCGGACAGGATCGTGCGCTTGGCCCGCGGCCAGGAGCGCGGCACCGCGGAGCGGAAGGTGCGGCCCTCGCGGATCTCGTCCTTCAACCGCTCGAAGAACACGATGAACGAGTCCGCGGTGATGCCGATGGCCACGATGAAGCCGGCGACGCCGGCCAGGTCGAGGGTGAACCCGATCCACCTCCCGAGCAGCACCAGCACCGCGAACACGATGCCGCCGGACAGCACCAGCGACAGGATCGTCAGCACCCCGAGCAGCCGGTAGTAGACCAGGCAGTACACCGCCACCAGCGCCAGGCCGATCGCCCCGGCGATCAGGCCCGCCTCCAGCGAGGCCACGCCGAGGGTCGCCGACACCGTCTCGGCCTCGGACTGGTCGAAGGCCAGCGGCAGCGAGCCGTACTTGAGCGTGTTGGCCAGGTCGGTCGCGCTCTGCTGGTTGAAGCTGCCCTCGATGCTCGCGTTGCCGCCGAGCAGCGCGGTGTTGATCCGCGGCGCGGAGACGACCTCGCCGTCCAGCACGAACGCGGCCTGCTGGCCGACGTTGGCGGAGGTGAAGTCCGCCCAGGTCTTCGACCCGGAGCTCTTGAACCGGACGTCGACGGTCCACTCCGGCCGCTGGTTCTGCGGGTCCGGCGGCAAGGCCGAGGCGGTGTCGACCTCCTTGCCGGGCAGGAAGACCGGATCCAGCACGTACTTGGCCTGCTTCTTCTGGTCGCAGGCGACCAGCGGCAGCTTCGGGTCGTCGTTGCCGCGCAGCGGGTCCTCGGCGGAGCAGTTCAGCGCTTGCAGCGCCTGCTGCTGCACGGCCGGGTCGGTGCTCTGCCGGGTGCGCTTGGCCTCCTGGATGGCGGCCTGCTGCTCGGCGGCGCTGCCACCGGGCTGCGCGTTCGGCGGCCCCGGGGCCGGGGCGTTCGGGACCTCCTGCACCACCTTGCGGAAGTTCAGCTCCGCGGTCTGGCCGAGCTGCTTGGCCTGCTCACCCCCCGCGCCCGGCACGGTGATCACGAGGTTCGAGCCGTCCTGGCTGACCTCGGAACCGCTGATGCCCATCCCGTTGACGCGGGTCTCGATGATCTGCCGCGCCTGGTCCAGGGACTCCTTGGGCGGCGGCTGGCCGTTCGGGGTGCGCGCGGTGAGCGTGACCCGGGTGCCGCCCTGCAGATCGATGCCCAGCTTCGGAGAGGGCTTGTGGTCGCCGGTGAAGAACACCAGCGCGTACAACGCCCCCACGATCACGGCGAAGATCACGAGGTAACGCCCTGGGCGGAACTGCCCGGCCGGAGGTGCCACGGTGCGTCGGTCTCCTGTTCACGGTCTACGAACACGATCGATCGCGCCGCGAACCGCGGCGGACCGATGATCACGGTACGCGCCCGAAGCGCACGAGCACGTCACGAACGGATCTGGGAAAGTCCCCATTCAGTCTGCCAGCAGGCGGCCCCCGCGAAGTCCGCCGGGGGGCGCCGGGCGGCGGTCGACGCGCTGCGAAACCCGGCATCGACCTGGGGAAACGTTCGGAATCGACCGTGGTGTCCGACACGCCCCGGCGTGTCGGCACCTGTTCCCGGCACCGGCCGTCGCCGGTGCCGGGTCAGCGCCGTCAGCTGGTCTTCTGCTTCTCGGACTGCTCAGCGGAGGTGTCCTCGGCCTTGGTCTCGGCGGAGGCGTCCTCGGCCTTCTCGACCTTCTCGGCGGCCGGCTCCTCGGCGACCTCGGCCTGCTCGTCAGCGGCCTCCGCGGACTCGTCCTGCGCGGCGTCCTCGGTGTCGACCTTCTCGCGGATGGCCTGGTTCAGCCAGGTGGTCACCACGCCCGGCGCGATCTCCAGGTCGACCGTGGTGTCCCCGGTCGACACGATCGTGCCGAAGAGACCGGAGGTCGTCATGACCCGGTCGCCCGCG
>Ga0164243_10008198_pt1 | contig 15484 bp, 14 predicted proteins | sample OricompcompostOP_FD_108781 | JGI IMG/M metagenome (GOLD analysis project Ga0164243, IMG submission 108781) | Organic Plus compost microbial communities from Emeryville, California, USA - Original compost - Organic plus compost (OP) | ecosystem: Engineered > Solid waste > Mixed feedstock >... | reverse complement strand
GCCGCGCCGATTCGGCCGGCCGGGGCGATACGGGTCATCTGAGGGCCTCCGCGTTGTGGGAACGGCGCGAGCGTCTCACCCGAGACCGCGCCGGTGGCCTCTACAATTAACAGAGTCAGTCATGTCGGACAATACGAACGATTGACCAAGTCAACTGTGCCACAACGGGAAACACACACCGAAGCAGCGCGCCGATCGGCGCCGAGATGAGCAACGGTCACGACATCTGTTCTCGCTCACCCGGTTCGGGTGAGCGAGAACGGAATCGGTGAGCGATTCGACGACCGCCGCATGCGTGACGGATCAGAGACCCGGGCCACCCGGACCGATCAGGGCAGCGCGTCGATCAGCGCCGACACCTCGACGCGAGGGCCGGTGAAGAACGGGGTCTCCTCGCGGACGTGGCGACGCGCCTCGGTGGCCCGCAGGTCGCGCATGAGGTCGACGATGCGATGCAGCTCCGGCGCCTCGAAGGCCAGCAGCCACTCGTAGTCGCCGAGCGCGAACGACGCCACGGTGTTGGCACGGACGTCCTTGTACTCGCGGGCGGCCATGCCGTGGTCGGCGAGCATCTTGCGACGCTCCTCGTCGGGCAGCAGGTACCAGTCGTAGGACCGGACGAACGGGTACACGCAGACGTAGTTGCCGGGCTCCTCGCCGGCGAGGAAGGCCGGGATGTGGCTCTTGTTGAACTCCGCCGGCCGGTGCAGCGCAACGTTGGACCAGACCGCGTCGGCGGCACGACCGAGCAGCGTCTCGCGACGGAAGCGCTGGTAGGCGGCCTGGATCGCCTCGACCTCGGCCGCGTGCCACCAGATCATGAAGTCGGCGTCGGCGCGCAGGCCCGAGACGTCGTAGACGCCGCGAACCACCACGCCGGAGTCCTCGAGGGACTTGAAGAAGTCGGCGGCATCCGATTTCACCTGGTCACGGTCGTCACCGAGTTCGCCGGGGCGCACGGCGAACACCGAGAACATGACGTAGCGGATCGTGGAGTTGAGTTCTGCATAATCCAAGCGGGCCATGCTCACATCGTGCCACCGCACCCGCCGGCCGATGCAGTCAGGTCGGGCTCACGCGAGGTCGGCGAGCAGCGCCGACACGGCACGTCCGGCCTGCGCGATGCACGCCGGGACACCGACGCCGCTGTACGACGACCCGGCCAGGGCGAGGCGGCGCGGGCGGGCGCCGAGCGCCGCCTCCATCGCGGCCAGATGCCCCGATCGGTAGACGGGCAGGCCGTCGGTCCACCGCTGGACGTAGGTGTCGACGACCCGCGAGGACACCGGTTCCACGCCGGCGGCACCGCAGACCCGGTCGAGGTCGGCGAGCGCCTCGGTGCGCAACCTGTCGTCGACGCCGGGTTCGGTGTCCGCATCCGGCACCGGCGCGCCGAACCGGCCGAACGACGCGCGCACCGAGACCGGCGCGTCGTCGTGCGAGAGATGTCCCCACTTCTGCGAGCTGAGCGTGAAGGCCTTGGCGCGCAGGCCCTCCCCCGTCGCCACGAGCACGCCGGAGTGTTCGGGAAGCCGCGTGCCGGGTTCGAGTGCGATCGAGACCACCACCGACGAGGCGCCCTGCACCGCGGCGAGGCGGCCGGCCAGATCGGGCTCGGCGGCACCGAGCGTCCGCGCCGCGTCCCAGGCCGGGATCGCGAGGATCACGCCGTCGTAATCGCGCTCTCCCCCGTCCCCGGTCGCGAGGCGCCAGCCGGTCGCGGCGCGCTCGAGTCCGGTGACGGCGCAACCGATCTCGGGTTCGACCCCGGCGGCCGCGACGAGCGCGTCGAGCAGCACGCGGTAGCCGCCGACGAGCGTGCCGAAGACCGGGCCGGAGCCCGTGGCTGCGGTGATGAGCGCGTTGACCGCCTCGGTGAGACTCGTCGCGCCGGCGTCGAGCCTCGCCGCGAGCGCGGGCAGCGCCTCGCGCAGGCCGATGTCGCCGGCCAGGCTGGAGTACACGCCGCCGAGCATCGGGTCGACGCTGCGGGCGACCACCGACTCGCCGAAACGGTCGGCGACCAGCTCGCCGACGGTCGGGTCGGCCGAGGTGTCCCAGGTCAGGGCACGCTGGGGCTCGGTGCGGACCAGATCGAGGTCGGCGGGCTCGACGAGGCCGGCGACGGCCTCGGGCGCGGCGGGGATGCCCATCAGCGCGGGTGCGGGCAGCGGATGCAGGCGGTCGCCCGACCACACCGCGGGGCGGCGTCCGGTGGGCGACACCACCCGATCGGCCAACCCCAACTCGGTCACCAGACCGAGCGCCTCGGGCCGACGGACGATGAACGCCTCGGCACCCACGTCGACCGACAGTCCACCGACGGTGGCGGTGTGTAGGATGCCGCCGATCCGGTCGGAGGCCTCCAGGACGTCGATGCGCGCAGCGGCGCCCAGGTGCTGTCGCAGACGGTAGGCGGCCGTGAGGCCGGAGACCCCTGCGCCGACGACCGCGATGCGCACCCCGCCGGACATCAGATGCTGTGGACCAGTTCGACGACGCGGGTGAGCACGTCGGGGTCGGTGGCGGGCAGGACGCCGTGGCCGAGGTTGAAGATGTGGCCGACGGCGCCGGCCGCGATCGCGCGCTCGCCGTCGGCGACGACGCGGCGGACCTCGCGCTCGACGACCTCCGGGCCCGCGAAGAGCAGGGTCGGGTCGAGGTTGCCCTGCACGGCCTTGCCGGGACCGACCCGGCGGGCCGCCTCGTCGAGCGGGACGCGCCAGTCGACGCCGATGACGTCGGCGCCCGCGTGGGCCATCGGAGCGAGCAACTCGCCTGTGCCGACGCCGAAGTGGATTCGGGGGACGCCGTAGTGGGCGATCTCGGCCAGCACGCGGGTGCTGTGCGGGGCGACGTAGGTTTCGTAGTCGGCGGCCGACAGCATGCCCGCCCAGGAGTCGAACAGCTGGATGGCGTCGACGCCGGCGTCGAGCTGCACCTGCAGGAACGCGATGGTGATGTCGGCCAGGCGGCCCATCAGTGTCGACCACGTCTGCGGGTCGCCGTGCATCATCGCCTTGGTGCGCTCGTAGTTGCGGCTCGGACCGCCCTCGATGAGGTACGACGCGAGGGTGAACGGCGCTCCGGCGAAACCGATCAGCGCCGCGTCGTCGAGCTGTTCGAGCAGCAGGCGCACGCCGTGGGCGATGGCGCCCACCGCGGCCGGCTCCAGGCGCGGGATGCGGTCGACGTCGGCGGGGGTGCGGACCGGTTCGGCGATCACCGGGCCGGTGCCCGCGACGATGTCGAGGTCGATGCCCGCGGCCTTGAGCGGGACGACGATGTCGGAGAACAGGATCGCCGCGTCGACGTCATGGCGGCGGACCGGCTGCATGGTGATCTCGCAGACGAGCTCCGGATCGAAGCACGACTCGAGCATGCCGTGGTTCGCGCGGATGGCGCGGTACTCCGGCAACGACCGACCGGCCTGCCGCATGAACCACACCGGTCGGCGTGACGGGGTCCCACCCGTGGCGGCCGCGACGAGCGGCAGGTGCGACCGATGAACCCGGGTACCAGTTGCGTTCGACATCACCGATCACTCTGCCATGTTCGGCGGTGTGAGCCGCCCCGACCCGTCCGACTCCGGCCCGAATCGTCCGATTCCACTCCTGCGTCCCCACCACTGGGGCCTCGGATCGGCGCGCCTCCGCCGCAGCCAGGCGATACACACCTACGGTCGAACGGTGACTTCTTCGGGAGCTCCGGACGAGCCTGCTGATTTCCGCGCTGCGGTGGAGTCGCTGCACGCTGCCCGGGTCCGCCGTGAGATCGAGGTCGGACCCATCCGCCCGCCGCAGCGCCTCGCACCGTACAGCTACGCCGTGGGCGCCGAGGTACGCCCGCCCGACGACGCCGACATCGTCCCCACCGATTCCCAGGGTTCGGCCTTCGGCCGCCTCATCCTGCTCTACGATCCAGCCGGGCAGGACGCCTGGAACGGCACGATCCGCCTCGTCGCCTACCTGCAGGCCGAGGTCGAGGCCGCGCTGGCCATGGACCCGCTGCTGCCCGAGGTCGCGTGGAGCTGGCTGTCGGACGCGCTCGGCGTCCCGGTCGGCGAGAGCGCCACGCCGGAGGGATCGTCGAGCCGGGTCGCGGTCACCGCCCTCGGCGGCACCGTCACCTCGACCACCTCCGTCCGTTACGGCGACATCGCCGGGCCGCCGCGCGCCCACCAGCTCGAGGTGCGCGCCAGCTGGACCGCGTTGTCCTCCCAGGGCCTCGACGGCCACCTCGAGGCGTTCTGCGACGTGCTGGCCTCCGCCGCCGGACTCCCGCCGGCAGGCGTGACCCAGCTGGGCACCACCACGTGAGCGCGGTGAACACCCCCGGGGAGCCGACGCCCGACGACCCGGAGGTCGAACCGCTGCTCACCCCGGCCGACGGGGTGCCGCCGGTGTTGTCGACGGCCGAGGAGTTCGCCGACGCCGCAGACGCGCTCGCCGCCGGCGAGGGCCCCATCGCCGTCGACACCGAGCGGGCGTCCGGGTACCGGTATTCGCAGCGCGCCTATCTCATCCAGATCAAGCGCCGTGGAGCGGGCAGCTTCCTGCTCGACCCGATCGCCGACCCCGACGCGCTGGCGCCGGTCATCGAGGCGCTGCGCGGCCCCGAATGGGTCCTGCACGCCGCCGACCAGGATCTCCCCTGCCTCCGCGAACTCGGTTTCGTCTGCGTCGAGCTCTACGACACCGAACTCGCCGGACGCCTCCTCGGGCTCAGCAAGGTCAACCTCGCGGCGATGGTCGCCCAGTTCCTCGGCCTCGGCCTGGTGAAGGGGCACGGGGCCGCCGACTGGTCGCGCCGCCCGCTTCCCGACGACTGGCTCAACTACGCCGCCCTCGACGTCGAGGTACTGGTCGAGCTGCGCGACGCGATGGACGCCGCGCTCGTCGAGGCCGGCAAGGATCGTTGGGCCCGCGAGGAGTTCGCCTACATCCTGTCGCGCCCGCCGGCCCCGCCGCGGACCGACCGCTGGCGCAAGACCTCGAACATCCACACGGTGAAGTCGGCGCGCGCGCTCGCCGCGGTACGTGAGTTGTGGACCGCCCGTGAGCAATTGGCCGAGCGACGCGACATCGCCCCGGGCCGGGTGCTGCCCGATGCCGCGATCGTCAACGCCGCGACCGCCGACCCCAAGACGAGTGCCGAGCTGACCCGGCTCCCGGTGTTCGGCGGCCCGCGGCAACGGCGTCAGGCCGGGATCTGGCTCAACGCGCTCAAGCGCGCCCGCGAGCTCCCCGAGAGCGAGCTGCCCTCCAAGAAGACCGGTGGATCCGGCCTGCCCCCGGTGAACCGGTGGGAGCAGCGCAACCCCGAGGCCGCCGCGCGGATGCAGCGGATCCGCCCGGCACTGAAGGAGATCGCCGAGGAGAACAACCTGCCGGTGGAGAACCTCCTGGCGCCCGACCTCGTCCGGCAGCTGGCCTGGGACGGCATCTCCGGGCCGGTCACCGTCGAGGCGGTCGACGCGCACCTCGCGGCCGCGGGTGCCCGCTCATGGCAGCGCTCGCTCACCGCGGAAGCCCTGGCAGAGGCACTGGACGGGGCTCCGGAGGGCGCCGGGACGACCGACGGGACGAACGGGGCGACGGACTCTTCCGAGTAACCGGGCGGGTTTCTGGGTACGAGACGCGACAGAACCCCGATCACCCGAGAGAACAGGGAGAAACCCCGTGGCCACAGTCTCCGTCGGCATCGACTCCGACCTCGAGCCTGCCGAGGCGTGGGCCCTCGCCAGCGACCTGTCGCGCTTCGACGAGTGGATGACGATCTTCGGCGGCTGGAAGTCCCCCGTGCCCGAGACGCTCGGCGAGGGGACGACGATCTCGTCGCTGATCAAGGTCAAGGGATTCCGCAACGTCATCCACTGGACCATCACCGACTACGACGAGCCGAGGCTCATCGCGCTGTCCGGAAAGGGTCGCGGCGGCGTGCACATCGACCTGGCGATGAAGGTCGACGACATCGCCGACGGAACGCGCTTCGACCTGTCGGCCGACATCTCCGGAGGTCTGCTCAACGGGCCGGTCGGCCGACTCGTCGCCAAGGTCCTCGAGTCCGACGTGCACCGGTCGATCTCGAATCTGGCCGCGCTGCACTGACTTCCGCACGGAGCAGGCCCGGGCCCGTCGGTCCGGGTCGCCGCATCCGGTCCGCGCTGCGGCCGGAGAACCGTCAGTCCTGACCCGGTGCCTCGACCGGCGCCTCGGCGGGCGTCTCGACCGCGCTCCGGTCGGATGCGTCCTCGGCCCCCATGCCGGGCGTGGCATGCATGCCCGCGACCGTCGCGGTGATCGAGCGGGCGAGGTCCTGGGCGGTGAGCCCGAGGTCCGAGAGGATCTCGCCGCGCGAGGCGTGCGGGATGAACTCCTGCGGGATGCCCTTGATCTGGACCGGGACGGTCACCTCGGCCGCCGACAGCGCCCCGGCGACCGCCGAACCGACGCCGCCGTTGACGCAGCCGTCCTCGAGCGTGACGACGAGACGATGGTTGCGGGCCACCTCGACCACCGAGGCCGGGACGGGCAGGACCCAGCGGGGGTCGACGACGGTCGCGTCGATCCCCTGCTGTGCCAGGCGTTCGGCGGTGTCGACGGCCAGCGCGCAGAACGCGCCGACCGCGACGATGAGCACGTCGCCGCCGGCCGGACCGGCCTGGCGGTCGGCGCGATGCAGCACGTCCACCCCGTCGTCGAGCCGTTCGACGGCCCGGATGTCCTCGGGCACCGCGCCCTTGGAGAAGCGCAACGCGGTGGGACCGTCGTCTACGGCGAGCGCCTCGTCGAACTCCTCACGCAGGCGCACCGCGTCACGGGGCGCGGCGACGCGCAGCCCCGGGACCATGGACATCAGCGACAGGTCCCACATGCCGTGGTGGCTTGGGCCGTCGGGGCCGGTGATGCCGGAGCGGTCGAGCACCACGGTGACCGGCTGCTCGAGCAGCGCGACGTCCATCAGCAGCTGGTCGAAGGCGCGGTTGAGGAAGGTCGAGTAGATCGCGACGACCGGGTGCAGGCCGCCGAGGGCGAGGCCGGCGGCCGACGTCATGGCGTGCTGCTCGGCGATGCCGACGTCGAAGAAGCGGTCGGGGTAGCGCTCGCAGAACGGGGTGAGACCCGTCGGGCCGGGCATGGCCGCGGTGATGGCGACGACGTCGGGACGGTTCGCGCCCGCCTCGAGCAGTGCCGCGGAGAAGATCGAGGTCCAATCCTGCGGCGCCACGCTGGTCGGCCGGCCGGTCACCGGGTCGATGATGCCGGTGGCATGCATCTGGTCGGCCTCGTGGTTCTCGGCGTGCGCGTACCCCATCCCCTTTCTGGTGACGGTGTGCACGATGACCGGGCCGCCGTAGTCGTGGGCGTTGCGCAGCGCCGTCTCGACCGCACCGATGTCGTGCCCGTCGACCGGGCCGACGTACTTCAGGCCGAGATCGGTGAACATCGCCTGCGGGCTCAGCAGGTCCTTGAGGCCGCTCTTCATGCCGTGCAGGACTGCGTAGGCGGGCTCGCCGACCACCGGGACCTGCTTGACCACGCGGCGGCTCTCGTCGAGGAACCGCTCGTATCCGGGCTGCAGGCGCAGACCGGAGAGGTGACGCGCGAGTCCGCCGATGGTCGGGGCGTAGGAGCGGCCGTTGTCGTTGACGACGATGACGATCGGGCGGTTGGCGGCGGCGATGTTGTTCATCGCCTCCCAGCACATGCCGCCGGTGAGGGCGCCGTCGCCGACCACCGCGACCACGGTGCGGTCGCCCTGGCCGGTCAGCTCGAAGGACTTCGCCAGACCGTCGGCGTAGGACAGCGCCGCCGACGCGTGGGAGGACTCCACCCAGTCGTGCTCGGACTCGGCCCGCTCCTGGTACCCGGTGAGGCCGCCGCGCTGGCGCAGGTGGTCGAAGCCGTCCTTGCGTCCGGTGACGATCTTGTGGACGTAGCACTGGTGCCCGGTGTCGAAGATGATCGGGTCCTGCGGCGAGTCGAAGACGCGGTGGATGCCCAGCGTGAGCTCGACGACGCCGAGGTTGGGACCGAGGTGCCCGCCGGTCGCCGCCACCTTCTCGATCAGGAAGGCCCGGATCTCGGCGGCCAGGGTCTTCATCTCCGTCTCCGACAGGGACCGGAGATCGGCCGGCGAGTTGATCCGGTCGAGCACACCCATCGTTTCCTCCATCGCGTGACGCACCCGGGTGGAATCCCGGTCCGAAACCGGCGGGGTCGATCCCCCGGTTCATAACCCGTCAGTCTACGGAAGCGTTCGGACCCGTCCCGCGTCGCGGATGGCCCTCCGCCGCCCCGACCGCACCCCGGCCGGGGCGGTCATCGACCCCGGACCAGGCACGCGACCGCCTCCACGTGGTGTGTCAGCGGAAACGCGTCGAAGGCCCGTATCCCGGCGATCCGGTAGCCGGCCCGCGCGAAGAGACCGAGATCACGCGCGAATCGCGCTGCGTCGCACCCGACGTGGACCACGACGGCCGGTTGCGCCGCGGCGATCGCGCCGATCACCTTCTCCCCCGCACCGGTCCGCGGCGGGTCCAGGACGACGATGTCGGGCGTGGCCTCGAGGGCGGCCAGGCAGGCGGCCACCTCGCCGCGATGGGTGGTCACCGGATCGCCGGCGAAGGTCTGGTCGGCCGCGGCGAGCGCCCCGGCGTCGGAGTCGACGACGTGCACCTGTTCCAGCCCGCCGAACCCGTCGGCGTCGAGCAGGGCTCCGGCGAACACCCCGGCGCCGCCATAGAGGTCCCACGCGATCCGCGGCGCGGCGGCGTCGAGGTGTTCCCGCGCGAACCCGACGACGGTGTCGGCGTAGGTCTGAGGGGCGGCGCGGTGGGCCTGCCAGAAGCCCGTGACGGGGATCTGCCACTCGCGTCCGCCGACACGGCGCACGGCGGCGGCGTCGCCCTCGACGACCGTCTGCGCGCGGCGTCCGGTGCGCCGCTGCCGGTTCTTCTGGGCGCGACGCCGCGAGTCGCCCCGGCGCACCTCGGTGACCGGGGCGAGTTCGGTGATGTGGCGGACGCCGTCGGCGTCGAGGACCACCGCGAGCTCGGCGTGCGGGGTGAAGCGGCGGGCGGCGAGGTCGTCGACCATTCCCGGCGCGGGTTGCACGCACGCCTCGTGGACGACCCCGGCGCCGCGGAACGCACGCTGTCCGGCGCGACCGGTCCCGTCGACGGCGAGGCGGGTCCGCACCCGCCAGCCGGTGTCGGGGCCGGGCAACCGGTCCACCCCGCGACCGGCGAGCTCGGTGTGGGAGACCAATGCCTCGTCGAGATGGCCGACGCGGGCCAGCACGTCGAGCAGGACGGCCTGTTTCAGGTTCCGCCCGTGGTCGGGGTCGATGTGCCCGAGGTCGCAGCAGCCGGCACCGGCGGCCGCGGCCGGACACGGCGTCGGCACGCGGTGCGGCGACGGTTCGAGGATCTCGACCGCGTCGGCCCGCCAGTACGAGTCGTGGCGGTCGTCGGTGACCTCGGCGACGACCCGCTCGCCGGGGATCGCGCCGCGCACGAACACCACCCGGCCGTCGGCCCGACCGACCGCCTCCCCGCCGTTCGCCGGCCGGTCGACGGCGACCTCGATCCTTCGTGCAGTCGTGTCCGCGCTCATCGGCGCTCCTCCGTCTCCCCGAGCGCACGGCGCGTCACGCCCGGCGCCATGTACCGCTTGGTGTCCTTGCGCCGGTCGGACGAGCTGAGCTGCCACGGCACCGACGTCACCATCACGCCCGGCTCGAACAACAGGCGCCCCTTGAGCCGCAGGGCGGACTGGTTGTGCAGGATCTGCTCCCACCAGTGACCGACGACGTACTCCGGGATGAACACGGTGACGACGTCGCGCGGGTGTTCGCGCCGCACGCGCCGCACGTAGTCGATGACCGGGCGGGTGATCTCCCGGTACGGCGAGGCGATGACCTTGAGCGGAACCGTGATGTCGCTGGCCTCCCACTCGCTGACCAGCTTTCGGGTGTCGCGGTCGTCGACGTTGACCGTGATCGCCTCCAGCACGTCGGGCCTGGTCGCCCGCGCGTACCGCAGGGCGCGTCTGGAGGCCATGTGCAGGCTCGACACCAGCACGATGGAGTGGGTCCGGCTCGGCAGCACGCCCTCGTCCTCGGCCTCGGCCAGCTCCAGCTCGTGCTGGACGCTGGCGTAATGGCGGTGGATCAGCTTCATCAGCGCGAACAGCGCCACCATCGCCAGCACCGCGATCCAGGCGCCGGAGGTGAGCTTGGTGGCCAGCACGACGACCAGCACGGTCCCGGTCAGCAGGAAGGCGATCGAGTTCACGATCCGCGACTGGATCATCCGACGGCGGGCGCTCGGATCGGATTCGGTGCGCAACAGCCGGGACCAGTGACGCACCATGCCCAGCTGGCCGAGCGTGAAGGACACGAACACCCCGACGATGTAGAGCTGGATCAGAGTGGTCACCTGCGCGTCGAAGGCCACCACGAAGACGATCGCGGCCACCGACAGGAACAGGATGCCGTTGCTGAACGCCAGGCGGTCGCCGCGCGTGTGCAGCTGCCGCGGCAGGTAGCGATCCTGCGCGAGAACCGAACCGAGGACCGGGAACCCGTTGAAGGCGGTGTTGGCCGCCAGCATCAGGATCAGGGCGGTGACCACCACGACGAGGTAGAAGCCCGCGGGGAAGGAGTCGAACACCGCCCGCGCGATCTGGGCGATCATCGACTTCTGCTGGTAGCCGTCCGGTGCGCCGACGAGGTCGGCGGCCGGGTCCATCACGTACTTCGCGCCGATCTCCTGCGCGAGGACCACGATGCCCAGCAGCAGGGTGATCGACAGCGCTCCGACCATCACCAGTGTCGTCGCCGCGTTGCGCGACTTCGGTTTCCGGAACGCCGGGACGCCGTTGCTGATCGTCTCCACGCCCGTCAGCGCCACGCACCCGGAGGAGAACGACCGGGCGACGATGAACACCAGGGCCAGGCCGGTCAGGTCACCGTCGTCGGCTCGGATCCCGAAATCGGCTGTCTCCGAACGGACCTCCTCCCCCAGGACGAAGATCTCGGTGAACCCCCAGACGAGCATGGCGAACACGCCGATGATGAACGCGTAGGTCGGCAGTGCGAGCAGCGCCCCGGACTCCTTGATGCCGCGCAGGTTGATCGCCGCGAGGACGACGATCGCGCCGACGCAGAACCAGACCTTGTGGTCGTCGACGAAGCCGACCGCCGACCCGATGTTCTCCGCGGCTGCGGTCACCGAGACGGCCACGGTCAGCACGTAGTCGACGAGCAGGGCGCTGCCGACGGTGAGGCCCGCGTTCGGCCCCAGGTTCAGGGTGACGACCTCGTAGTCGCCGCCACCCGACGGGTAGGCGTGCACGTTCTGGCGGTAGGCGGCGACCACGACCGCGAGCACCACCGCGACCGCGACGGCCACCCACGGGGTGAACGCCAGCGCCGACAGGCCCGCCACCGACAGGACGAGGAAGATCTCCTGCGGCGCGTAGGCCACCGAGCTGATCGCGTCGGACGCGAAGACGGGTAGGGCTATCCGTTTGGGGATAAGCGTGTGGCCCAGCTTGTCGCTGCGGAACGGTCTGCCGAGCAGCAGTCGCTTCGACACCTTGGTGAGGGTGGACACCAGGCAACCCTAGAGCCTCCGCCTCACGGCGGGTAGGTTCGACTCGCGGCACCCGAGCCGCGTCACGAGAGGAATGTCGTGCAGGTAGTCATCATGGGTTGCGGGCGCGTCGGCTCGTCGCTCGCCATGGCGATGCAGAAGCGCGGACACGACGTCGCGATCATCGACCGCGACCCCTCCGCCTTCGCCCGGCTGGGCTCCGGGTTCGCCGGACGCACCATCGTCGGCGTCGGATTCGACCGGGACATCCTCGTCAAGGCCGGCATCGAGCATGCCGACGCCTTCGCCGCGGTGAGTTCCGGTGACAATTCCAACATCATCTCCGCCCGTGTCGCGCGCGAGACCTTCGACGTCGAGCGTGTGGTCGCCCGCATCTACGACGCCAAGCGCGCCGAGGTCTACGAGCGTCTCGGCATCCCCACCGTCGCCACCGTGCCCTGGACCACCGAGCGTTTCGTGACCGCCCTCGGCGAGACCGCCACGACGGAGTGGCGCGATCCCTCCGGCGGGCTCGCGATCGCGCAGATCGACGTCGACGAGTCGTGGATCGGCGTGACGGTCACCCGGTTCCAGGAGCTGACCGGCGCCCGGGTGGCGTTCCTCAACCGGGTCGGGCGGCCGATCCTCCCCGACGCCAAGACCGTCCTGCAGCAGGACGACGTCGTCTACGGCGCCGTCCTGCTCGACAACCTGAAGTACGCGCGCGAGGTCGCCGCGAAACCGTTCTGGCAGGAGGAGTCGTGAAGGTCGCCATCGCCGGGGCCGGCGCGGTCGGGCGTTCGATCGCCCGTGAGTTGCTGACCAACGCCCACGAGGTCACGCTGTTCGAGCGCAAGGCCGACCACATCGACCCGGACTCGGTGCCGGGCGCGTCGTGGATCCTCGCCGACGCCTGCGAGCTGTCGCGTCTGGAGGAGGCGCAGCTGCAGACCTTCGACGTGATGATCGCCGCCACCGGCGACGACAAGGCCAACCTCGTCGTCAGCCTGCTGGCCAAGACCGAGTTCGCCGTGAACCGCGTGGTGGCCCGGGTCAACGACCCCCGCAACGAATGGTTGTTCGGGGAGGACTGGGGAGTCGACGTCGCGGTGTCCACGCCGCGGCTGCTCGCCTCGCTGGTGGAGGAGGCAGTGTCGGTCGGAGACCTGGTCCGCCTGATGACGTTCCGTCAGGGCCAGGCCAACCTGGTGGAGCTCACGCTCCCGTCGAACACCCCGCTGGCCGGCAAGCCGGTGCGCAGGCTCGAACTCCCCCACGACGTCGCGCTGGTGACGATCCTGCGGGGCGGACGGGTCATCGTGCCGCAGTCCGACGACCCGATCGAGGGCGACGACGAACTGATCTTCATCGCGCCCGAGGAGGCCGAGGGCGCGCTCTACGAGGCGATGAAGATCGCGCGCTGAACCCGGTCGAGCGCCGCTCAGGCCTCGACGGAGTGTTCCTCGCGGACGGCGCGGCGGACGAGCAGGATCGTCGCGAGCACGACGAGCGCCGTCAGCGGCCACCCCATCGCGATGCGGGTGACCGCGAGCCACCCGGTCGCGCCGGCGTCGTACAACTCGGACTGGGTGAGATAGCGCGCGAGGAAGACCAGCGCCCACAGCGCGGTCGCGATGTCGTAGGCGCGCAAGGTCGGCCGATGGCGGCGCCATGCTGTCCCCTCGCCGTTGACGAGGTGCCAGGCCACGCCTATCAGCGGCCACCGGACGAGGATGGACCCGGCGAACAGGATCGCGTAGGCGAGGGTGGTCCAGATCCCGAACAGGAAGTACCCCTTCGCGTCACCGACGCGGTGGGCGATGAACACGCAGATCGCGACGCCCAGCAGACCCGACAGCGCCGGGGTGAGGCGCTCGCGGCGCAGCAGTCGCACCGCGAAGATCCCGACGCCGACCACCAGCGCGGCGATGATGGCGGCCCGCAGGCCGAAGAAGGAGTTGACGGGCACGAACACCACCACCGGGATGGTGGAGTAGATCAGCCCGGAGACGCCGCCCATCTGTTCGAGAACCGTGGGCGCCGGCACCTCCGGCTCGGTGTCCGGCGCGGGATCGGGTCCGCTCGTCACAGGCCCGTCCTCGTCGTGGAGGGGGCGTTGCTGGGACTCGTCGGTCCCGGGATCGAAGGTCACTCGTCGGTGCCCTGCAATTCGTAGTACGGGTTGAAGATCACCTTGTGGCCGTCCTGGACGGCGACGCGGCCCCGCACGGTCAGCTTGCGGCCGGGTTCGAGTCCGGCGATCCGGTTACGGCCCAGCCACTTCAGCAGCACGACGTCGGTCCCGTCGAAGAACTCCGCCTTCACCCCCGCCTTCGCGGCGCGGGAGCAGGTCTCGACCGCGCGGAGCTCACCGTGCATGGTGACCTCGTCGCCGCGCGCGCAATCCGACGCGCGTTGAGCGCCGGTCGCCTTGGATTCCTCGGCGATGCGCTCGGCGTCGACGTCCCCGAGGTCCTCGGTCAGCCGACGGGTCAGTCGCTTGAGATAGCCGGCTGTGGGCATCCCAACCTCCCAGGTGTTTCGGTCGGCACCGTGACCCACGCGGGCGGTGCCGGCGCCACCGAACACATGATCGGTGACTCCCGCCAGCGTAGACCCGGTGTCGGCCGGTGACAATGTCGACGGCCGGGCCCCGGCCCCCGACGGGCGGAGCCCCTCTGACCCCGTCCGGAGGACACCTCCGGCCCGGTCCGGAGGACACCCTAGGGCATGATCGTCGCGTGCCGATCACCGACGCCCCGACCGGAAGGCCGCCCGAGCCCGCGGCACTCGTGGCGATTCCCGGAACCGGTTCCGACGCCGATCACGTCACCCGGGCGTTCGGACCGGCCGCACGCTCGCTGGGGGTCGACCTCATCGCCCTCGAACCGACGGCGTCGCTGATCGCAGGTCACGTGGCGGGGCTGGAACGCGCCGCCGCCGAGCACGGCCGGATTCTGGTCGGCGGGGTGTCGATCGGCGCGGCGATCGCCGTGGACTGGGCGCTGCGGGCAGGTGGCGCAGGATGCGCCGGGGTGTTCGCCGCACTGCCGGCCTGGAGCGGTGCTGCCGACGCCGCGCTCGCGGCGGCAAGCGCACGCGCCACCGCCGACGCCCTCGAGGCCGAGGGGCTCGAGGCGACGATCGCGGCGATGGCGTCCGGCAGCCCCGACTGGCTGGCCGCGGAGTTGTCGCGGTCGTGGCGACGCCTGTACCCCGCGCTCGTCGGCCAGCTCCGCGAAGCGGCGTCGTACACGGCACCAACTCTCGGGCGGATCGCGACCCTCGAGGTGCCCCTGGCGATCGTGGCGGCCGACGACGACCCGATCCATCCGCTCGCCGTGGCGCGTGCATGGCGTGACGCGGCACCGCGAGCGGCGCTCGTCGAGGTGACCCTCGAGGGCTGGGGCCGCGAGCCCGCCCTGCTGGGCGACAGTTGCGCGGCGGCCTACCGGGGTCTCAGGGGCTCATAGACGCTCCCCGGGTCGACACTCGCCGGGGTCCGCCCCCGGACGGGTCACCGGCGGCGGAAGAACCGCTGCATCGCCGAACCCGACGACGGCGGCAGCGGCGGCTCCTCGTCGGCGGCGGGGTCGGCGGCCGCAGGCGCTCCGGTGTCCCCGACGGCACCTGAGGCATCGTCGCCGAGCACGGTGGCACCCGCCGCCTGGGCGGGTGCGCCGCCGGTCTCGGGTGCCTGCGGCACCTGTCCCGTGGCCTCGGCGGGCTGTCCCTCCTGGTCGCCGAACATCTGTTGCTGGGCTGCGGCGACCTGATCGGCGAGCACCGGCGGCAGGACGATCGGCAGCGGGTCGCGCGGCGGGTAGGGCTCGGAGCCGCGACGCACCACGGTCTCGGCGAGCACGGCCCGGCTGAGGCGGG
>Ga0164243_10008197_pt1 | contig 15484 bp, 10 predicted proteins | sample OricompcompostOP_FD_108781 | JGI IMG/M metagenome (GOLD analysis project Ga0164243, IMG submission 108781) | Organic Plus compost microbial communities from Emeryville, California, USA - Original compost - Organic plus compost (OP) | ecosystem: Engineered > Solid waste > Mixed feedstock >... | reverse complement strand
GCAAGAACTAAATATTTCGAGGGGGTATCTAGGAAGTTTGCTTAGAATGGTAACTGGTCAAAGCACACAGCAACACATACATGATAAACTGATAGAAAAAGCCAGGGAAAAACTATCTACTACTAACCTTTCCGTAAGCGAAATAGCCTATGAATTGGGCTTTGAACATTCACAATCGTTCAGTAAACTGTTCAAGACAAAGACAAATGTTTCGCCTTTGAAGTTTAGGCAATCCTTTAACTGAAAAGCGAACTGCCCAAGCCATCTAGCTTTCCCGAAAAACATTGCCATTCTCTTGGGCTTCGACAACCTAACTTTTACCCCTGTACCCTAACATTGACGGAACTTCACTTTGAACCAAATAATTGCAAAAAAAGCATTTATAACAGGGGTTTCTGGCTTCATCGACTCTGCGCGAAATAAAACAGGGTGTAAAATGCAGCAAACCATACCAAATAATGCTATATTAATTCAACTGGTTTAGAGCTGTTCCAAATTGATGCACAATGTTTTATCCGCAAAAAATCCTCAAAGTTGCGTACATTTTTGCGGACCACGAATAGGACACGAATAACTGGCGATAAGTGGGATTTATAGACTACTGTCTAGGTGGTGTAGCCTTCCCTACTGATGAGCCCTTAAATCAGTATACTTGGCTTTACGTGGTGTATCAAAAAATGGATCTTAGCCATTAGAAAATTGAGGCATGAACCGAAATCAGTTATTAACTCTTTTTGATAAAAGATTGAGAATCTAACTATTAATTTGATTCCCGATTACTAAGTTTACACACTTAATGGTCCTATTAAATTGTCTTCAAAGCATGAACATGGCAAAATATAGTTATATTTATCCTTATTGTAAAAAATGAGGGCGAAATTTACTCTCATGGCACATCTAACAGATCTATAAAGCAATTATCATTATTTTCAAAAAATGCTGGATCTGATTCCACTTTTGCCCTGATCTTATCTAAGCCACCATTAGCATAGTCTTCTAACAACTTTCTAATCCCTAATATTTCTTTCTCTACTTCGGCTTCCTCCATTTTTTCCAGTGCATTTAGATCGAGATCAGACTTAGCAAGTACTCCCATAATCACATAATCAGCTAAGTCAGAGGGCTGCCAGGACTTGATTTCAATAAATTTTTCTTTTTTGGCCTCCTTGCTAATCGGAAGCCTATAATCATTCTTTAAGCCTAAAAGGGCAGCATACATATAAATTTCATACTTGGTAGAAAAGTATTTCCCCTGTTCCCAAGCAGTTCCGTCGGAAGCGGTGCCTGCACGGCCGCCCTGAACAAGTGTAAACTTTGTAATTAAATTTTCGTGAGTAGCATCGTATTCTGGTGCCCGGTCTTTGATGCGTTTTAATAATTCCATATTAATTAAGGGCTTCGATTTTAGTAGATAAGTTGCTTCTATCAGTTCTTTCGTTTTCAAAGATAGACGGCGTGATCGTATACACTTTGCCAATTTCGATTTCAGGGTTTGTCAGTAATTCATTTCTAAGCCCCTGATTCTTGTAGAACTCCTTGCTCATAATAATGCTCTGTCTATAAACTTTGCTGATCGTTTTACAAAATCCAAGTGTGTAGTCCTCACCAAATACTGAGGTTGGGGCGTCTGTAATGAGCGTATATACCTCTCCTGAATTTCCTTTGGCAGAAATAATCGCCATGATAGCAGATAATTTTACAAGAATAAGATTACTCGTATTCAAACCAAGCAACGGATTTCCATTGCTGTCAATGATTTCAGGCATATAGTTCCCGTTAGGCAGTTTTCGCAACTTAATTTTCCCCCTTGCTGATTTGTTACCTGAGGTCATTGCCTGGTAATGGACATTAGCTTCTTGTTCCAACTGTGCAATCAGACTATTGAATACTCTTTCACGTGTAGATTTTGAAATCACTTCGAAGTCTTTAGTCACCTCCCTTTTTTCTATCAGCCAGACAGGTAGCTCACCCGTCACCAAGTCTTTAAATTGGTCATTGACTCCTTTAAGTAGCTCCTCATAATGTTCTATTTCCTGCGTTACACGGTTAAGATCTTCTTTAAAATCCTTAGCTTTCTGATTCTGTATGGAGTATTCATTCAAAATATTCTCCGCCTGTTCACTTGTAAGTAATGTGTCCGCAAGCAACTTCTGAATATCGGAATCAACGGTTTCGATCTCCCTGTTCGCTTCTCTTACTTTACCTTGCAGATCATTGCGACTCTGCAAAGTCTCGTTGATGTCATCGTCTATATCAGTAATGCGATTGCTCAGTGACAACCCATTCTGATATAGGCGTTTCAAATCATCTGAAAAATCCTGCGATACCGCCGCTGCATCTTTTGTTCCTTTCTTTTTATCCTTAGGGCGATCAAGCAGTTCTTTAATTTTCAACCAGGCTTCGGTATTTTTTTTTGCTTCCCGGTCACAAACAAGACAACGTTCTTTTTCAAGCATCCATTCTATATAGTTAGGTTCCGGAACGTTTATGGGTAGCCTAGTTTGTAAATTAGAGGACACTTCTTCTTCAATCTCACGTTTTACTTTTTCCTCGGCTTCAAGTGCTAACTTTCTCTGTTCGTAATCGGAGAACTTTTTAGCATATTGCTTTTGTAAATCTTCAGTACCCTTCAACACCCATTTATTTCGAAACATTTTCCGATGAAAACTTACCTGTTCTGTCTTCAGGGACTGGTTTAGCAACGTCAACTGGTTTAATAACCCTCTTTTACGCTCTTGCAATACGCTAACTTTTTGAGCATCTGCCTGCTTATTAAGCAGTTCTTCGCAACGCGATTCCGCCCTTGATAAGTTATTGTTGATTTCCTGCTGTTCTATAGTTCCATTTTGTATTTTTCTTTCGAGGTCAGATTTATGGGCTTCCAATTGAGCGCTTTTAACCGAATCCTTACTCATTCTCTTTACTTCGCGATCATATTCAGTGGTAGCTGTTTTAGCTGCTGCTTTAGCAATATCAATCATGGCATCGTAGCGGGCTATATTGGACAATACATTCACCGCCTTGGTAAGTGTATCCTGCTTATTAAAATCTATAATAGATTCTACCTGCTCTCCCTGAAACCACAAATAATCTTTTATCTGCGAAGGAAGTATGCTGTTTAAAATACTTCTCTTTTTATCCTCATCCGTTACCATACGGGCATTCAGATAGGATAATTCCTTTTCCATTATCGTAAACTCCGCGTCATTATCTTCCAAAATATTGCCTGGCTCTATCGAAACAGAATAACGTCGCTCGAGTATGTACATGTTATCCCGCTCCACATTATGAAAGGTAATCTTCACAGATGCTGTAACTCTGCCACTGTCTGCCTGTGCCTTTGCTTTGTCGGAAATCAATTTTGATTTGACAATTTTAGTTGACTGAAACGCCTTCTTTTCAGGCACAAAGACTTGATCGTACATCACCCAGTAAAAGGCATCGTATAACTTGGATTTACCGTAACCGTTATCACCGATAATGACATTAATGCCTTCGGAAAACTCTATGCAATTATCTTTTCCTGCATAGCACATAAAGTTGTCCAACTCAATTTTTTTAATAATCATAATCAGCTTTCTTTATTTAGGCTTTGGTTAATCTTTCGGGTAATTACAGATTCACCATCGCCGTCAATACTCCCATTAACCGCGATCTTAATTACCTCAAGAAGTTTACTGTTCGTAGCTTGATGGAATTTCAACTCGTTTATTTTATCCAGAGTTAGATAACCCTTCTCAATTAAAAGCGGGTCTTCCAAATACGTTTTGTAAAATTCGTCTTTTGTCATACAGTGGCAAGTTCAGTTTGAATGGTATAAATGTTCAGATCGTAATAGTTACAGACATCCCGAAATACATCCTCTGTAAAAAAAGGATTTTTGGACAGCGATGCAAAATACATCACACGTTCAAGCTCTTTGCGAACCAGTCCTCTTTCTAGGTTAAAAGTGTCGGCACCTTCACTTCTATTATTATAATCAGGAATAACTACAAGGTCATGTATTACCGCATGAGTCTTATCGCGATGTTTCCTTAAAATTCGTCCTCTTCGCTGAATGAATTGCCTCGGATTACCAGTACTGCTGCAAAAGATAGCCGTTTCTGCCCGAGGGATGTCAACCCCTTCATCCAAACACTTCATAGAGGCTATCACATCAATGTCGCCCTTTTGGAATTGAGCAAGTATTTCATTCCTATCCTGCATACCGCTAATAAACTGATTCACTATAATGGAGTCGTCAATTTTGGCAATCTCTCGTGTATATTGATTGATCAGACGGATGTTGTCCGTAACTAGCTCATCCCCGTTCTCCAAGATTTCAAAAGTTTCTCCCTCCGGCACGTAAACAAATGTATATTTTACATTGCCCTTTTCCTCAAACTGTTTGCGCAGTATATCAATAGTAATGGGCAATTTATTAACAGCTTTATGAATAATGCGTTTGCGCTTCAGCAACAATCGTTCGATTATCCCTTGCCTTTCATCATTTGCCTGACCATAGCTATACAGCTTTACCAATTGATTGCTGATTTCGTTGTACGCCTCCATTTCATCCTCGGTAAGCCTGATAATGTGCGGATAGTAATAATACTGGCATAATACCCTATCCCGAATGGCCTTTTCCATAGAGAAAGAAAACGTGTAAGGCTCATTATCCGAAAAGAATTGTTCCATACCAGCAGTACCTTCTAAGTCATAAATACGCTTAGGTGTTGCCGACAAGCCGATCCTTTTTTGGAGTCGGAATCCGAGCAGTTTTTGTGCCACCGTAGGAGAAGCAAGGTTATGTCCCTCATCTGCAATAAAAAGGGTGTCTTCAGGTAAATATTGTACCAAACTCTGGAATTTGTCCTTAACAAAAGAAACGTACGTACAGATAATGATGAAGGAAACAGGAATCCGCCTTGCTGTTGAGACCAAAGTCGTAACAGTATTTTGCCAGTCAATTTTTGAAGAAATCTTGTAAACTTCCTGAAAATTTAATGCCCTTACTTCTTTCTCCCATTGCTCCACCAAGGTAATGGTTGGTACAAGGATTAAAGCGTGATAGATTTTATCTTCACTTTTACGGTATTCATTTAACAGGCAATTCAAAGAAGTGATAGTTTTACCCGTGCCGGTTGCCATCGCAAATATTCCTCTATGATTATTTTTCAACCAGTTTTCATACGCCTCCACTTGGTAGTCCCTTGCTCCTTCATTGCCCGGGAAACGAGGACTTCTCTTTATTTGGTCAATATCGTTATAAAGTTTGACGATGGTTTGTTTTAATCTACGATTAGAAATCAGACTTGCTTTCTTTTTGAGCAGCTCTTCTTCCTGAACAATTAATTCGTCAAGGCTTTTATTGCCAAATTTGTCCCTGATGGCTACTTCTATATTTTCAGCGGCGAGATATTCTACGTCTGTATCCTTTTCAGAAAAATAATCATCAATAATTTTCAACTGTTTTTTGATCAGCTTATTGGAGCGACCGTTTTCCCAACTTAGAAAAGCCTCTAATTCTTCTAAGTTTTCTGATAGTCCGAATAAAGTAAAGTTGCAGGATGCTTTATAACCAACTTTATTCTCCCCGTCACTAAACACACCCGATTTATAGTGAGCAATACCTTTGCTGTGTTTGGGTTTAATAATCTTTATCACGATTCGCTTTGATGCTATTAGGTAGGCGAGGCATTCAAAGAAATGAGCATCGTATTCATCCAATACCTTTCCAAGCGATATAATATCAGTTAAATCAAAAACTTTATTAGCACCTGCAATACTAAGCCCTTTTTCTACTGCAGCTTTATCTTTTTCAGATAGCAGATGGTTGATTACCATTCTCATTTTACCACCCCTGCTGATAAAAGTCGCAAAACCGACCGACAACAGGTTTATAGCTGCTGAACTAAAATATCCAAGCAGTAAATGAAACTCAGAACTATTTGCTAAACCTTCTAGGTAAAACTGCAAAGGCTCATCTTCCGTTCCTGTTTTATAATCTCTATCTATTGACCATTCACAATCCTTAAGCATGTAACACGTTAGTTTGTATTAATTGAGATATTGCATTTACAGCTATTCCTACTTCGTCTTCAGTATTGAATCTTCCTAATGAAAATCTTATAGAAGCAAATGCATCTTCACTACTTAGCCCCATAGCAATCAGCACATGCGACGGCTCCACTATTGCAGATGTACAAGCAGATCCATTTGAAACAGCTATATTCTTCATTCGTCCTATTATCATATTTGCATCGAATCCTCTAAAACAAATGTTGCTCACGTTATAAATTCTACTTTCAATATTTCCGCTTAAAAATGTATTGGGAATTTTGAGTAATTCGTTTTCTAACTTATTTCGCAACGATGCAATTCTTTCAGCATCTTGTTTCATTTCTTGTTCTGCAATTTCACAGGCCTTTCCAAGTGCTACAATTCCTGGAACGTTTAGCGTTCCGCTTCGCAATCCGTTTTCGTGTCTGCCTCCGTGTGTGTATGTAGGAAGTTTAACTCCCTTTCTCACATACAAAGCTCCAATTCCTTTGGGTGCGTACATTTTATGCCCACTTAAACTCAAAATATCAACGCCTTCTTTTGCCACATTAATTCCGATTTTCCCAACGGCTTGCGTTGCATCAGTCATAAACAATGCACCAACTTCGTGAGCAAGCGAAGCGATTTCTTTGATTGGTTGAATTATGCCTGTTTCATTGTTTACATACATTACACAAACCAAAATCGTATCTGAACGCAAAGACTTCTTTAATTCGTTCAAGTCAATCAATCCGTTTTTTTGAACAGATAAATAAGTTACTTCGTAACCTCTTGTTTCAAGGTATTTGCAAGTGTCAAGAACGGCTTTGTGCTCTGTTGAAACGGTAATAATGTGCTTACCCTTGTCTGAATAATTTTCGGCAACACCTTTCAAAGCGATGTTGATTGCTTCTGTTGAACCGCTTGTAAAAATGATTTCTTTTCCATCAGCATCTATTAAATCTGCAACTTGTGTTCGTGCTGATTTTACCGCTTCGTTTATGATTGTACCGAAATGGTGGGTACTGCTTGGGTTTGCAAAGTTTTCTTTTAGAAATGGAAACATTGCATCCAACACTCGTTCATCTACTGGTGTGGTGGCGTTGTTATCAAGATATATAATGTATCCCAAATTTGACATCATTTTTCTTGTGTACCATTTTGAACGACATTCTTAATCGGCTAGTAAATCGTTCCATTTATAAATTTTATTCCCCTTTACAGCTTTTCTTGTATGTGAAATTTTATCAAGCAATGTCTCAGTATCAGATTTTTTCTCCAATTCAAAAACAGAACTGTAATTTTTCAAAATATCCAATATTCCTCTGCATTTTGATTTATTGGTTTCAAAAAAAGAATACAATGCACCAATATCACTAAAATCAAGTTTGTCAAGTTTGTTAAGTAATATTTTTAGTTTTTCAGCAATCTCTTTTTTGTTTCTTTTGAACGCTGCATCTACATTACTATTAGAAAAGTCTTGAAGTTTTTGTTTTAAAATAGTTACCTCTGTTGCATATTGAGAATGTAAATCACTTAATTCATTATCCAATTGCTGTTCTGTGAACTTATCATCTAACCAATAAAGCAGGACTAATAAATCAACTGAGTCTTTTATGTGCCCAATTTGCTGATAATCAAAAAACGATGAAAAATGCTCTTTGGCTGGATAATCATCTGTGTAAAAAAATACTTTCTTTTCACAGAACCTGCTTAGATATAAAGCATATGCACTTGAATATAATTCTCCATTAAGTTTCTTAGAGTAATTAGTTACTATTTTTATTTTCTCAAAAAAATCTGATCCAATATCATTTAATAATTCGTTATTGTCATTTTTCTTCCCTCTGAAAAAAGTCAATTTTTGGTCAATAGCTTTTTCAACTTCATTCCTATCAACCACAGACTTGTCAATTCCCTTCCCTACGTTAGCCTTTATTTCATTAAAAACAATATCGTTTATATGAACATCTAACTTGTCGATTTTCTTCAATAAGAAATCATCCTCATCGATGTGAATTAAATTTATTGCAGTACAAGCATCTAATAAACAACAAATATTACTCATACTCTATTAATCTTTATGCCAAATGATTTCTTGCTTATAGCTATCAAAAACTTCAGTATTAATTGGACATTTTTCGTCCATATCAGAAAGTTCAAGAAGCAATGAGAGAGATTCATTAAATTGTCTTAAAGAAACATTCCCCAATTCTTGAATCAATTTATCAATTACATTTTCCTCAAATGGAAAATAATGATTATCATCAGTTCCTTCTCTGAAAAGACCTATCAATTCTCGCAAATACTCTTTGAATACTTCTGGATTAGGTAAATCAAAACTAATCCTTTCTTTTATTCGTGATTTAACACTTTCATAAACGTATTGCCCTAGATCTTCCACAGAAATTAATGCTGATTGAGTAAGATTTAAAAACAGTAGGAAATTGTTGGGGACGTTATCCAAAATTTCTCTGATGAAATTATTAGTCTTATCAATGTTTGCATTGTTTAATACTGCAATATCTTCAAACTCATCAATCCAAAGAATTACACAAGAATACTTTTGTTTTTCGTAAGTTAAACACGAAAACAACCCCGCTAAAATTGAACTATAATCAGTATCGTCTTTTAATGAACGTAATATGCCAGCCGCATTTAGCGATTTCAGTTCTGTGGCATTCATATTCCCATACAGATACTTTTTTATGTCTAAGTGTTGTATATCTGAATTGAAAACAGCTTTTAGAACACTTTGGATATGAAGATTTGAGCCGATTGAATCAATATATGTATTCACATCTCCAACGATGTCAGAAAAAGTATTTCTCAATTCCTCTATATTGAGTTTGTCAATGACTGAAATGTAAATACTGTAAATAGGCTCTTTACCTTTGGGTAATGATATAACCGTTGAATACGGGATGGCCTTTCCTGTCTTGTCAGCAAGAGCTCGTAAAACATCTTTCTTATTGAAAAATCTTGCAGCGTGTGTTTTACCACTGCCGTATTCTCCCCAATTTAAAACTAAAGTAGAATTAGGTATTCTAATACTACGTTCAATTCTTTTTTCAAATTTCTCTTTTACTTCCTTAAAACCCGCCCAAACTAACTCATCATGGTTTGTTGCTGGCGTTAAACGAAATGGGTTCGTTTTTAACTTATATGTCGCTTTAAAGTCTGCCATTTTATTTTTTTATTTGGATGTAGCCATCTTGATATTGTTCTTGATATTTAAATATGAATTTATCTTGCTCTTTTTCAGATAATTTATTCAGTATAAAATCATATCCAACTTTAATGTGATCATCAAAATATAATTTATATTTCGTGTAGTTAGCTGCTTGAGATGCAGTAACTCTATTTGGGGCAAGAGTTTCAAACAACTTAAAGCTATCTTCAATGTACTTATACGCCTTTTCTAATATTAGTTTTATGTCGTCTGAATTCGCAATATTTTCATTATCGTAACAGTCATCAAAAAGATGAACCATAAAACGTTTAAGAAACATGTTGGAGGAAATTATTTTTTCCGTGTTAATATCATCCCAAATACAAAAGTGTTTAAATAGTTTTAAGCCTACTTCCGTAATAGAATACTCATTATTAAAACTATCATATGTTATAATTCCAAAATCCAACATCCAATTCAGCCGTGGCATTATTAGATGCTCTAAATAAACATCGGCTTTTTCCCATTTCTTTATTCTATTTAAAATGGTATCAATATTGTTCAACACTTTTCTGTCTGTATGATAGTCGGGGCTTTTGTATCCTTCAAGAGCGTATTGATTTTGTTTTTTATATATGCCTAAACATTTTATCAGTTTGTTTTGAAACAAGCTGACTATTTCCGAATACGCTATTTTTTCCTCTACAAAAAACAACTCCAATAGATTACTGAAATAGAAGTAGTCGTTTTTTAAAATCCTCTCTAAAAAATAGATTTTATCAAAAGTCGTTAATTCAAAAATGTTAGATGAATTGCTATACTCATGTTTCAACGATTGATAAACCTTAAAGGATTTACCAACATAGAATATGTTATTTATTTTGTTTAGCAACTCAATGTCCGTAGCCGCCTCAATGTATGGTTTAGCGGAAATTCCATTTTTTGTTTCACTAATTAATCCTTTATTAAATTCGTTTTCCTTTAATAACCCTTTGTATTTAGCAGAAAATGTTTCGAATCTTTTATTGATTGAATTCGCGGGGATTTGTTTGTTTTCATCAAGAAACAACGATAAGATTTTAAAATACCCTAAACGTCTAACCTTTGTATTCGTAGATAAAATGGGGATAGACTTATCATCTTTTATTGGCTGATTCTTGCGAAAGAAGATTGTATAAAATTCAGGAACTCGAGACGTATTACTATTTTTTTTCACAATATGTCTTGAGAATTCAATATTCCACCATAAATGTTTTTCGATTTCAATATGGAACAAATAGCTTCCCGCATCATCACACATTGCATCACCAAAATTCACATGGGTATAATAATTCAGAATAGCCCCCTTTTGAAAAGAATTCACCTTTTTAACAAAAGAATACATTTCATTCGTAATAGACTTGCCTTCTGTCAAATCTTCTCGCCATCCTAAGTATTCGTATCCTTTTATTGTTAAACTCGTAAATTGATTAACCTGTCCTAATAGTTTGTCAACATCAGATAGGCTACTAATAGTATTATACGAATAATATTCATTGTCAAAATTCTCATCATCAGAATCAACTTTTGTATCGAAAGAAAAGGCAATAAGATAATGATCACTAAACTCGAATGATAATTCGTTTTCGTGAATCATTGCCTGTTGACAAGCATTCAAATAATATTCTAAAATCTCTCTCATTTATTAAATAAAACAAGAAGCACAACCTACTCCTTCTGCCTCGCCTAAAATATCGATCAGGTAAGGCGATTGACTTTTAGAGGATGTGCGCTCTACTCTTTTTATGTACTCAATTTTAATTTTCCCCATCCTTTCCGGCTCGATTAACTCCTGCAGAGTTTCACCTTGACACCATGTATATCCATCTTTCTCATACTCGATCGCCTTTTTATACAAGTCTGGATGCTGCTCATACAACCATATCCATTCGATTTTCTGTTGGAAAAAGCAGAAGTAACAGCCTGATCGGCTTCGTGCATATTGTCCCGTTTTACCATTAATATCAAAATCGACCTTGTTGTAGTATGCCGGAACTCCGACACCGCTTTCCTGCAAAATCCGGAATATATCATCTCTTACCAACACATCTTCATTATCGAGCAGCGGAAATGAGGCTTCTGTAGCCAAAGGATAGTCAGTGGTTTTTAGAAAAGCAAAAACCAGTTGATTAAATCCCTTAAGATCTGTATCTAGTAACGCATTTAACTTCTGCGCCTGTGTGAAAGATGGCTCAATCTTCTTTGTTAGTAGTTGGGCAGCCTTATCCTGAAATTTTCCGAAGTCAATATCTCGTGAAAAGGATCTGATCAACTCTATATGCTGATTGGACAGCACTTTGGCAATTACATCCTCACTCCAGATATTTTTCCTGAATGGGAAAATAGACTGTATATTTTTTTTCGTAGAGATGTAACCTTCTCTGTCTTCATCACCACGGATACCCACATAAGAGACTACTGGATCGGCTCCTACATACTTTTCAAAAGGCTCTAGCTTTAGCTTCTTGGTACACCAACGGGAATTAGATGAAGGCAAAAAACCGCCATACATTTTTAAAAAATGGTCGAAAGGTGCTTCAGAACTATTTTCAGCTGCCTGTAACAGTTTTATCTGAATACCGAGGTAAACCTCCAAATTTTTAATAAGCTGATAGGTCTCATCTAACTCTTTACCTGTGTCACAGGAATAAAACTCAATGTCTAAAGAGGGATATTTTGTCTTCACATATATTGCTAATGCGGCGCTATCCTTGCCCCCTGAGATTCCTAATACATGTCGTACCTTACTCATTGCAAAAGTTCTTTTAAAAGGTTTAATACCGCCGCAATATTGGCTGTCTTGTCACTTCCTAGTTTCTTTTTAAGTAAAGATTTCAAATGCTCTACTTCCTGAAATTTACTTTTAGGCATCCTTACGATTTTAGGATTAATGCTGCTAAAGAAAGTATCTATCTTCACGCCAATCACTTCTTCATTATTGTCATCAATATCTACTTTGGAAATATTGGTCAAACTATCCAATTCCAGGATCATTGCTCTAAATTTCTCATAGAGCAAAATCTCATCATCGTCCGTAAATAACTCTAATGTTTTGCCATTCACAGCTTGGGCAATCGAATTCAACCAAGACATCCTATCATCCAATGCAGAATCAATACGTTGCACAAAAGTTCTCTGATTAGCTAGTAACAGGTGTTTTTTTAATTTTGAAAAGCGATGTTGCAAGTGTTTTTTATAGTCTTCAAACGGTATTGTTTTGCCAACAAATTCATTACAAATAAAATACTCGAACCTCTTTACCAATTCATCATACGATGTCCTTATTTCCCGTATAGTGTCCTGTAAAAGGGTGGTGTAACCTTTCAGACGACTTTTATCACGTTGCAATGAATCAAGCGAAACTCTTAGCGCATCAGGGAATGCTTCAAAGAAGGTCTGTTCGGGATCCTTGCTTTTTACAATGGCCTGCCTGATCTTTACAGCTTCAGGCGATAAGCGCATTGTTTGCTTCGAATATTCAGGCAGTTGTTTATAAAAGGAAATGAATGGCTTGATTGTCTCTATAAAAGATTCGTTGTCGAATTTCAATTCCGTTGATTGATTCAAAAAGACCCTGTAACTATTAAAAATATCCAGTTTAACGCCACCAATGTCGAATGCCTTTATTGAATATTCCGAAGGATATTTAGATAGTAATTCCATGTTCTCTTCGGATAGGCTTGGTATATAGATGCCTTCTTTAAAAAGCGCACAGTCATCCCGTTTGAGAAACAAAAATGTCGGTATCCAAAAATCAATCAATCCCTGTTTTAACTTAAATGGTCGCTTGTTAAGGATATGTACAAATTCTAAAAGACTTTTTTGTTCTTTTTTAGCACTTTCCAAGAATTTCTCTGATGCTCTCCACAGCCTATTAAAGGACGACTGCTTAGCTATAGTAATTACATCTAAAGAATCTTCTCGAAGGGGAGCAATTCCGTTTTCTTTTAACAACGTCAGGTAAATCGTTTTCTCAGGTGGAAATTTCGAATCTTCAAAGCCCAAGTTTTCTTCACCCCAGTTATTTACCAACGCTTTGAAATAATTCTTTTTAGCCGTATGAATAGAAGGCGAAATCTTATGCTTATTCAGCAACTCATTTTTGAAAATCGGCGTAGCATCATAGATGATACTGCATACCTGTGATAGCAGTTTATTGAAGTCCTTCTTATCAGCGATCTTTTTTTCCTCTCCTTTAAAAAACCATCTTATATCCTTACTGCCTGAGTACATACTGTCGGATATATAATGATTCAGCAGACGAATTTGTGCATCAACAATATTCTCCAATTCCCTTTTAGCTACTTTATCATCTTTATTCTCGTCAATTACCTTTTGGATTTTTTCAATTTCAAACAGCAGGTTTTTAATTTCTCCTGAATTTTTAAAAAAGCAATAAATCACAGCTTCTTTCTGCGCTAATGAAGCTTCCTGTATATCTGAGAGCCTGATTTTATTATTAAAGACAAGGTTGATAAACCCATCTACTTCTCCTTCTGGTATTTCCTTCGTAATAGGATATTCGGAAATCCTGAACTCAAAAAAACGAGGCGTGCCTTTTTCGTAGGAATATAGTTTAGCGAAAACGGGAGTAAACTGGAAATATTTATTCAGGAAAGCAGTAACATCGCCGACATCTGAAATCTTATTACCAGCATCTCGTAAAGCCCTTTCTATGTCAAGATCGGTACCATCGAATAAAACATAACGACTGTTGTGTTGACGGTACCTGATAATTTTTTTAGTTTCCAGGTTGCTGATGATTGTCCTACCATTGGCAATGCCACAGGTTATTTCAAGATAGCTTATCAGGAAGCGATCATCTAATACAGCGCCGCTTGCAGAGAAAATATTCAACAACCCGATAACCTTCAGCGCTTTTATGTAACTGTTGATCGATTCATCAAATGTTCGCTCCACTTTCTCGATGGCGGAACGAATAGAACTCCACGCCGAAAAATCAGGATTATACTTTGATGTAAGGAACGAGTAAAAATTGAAATTCAAGTAGTCATATACACAGCTCAGGTTATAAAATGGATTATCCCGTTTATTGAACCTGGCTAAACCTGTGTGATCTGTAGATTCCAGAAAAGTGAACAAGGAACGCTCATTTTGTCCATATTTCTGTAATGACAGAGTAAGAACATTGGCAGACAACAGGTCGAGTGGGTATAAATGATTGGCTATGGTATTGGCAAATTCCTTGTTGATGTCAAATGCTTTTGTAGCTATCGACAGCTTTTGCAATTTATCCACTGCGGCCTTCGGAATACTCTCATTGTAAGTGCCAGCAAAATACTCCGAAGCCAAATACAGCAACTGTTCAACCGGCTCGTTAAAAGTGATCTCGCGGAAACGACCTTTTACTTTTGTCCATTCCTGCTTCTGCGTGCCGCTCAATGAATATGCGTACGACTCAAAGCTTTGGTGAACCGTTGTGACGAGCACTATATTGTATTTGGGATTATTACAGAATTCAGCTAGTTGCTGAATAAAATACAACTCATTTTCAGGGTTGTGGGTGCTTGCATATTCTAAGAACTTTCCAAACTCGTCAATAAGCAAAAACAATATGCCGTTCGCTTTGCCTAATGCATGATATCGATGATAAATCTCTGAAAGGATATTTTCATGCTTGTTTTTAACGGTGTTAATTTCAAAAATATCTGCAAAGTGCTCGATAATCGAAGTATATGCACCTACAACTTTTACAAAGTCAACTTTGGGATTGGCTATAAAATTGGGTTCAAAATATCGCTTCTTGCCTTTTATACTCTGTTCCAATGCTAGCAGAAAAGAAGACTTTCCGGTACCGTAAGTACCCACAATGTTAAATGCTTTTATGCCCTTCTTAAAATCATTCACGATTTGGCTAACAACCTGACCGGCATTGGGAGTTGGGATGTAATTGAAATCCCTTTCAGTATCTCTGAGGATATTGACCGATGTTGTGAAATTATCTGCCATAGTATCTGTCTAAAATTGAATAAGCACTTGGTTTGTTCTTAAATTGGATTTCCTTAATCCCTGCGTGATCGTTAAAAACGATGGATTTGTCTTTGACAATGCCTGAAATTTTATTCATCAGACCGGAACGGTTTAAGGCGAAAATCATACCTGGACTGTTATTGTCGTATTCAAGAATGTTCAGCCCAACAGCGTTACCGTAGTCCTGATTGTCTAAAATAGCGTACAGTACTATATCTTCAGGCAGTTTGTCTCTTTCGTTATTTTCAATCTGGAATTGCT
>Ga0164243_10008195_pt1 | contig 15486 bp, 17 predicted proteins | sample OricompcompostOP_FD_108781 | JGI IMG/M metagenome (GOLD analysis project Ga0164243, IMG submission 108781) | Organic Plus compost microbial communities from Emeryville, California, USA - Original compost - Organic plus compost (OP) | ecosystem: Engineered > Solid waste > Mixed feedstock >... | reverse complement strand
GCCAGCACAGCCACCACCGTCCCCGCCAACGCCGTCCGCCGCCACGCCAGCCGGGTCCGCTCGGGCTGCAGCCCGGGATCCCGCCCCCCGGCCGCCGAAGGCGACGTCACCCCTCCCACCCCACCAGCACCACCACGACCATCACCACGGCCACCCCCGCCACCACCACCCCCAGCAGCGCGGGGAAGCGAGACACCGGCAGATCCTCCCCGCGCCGCATCGCCCGCTCGCACCGCACCCAGTGGTTGACCGCCCGCAGCGCGCACAGCGCCCCCGACGCCAGCAGGGCGAGGGCCAGGCCGACCCGCCACCCCCACCGCAGGTCGGGCAGGAACTGGTCCACCGCGAACCCGCCGCCGATCAGCGCGAGCGCGGTCCGCAGCCAGGCGAGGAACGTCCGCTCGTTGGCAAGGGAGAAGCGGTAGTCGGGCGTCTCCCCGTCGTTCCGCACCTCGGCGGGCGCGAACCACAACCGGACGTTCCGTACAAAGTCGATCACGGGGGCGACCCTACCCGTCAGGTCCGGTCGGCCCGCCCCGCCTGATACGCCCGCAACCGCTCGTACGCCGCGAGCCCGTCCGGCACCCACTCCCACTCGCCGAGCCGCCGCCGCACCTCCTCCTCGGGCAGGAACGCGTGCCAGGCCACCTCCTCGGCCTGCGGCCGCACCGGCAGCTCGCAGCGCACCTCGTACACCGCCGACCACCAGGTCCGGGTGTCGCCGTCGTCGTACAGAAAGGTGAACAGGTGCGAGGGCACGGGCAGGCCGCTCACGCCGAGTTCCTCCTCGGCCTCCCGCAGCGCCGCCTCGTCGTACGACTCGCCCGCGCCGACCACCCCGCCGACGAACATGTCGTACAGCGACGGGAAGACCAGCTTCGTCGGGGTGCGGCGGTGGACGAAGATCCGGTCCTCGGCGTCCCGTGCCAGGACGAAGACGCAGCGGTGGCGCAGCCGCCGTGCGTACGCCTCGCCGCGCGGGGCCTGTCCGATCACCCGGTCGTGCTCGTCGACGATGTCGAGGATCTCGTCCGCGTTCCTGCCGGCGTCGCTCCTGTCGTCGTCGCTCCCGCCGGCCTCGCTCCCGCCGGTCCCGCTCATTCCGGTCCCACTCGTTCCGCTCTCTCTCATACCGCCATCAAAGCAGCGTCCGTCCCGCGCCGGGCGCCGCCCACCTGCACCGTCGAGGCCCGCGAGGTCGTTCACGGGCAACACAAGTTGCCCGTTCGTGACCGCGGTTGACGCGTGTAACAGGCCCGGCGCCCTTGACGTGATCCGTTGGCTGACGGTTTGCTGTCCGTGATCAGCTCGTGGCGATCGGCAGCCGACCACTGCCACCGACCACTCGCCCCGAGCCGGATGACAAGAGAAGCGCGTGAGGAAGTTCCGCGGTGTCCCCACCCCCGCCTCCCCTCGGCCGTGCCCGCAAACGAGCGGCACAGGCCTACGACGAGGCCCTCGACGACGCCGAACTCGTCGCCGCGCGGGCCGCACTGGCACAGGGGCGGTGGCAGAGCACCCGCTCGCTGCTGGTCAGGACGGGGGACGATTTCGACCGCCGCGGACACCGGATCGCGGTGCTCGCGAAGGAGTCGTACTGCGCCGCGTGGGCCCGCGAGTGGCTGCTCGCCGAGCCCGACTCCGGTGACGCGACCGTGCTGCTGGCGATGGCCCAGGTGCGGCGCGCCCTGCGCGGCAAGGAGAAGCCGGCCCGGGTCCGCGAGGCCTGCCGCAAGGCCGCCGAGCTGATGCCGCACGACCCGACGCCCTGGCTCGGGCTGCTGATGCTGGAGTGCTCCCTGGGCGCGGAGGGCGACGTGATCCGCATCTTCGAGCAGATCCGCACCCGCTACGCGGACCACCACCACGCCCACCACCTGGTCGTCGGCTGGCTCGCCGAGCGCCGTGTGGAGGCGGGCCCGGACCCGCTGCACGAGGTGTACGACTTCGCCAACTGGGCCGCCGAACAGGCCCCCGCCGACTCGCCGCTGGCCATCCTGCCGGTCATCGCGCACGCCGAGCGCTACCGCTCCCTCGCCGCCGCCGGACACGAGCCCGCGGACCCGGCCGCCTCCGGCCACTGGGTCGGCCGCCGCGCCCGGCAGGTGATGAAGGCCGCCTTCGACTGGTGGCTGGAGTGGGAGCACGAGGACCACCCGCGCCGGCTGGTCGACCTCAACTTCCTCGCGCACGCCAAGGTCTGCGAGGGACGGGGCGCCGAGGCCGCCGCCCTCTTCCACCGCATCGGCGACCACGCCACCCCCGCCCCCTGGTCCTATCCCGACCGGGACGGCCTCACCGCCTTCCGTACCGCACGCGCCGCCGCCCTGGGCACGGCCTGACCCCCACCCCGAACGCCCCCCGCACCCACCACCGACCCAAGGACGGTCTCGAGATGACGACGGACAGTTCGAGCACCAACAGAGCCCCGGCCGAGGGGATCAGCACCTTCAAGGGCCAGGAGAGGGCCCTGCGGGCCGACCGCCTCGGCACGGGGGGCCTGCTGCTCTCCGTGCTCGCCGCGACCGCCCCGCTCATGGTCGTCGCGGGTGTCATGCCCACCACATTCGCGGTGATGGGCATCGTCGGCCAGCCGCTGCTCTTCGTGGTCCTGGGCGCCGTGCTGGTGCTGTTCAGCCTCGGCTACGCCGAGATGAGCCGGCACGTCCACAACGCGGGCGCCTTCTACGCGTACATCTCCCGCGGACTCGGCGGCACCGCCGGCGCGGGCGCGGCCCTGGTCGCCCTCGTCGCCTACAACTCCCTCCAGGTCGGCATCTACGGCATCTTCGGCTTCGAGGTCTCCGGCCTCTTCGCCACCTACGCGGACCTCGAGGTCGCCTGGTGGATACCGGCGCTCGTCGCCGCGCTCGCCGTGGGCGCGCTCGGCTGGCTGAAGATCGACGTCAACGCCAAGGTGCTCGGCGTCCTGCTGGTCATCGAGGTGCTGCTGGTCGTCGTCTTCGACATCGCCGCCGTCGCCGACCCCGGCAAGGAGGGCCTGTCGCTGCACGCCTTCAACCCGGACACCCTCACCGGCGCCGGCGTCGGCACCGCCCTGTGCTTCTGCATCGCGGCCTTCCTCGGCTTCGAGCAGGCGCCGGTCTACGCGGAGGAGACCAGCAAGCCGCACGTCCTGGTCCCGCGCGTGATGTTCCTCGCCGTCACCGGCGTCGCCGTCTTCTTCGCGATCAGCAGCTGGGCGCTCACCGTCGCCACCGGCCCCGCGGCGATCGTCCCCACCTCCCAGGAGCAGAGCGCGGGCCTGCTGTTCTTCCTCACCGAGGACCGGCTCGGCGCCACGTTCACGGACGTGCTGCACGTGCTGTTCGTGACCGGCATGTTCGCCGCCATGCTCAGCTTCCACAACGTCGTCGCCCGCTACGCCTTCGCCATGGGCCGCGAAGGCCTGCTGCCCGCCGCCTTCGGCCGCACCACGGGCTCCAGCGGCGCCCCCGGCACCGGCTCCCTGATGCAGACCGGTATCGCCGTCGTCCTGGTGCTGACCTTCGCGCTCACCGACGACAAGCCGGCCGGCGACCCCACCGCGCCCGTGCTGCATCTGTTCACCTGGGGCGGCAACATCGGCGCGCTCGGCGTCATCGTCCTGATGGCCATCGCCTCGCTGTCCGTCGTGGTCTTCTTCGTACGGCGCGGCGCCGCGAGCGCCCAGGCCTGGCGGCTGGTCACCTCGGCGGTGGCCGGGATCGCCCTCGTGGTGATCGCGGGCTACACGGTCAAGGACTTCGACGTGCTGGTCGGCACCGGCCCGGACTCCGCGCTGCGCTGGATCCTGCCCGGCGTCATCGGCCTCGCCCTCGTGATCGGACTCGTCCAGGGCGCCGTCCTGCGCGCCCGCGCCCCCGAGAAGCACGCCCGCATCGGCCTGGGCAACGAGGCGTTCCAGCTGGAGAAGGAGGCCGAGCGCACCCCGTAGCGCCGGCCCCGCTGCTTACCGAAGTCTGACGAGCACCCGCGTTCCCTGGTCTCCCCGGGGCCGCGGGTGCTCGAATGAGGGGGTGAAACCCGAACACCCCTCGCACAACCGGGACGTCCCGGGCGCCGACGACCCGGACGCGCGCGGCACGCCCGTCGGCCGCCGCGTCCTGCTCGGCACCCTCGGCCTGGGCGCGCTCGGCCTGGCCGCCGCGCCCTCCCTCCAGCGCGGCCTGGAGTCCTTCCTCGCCGGCGCCGCCGACCGCGACCCCACCGGCCTGACCGGACTCCTCCCGAACGGCGGCGGCTTCCGCTACTACTCGGTCGTCGCGTCCGTCCCGCGCAAGGACGCCCGCACCTACCGGCTCACCGTCGACGGCCTCGTCGACCGCCCCGCCTCCTACACCCTCGCCGACCTGAAGGCGCTGCCGCAGACCCGCCTGGTGCGGGACGTGCAGTGCGTGACCGGCTGGCGGGTGCCCGGGACGCCGTTCGAGGGCGTGCGGCTGTCCCGGCTGCTGGACGCGGCCGGGGTGCGCCCCACCGCCCGCGCGGTGCGCTTCACCTGCTTCGACGGGACCTACTCCGAGAGCCTCACCCTCGACCAGGCCCGCCGCGCGGACGTCCTGGTCGCCCTGCGCATGCGGGACGAGGACATCGGCCACGGCCACGGCGGCCCGGCACGCCTCTACGTGGCGCCCATGTACTTCTACAAGTCGGCCAAGTGGCTCTCCGGCGTCACCGTCACCGAGGACGTCGAACCGGGCTACTGGGAACTGCGCGGCTACGACGTCGACGCCTGGGTCGGCCGCTCGAACGGACGCGACGATGCCCCCACGAGCTGACGCCCCGCCCGCCGCCACGACCGTACGGCGCTTCACGCCCGCCCAGCGGTGGGCGCACCGCGCCGTCGCCCTGCTCATGGGCGTCTGCGTGGCCACCGCCGCCTGCCTCTACGTCCCCCAGCTCGCCCAGCTGGTGGGCCGTCGTGCCCTGGTCGTCACCCTCCACCAGTGGGCGGGGCTGCTCCTGCCCGTCCCCGTGCCGGCCGCCCTCGTCTCCCGCGCGTTCCGCGCCGACCTGGGCCGGCTCAACCGCTTCGGCCCGCACGACCGCGTCTGGCTGCGGGCCGCCCTGCGCCGCGACCGCCGCCCCGCGTCCCGCCCGGCGGGGAAGTTCAACGCGGGGCAGAAGCTGTACGCGGCCTGGATCGCCGGGGCCACGCTGGTGATGCTCGGCACCGGGCTGCTGATGTGGTTCACCCACCTCACCCCGCTGGTCTGGCGCACCGCCGCGACCTTCGTCCACGACTGGCTGGCGCTGACCGCCGGCATCGTCCTCGCCGGGCACATCGGCATGGCCCTCGCCGACCCCGAGGCCCGCCGCGGCCTGCGCACGGGCTCGGTCCGCCGGGAGTGGGCCGAGCGGGAACACTCCCTGTGGCGGCCCTGAGGGCACACGGCTCTGGACACGCGCGCCCCTGGACACGCGCGCCCCTCATACGACGGCGGCCCGCCCACCCCTCGACGAGGGGCGGACGGGCGGCCGTGAGCCGGGATCCGGCTAGATGATCAGGGACAGCAGGAGCACCAGCGCCCCCGCGACCACCGAGATGATCGTCTCCATGATCGACCAGGTCTTGATCGTCTGTCCGACGTTGAGACCGAAGTACTCCTTCACCAGCCAGAAGCCGGCGTCGTTCACATGGCTGAAGAACAGCGAACCGGCGCCGATGGCCAGCACCAGCAGTGCGGCGTGCGTGGTCGACATGTCGGCCGCGAGCGGCGCGACCAGACCGGCCGCCGAGACGGTCGCCACGGTCGCCGAGCCCGTCGCCAGCCGGATCGCCACCGCGATCAGCCAGGCCAGCAGCAGCGCCGGGATCGACCAGTCCTCGGAGATGTCCAGGATCATCTGGCCCACGCCGGTGTCGATCAGCGTCTGCTTGAAGCCGCCGCCCGCGCCGACGATCAGCAGGATGCCCGCGATCGGGGCGAGACCCTTCTCCACCAGGGAGGAGATCCGCTCCTTGCTGAAGCCGGCGGGCATGCCGAGGGTGAAGATGCCGACCAGCACGGCGGCGAGCAGCGCGATCAGCGGGGAGCCGATCACGTCGAAGACGCGCTGCACGTTGTGCTCGGGGTCGTCGATCACGATGTCGACGAGCGCCTTGGCGAGCATCAGCACGACCGGCAGCAGGATCGTGGCCAGCGTCGCGCCGAAGCCGGGGCGCCGCTCGAGGTCCTCGGAGGGACGCTGCGGGATCATCCGCTCGGGCGCCGGGACGTCGACCCAGCGGGCTGCGTACTTGGAGAACACCGGACCGGCGATCACGACGGTCGGGACGGCGATGAGCACGCCGAGCGCCAGCGTCACGCCCAGGTTGGCGCCGACCGCGTCGATGGCGACCAGCGGGCCGGGGTGCGGCGGCACCAGGCCGTGCATCACGGACAGACCGGCGAGGGCCGGGATGCCGATGCGCATGAGCGAGTAGTTGCCGCGCTTGGCGACCATCAGCACTACGGGGATCAGCAGCACCACGCCGACCTCGAAGAACAGCGGCAGGCCGATGACCGAGGCGATCAGCACCATGGCCCACGGCAGGGAACGGCCGCCGGCCTTGGCGAGGATGGTGTCGACGATCTGGTCGGCGCCGCCCGAGTCGGCGAGCATCTTGCCGAGGATCGCGCCCAGGGCGATCAGGACGCCCACACCGGCGACGGTGGAGCCGAGCCCGGTGCTGAAGCTGGTGATGACCTTGTCCAGCGGCGCTCCGGCGAAGGCGCCGAGCGCCAGTGACCCGATGGTCAACGACAGGAAGGCGTGCAGCTTGAACTTGGTGATGAGCAGGACGATGACGGCTATGCCCGCCAGGACGGCGATGCCCAGCTGAGCGTGGCCGGCCGAGGTGATCGGCTCGGGTACGTCCGCTGCCAGCATCTCGACGCTGAGTCTGGTCACGGTGGATCCCTAGTGTGTACGGGGTCGGGGGAGAGTGCCGGCCCCTGGGGAAAAGGGGCCGGTGGGGGGTGGGGTCCTACGGGGCCGGCTCGGAGAGCGACGTCAGGGCGGTGGCCGCCCGTTCGGTGATCTCCTCGGGGCTGCCCGTCACGTTCACGGCGACCCCGGCCTCGTCCGGCCCCAGCGGCTGGAGCGTGGCGAACTGGGAGTCGAGCAGTGCCGTGGGCATGAAGTGCCCCTGCCGGTGCGACATCCGGTCCTCGATGAGGGCGCGGTCACCGGTGAGGTGGACGAAGATCACGCCGGGTGCGGCGGCCCGCAGCCGGTCGCGGTACGACCGCTTCAGCGCCGAGCAGCTGACCACTCCGCCCAGACCCGCACGCCCGTGCGCCCAGTCGCCGATGGCGTCGAGCCAGGGCCACCGGTCGTCGTCGGTGAGCGGGGTGCCCGCCGACATCTTGGCGATGTTGCTCTGCGGGTGGAAGTCGTCGCCCTCGGCGTACGGAACGCCGAGGCGGGCCGCGAGCAGAGGACCGATGGTGGTCTTGCCCGTTCCGGCGACGCCCATGACCACGACGACGTGGGGGGTGTTCATCGCTGCCTCACTGTCTGCTGTCCTCGTCGACACCTTGCCGATGATGCCGACCGCAACTGAAACTTATAAGTAGGACAACTTCAAGAGGCTGTGACGAATAAGTCTGACTTTTTATTCGTGTGATCCGCCCCGTACTCTGAGTGCATGAGCACCACGGGCCGGGGGCTGCACGGCCGCGTACTGGACACCCTCGGCCCCGAGATCACCGCAGGCGAGTACCCGCCCGGCAGTGTGCTGCGCACCGACGAGCTCGCCCAGCGTTTCGACGTGTCGCGCTCCGTGATGCGCGAGGTGGTCCGCGTCCTGGAGTCCATGCACCTGGTGGAGTCCCGTCGCCGCGTCGGCGTCACGGTCCTCCCGTCCCACGAGTGGAACGTCTACGACCCGCAGGTCATCCGCTGGCGCCTGGCCGGCGCCGACCGCCCCCGTCAGCTGCGCTCCCTCACCGTGCTGCGCTCCGCGATCGAACCGGTCGCGGCGAGCCTCGCCGCGCGCAACGCGACGGCCGAGCAGTGCGCCGAACTCACCGAGTGCGCCCTGGGGATGGTCGCGAACTCACGCGGCCACAAGCTGGAGGGCTACCTCTTCCACGACGTGGCGTTCCACCGCGTCATCCTGACCGCCTCCGGCAACGAGATGTTCGCCCGCCTCGGCGACGTGGTCGCGGAGGTACTGGCCGGACGCACGCACCACGACGTGATGTTCGAGGACCCCGACCCGGCCGCCGTCACCCTCCACGTCCAGCTCGCCGAGGCCGTCCGAGCCCGCGACGCGGCCCGCGCGGAGAAACTCACCCGAGAGATCACCGAGGGTGCCCTCCAGGAACTCGACATCCTGGCGCCCTGATCCGCCCCCGGCCGCGGTCACCGCTCCCCGAACCGCTCCCGCGCCTGCTCGACGTGGTCCAGATGCTCGTGCGTCCAGCCGCAGATCGCGTCCACAGCGGTGCGCAGCTCCCGGCCCGGCTCCGTCAGCGTGTACTCGACCCGCGGCGGCACGGTGGGGTGCACCGTCCGCTCGACCAGGCCGTTGCGCTCCAGCATGCGCAGATTCTGCGTGAGCATCTTGTGGCTCACGCCCTCCACCTCGTCCCGCAGCTCGCTGAACCGCAGGGTGCCCTCGCCGAGCGCCTCGATGATCAGCAGCGCCCACTTGTTGGCGACGTCCGAGAAGATCTCCCGCGCCAGGGAGTCCGCGCGCCGCAGATCGGCGTCCTCCGGCAGTCCCGCCGGCACACGCTTGGTCACCATGAGGTTCCCCAGTTACGAAAAAGTGCGTTCTTCCAGGCCGGCGCTCACTCTCCTACAGTTCCCGGGTAACCACAAGAGAGCGGCAGGAAAAGGATGAACCGACCCATGGCCTCCACCAGTGACGTCTTCTCCTTCGGAATCCCGGCCGAGACCGACTTCGGATACGCGCAGGCGGTCCGCTCCGGCGACCTGATCCACGTCTCGGGCCAGCTCGCCTTCGACGAGACGGGCGGCTTCCCGCATCCCGGCGACTTCGCCGCCCAACTGGAGCTCACCCACGCCAACATGGACCGGGTCCTCGCCCACTACGGGGCCACCCGCCGCCAGATCGTCTCGCAGACCCTCTACGTGGCGGATCTCGGCCGCCACGCCGCCGCCACCGCCGAGGCCAACCTGGCGTACTTCGACGGCCACCGCCCCGCGAGCACGGTCCTCGGCGTCACCGAACTGACCCTGCCCGGACAGCTCCTGGAGATCGCCTTCGTCGTCGACACCCGGCTGCCCGCCTGAGCCGGCCCCTGCGCCCGGGCGATCAGCTCAGGAAGTCCCCGTCGACGTACACCCAGGCCCCGTCGGCCCGTTCGAAGCGGCTGCGCTCATGCAGGGAGCCGCCCTGGTACGAGGCGCGGAAGGTCACGGTGCCGGTGGAGTGGAAGGCTGAGCCGTCCTCCGCGGCGAGGATCTCCAGGCCGGTCCACCGCATCGCCGGGTCGAGGTCGAGGCGGGCCGGGCGGGTGCGCGGGTGCCAGGTCCGCAGCAGGTACGCCCCGTCCCGCCGGACGAACGCCGCGTACCGCGACCGCATCAGCCGCTCGGCGGTGGGTGCGGAGGCCGCGCCGGCGTGGAAGCGGCCGCAGCACTCCTCGTAGGGCTCGGGGAGACCGCAGGGGCAGGGCGTACGAGACGTCATGGGGCAGCACCTTCCGTACAACGCCCGAGGGCCGCGACCTCGCGGTCGCGGCCCTCAGTTCACTGTGTCCGAGGGGGGACTTGAACCCCCACGCCCGATAAAGGGCACTAGCACCTCAAGCTAGCGCGTCTGCCATTCCGCCACCCGGACAAGGTGTCTGTCGCGCGGGTTTCCCCCCGTGGCGACGACATAAACATTACCAGGTGTTCCGGGGTGGCCGATCACCCCCGGCGCGCCGTCGCGTGAACGGCGTGTGACGGGCCGGGGCGGGTCTTGGGGCCGGGGCGCCGGGGAGGGAGGATGAGGGGGAACCCAGCGGGACCACCAGCAGCGGGAGGAAGCACGTGAGCGAGACGGACACGGCCAAGGGCGTCACCGGTGAGGACGAGGTCGTGGACCTCTGCCGCGAGCTGATCCGGATCGACACCAGCAACTACGGCGACCACTCGGGCCCCGGCGAGCGCAAGGCCGCCGAGTACGTCGCCGAGAAGCTCGCCGAGGTCGGCCTGGAACCGCGGATCTTCGAGTCCCACCCGGGACGCGCCTCCACGGTCGCCCGGATCGAGGGCGAGGACCCGTCGCGGCCCGCCCTGCTCATCCACGGCCACACCGACGTCGTGCCCGCCAACGCGGACGACTGGACCCACCACCCCTTCTCCGGCGAGATCGCCGACGGATGCGTGTGGGGGCGCGGGGCCGTCGACATGAAGGACATGGACGCGATGACCCTCGCGGTCGTCCGCGAGCGCATGCGCAGCGGCCGCAAGCCCCCGCGCGACATCGTGCTCGCCTTCCTCGCCGACGAGGAGGCCGGCGGCACGTACGGCGCGAAGCACCTCGTGCACAAGCACCCCGAGCTGTTCGAGGGCGTCAGCGAGGCGATCGGCGAGGTCGGCGGCTTCTCCTTCACGGTGAACGAGAAGCTGCGCCTCTACCTCGTGGAGACCGCCGAGAAGGGCATGCACTGGATGCGGCTCACCGTCGACGGCACTGCGGGCCACGGCTCGATGACCAACGACGACAACGCCATCACCGAGCTGTGTGAGGCCGTCGCCCGCCTCGGCCGCCACAAGTGGCCGGTCAGGGTCACCAAGACCGTCCGCGCCTTCCTGGACGAGCTCTCCGACGCGCTCGGCACCGAGCTCGACCCGGAGAACATGGACGAGACCCTCGCCAAGCTCGGCGGTATCGCCCGCATGATCGGCACCACCCTGCGCAACTCGGCCGCGCCCACCCAGCTCGGCGCCGGCTACAAGGTCAACGTCATCCCCGGCCAGGCCACCGCGCACGTCGACGGCCGCTTCCTGCCCGGCTACGAGGAGGAGTTCCTCGCCGACCTCGACCGCATCCTCGGCCCGCGTGTGCGGCGCGAGGACGTGCACTCCGACAAGGCGCTGGAGACCGACTTCGACGGCCGGCTCGTCGACGCCATGCAGACCGCGCTGAGCGCCGAGGACCCGATCGCGCGCGCCGTGCCCTACATGCTCTCCGGCGGCACCGACGCCAAGTCCTTCGACGACCTCGGCATCCGCTGCTTCGGCTTCGCGCCGCTGAAGCTGCCGCCGGAGCTGGATTTCGCGGGCATGTTCCACGGCGTCGACGAGCGGGTGCCGGTGGACGGCCTCAAGTTCGGCGTCCGTGTGCTCGACCGGTTCCTGGACGCCTCTTGAGGAACCTGAGGCAGGGCCTCTGGAGATCCCCAAGAATCGGGCAGGTGTACGGACTTGACCGGGAAGAGTGAATGCGACCATAAGCTCGTAGCCTCATTACTTCCTCCTCGTTACCTGTGATGTGATCCGCGACTTTGGATCACATTGCCAACTAGGAGGAACACATGCTGAAGAAGGTCGTCGCTGTCGCGGCCGCCACCGGTGGTCTGGTTCTCGCGGGCGCGGGCATGGCCGCCGCCGACTCGGGTGCCCAGGGTGCCGCCGTGCACAGCCCGGGCGTCCTGTCCGGCAACGTCGTGCAGGTGCCGGTTCACGTTCCCGTGAACGTCTGCGGCAACACGATCTCCGTGATCGGTCTGCTGAACCCCGCCTTCGGCAACACCTGCGTCAACGCCTGACGTTCGTGTCTCGCCCTCTGGGCAACGCCCGCTGAGGGTTCGAGCCCGTCGGCCCCGGAGCGCGCGCCATGCGCTCCGGGGCCGACCGGTTCCTCATCCGTCGAGAATTCCGGGACGCGGCACGCTCCGTCTCCCGGCAGCAGGTCCGAGGACAGGGAATTCAGTAATGCGACAGGTCACCCGCAAGGGCTTGATGACCATGGCCGCCGCCACCGGTGTGCTCGCCGCCGCGGGCGGGGCCGCCGCCCACGCCGACACCGGCGCGGCGGGCGGAGCCGCGGGCTCGCCGGGCGTGCTCTCCGGCAACGTGGTGCAGGCGCCGGTGCACGTGCCGGTGAACGTCTGCGGCAACACGGTCAACGTCGTCGGGGTCCTCAACCCGGCGGTCGGCAACGTCTGCGTCAACAAGGGCGGCTCCGGCCACCACGGCGGCTCGCACGCCGACGGCAAGGCGACCGGCTCGCCCGGCGTGGCCTCCGGCAACGTGGTGGAGGCGCCGGTGCACGTGCCGGTGAACGTCTGCGGCAACAGCGTCGACGTCATCGGCGTGGGCAACGGGGCGGCCCACAACGACTGCGCGAACACGGGGCACGGCGGGGGGCACCCGGGCGAGCCCGGTGAGCCCGGCGAGCCCGGTGAACCCGGCGAGCCGGGCAACCCGGGGGAGCCCGGTAACCCGGGGGAGCCCGGTGAGCCCGGTGAGCCCGGTAACCCGGGGGAGCCCGGTAACCCGGGCAACCCCGGCAACCCCGGTGAGCCGGGGAACCCGGGTGAGCCCGGTACGCCCGGTACGCCCGGCACTCCGGACAGCCCGTCCACCGGCAACCAGCCGGGCCCGCAGGGCGACGCGCAGCTCGCCGAGACCGGCAGCGAACTGCCGCTCGGCCTCGTGCTGCCGGCCGGCGCGGGCGCGCTGCTCGCCGGCGGCATCCTGTACCGCAGGGCACGCACCGCGGCGTGACCTTGGACACACGGAGTGGACCCCGCGACCGACGCGGGGTCCACTCCGCCTGATGACTCCGGTCGGGCGCGCTCAGCTCACCAGGTGGCGCGCACCTGGCGGATGATCCGCCGCCGCAGCCGCACCCTGCGGCTGCCGTCACGCATCAGCGTCAGGCGGTACAACTCCCAGTGACCGTACTCGGCATGGTCCGTCAGCAGACGCGCCGTCTCCTTGCGGGAGACCCCGCGCGGCACGTACACGTCGACAAATTCGTATTCCGGCATCGCATCTATTGTGCGGGCCGGGCCCCGGTACGGATAGCGTCTGCACTATGTCTGATGCTGCGCAGCCCACCGCTGCCGAGGTACGCGCCGCCGCCGAGGCGGTGAAGACCGCGCTCGACCGCCACCTGGCCGCGGTCGAGAGCCGGTCGGGTGACGACGACCCGGCCGTCTACGAGGCCTTCAACCAGCTGGCCGCGGCCGCGGAGACGTACGACGAACTGCTCTACGACCGCTACGACGAGGTCACGCCCTTCGAGATCCCCAGCGCCGAGGAGGCCCTGCCCCCGTACGGCGGCCCCGAGGAACCGAACGCCCTCAGCGTGCTGATCCGCCGCGACTACGCCGTCGTCGAGCCGCAGCGGCTGCTGGCGCACGCGCAGCGGATCGAGGAGGCGGACGACGAGAGTTCCGAGGCCTCCGGCACCGTCCACGGCGCGCTGGGCCTGCTGTTCGGGGAGTACGAACCGGACGAGATCGCCTCCCGGCACAAGGAGTTCGGCCTGGAGGAGGGCGACTCCACGCTCTGGGTCACGGCATCGGACGAGATCCCGGACCCCGGCGAGTGGCTTGAGGCACCCTTCGAGCAGGTGGACCCGGAGGCGGTGGTGTGCCGCTTCGACGTCAGCGCGGTCTTCGACGACGACGAGGACGACGAAGAGGACGATGACCTGGAAACGGCGTTGTCCCCCGACGCGGAGGAAGACCTGGAACCGCTGGACGCGGACCGCTGAGCTGACACCGTCGGCGGCGGCACCCTGAGGGGTGCCGCCGCCGTTCGTGTGCAGGGGCGCCCGGACGGAGCCAGGCGCGCCTCGAGACCTACTCCGCCGCCCCTGGCAACTGCGGTGCCAGCAGCACAGGCAACCGCGTCGTGCGCGGCTTCGCCGTGACTTCCGCGACCGCCCGCTGCAGGGCCTGGTCCACCCCGTGGACCACCGACAGGTGGCGGTCGGCGCGGCTGAAGGCCGTGTAGATCCAGGGGCGGTTCAGGGCGGGGACCGCGTCGCCGGGGAGGACCACGACCGCCGCCGGCCAGCAGGCGCCCACCGCCTGGTGCGCGGTCAGCGCCCACCCGTGGCGGACCGTCTGCTCGACGCGGTCGCGCGGCACGACGACCTCCTCGCCCGCGCAGTCCAGGCGGAGGCCCTCGGCGTCCGCCCCGGTCACGCGTCCCGGCAGGGTGCGCCCGGGAACGGGGGAGTACGCCACCCGGTCGCCGGGGTCGAAGCCGGCGAAGCGGCCCGGGCCCGGGTTGAGCCGTTCCTTCAGCGCCGCGTTCAGCACGCGCGTGCCGACCGCGCCCCCGTGGCCCGGGGTGATCACCTGGGTGTCCTCGGCCGGCACCCCGATGGCGCGCGGCACGGAGTCCGCGACCAGCTGCACCGTCCGGTGCACCGCCTCGCCCGCGTCCCGCACGGGCACGATGACGACCTCCTTCCCGGGGGCCTCCACCTGGAGCAGCTCGCCGACGCCGATGCCCGAGACCAGCTCCCCCAGCGGCCCCGGGTCCGGGCGCCGGGAGGCGACCTGCGGGCAGGCCCGCGCGGCCAGCAGGTCCGCGAACACCCGCCCCGGACCGACCGACCACAGCACCGCCGGGTCGCCGGACAGCACCAGTCGCGCCCCGTCCGGCATGAACTCCGTGAGCAGCGCGCCGGTCTCCACGTCGAGCTGCGGCGCGTCCAGCACCACCAGCAGGTCCACGGCCAGCGCGCCCTCGGGGTCCCGCCCGGGTCCCTCCGCGCCGGACAGCAGCCCCGCGACCGTGGCGACGCCCGGGCCGTCGACGCGGGACGCGAACCGCTCCCGCCCGACCGGGCTGTGCGTGGCGGCCCAGGCGCGCAGGCCCATGCCGTGCGCCGCGTCCAGCAGCGCCGCCGGCTCGGCCAGCGCGGCCTCCCCGCCGGTGTGCAGCACCAGCCCGTGCCCCGAGACCGCGCGGATCAGGTCGGCCGCGGAGCCCTCCGCCGCGGCGGCCGCCCGCTCCCACTCCTCGGCCGCCCCGTCCTGCTTGGGCGCCGAGTTGATCAGCCGGGCCAGGCCGTCGGCGAGACTCTCCTCGGCGAGGGCGCAGCGCTCCAGACCGACCAGCACCCGGACGGGCTGCTCCTCGTCCTCCCCGACCGGCTCGCCGATCGCGTCCTGGAAGACCAGGACGTCTCCCTCGGCGATGGCGTCCCGCACCGCGTCCTCCGGGGCGGGCACCCCCTGGCGGCCCAGCGCCTCGGTGAGCGCGGCCATCTCCAGCACCGTGTGCCCGGCGGGCGCGGCCTGCTCCAGCAGCCACACGGTCAGCGCGCGGCCCCGCCGCCCGTCGCCGGGCCCTGCCTCTCCGCCGAGCAGCGCGCGGGCGAACCCGTCCGCCTGCTCGGGCCGCACGCCCGGCACCCGCAGCAGCTGCCAGGGGTCCTCCCGCAGCAGCTCCGCGGCACCCTCGCCCAGGGCCGCGGCGGCCGGCGCGGCGAGCGCGGCGGGGGCGCCGCCCCGCGTCAGCACCTCTGCCACCTCGCCCACGGTGCCCTCGGCGGGCGCGGCCGGT